>WBZO01006168.1_pt1 | contig 10247 bp, 7 predicted proteins | sample 5204261 | NCBI WGS metagenome assembly WBZO01 (sample SAMN12412400, study PRJNA552823) | activated sludge metagenome | isolation source: activated sludge from anammox sidestream of wastewater treatment plant... | place: USA: North Carolina | collected 2017-09
CATGTCCAGGCGCGCCCGCAGCGCGGCGGCGCCCAGGCCAGTATCCAACTCGATCGTCTCGGTGCGTAGCCGCCACGTCCCGACCGAGCGTATGGCGGTCTGGCAGCGGCCACCGTCGAGAGTGACGACGAGCACGTTACCCACGTCTCTCATGTCAAAATCGACAGGCTGAGGCGCGCCGGCGTACCAGATGCGGCCGGTGTCGCCGACCCGCGTGGTGGCTGGGCGGCCCCCCAGTGCTGCGTAGGCGAAGCGACCGGTGACGGCTGCCTCGAGGGCATCCTGTCGGAGCGCGGATGGCTCCTGGTCGGCACCCAGCGTGTCCAACGCCCCGTGAGCGACCAGGATGCGTGTGGTGACGAGGTGGGGCTGGGCGGCGGAATCCGGGATGTCAGTTGCGAGCTCGGTGGCCGTGACCCATGGGGCAGTGCGGTCCATCACGCGCTCGCTGGCATCGAGCACCGAGGCCGCGTCGAGTGCCCGGACCGAAGGGTTGGTCAGCGGATGGCGCGTCAGCCACGGTGCCCCAACGATCCGGACGCCGGGGGCGCCAGGAACCTGGATGGACTCGGTCGTCTCGAGCACCGTCACGTTGGCGGGCCTCGCGCGCAGAAACGTGGGCGAGCGATAGACGCTGGCGGCGTCGAGCGGGTCATGGCTGCCGGGAAGCAGATACACCGCGGTCGGATGGCGCCGAGCGCCTCGAGGGCCCTGGCCACGGTCCGCGGGCGCACGTGGTTCGTGGCGAACACGTCGCCGGCGACGACCACGAAGCTCGCCTGCTCGTCGGCCGCAAGCTCCCCGATCGTCCTCAGGACGTCGAACCGCGCCTGCGCGTAGAGCGCCCTGGCGTCCACGCCGTGGAAACGATGGACGAGGCCAAGCCGGAGGTCGGCAGCGTGGATGAACCGCACCATGCTGGACCGATTGTGCCGGGTCTGGGGGACCATCGTGCGGTGCTGCGTGAGCGGCACTGCTGCCGACGCCGACCGCTCGGTGCGAGTGTGGGCCTCCGCTCGGGCGGTCGGGTCGGGCGCCGGGCCTCCGGATAAGGAGCAACCAGTTGGACATACGGCAGGAGACGGAGCGGGTGAGGACGGGGGCGGCGACCGCGAGCCGGTGCGCGGAGAGGGGCAACGGCTCGCATTGAGATAGTGCATGAGTCCCTCTGCTACCGTGCGCCGCATGCTTGGCATCCAGCGTCCCAGTCGCTGGGTCCCGGTGCTCGTCATGCTCGCGTGGGCCGGGGTGATCTTCTACCTCAGCTCACGCTCGCACGTGGCGGTCAGCGACGACCCGCTGTGGGACCTGCTGACCCGCAAGGCGGCGCACTTCTTGGTGTTCGGCGTATTGGCATACCTCGTGGCCACGGTCGGCCGTGCGTTCCGGGTGCCCAGCCCGGCGCTCATCAGCCTCGTGGTGGCTGTCGCCTACGGCGCGCTCGACGAGGCCCACCAGAGCTTCGTCGTGGGCCGGTCACCGCAGGTCACCGACGTCCTTATCGATGCCGCGGGCGCCCTCGCCGGCGCTACGATCTGGTGGTGGGCTCACTCGCGCCGCGGGGTCCGCTGAGCGACGCATCCCGCGGCCGTCGCCGAGCCGCAGGGTTCGCGACGCACCTCGGGGATTTCCCGCGTGGAGGCGTCCGACACCCCACGGCGAGGCGGAGGCAGACCATTGCGTCACGTTCGTGGCGTCAGTCGAGGACTTCAGCAACCGGAGCCCTCGGGTCGACCGGGACGGTGCCGCCCCCGCTGAGAACCCGGCCATCGCCGAGCACGGTCGCCGTGACAGCCGCCCGTGGAGCGCGGAGCCAGGCTGGAACGAGCAAGCATCGGGGACGTACGGCTCCGAGCCCACCCTCAGGTCGCCGGGATCCGTGTCGCCTGAGGCCATGCGGGAACTTGGCATGGGATCCGCCGTTGCAGGCCAGTGGCATCGCCCGAGAGGGGCGGCAGCGCTCCCGCGGTTGCGGTCGTCTCACGGCACGGTGGGCTCGCGATGTACGCTCTGGCCTGACTGGTCGCGCATTCGCCCGTGGAGGAGAACATGGGACGTCGCCTGATCACGGCCATGCTCGCGGCCACCTTGATGGCGGGCGCGCCCACTGGCGCAGCGGGCCAATCTCCGACACCGGGTCCAACAGGAACGGCGCCGGGCCAATCTGAGACCCTCGCGAGTCCGTCGCCATCCGCGATGCCGCCGCCCTGTCCGGTCGTGGGTCCTTCGCCGACTCCCATCCCAATGCCGTCGCCGGCAGTCGCGACCCCGTCACCTTCCACACCCCCGGTGACCTCGAGCACGGCGCCGGGCGAGACTGATCGCGCAGATTGCACCAATCCGCTCGCCTGGTTGTTCGCGCCTCCCAGCGGGCGACTCCCGGGGGTGAGGGCGTTCCTGGAGACATACCCCACGGCCGCGGAGCAATCCAATTCGCTCCTGCGGGTGCGGGGCGTGTTCGCGGACCCCGACCCGATCCGCACGGTCACATGGTCGTCCCTGTCGCCGGTCGGCGAGGCGGCGCGCCTGTGCCTCCTCGGCCCATTCAGCCTCCACGGTGCCCAGGCGGACATCGAGCGGTCGCGAGGATGCTTCCTCGCCATCCGAGGCGAGTGGGAGCGCGCGACGAGGGTCGCTGGGACGCCTGATGCCGCGGGTCACCTCGAGAACGCACGCATGATCTGGCTGCTCGCCGATGGACGGCTCGAAGCCAAGGGGCGTCAGTGGCTTCAAGGTGCCCTCGAGCGCGAACTGCCGCTGGTCGAGGCCGTGCCGGAAGACTGGTGGGACCGCCCCGAGGTCAGCACGCCGGTCTCATCCAACGCGTTCCTGCGGCGCCGGCAGCGGCCGACATCCGCCAGCGCCTTCCTCCGCGCCATCCGGGATGCCCAGTCGTTGGACCGCGTCTATGTGCCCGGAGAGATGTCCACCGACGGGTGGTACGACGCCGTGGGCGGGTCGATGAGTGGCAACGGAACCCCGGACTTCCGGCACGGCGACCGCATCGTGTCGGTGTCCGAGCCTGCGATGTGTGTCCGTGCCGCGCGCACCGAGCCGAAGGGCATCCACGCCAGTGACGGGGTCCAGTTCGCCGGCGGGGGCTACATCACGTGCTGGCAGGTGGTCCAGGCGTTGTGGCGGGCGTATGAGGCCACTGGCTCCGAGCGCTATCTTGACGCGGTGAGCGTCGCCTGGGACTACTTCAGGTCGAGAAGCAAGCTCCGCCCGGGCACCCCAGCGTGGCGCAAGCACATCGAGCACCAAGGAGGGCTCTAGTCCAGGGCTTGACCCGACTCGAGAGCCTCGAGGACCGCAGCTGCCGACCGGCACGGCGGCGTCCGACCTGGAGCCTCGAGCAGGTGCGGGCTGTCAAGCGGGTGCGCGAGGAGCATCCGCGACGGGGCAAGGACAACTGGTGGTGCTCCTCCGACGCGAGGGCATCGTGCTCTCCACCTCGATGGTCGGGCGCATCCTCACCCGCCTGCGACGGTCGGGTGACCTGGACGAGCCGGTCACGAGGCGCGTGGGCGCGCGAGCTCGGCGACGCTCGGCCCGTCCCTGGGCGACCCGCCTGCTTCGGGGGTTCCGGCCCGAGGCCCCGGGCGACCTCGTCGAGGTGGACACCGTCGAGGTGCGACTGCCGGGCATCGACCGACCCTGGTACCAGTTCACGGCCCGCGACCGGGTCACCCGCTGGGACGCCCTCGAACTGGCCGGCTCGGCCACCGCGACGAACGCCGCCACCATCCTCGATGCCCTCGCGGCCCGGATGCCCTTCGAGGTCCGGGCCATCAGCGTGGACAACGGGTCGGAGTTCCGGGCGTCCTTCGAGACCACCTGCTCGCTGAGTGGCCTCGACTCGGGGCGCCGCCACACCGGCACGCGTCGGAGGCGGCGGCTGTGTCAGCGCAGCTGCTTCTTGAGGGGCAGGATGTCCAGCTTGTCCGCCAGGGCGTCCGCGAGGGCCTCCTCGACGGCCGCCTGGAGCTGCTCCATGGGCACGCCCGTGTCGATGACGCGGTCCGCCTTCGCGCGCGCCCGCTCCCGGATCCCCGCCTGGACGGCGAGCCGCCGGTCCATGTCCAGCTCGCCCATGCCCCGGTCGATGATGCGCTCGCGCTGGATGGCCGGCGAGCAGTCCACGAGCCAGATCTCGTCGCATCGTCTCGCGAGGTCCTCGGACTCGATGAGCTTGATGGCCTCGATGACCGCGAACGGCACGCCCTGCTCGGCCGCGAGCTCCAGCGCCTGGTCGATGCGCAGGCGGATGAGGGGGTGGGTCATCGCCTCCAGGTCACGCAGGGCGATCGGGTCGTGGAACACGAGGTTGGCGAGCGCCGTGCGGTCGAGCGAGCCATCGTTGTGAAGGACGCCCCGGCCGAACCGGGCCCGGATGTCGTCCAGGATGGGCTGGTCGGGCGCGAGGATGGCGCGCGACACCTGGTCGGCGTCCACGATCCGACCCCCGATGCGTCCCAGGATCCGACCGACGGTCGTCTTGCCGCAGCCTATGGGCCCGGTGAGCCCGATGAGGAACGCGGGCACCAGGGGCGGGTCATGCAGGGGGGTGCCGGGCGGGTAGCGCGCGTCGAGCTGTCCGAAGGTCATCGGGGTGCCCGCTCGGACAGCGCAAGCCACGCCTCCTCGGCCTGGGCGAGCGCGCCGTCCACGTCCGCCAGCTCGCTGGTCAGGCGGCGCAGCTCCACGAAGTTGGTCTGGACACGCTGGTCGCCCAGGGCGAGCTCCAGCTGCGTCTTTCGGAGACCCAGTCGGGTCATGTCTTCCTCCACCTTGGTGATCTGTCGCTTGTATGCGTCCTTGGACAGCGGGGCGGGACGTGCGGGCCGCTTGCCGTTGCCGCCGCTCGCGCTGGCCCCACGGCCATTGCCGCCGCCAGCGGTGCTGCCGCCGCGGATCACAGCCTGGCGCGCAGCACCTGACCCGGGAGCGCCGGGTGTCGCGCCGCCCGCTCGGGCCTCCTGGCCGACGGCCTGCCTGTCGATGGCCTGCCGGCCGATGGTCTGCCGGTCGCCGGCCCTCTGCCCCACGGCCTGCATGGGAGGTCGCGCGGCGGTCGATGTCGTGCCTGGCGCACGGGCCGACGTCGTGGCTCGCGCCCCGGCCGATCGTGCCCGATCCGGTCGGCGACGCTCCAGCTCCGTCTCGACGGTCCAGCCCTCGCTGACCGCCTGACGCCACTCACGATACCCCGCATCGAACGGCGCGACCAGCCCCGGGGCGTCATTGGTGCCCGGTTGGACCACCCACAGGCGCTGGCAGGTCGATTCCAGGAGGCGTCGGTCGTGGGACACGATGAGCATCGTCGCCTCCGACGCGCGCAGGAACGACTCGAGCGCCTCCCGCGCGGGGATGTCGAGGTGGTTGGTGGGCTCGTCCAGGAGCAGCAGGTTGGCGGGCGTGACGCCCAGCAGCGCCAGCTCCAGCCGGGACCGCTCGCCACCCGACAACTCCGCCACCGGCTTCTGGACATCCTCGCCACGGAACAGGAACCGCGCCAGATAGCCGCGCGCCGCGGTGTTCTCCACGCGTCCCGCCGCGAGGATCGCGTCCAGCACCGTGGTGCCCGGGATGGGCGCGTCCCGGATCTGGGCGAGATAGCCCGGGGTCACGTTGGCGCCCAGCCGCACGAACCCCTCCAAGGCCGCGAGCGAGCCTGCGACCGTGCGCAGGAGCGTGGTCTTGCCCGCGCCGTTGGGGCCCACCACGCCGATGCGCTCGCCACGGCTGGCGTCCAACCGCCCGATGGCCAGGATGGGGGTGCCCTGCGGGTGTGCCGGCGTCCGCGGGAAGCCCACGGTGACATGCTCGAGGGTGACCGCGATGTCACCGCTCCGCGCGGCCCTGCCACCGAGCAGCGCAGCACCGGGCACGGCCATCCGCTGCTGGCGCCTGGGCGCGTCGATGCGGGCTGCCTGGAGCGCCTCCAGCCGACGCTCGTGCTCGTGCATCTTGGCGTAGTTGCGATGGCTCCGATAGCGCCCGATGAGCTCCCTCTCGCGCTCGATCTGGTCCCCCTGCGCCTCCGCGTCCTTGCGCTGGCGGGCGTCGGCGGCCTCGCGCTGCACGAGGTACTGGCTGTAGCCGCCCCGGAAGGGCCTGAGCTGGCGGTCCCGGAGCTCCCAGATGCGGGTCACCACCGCGTCGAGGAAGGCACGGTCGTGACTCGCGACCAGGACGGCCCCCTCGCGCCGGGCGAGGTACGCCTCCAGCCACTCGAGGGCTGCCAGGTCCAGGTGGTTGGTGGGCTCGTCAAGGAGCAGCAGGTCGGGGTCGTCGACCAGGAGCCGGGCGAGGGCGACCCGGGTCTGCTCGCCGCCCGACAGTCGGGTGGGTGGTCGCTCCCAGTCCTCCCGCGGGACGCCCAGGCCGGAGAGCGTCTCCTCCACGCGCTGGTCGAGGTGATAGCCATCGAGATGGTCGAACCGGTCGCGCAGATGGGCGTACCTGGCGCCTGCGACGGCGTCTGGCCCGGCCTGCTCGAGCGCGTGCAGCTCCTGCTCCAGGCGCTCCGCCTCCGCCGCGCCCGAGCGGACGGCACGCAGCACGGTGGGCTGGGCGGCGAACGCCCGGTCCCGGTTCGATTCCTGTCCCAGCATGCCCACGCGCACGCCCTGTGCGGTGTGCACGCGGCCGGCGTCCGGCTCGTCCTGACCGGCCAGGATGCGCAGGAGCGTGGTCTTGCCGGCGCCATTGGGGCCCACCAGGCCCACGCGCTCGCCGCGCGCGATGGCGCCCGAGACCGAGTCGAGGATGACGAACGTGCCGATCTCACGACGCACGCCGTCGAGACGCAGGATGCTCACGGGACCTGGGGGATGCTCACGGGACCTGGGGGATGCTCATTGGACCTGGGGGATGCTCATTGGACCTCGGGGATGCTCATTGGACCTCGGGGATGCTCACGGCGCCTGGGGGATGCGCACGGGACCCTCAGGCTACCGGACCGATGCCGTCGAGCGCGCGCGTCGTGGTCCGCCCGTGCCGCTTGCCTCGGGTGCCCCACCTCCGCGAGTCTCGGGCGCGCACATCTGGCCATCGCGGTCCGACAGCATTCCGACAGCATCATGATGCCTCCATGCGAACGACGCTCACGCTCGATGACGACCTGGGGCAACTGCTGCGTGATCGATCGCGTCTGACGGGCACCTCGTTCAGGCAAGTGGTCAACGACGCCATCCGGAGCGGCCTCCAGGCCGACAGGCAGCCACCCCACGCGATCCCCCCGTTCCGCGTGACGCCCAAGGCGGCCGGCTTCCGTCGTGGCATCGACGTGCTGCGCCTCAACCAGCGGAATGACGACCTGGAGGCAGAGGCGTTCGAACTGACGGCGGCCACTGTGCGAGGAGCCAGTGCGGGGGTCGGCGCCGTCGGTGATCGTCCCCCGAACGATGCGGACGTTGGGCGGCTCCCGGGGCTCCGCTGGACCGACCCGCTCCGCTGATCGCGTAGCGGACCGTGAGGCGTTCCGCCACGCCATGCGGTGCCCAGGGGTGCGACCCACCACACGCGGGCAGCGCAGCGGCACCCCAATCTGATGCTCCGAACGGACTCGCCGGCGCCGGGCGCCTACCCGGGCGAGTCCCAGGCGAGCATCACGGACGCCTCGCCCCGACCGCGCCCTCCCCAGTGGGCAGCTCGGTCCAGCGCGTGCCCCGACGACCGCTGGTCGCGCGTGCGGTTCGCAGCAGCGCCAGGTTGCCGGGTGTGCGGTCCTCGGCCGGCAGCCGCTGGCACCAGGAGCAGAAGTGGGTGGCGCGGATGCCCAGCACGAACCGCTTGATGGGTCGACCGCAGCGTGGGCAGGGCCGCCCGGTGCGCTGGTAGACGTTGAGGTGGTCCTGCATCTCGCCCGTGCCCTCGGGGGCGATGTAGTCGTCCACCGACGCGCCCCGATGCTCGATGCCCTCGGCGAGCACGGCGCGGATCGCGGCGTACAGCGCCCGCTCATCGTGGGGCTTGAGCGATGAGGCGCTGCGCAGCGGGTGGAGCTTGGCGCCCCAGAGCGCCTCGTCGGCATAGATGTTCCCCACGCCCGCGAGGAACGACTGGTCCACCAGGAGCGGCTTGAGCCTGCCTCGCCGCCCCCGGAGGAGCGCTCGGAAGCGCTTGAGCGTGAAGGCCGGGTCCAGGGGCTCGGGGCCCAGCTGGTCGAACGGGTCGGTGTCGTCGGCGCCCAGGGCCTTGCCGGCCTCGTCGCGGCGATACAGCGCGATGCGTGCGAACTTGCGCACATCGCGGATGAGCAGCTCGCGGTCGCCGTCGAGCCGGAACACGAGGTGGACGTGACGGTCGCGCTCGGTCCCCACGGGCAGCACGAACACCTGGCCGGTCATCTTGACCTGGAGCGCGATCACCCATCCGCCCGACAGCTCGAGCACCAGCCACTTCGCCCGGCGGTCGACACCCTCGATCCGCCGACCCGACACGCCCGCGGCGAAGTCCTCGGGGCCAGGGTGCTTGATGGCCCGGGGCCAGTCGGTCCAGAAGGCCTCGATGGTGGAGCCCAGGATGAGCGGCCGGAGCTCGCGCGCGATAGTCTCGACCTCGGGAAGCTCGGGCATGCCCCGAGATGCTAGCGCGCCCCGCGGGCAGGTGGATGGCGTGGCGTGGCGGCCGATCCGGGGCGCGCCGCGTGATGCCGTTGGCCCCCTCATGCGCGCCAGGACTCAGGCAGCCGATGATCGGCCAGCCCACTCGCCCAGCGACTCGGGCGGCCGGCCGGCGCGGGCCGGAGGCGAGCCGGACGGCCCGATCATCCGCCCCACGACTTGCGAGCATCGCAATCGAACTGGCACCACGAGGCACGAGACACGCGGAACGGGGCACGCGGCACGGGGCACGCGGCACGGGGCACGCGGCACGCGGCACGAGCGGTGGTGGCGGGTGGCGGCGACGGACGGCACCGAGTGTGCACCGTGGGACGGCGATCCCCTGACATCAGGTGCAACATGAGCGTCGCAGAGCGCGAGCGTATGTCTCGCACCCGCCGTATGTCTGGAGGCACGCGACCATGCCCAGGCGGACCCGGATGCTGCCGATCGTGGCGGCGTCCATGCTCATCATCGCCGCACCAGTGGCGGCACAGTCACCAGGGGCGTCGGGTGGTGCGCCCCCACCGCCTCCGCCACTTCCCGACGGCTGGACGCAGGTCGTGCTGGGGCTGGACTCGCCGCGAGGCCTGGCCATCGCGGCCGACGGCACCATCTACGTCGCCGAGTCCGGCAAGGGCGGCACGGACCCGTGCATCGAGCATCCCGAGCTGGGCCACCTGTGCTTCGGCCCGACCTCCGGCATCAGCAAGGTGTCGGACGGGACGGCCACCAGGATCGTGGACGGCATCCTGTCCGCCATCACGGCCAGGGGCGAGACCTTCGGTGCCTCGGCGGTCGCGGTCGCGGATGATGGGACCGTCTGGTACACCGTGGGCGGACCCGCGGCTGGTGCCGCGGAGACGCGCGCCAAGATCGCCGGCGGCGAGGGTGTGGGTCAGCTGTACAAGATCGGCGCTGACGGCACGAGCACGAGCACGAGCGTCGCGGACTTCGCGGCGTTCGAGAGCGCCAACAACCCCGATGCCAAGCAGCCCGGCAACGAGCTACCGGACTCGAACATCAACGGCCTGGCGCTCACCGCCGGCGGCCCCGTTGTCGCCGACGCGGGCGGCAACGACCTGCTCATGGTGGACGACAAGGGCGCCATCAGCGTCCTCGCCGTGTTCCCGGTCACCTTCCAGGCCGCGCCACCGGACCCCGCGGCCTCGATGGCCCCGGGGGCGACGCCTCCCATGATCCCCATGGACCCGGTGCCCACGTCCGTGGCGGTCGACAAGGACGGCGCGTACTACGTGGGCCTGCTGACGGGCTTCCCCTTCCCCAAGGGCGGCGCCTCGGTGATGAAGGTCGTCGCGGGACAGGACCCGACCCCGTACGCGACCGGCCTGACCAACGTCATGGGCGTGGCCTTCGCGCCGGACGGCAGCCTGTACGTGGTCGAGATCTCGGAGAACGGCCTGCTGTCCGAGACCGGGCTGGCGCAGGGCGCGCTGCTCAAGGTCCCGGCCGGTGGCGGCACGCCCGAGCTCGTGAGCTCGGGTCTGCCGATGCCCGGCGGCATCGCGGTGGCCGCGGACGGGACGGTCTACGTCTCGACCTGCGCGGTCTGCCCCGGTGGCGGCGGGATCGCGAGCTACACGCCTGCGAGCTGAGCGAGCCGCCGTCGCGCCAAGC
>WBZO01007354.1_pt1 | contig 10245 bp, 10 predicted proteins | sample 5204261 | NCBI WGS metagenome assembly WBZO01 (sample SAMN12412400, study PRJNA552823) | activated sludge metagenome | isolation source: activated sludge from anammox sidestream of wastewater treatment plant... | place: USA: North Carolina | collected 2017-09
GCACAGATGGATGGTTTTGTGCATGTGGTGCGTTGTTTCGAAAACCAGAGCGTCCCGCACCCGGCAGGTGGGGTTAACCCGCAGCGCGACATCGCCACAATGGACGCCGAACTGGCGCTCAACGATTTGATCTCAGTCGAACGCAAGCTCGAGCGCCTGGAGGAGGAGAAAAAGAAGGGCAACGGGCGAGAAAAGTCGCTCGTCCAACGCGAGACCGCGCTCTTTGAGCGCTTCCATAAAGCGCTGATGGAAAACATCCCGCTGCGCGACCTGGACATTGACCCCGACGAGGCGAAAATGTTGTCAGGTTTTGGCCTGCTCACCCTCAAACCGGCGCTGGTGCTGCTCAACCTGGGAGACGGGCAGGCGCCGCCCCCGCTGGAATATCCGCACCGGCACAGCGCCCTGATGAGCCTGCAAGGGAGGCTTGAGATGGACCTGGCCCAACTCCCGCCGGACGAGGCGGAGCTATTCATGCATGAGTACAACGTCGAAGAACTGGGGCTCTCGGTCGTGATCCGCCAATCCTACGATCTGCTTGGGCTGCAATCCTTTTTTACCGTTGGGGAGGACGAGGTGCGTGCCTGGACCGTGCGCCGCGGCGCGACCGCCTGGGAGGCGGCCGGGGAAATCCACACCGATCTGCAAAAGGGATTTATCAGGGCCGAGGTGGTGGAGTATGACACCCTGGTCGCGCTGGGCGGGCTGAGCGAATCGCGCTCAAACGGGCGCCTGCGATTAGAAGGAAAGGATTACCGCCTGAACGACGGCGAAATCATGCACGTCCGTTTCAATGTATAGGCCGCCTGGGCATGGTTTCCCGCTGCGAGAGCCCTGCGAGAACAGACCATTTGGGAGCAATAAATGACAGAATATGCACAATCATCCTGGAGCTTGAAAGACCTTTTCCCGTTCCCCACAGGGGCGGAGATCCGCCAGGCAATAGACAATTTAAGCGCCCGCGCGGCATCCTTCGGAGATTTGCGCGCACGCCTGTCGGATGGGATCAGCGCAGGGGATTTCCTGGACATCGTTCAGGAGTTGGAAATCATCAACAAAAGAGCCTCCGAAATCTATGCCTTTGCGAGCCTGAGCTTTGCCGCCGATACACAGGATCAAAACGCCCAGGCTTTGCTGGCGCAGGTGCAGCAGTTGGTCGCGGCGATGGAAAACCACACCCTGTTTTTTAGCCTGTGGTGGAAGGACCTGGACCCTGCCCCGGCCGAACGCCTGCTGGGGGCCTCGGGCGATTACCGCTACTGGCTGGAGCAGATGCGCCTCTTCAAACCGCACACCTTGAGCGAGCCTGAAGAGAAGATCGTCAACATTAAAAACACCACCGGCGCCAGCGCATTCCAAAATCTGTACGACTCGATCACCAATCGCTATATATTTCGACTGACGATCGATGGGAAGGAGCGTGAGCTGACGCGCGGCGAGATCATGACGTATGCGCGCGAATCCAACCCCGAGCTTCGCAAAGCCGCCTACCAGGAACTGTACCGGGTCTACGGGCAGGACGGCCCGGTATTGGGGCAAATCTACCAGACCCTGGTGCGAGACTGGCACAATGAACAGGTCGACCTGCGCCGTTTCAACGCCCCGATCGCGGCGCGCAACCTGTTGAACGATATCCCCGACCCCGTGGTGAACACCTTGCTGGAGGTCGGGCAGCGCAATGCGGCGCTCTTTCAGCGGTTTTTCCGCCTCAAGGCCCGCACCATCGGCATGGAGCGGCTGCGCCGCTACGACATCTACGCGCCGGCGGCGCAGTCTGAGAAGACCTACCCGTATGGGTCTGCGGTGGACATGGTGCTGGACTCGTTCGGGCGTTTTGACCCGGCGCTGGCCCGGCTGGCGCAGCGCGTGTTCGACGAGCAGCGCCTCGACAGCGAGGTGCGTAAAGGCAAGCGCGGCGGGGCGTTCTGCTACACCGTCTCGCCAGACCTGACCCCCTGGGTGCTGGTCAACTACCAGGGCCGGGCAGAAGACGTGGCGACCCTCGCGCACGAGTTGGGTCACGCCATCCACTCGATGCTCGCGGAGCATCACAACCTGTTTACCCAGCACGCCTCCCTGCCGCTGGCCGAAACGGCCTCTACGTTCGGAGAGATGATGCTGGTGGACCGGCTCTTAGAACTGGACGAGGACGAGACCGTGCGGCGTGACCTGCTCTTCCGCCAGGTGGACGATTCGTATGCGACGATAATGCGCCAGACCTTTTTTGCCTTGTTCGAGCGCCAGGCGCACGAGATGATCCAGCAGGGCGCTTCGGTTGACGACCTGTCCGCGGCTTACATGCAAAACCTCGAAACCCAATTTGGCGACGCGGTTGAGATCGGCGACGAGTTCCGCTGGGAGTGGGTTTCGATCCCGCACATCTATCATACGCCGTTTTATGTCTATGCCTATGCATTCGGCCAGCTTCTGGTGCTGTCGCTTTACCGCCAGTTTCGGGCGGAGGGCGAGGCGTTCAAACCGCGCTACTTGAAAATCCTGGCGGCCGGCGGCGCAGAAGCGCCGGTCAAAGTGCTCTCCGATGCCGGGATCGATGTTTACGACCCGGGTTTCTGGCAGGGCGGTTTCGACGAAGTCGCTTTGCTGGTAGAGCGGCTCGAATCCGTCAAGGCAGCCTGAGGCGCACGATTGGACGGGCGGCTGGAAAAACCTCAAATTGCCCCGCTGGCGGCCGTCTTTGCCGCGGTTCAGGCGGCGCTCGACGAGCACCGCCAGGAGCTCAATCAGGCTGACACGCTGAACGGGAACCACGGCGACCATATGGTCGAAATCTTCAGGCTGGCTTCGAAGGCCGTGGAGGACAGCCCCGAAAAGGACCTGGCTGGGGCGATGATCGCGGCCGCCCATGCGCTGGAGGGGCTGCCGGATAACGGCACGGCCCGGATATATGCCCGCGGGTTGAGCCAGATAGGAGAACAGTTGCGTCGCAGCGGGGTTGAGTTCGACGGGTTGGTCGCCGTCCTCGAACAAGCCCTGGCGCCGGACGGCCCCGCCAACAACGATCCGAGCGCGCCCCGACAAAAACGGAGCAGCTTTGACGGTGGCCCGGCGCTCAAAGCGCTCCTGAACGGACTGGCGGACTGGAACCAGGCGGAGGAGGGCCGCCCCCGCGCCGAGAACCCCCTGGATATGAATGCGATGTTCGAGCTTGGAATGGCTCTCCTGCAGGCCAGACAGCGCCAACAGGAGCGAGTTGACGTGCTGGCAGACGCAGCCGTCTCGGCCAGCCCCTTGAAGAACGTGCCGCACCGGCAAATCTCTGGGATGATCGCGGTGCGAGCGTTCCTGCGGGCATTTCAAAGCGCAGGCAGCTCTGGCTAGAAGGGAAACTCCTCGTCTTCAGCGATGGGAGGGGCGGCAGGCTCGCTCTCCCCGGCTTTGCGATCCAACATCTGCATCTGAGATGCCACGACTTTGGTGATGTAGCGCTTTTCACCGTCTTGTTCGTACTGGTCGGTCTGTAAGCGGCCCTCGATAAAAACCAGCCGGCCTTTGCCGAGATACTCCTGGCAGATTTCCCCCAGGCGCCCCCAGGCTTCGATGTTGAACCAGTCGGTCGCCTCGCGGGTTTCGCCCTCTGGAGATGTCCAATGTCGATTGACGGCCACGCTGAATTTGCAAACTTTACTGCCTTTTGGGGTGAAGCGGGTCTCGGGGTCGCGCCCGAGGTTGCCGATCAGTTGCACACGATTGAGCGATGGCATAATTCCTCCTCAAAGCCGAACGCGAAAGCTCGATAGAGACACATTCAGTTTAGCGCGTGTTGGACAGGTGTCAAGCCCCAGATTTTACGCGATGATGTTGCGTTCCGGGACAATCGCTGGTATGCTTGAGGGGTAGGTGCGCGGCTGGGCTGAAAGAAAATAATATTGCGATATGATTAGTGTAATGCAATAAATAATGTCAACGCCGTGATAAAGGGAAAATGTATTTAGCGATCGAAGGTGTGATTGGCGTCGGGAAAACGACCCTGGCGCGCCTGCTCCAGCCGGCGTTCAATGCGGGGACACTCCTCGAAGTGTTTGACGAGAACCCGTTCCTGTCCGATTTTTATGCGGACCGGGCGCGTTACGCGTTCCAGACCCAGATCTTTTTTTTGTTGAGCCGCTATCACCAGCAGCGACGGACGGTTGCCGCCCTCCTGGAAGTGCATGAACACCTGATTGCCGATTACACCTTTGAGAAAGACGCCCTGTTTGCGCAGATCAACCTGCAGGGTGATGAGCTGGACATGTATTACAAAGTGCACGAGGCCCTGGCGGAGAAGATCATCCCCCCCGACCTGGTGCTCTACTTGCGCGCGGATACCGACGTGTTGATGCAGCGGATCGCGCAGCGCGACCGTCCTTATGAGCGCAACATAGAGCGCAGCTATATCGCACAGCTTGGCGAAGCCTATGACGTTTTTTTTAGCGGGCGCCAGCCGCGCAGGTCGCCTGTGTTGTGGATCGATACCAACGATCTGGATTACGTGCGCCGCCCCGACCATCTGACCTGGATCGAAAACCGGGTTCGCCAGACGCTCAAGCTGCCCCCGTTTCAGGCTGAGCTACCGCTGCCGCTCATGGAGCAGGGTCGTGGAACGCCAGGATGATATACATGTGCTCCAGTTCAGCCCCTAGCCGGAGAGGCGGAAATTGCCTTTATGCGCATCACGCGTGATTTTATTTTGAAATTCACGAACGAGCTGGTTGAGCGGCGGCAAAATGCCGGGCGGGATCTGGTAGCCGTTTATCTTTGCGGTTCTTTCTTGCAGGAAAGCTATCAGTTAGGAAGCGCGGGGGATATAGACCTGGTGATGGTTCACAGCGAGAAGCCGGAGATGGAGCGGGAGTTCGTCCGGTTGACGGATGAGCTGCACCTCGACATCGCCCACCAGGAGCAGCGCGATTATCGAGATACGCGACGGCTGCGCGTACACCCCTGGGTTGGGCCGACCCTCAATACCTGCCGGATCATCCACGACCCGGGGCACTTCATGGATTTTGTTCAAGCGAGCGTGCGCGGCCAGTTTGACCGCCCCGATTATATTTACGAAAGGTCGCGCTCGCAAATGGACCGCTCGCGAGAGATCTGGTTCGAATTGGTGAGCGACGAGGGCAGCGATGCGCTTACGGCCTTGAGGAAATACCTCAAGGCGGTGGAGGGCGCCGCGAATTCGATCGCAAGCCTGAGCGGCCCGCCGCTGGCGGAGCGGCGACTGTTGTTTGAGTTCCCCGCCCGCGCCGGAGCGGTGGGCCTGCCGGGATTGTACGCCGGGCTGTCAGGCCTGCTGGGCGCGCCAAACCTCGATCCTGGGTCGCTGAACCTGTGGATCGAGCACTGGAAGAACGCTTTTTGGGCCGCGCCGGCTGAAGCGCGCCCGGTCCGGCTGACGGCGGAACGGATGCATTACTATCTGGGCGGTTTTCGAGCTGCATTGGAGGGCGAACAGCCCGCAGACTTGCTGTGGCCGCTGCTCAACACCTGGACGGACTTGATGCCCTGCTATGCAGACGATTCTCCAGAACGAGCGAACTGGCGCAGCGCGGTCGAGAAACTCGATCTGTACGGCAAGGCGCAGAAACAACGCCTGCAGGCGCTGGACGCCTATCTGGATTTGAACGAAGAAGCCCTGGAGGACTGGGCGCATCAAAACGGCGCCTGGGAATCGACTTGAGAAGATGTTTCACGTGAAACGTTTACTCTGAGATGGAGAACGGGGCGAATTGGAGCAAGAATGTTTCACGTGAAACAATGGTTCGCCACTGAAGAAAACCGGCGGTTGAGGCCGCCGGTTTTTTTGTTACGGTCGATCGTTTGATCCGCGGGGCGCCGACCGCAGCGCTGGATCGCGGCTCAGGCAGACGGCTCGCCCTCTTGAGGGGCGGGGATGGCGGGCTGCGCCAGGCTCTCTGCCGGCACCGGCAGACGCTTGCTCCAGGCGAGCCAGCCGGCAAAGGCGATCATGGGTATCCAGCCGATCAGGCTGGTCAGCGGGCCGCCAAGCACCAGGTTCACGCCCGGCATGAACAGGATCGGCAAACCGGCCACCGCGTTGAGGCTGCCGTGGCCCAGGGCGGGCGCCCAGGGGCTGCGGGTACGCAGGTAAATCCAGCTCAATATGACCCCGTACAACACGCAGAAAACGATCATCATAAACACGCCCAGCACCGGCTGGGAGGGATAGTTGTGCCCCTGCAGGATCACCGGGGCGTGCCAGACGCCCCAGATCACGCCGCTGAGGATGATGGCGCGCCATTGACCGTAAGGGAGCAGAGTTGGAAGCAAGTAACCGCGCCATCCCAGCTCTTCCCCCAATGCAAAGATCGTGTTGAAGAGCGGCGCGATGGTCAATGCGGCTCCGATTTGCAGGCCGACGATCAGAAACGGCGGCATTTGGGCGCCCCCGGCTTTTGCCAGGGCTTCCCGCATCTGGGTGAATTCCAGGTCGAGTTTGCCCGCGCCCAGCAGCCAGGTCAGCGCTCCCGAAGCGAGGGTCAGGCCGAGCGGTAAAAGCCAGGCCCAGAGGTAGGCGCGCCAATCCCCAAGGCGCTGGAGGTTCAATGACCGCAAGGGCTTGCGCTCCACGCGCAGGGTGACGAGGATGGCGGCCAGTCCCGGCCCCCACATCGCTGGCGCCCAGGCGACCAACGACGCCGTCTGGCGCGCTGGCGTCCCTGCCGCGCCAACCAGGAGCGGCAGCACGAACAGGATCCAGGAAAAGGCGAACGTAAACAGCAGAAACCAGCGTAAGTTCTTTTGTCTAACCAGGTCAGCCAGCATTTTTACCTCGGCTTTCTACGGACAATCACGGCGACCGCAAGAGGGCCAACGCCTTAACGACTTCTTCGTCGATTTCCGCCGGCGAATACCCCCGCTGTATCAATTCCCGGAGGAAACGATGAATATGCTCGTGCAGGTTTTGTTCGCGCAGCTTGTGGGCAGTGCCCTCCGCAAGGGCTCCCCAGACGAACGTCCCCCGCCCCTGCTGGGTGGAGATCAGCCCCGCCTCGTCGAGGATGCGATAGGCGCGCGCAACGGTATTGAAATTGATCCCTAATTCCGAGGAGAGCTTGCGCACGGTTGGAAGCTGGTCGCCCGGCTTGATCTCCCCTCCCTCGATCAGGCTTTGGATCTGTGTGACGATTTGGGCGTAAATGGGCCGCCCGCTGCGGAAATTGATCTGAATATCCACGTTGTAATAATCTGAAACCACATAATGTATGTATGTATTATTGTATAATTGTATCCGAATATATGGCTTTGTCAAGGGGAAAAAGGTAAAATCTGGATATGATCATCAGCGCCAGCCGGCGTACGGACATACCCGCGTTTTATGCGGACTGGTTTATCAACCGGGTGCGGGAAGGGAGCTGCGAAGTTCCCAACCCCTTCAACCCCCGCCAGGTCGCCACGATTTCACTTAAACCGGAGGACGTCGACTCGATCGTGTTCTGGACGCGCAGCCCGCGTCCGCTCTTCAGGCATCTGAGAGATCTGGATGGGCGGGGCTTTTTCTATTACTTCCAGTACACGCTGCTTGGCGCGCTTTAGACACCTTTCGCGCTCTGGTGGACCGGATCGGGCCGGAGCGCGTGGTCTGGCGCTATGACCCGATCGTGCTGAGCGAGATCACGCCCCCCGAGTACCACCTGGAAACATTTGGGCGGCTGGCCGCGGCGCTTCGGGGATATACGGAGCGGACAGTCGTGAGCTTTCTGGACGTGTACGCCAAGGCGCGCCGCCGGCTGGCGGAGACGCAAAACGAGGGCGCGGGACTGCTAAATATATTGCATGACGACGGCGATAATCAGAACATATTGTACGACATCGTCCCTAAACTGGTCACGGGTTTGGCGCAGATCGCGCACGAGAATGACCTCGAAATCCAGTCCTGCGCCGAGGCCATCGACCTGGCGCCTTATGGCATCCCGCCCGGCAAATGTATTGACGCCGGGTTGATCGAACAGCTCTCGGGTCGGATTGTCACGCACCAGAAGGACTCCGGCCAGCGCAAGGCATGCGGGTGCGTGGTCAGCAAGGACATTGGGATGTATGACACGTGTCTCTTTGGCTGCCGCTACTGCTATGCCACGCGCAGCTTTGCGCTTGCGCGCCGCAATCACGCCGCGCACGATCCAGGGGCGGCTTCGATCTACGTCCCCGGTGCTGAACCAGGCTGTCGCTGATCGGGATCCGCGCGCGTTGTATTGTTATCCGCAAGAGGAGAGCAGACCCGCGGCGGGGTGATCCACCAGCCAGAGCAGGTCGCCATGCCGCGGACGGATGAGACCGGCGGGCGTTGGGATTGCGCCCGCGGGCGGTTCGAGCGTCTGCTTGAGAACGGGGGCTTTGCGTTCGCCGCTCACCAAAAAAACGACCATGCGGGATGAGTTGAAGGCGGGGAGGGTCAGGCTCAAGCGGTCGACCAGCGGCTCAGGGGGGCGGTCGTGCGGCACCGCGACGACCCAGCGATCGCGTATCTGCAGCGCCGGGGAGCCCGGGAAGAGCGAAGCCGTATGACCGTCCTCCCCCAGCCCCAACAGGGTCAGGTCAAAGGTGAAGTCGGAGTTCGGAGCGCTGGCTGCGCCAAAGCGTCCGGCCATTTCGCGCTCGTACGCCTCGGCTGCCTGCCCGGGCGTGTCCTCGCCATGCATGCGGTGGACGTTTTGGGGAGGGATCGGCACATGCTCCAACAGCGCCTCGGACGCCATGCGGTAATTGCTATCCTGGTGGTCAGGAGGGACGCAGCGCTCATCGCCCCAAAAGACGTGTGTTCGAGACCAGTCCACCTGCCGCGCATATTCAGGAGCGGCCAGGCGCGCATACAGGGTGGCTGGCGTTGATCCGCCGGAAAGCGCCACCAGGAAGGTATGGCGCGCCTCGACGGCTGCGCCTGCCGCCTCGATAAACCGCAGCGCAGCCGCCTCTGCGAGCGCCTCCGGGTCGGGGAACACGTGGAGCTCTGGCACGTTCAGGGGTGCACGCAGCCTGACAGCCACTTGTGGCCTTCCGCCTCCATCATGCGGTCCGCCTCGGCTGGTCCCCAACTACCTCTCTTATAAGGAACAGGCTCATTTCCACCCGGCGGGCAGCACGCCCGGATGACCGGGTCGATCAACCTCCAGGATTCTTCAATCTCATCGTCGCGAGCGAACAGAGAGGCATCCCCTTTGAGCGCGTCCAGAAGCAGGCGCTCGTAAGCAGCCGGAAGGTCGCCGTCCCTATAGTAGTCACGGTAGTGAAACTCCATGTCCACCGAGCGCCGCTCATAGTTCGAGTCGGGGTTCTTGATTTCGAACCGCAGGTGGATGCCTTCATCCGGCTGAATGCAGATGCTCAAGACATTGGAGCTGAAATCCGCGTCATAGGTCTGGTCAAACATCACCTTAGGCGGGCATTTGAACTCGATGACGATCTCCGTAGCTTTGGCCTTTAGAGCCTTGCCCGAACGAAGGTAAAACGGCACCCCCTGCCAGCGCCAGTTGTCCAGGTAGAGCTTCAGGGCGGCATACGTGGGGGTGCGTGAATCGGGCGGAATGCCGGCGGTGGCGCGATACCCCTCGTACTGGCCAACGACCACATGCGAGGTGTCGATCGGGCGGGTCGCGCTCAAGACCTTCACCTTCTCGTTGCGCAGGTGGTCGGCCTCGAAGGAAGCGGGCGGCTCCATCGCGATGAGGGTGTAGAGCTGCATCAGGTGGTTCTGGAACATATCCCGCAAGACCCCCGCCTGATCGTAATAGCCCGCCCGGTGGCCAATATCGACCTGTTCTGCGGCGGTGATCTGGACGTTTTCCACGTAGTTGCGGTTCCAGACCGGCTCGAAGATGGTGTTGGCAAAGCGGAAGAAAAGGATGTTTTGGGCGGTCTCTTTTCCGAGGTAATGGTCGATGCGGAAGATTTGATCTTCTCGAAAAACCTTTTGGATTGAAAGGTTGAGCTGGTGGGCCGACGCCCCGTCGGTTCCAAAGGGCTTCTCGATGACGATGCGGCAGCGCCCCTTGTCTTCGGCCTCCATGTTCTGCGCGCCCAGGCCGGCGACCGTCGGCTCGAAGAGCTGTGGGGCGATGGCCAGATAGTACAGGCGGTCAGCCGGGCCGGCTTCGAGTTTTTCCAGATAGGTCTTCAGCCTCGCCAGGTCCTCTTGAGAATCGAGATTTCCCGTGAGATACTCAAACGATTCCGCAAACTCCGCCCAGGCGTGCGGTTCGTAAGCCTGTGGGTCGAATTCTTTCAACCCTT
>WBZO01007355.1_pt1 | contig 10245 bp, 9 predicted proteins | sample 5204261 | NCBI WGS metagenome assembly WBZO01 (sample SAMN12412400, study PRJNA552823) | activated sludge metagenome | isolation source: activated sludge from anammox sidestream of wastewater treatment plant... | place: USA: North Carolina | collected 2017-09
GGGAGAAATTGTGGTTAACTCGGTAGATCGAGACGGCGAAATGAAGGGCTATGATCTAGAACTAGTAGCCCAAGTCCGTGATGCTGTGAATCTTCCGCTTTCTGTGCTTGGCGGCGCCGGTTCGCTTGACGATATTGTAGGTTTAATTCGGCGGTACGGCGTTATTGGCGCTGTCGCCGGTAGTCTATTTGTGTTCAAGGGCAAGTATCGCGCTGTGCTGATTAACTATCCGAGCCGTAGCGCCAAAGATGCGCTTTTCCAATGGGATGAGCGTTCAGTAAATTAGAATTTGAGATGCGGCTCCTGACTCTCTCGCAGTGGTATGACCCGGAACCAAATTTCAAAGGTCTCGCTCTCGCGTCCGCGCTCCAAGCCAAGGGCCATACCGTAACGGCGCTCACGGGCTTTCCAAATTATCCTGCCGGCAAAATTTATCCCGGCTATCGTCTCCGCTGGCGGCAATGGGAAATAATGGATGGCGTTCGGGCGCTGCGCGTACCGCTCTATCCCGACCATAGTCATTCGGGCATCAAGCGCATTATTAATTATGCGAGTTTTGCGCTCTCGGCTTTAACAATTGGCGCGGCTTTATGCGGCTCTGCCGATGTGATGTGGGTCTATCATCCCCCGCTCACGGTTGGAATTCCCGCGTGGTGGATCGGTCTCTGGCGCCGCATTCCGTTCGTGTATGAGGTTCAGGATCTATGGCCCGAAACGCTTGCGGCGACCGGTATGTTTCGTTCGCCGACTGCCGCAAAGATAGTAAATATCTTGGCGCGCTTTATCTATGCGCGGGCGGCGGCTATCACCGTTATTTCGCCGGGTTTCAAGCGCAACCTGATTGCCAAAGGCGTGCCTGCCAAGAAAATTCATGTCATTCCCAATTGGGCGGATGAAACGCTCTATCGTCCGGTTCCACGCGATGAAAAATTGGCGCTGGAATCGGGTTTGGCGGACCGTTTCAATATCATGTTCGCTGGAAATATGGGCGCGGCGCAAGCATTAAATCGCGTGTTGGATGCGGCGGCATTGCTCGCCGATTTACCGCGCATCCAGTTTGTAATGCTTGGCGATGGAATCGAGAGCGCAAAACTAGAACAGGCAACCCAAGAACGCGGCTTGACCAATGTGCGCTGGCTTGGCCGTCAACCGGCGGAACGTATGCCGTACTGGTTTGCGCTTGCCGATGTCATGCTCGTTCATCTCAAACGCGATCCGCTCTTTGAGATTACGATTCCGAGCAAGACGATGGCGTATCTCGCTTGTGGGCGTCCAATTCTCGGCGCTGTGGCCGGCGATACGGCGGATTTGGTTCTCGCTGCGGGCGCGGGAATCTGCTGCGCGCCGGAAGACCCGGCGGCGTTGGCGCAAGCGGCGCGCGCGTTGTATGCCATGTCATGCGAACAACGCGCCGCGATGGGCGTCGCCGGACGCCGATATTTTTTGGCAGAGCATACCCGCGCCGTGTTGATTGATCGTTATGAGGCGCTCTTGAGCGCTGTCATTGCGTCAAGACGTAACACTTGACTTGAATTTCTATACTCGTTTCGGAAAACGTCTTTTTGATTTGACGCTGAGCTTGGCGGCGTTGCTTTTGCTTTGTCCTGTGCTGGCTACGCTCGCGCTGATCGTGCGCGTGCAATTGGGCGCGCCCGTTCTTTTTCGCCAAACGCGCCCGGGGCTGCGGGGCAAGCTCTTTACGCTGTATAAATTTCGCACCATGACCGGCGCGCGGGACGCGCAAGGTAATTTGTTGCCGGATGCCGAACGCCTGACCCGTTTTGGGCGTTTTTTGCGCTCGACCAGTTTGGATGAATTGCCGGAATTGTTTAACGTGTTAAAAGGCGAAATGAGTCTGGTCGGTCCGCGTCCGCTGCTGACGCAATATCTGGAGCGTTATACGCCTGAACAGATGCGGCGGCACGCGGTCTTGCCCGGCATCACCGGCTGGGCGCAGGTGAATGGGCGCAACGCGCTTTCGTGGGAACAGAAATTCGCGCTGGATGTGTGGTATGTAGATCATCAATCTATCCGGCTGGATTTAAAAATTCTCTTGTTGACAGTTTGGAAGATTATCAAGCGCGAAGGAATCCATCAGCCCGGACAGGCGACGATGCAGGAATTTTTGGGAGAGCGTTCCTGAAGTGAGTGTCCTTATTGTCGGCGCTGGCGGTCACGCCCAAGTTATCGCAGATATTTTGCTACTTTTGCAGAAACAGGACAAATTATATCAACCAGTTGGTTATTTGGATGATGATCCCGCGCTCGCTAAACAAAAATTCTTGGGGCTAGCTGTGTTGGGAACGCTCAACTCTATTGATGGGATTTCCCACGACGCTATAATAATTGCTATCGGAGATAACAGACAGCGGCTGCGCCTGTTTACCAAGTTTTCCGAGCTTGGCGAACGATTTGTAACAGTGTGTCATCCGCAAACGATTCTGGCCGCAAGCGCTGACATTGGTTTGGGTACGATGGTTTGCGCGGGCGCGGTCGTTAATCCCGGTTGTATCATCGGCGCGAATGTAATCTTGAATACGATCTGTTCCGTAGATCATCATTGCCGCATTGGCGACCATGTTCATATTGCTCCCGGCGCGCATTTAGGCGGGAATGTATCTATTGGCACCGGCGTCCTAGTCGGGATTGGCGCGACGGTCATGCCGGGACGACAAATTGGCGCTTGGAGTATCGTCGGCGCAGGCGCGCTTGTAACCGACGACGTGCCGGATGGCCAAATTGTCGTCGGTGTGCCGGCGAAACCATTTGAGAAAAGGTAAACGCGCAATGCAAATCTCCATGTCCGCCCCCGACCTTACGTCTGCCGATGTCGCTGCGGTGAATCAGGTCCTGCAAACGCCCATGCTAAGCATTGGGCCCCAAATCGAAGCGTTTGAAAACGCTATCGCCGCTTATGTCGGCGCGCCGTTTGCGGCTGGCGTCAATTCCGGCACCAGCGCGTTACACCTTGCCGCCATCGTCGCCGGCGCGCAAGAGAACGCGCTGGTCCTTACCACGCCGTTTTCGTTCGTGTCTTCGGCGAATGTGCTGCTCTATGAACGCGCTATTCCTATTTTTATTGACGTGGAACCCCGGACCGGAAACATTGACCCCATGCGGGTCGCCGAGTGCGCCCACGATCTCACGCATGGAAACTCTGTTGCCGCAAAATGGCTTCCGCCCACGCTTAGAAATCAACACTCAAAAATCGGCGCGCTAAAATCCATTCTCCCCGTTCACGCGTTCGGACAGCCCGCCGATATGGATTCGCTGAACGAAACCGCGCGCATCCACCAACTCACCGTCGTCGAAGATGCGTGCGAAGCGCTTGGCGCGCAGTACAAAGGACGCCAAGCCGGAACGCTGGGCGACGCCGCGGCTTTTGCTTTTTATCCAAACAAACAAATCACTACCGGCGAAGGCGGGATGCTCGTCACAAAACATGCCGAATGGGCAAATCTTTTCCGTTCGCTCCGCAATCAAGGGCGCGACGTGTTTGACGCCTGGCTGAATCACACGCGGCTCGGTTATAATTATCGTCTCGACGAAATGAGCGCCGCCTTGGGCGTCTCGCAAATGCAGCGTCTGGATGAATTGCTCGCCAAACGCGCGCGCGTCGCCGCCTGGTACAATGAACGACTCGCGGATCAGGAATTGCTCGAAATCCCGTACCTGGCGCCCACGACTACGCGCATGAGTTGGTTCGTGTATGTGATTCGCATCAAACCGCCTGCGCAGCGCGAACGCGTGATGCGCGCGTTAGAGCAAGTCAACATCCCCAGCCGCCCCTACTTTACGCCCATTCACTTGCAGCCCTTTTACCGCGAAAAATTCGGTTATCAAAGCGGCGATTTTCCCGTCACCGAATATCTGGGCGCGGTCTCTTTGGCGCTGCCCTTTTCAAGCGTAATGACCCAAGCCCAAGTAGATTTTGTTTGCGAAAATCTGCTGCGCGTGGTGAATGAAACCCCGCGCGCGTGACGCGCGCGGCAGACGCCGCCGGAATTTCTCCCCAAACATTTCAATTTGCTTTCAATTTTGCTTTTCTGCGCTTGCTAAGATAAAATAGCTTTTGGGTCGAATTAAAGGAGCAAATCCGTTGGAACTCAGGCGCTATCTCTCTCTTTTCCGCAAATGGTTGTGGCTCATTGTTTTGGGCGCGCTCGTCGCGGGCGGTATCGCATTTCTGGTCAATCGCGCCAGTACGCCAATTTATCGCTCCACCCTCACGCTGCTCGTCAATCAGGCGTCGGGCAATTCGCTAATGACCGATTATACTTCGGTCATTACAAGCCAACAGCTCGCCAAGACCTACGGCGAACTTTTGAAAAAACGCCCCACCCTCCAAGCCGTCATTGAAAATCTTGGGCTGAATATATCGCCCGAACGATTGGCGGGCCAAATTACCGTCACTCCGGTGCGCGATACCACGCTCATTACCGTCAGCGTCGAAGATGCCGACCCGCCGCGCGCGGCAGCCATTGCGAACGAACTCGGCAAGGTGTTTGTCGAACAAATTCAAGAGATGCAGCGCAGCCGCTTTAGCAATTCCGAAGGCAATCTCGCGGAACAGCTCCAAGTATTAAAAGAGCAAATCGCCGCGACCCAAAGCCAGCTCGATGCCGCCAAGGCGGAATCGCCTACTAAACCCGACGAACTCACGCGGCTCGAATCGGCGCTGGTGCAATATCAAAATAGCTATGCGAATCTTTTGAAAAGTTACGAAGACCTGCGTCTCGCGCAAACGCGGCTCACCGATAACGTCACGATTGCCGAAAGCGCTCAGCCATCCGTCGCGCCAGTCCGCCCCCAAACTTTTACCAATACGCTCCTGGCGATAGTTGTGGGCGCGCTGCTGGCAGCCGGACTCGCGTTTCTGATTGAATATCTCGACGATACGGTCAAGGGTCCCGAAGACATTGACGCGTTGAATCTCACCAATCTCGGCTTGATTGCGCGCCTCAATACGAAAAATTCTGACGAACGGTTGGTGGTGGTCAATGACCCGCGCGCGCCGACAGCGGAAGCGTTCCGCGCGCTGCGTACCAACATTCAATTCGCTTCCGTTGACCGCCCGCTGCACGTTCTGCTTGTCACAAGCGCGGGACCCGCTGAAGGCAAAAGCACCATCGCGGCGAATCTGGCGGCGGCGCTGGCGCAGGCGGGCAAGCGCGTAGCTTTGATTGATGCCGACCTGCGGCGGCCGTCGCAGCATCGCGTATTCAAACTGCCCAATCACTCGGGCTTGACGTTTGCGCTGATCCAAGACAAGGGCGAACTGAACGGCTCGCTGCGCCCGTCGGGAGTCGAAGATTTGAGCGTCATGGTGAGCGGCGACTTGCCCCCCAATCCCGCCGAACTGCTCGGCTCGAATCGCGTCGGGCGTTTGTTGGACCAATTGCAAAAACAGGTGGACGTGGTGATTGTGGATACGCCGCCGTGTTTGGTGGTGACCGATGCTGTCGCCTTGTCCAAGCGCGCGGACGGCGTGCTGTTGGTGGTGGAAGCGGGCAAGACGCGGCGGTCGGCGTTGGAGCAGAGCGCCAAAGTCATTCAGCAGGTGGGCGGCAATGTGTTGGGCGTGGTGCTGAACAAGTATTCGCTCAAGGCGCACGGCGGATATTACAATTATCAGTATTACAACGCGTATTATTACGCCGGCGATTCGACCAAACCTTCGCGCGCGCACGGCGCTCCAAAATCGCGCCTAGCCCATTGGTTCGACCAGTTAAAGGGTTCGTCCCAAAATGGACATTCTGCTAGCCCGGTAAAAAGAGACCCGGCGCTGGATGCAGCCGCGCTGCCGGAAAAAGCCGGCAAGCGGAAATAAGGAGCATTTTGCGCTCGGCTGCGCGGCGCGTCGCGGATTGGGAAATTTTTCTCGTCGCGCCTGCGGTGGCGCTCTTGGCGTTTACGGCGAGTTTGCCCAATGCCCTCGTCGTCGCCGCGTTCGTTTGGATTGGCTTGCTTTGGTTAGCCCGTTGGCTCGCGCGCGGCCAATTGACCGTTCGCACCCCCGTTGATCTCCCCGTTCTCTTGCTCTTGGCGCTCTTGCCGCTCAATCTTTACGCCTCTGCCGATTCTGTCGCCGCTTGGCGCGTGCTTGGCCGTTTGGTCGGCGAAATCGCCGCGCTGTACGCGGTCGTGAATTGGGTTCACCCGGATATTTTGAATCGCCACGCGTCCGCCGCGCTCGCGCGCGCGCGCCGCTTGAATCTCGCGTTCATTATCCTTGGCGCGGGAGTCATCCTCTTGGCGCTCTTGGCGACCAATTTTTCCGGCGGCAAAATACTGAATCTTGAATCGCTGCTCAATCGTCTGCCGCGTTTCATCGCTCCCTTGCTCAATTCCGCCGGCATCAATGCCAACCTCACCGGCGGCTTGGCGGCGGCGCTCTTGCCGCTGGCGCTCGTTCAAATTTTGTGGGGCGCCAATCGTTGGGCGCGTCTGGTGGGGCTATTCGGCGCGCTGGTATTGGGCGGCGCGGTCTTGGTCACACAATCGCGCGGCGCGTGGCTCGGCGTCGGCGGCGCGCTGGTCGTCATTGCCATCGCGTTCAATCGCCGCGCGTGGCTTGTTCTGCCGTTCATCGCGCTCGCGCTCGGCGTCGCGTGGAACGCTTTGGGTACGGAACGTTTGGTGAATTTTATCGCGGGCGGCGCGACGCTCGATTCCGGCGCGGGACGTATCGAAATCTGGCAGCGCGCAATCTATATGCTCCAAGATTTTCCATTTACCGGCGCGGGGCTGGGCAATTTTGGACAGGTCGCCAAGATTCTCTATCCCTTTTTCACGATTGGGCCCGACGCGGAAATTCCGCACGCGCACAATTTATTTCTCCAAGCGGCGGTGGATTTTGGCGCGCCCGGCGCGCTCGCCGTGATTGGTTTTTTTACGGCGTTGAGCGGAGCGGGTTTGCTGTCCATCCAGCGCGCGCAAGACACGGCTTGGCGCCCTCTGGCGGTGGGCCTCTTTGCCGGCTTGGTCGTATTTTTAATTCACGGCTTGTTCGATATGATTGCGTTCACGCTCAAGACGAGCGCGCTGCTCTATGCGAGTTTTGGCTTGTTGCTCGCGGTCGCGCGCAGCGTTTCTTTTTCTGATGCGCGCGGCGCGGGAATGATGCGCGGTGCGGAAATGATGCGCGGCGCGGAAATGTCATTGGCGCCGACGGATGGAACGTTTGCGGCGCGCCTGCGCGCTTGGTTTCACAGGCACGCCGCGGCGCTTCAAACTGTGTTGTGGTGGCTGCTCATATCGCTGCTCGCCATCGGCGTTATGGGTGAGCAGGTCGTTTGGGGCATGGCGTTGCTTGTTTTGGGCGGCGTGGCGGTCGGGCTGCAAAGTTTGCTGCGCGCGCTCTAACTTGCGTTGATAAACCGATAAAAAAAATTGGACGCCGCATAAAGCGGCGTCCAATTTTTTTTACTGTGGCGCGAAATTTTGGTAATAACATTGCCCTGCCGCGTAATCGAACCGTTCGCCGTGCGCGACGCCGAGCCCCGCAATGTGCGCGGACCAGGTGTAACGCCCGGGCGGCATTTCGATGTATTTCCATTCGCCCGTGCCGGGAATTTTATAATCGTGCGTGCTCCATTCGCCGCCGCCAATCGTAAAGTCCAAATCGCGGCCCATGTAACCGTTGCGAATCCAGAACCACGCCTTGCCCGCGGGCGGATTGCAGGGCAGCGTGTTGGAATTGTCGCCGCCGCTGAAATCTTTGCTGGTCTGATTCTTGTCCGGCGCCGTGCCGCCGCCGGGCGCATTGGGGTTCACGTAACTGTTGGCGACAAGGTCAAAAACTTTGGCGTTCTGTTGGATGTGAGCGCTGTACTGCGCGCCGCTAATTTGGTTATTGATGAATTGGTCAAAGAGAGCGGCGTCGGTGGGAAAGATGTAGAGGAGATTGCCGATTTTGAGCAGCGAACCCAAAATCGTCGCGTCGGGATACGCTTTACGCAGCGCGCCAAAACTCAAAAGCATCGCTTGCGACATTTCTTGCGCCGTGACGGTGGTGGGCAGTTCGATTTCGACAATGACGCGCGCAAGGTCCGCGTTGCCGTTTTCGTCCGCGAGATAGCCGACGTCGAGAACGGTGTATCCCATGCCGGAGAGAAATGAACGGACGCGTTCGCTGGGCGTAGGTTCTTGGGCGTGCGTCGTCGCGGCGGGAACGAGCAGCAGCGCCAGCGCGCAGAGCGCCAATACTTTGCGAATCATACGGATACCTGCTTTCGGGCGCGACGGCGCAAGTTTCCTGACGCCGCCGCGCCTGCGCTATTTATTCAATACGACGTACAAAACGATGGCGACTGCGAGGGTGAACGCGCTCCATAACAGCGCGACCGCCAGGTTGCCTTTTTTCAATTCTTCCCATTCGTTCAAGCCCGGCGTGAGTTTGTTGAGAACGATGTATCCGACGCCGATGGCGAGCGCGAAACCAATCGCCGCGACGATGGCCCAAACAATCGCAAAGACCATGTTGAGCAGAATAGAGCCGAAATCGGGCCCTGCGCCCGGCAGCGGGGGCAGGCCGCCTTGCCAGAAATTACCCATCGTATATGCCTCCTGTGGAATGAATGATACGGAAATTATTTTCCGCATTTGCGCTGTCAGAATAGCGCCGCATCGTTTGTAAATCATTTATTGCGCCGGCTAAACGCAATTGGAACGCGCCTGCTACCCGATTTGGACTTGGCGGTTTGAAACTATTTCATTGGGACGGATTTTTTAGCGTGATTTCGCGCGCCCCGAAAGGAGTAAAATGGAAAAAATAGACGTTTTGGTCGCGGAATTTTTGGCGCAGAAAAAAATTGCGGTGGTGGGCGTTTCGGACCGGCGTGAAACCGGCTGCAATCTGGCGTTTCGTAAATTCAAGACGGCGGGCTATCGCGTCAGCGCCGTGAATCCGCGTTTGCAAACCTTTGACGGCGAACCGTGTTATCCCGATTTGAAAGCGCTGCCGGAAAAACCGGACGCCGTTTTTATTTTGGCGAATCCGCGCGTGACGGATGAAATTGTCCAGCAATGCGTCGAGCTCGGCGTCAAATATGTGTGGATGCACTGCATGATGGGCGTGAAACCGGGCCTCGCGCCAAACCTGACGAGCGTTTCACAATCTGCGGCGCAGCTGTGCCGCGCGAACGGGATTCAGGTTATCCCCGGTACATGCCCGAATCAATTTCTCGAACCGGATTTCGGGCATAGCATGATGCGGCGCTTGTGGCGGCTGTTGGGTTTTTTGAATGTGACCCCGCCCACCGACCCGAAATTGAATTGAGCGCATCGTGGGGAATGAAAGCGTTTCGTTCCCCACACGCTAACTTTTGACGCGTTCGCCTTTCGGGTCCCACTGCGGGTCTTGGGCGACCACTGCCCCAATTCGTTCGCCGAGCATTTCGACATCGAGCCGCGTGCCAAGTTTTGCCAATTCAATCGGCAGGTACGCATACGCGATACTTTTTTGCACTGAATAGCCGTAACTCGCCGTCGTAATCCAGCCGACCACGCGGTCATTGTGACGAACGGGTTCGTTGCCAATTGCAATGGCGCTTGAATCATCAATCGTAAGACAACACAATTTTTTTGTGATGCCATTTTCTTTTTGTTTCAATAACGCGTCGCGCCCAATAAAATTTCCTTTGTTGAGCTTTACCGCGAACCCCAATCCCGCTTCATACGGCGTGTAATCGGGTCCGATGTCGCCGCTCCAATAGCGATAGCCCTTTTCGACGCGCAGCGAATCAATCGCGCGATAACCGCCCGCGACGATTCCAAATTCCTGCCCCGCGTCCCACAGCGTATCCCACAACGCGCGCCCAAATTCCATCGGCGCATAAAATTCCCAACCCAATTCGCCCACGTAAGTTACGCGCAATGCCAAGCATGGCACATCGCCGACGGCAATGCGCTGCGCGGTCATGTACGGAAACGCGACATTCGATATATTTGCTTTTGTCACACGCGCCAAAATATCGCGCGCGCGCGGACCCCACAATCCAAAACACGCGAATTGCGACGTCACATCGTCTATCAAGATTCCATCGTCAGGTGCATTTGTTTGAATGTGTTGTAAATCATGTGCGCCGAATGCGGTGCCGGTGATGATTTGAAAATGGTCGCGCGCGAGACGCGTGACGGTGAAATCACATTCGATGCCGCCGCGCGGATTGAGCATCTGCGTATAAATCACGCTGCCAATCGGTTTGTCAACGTCGTTGGCGCAAAGATATTGCAATGTTTCCA
>WBZO01002879.1_pt1 | contig 10244 bp, 9 predicted proteins | sample 5204261 | NCBI WGS metagenome assembly WBZO01 (sample SAMN12412400, study PRJNA552823) | activated sludge metagenome | isolation source: activated sludge from anammox sidestream of wastewater treatment plant... | place: USA: North Carolina | collected 2017-09
CCCGCTCGCTCGCCGCGCTCGTCGTCCGGCGCAACTTCGCGATGGCCGGCGTCGGCTTCGTCGCCGAGTCGGAACGTGACACGATCGCGCAGGCCGCGGACTTCCTCATCCGGCGCGAGGACATCGACACGGTCGTCGTCTTCGGCATCGTCGGCGATCGCTTCATCGAGGGGTCGCTGCGTACCCACTCGCCGTCGGTCGACCCGGCGGTCTGGCTCGAGCAGGCGTTCGGCCACGACGAGCGCGGCAAGGCCTATGGCGGCGGCCGACGCGACAAGGGCGGCTTCCGCATCCCCATCGGCTTCCTCGGCCGTGCGACCGACCGCGCCCAGCTCTGGTCGCTCGTCGAGCATGCGGCGCGTCAGGCGCTCCTCAAGCAGCTCGGCGAGGAGCCCGCGTCGCTCGTCGCCCACGCGCCGCTCGTCGCGGGCCACGCGACGCCGGCGACGCCGAACGCCAACTCGTAGCGGCGCATCGTGCGGATCGCGTTCGTCGGGCTGCCGCTCGCGGCGCTGCTCCTCGCGCGCGACGGTCACGAGATCGTCTGGGCCGGGATCTGCCGACGCGGTGCGATCGGCACGCGCCGTCTCGGGCGCCTGATCGGACGCGAGAACGTCGCCGTCGTCCCCGATCTCGCGCGCTGCGCGGACGTCATCCGGGCGAAAAAGCCCGATCTCGTCGTGAGCTGGTTCTGGACGAAGAACGTCCCTCGCTCGGTTCGCACCGCAGCGCCCCTCGGCGCCATCGGCGTCCATCCTTCCCTCCTGCCACGTCACCGCGGTCCCGATCCGTACTTCTGGGCGATCGATGCGGGTGACGAGGAGACGGGCGTCACCGCGCACGTCCTCGACGAGGAATACGACACCGGTGCGATCCTGGCCCAGAGGACACTCCGCATCGATCCGAGCTGGAACGCCTGGACGCTCGCCAAGAAGCTCGATCGGCCGTCTCTCGCGTTGCTCCGCGAGGTCGTGCGCGCGCTGCCCTCCCCCACGGCGCAAGACGAGTCGCGCGCGACGCCGGCGCCACCGCCGACCGACGACGAGCTCGAGCTTCGTTGGTCGTGGGATGCCGCACGCATCGAGCGCCGTGTCCGTGCCGCCGCGCCATGGCCAGGGGCCTTCACTTCAGTCGGCGACGAGATTGTGGTGCTCACACGCGTCCGCCCGACCGACTCGTTTCCGCGCGCGCTCGCGATCGGAGAGGCCGCGGTGCGCGACGACGGTGTCGCGGTCGTCCGCTGCGCCGATGCCGGAATCGAGTTGCTACACGGCCGCCTCGAGGACGACGACGAGCGTGAGCTCGATGTGAAGGCGCTTGCGGCGCTCGTGCGCGGTTAGCCGCCGCGCGAGTCGCCCCGGCGCTTCGCGCTCACCCGATTACGCCGCGGAAGCGGCAACGGCATTTCCTGTCGCGGCGGCGGTGCGCTTGCGCTGGCGCACGTGGACGCGTGCGCGCACGTGCGATTTCCCGAAGACATCCTCGGCGTGCAGCGCGTTGTGCGTACGGCAGCGAACGCGCAGATTGTCCTCGTCGTCGGTCCCGCCGCGCGCTCGTGGGATGATGTGATCGAGCTCGAGGAACTTGCGCGACGAGCAGCGCCGCCCGTGGGCGTCGACGAACGTGCACCGCTCGCCATCGCGGTCGAAGACCTTGCGGCGGACAGCTCGCGACACCCGGCCTGACGCCTCCGCAGTCGGTCGCGCACTTGCCTCCGGACCCGACGTCTTTCCGAGCCGCTGCTTCTCGACCTTCGCCGTCAGCGCGTCGATCGCGCGCTCGAGGAGCACCGTAAGATCGCGCTTCGGGTTGCTGTGCATCATGAGATCGCGGAGACGCTCGATCTTGTCGCGCAGCTCACGGCTGACCGTCAGCTGCAGGCGATAGCGGCTCTCTGCGATCGGCTCGACGCCGGGGTCGACGACCGGAGCGACCGCGTTCGCCGTGCGGACGGTGGGGAGCTTCCTCATCGTCGCCGGCACGTCCGGGCGCGGCGCGCGCTGCGCAAGGATCTCCGCGACCTCGTATTTCGTCTTTCCTCGAGTCGCCTCGATGAGCTCCTCGACGTTCTCCGGCGTCAAATGATGACGAAGGCTGACGAGCAACGAGAGATGGATCTCCCCTCGCTCGATGCGCCCGAGCAGGCTCGGGAACCGTCGCACCAGACGCGCTGCCGTAATCCGGCGAAACGCCGCCCCCTGACTCATCCCGAGCCGCTCAACGCAGTACTCGAGGAGGGAGGGACATGCTGCGCGCGCATGGATCCGCCGTTCGTCCATCTCGTTGAGTAGCGGCAGAAGCTGCGCGGTCAGTCGGCGCCCCTTCGCGAGAAAGCCCTCGACACGCTGCAACACGGCTTCGTCCGACAGAGTCTGGAGCGTGGATCCACTCATGCCCGGTCGAAGAGCACGACGCGTGCCGGATCGCCGATCGCGTGATTTCGAAAACATGGAGGTCGTGACCATATGGCCGGGCCACTTTTCACCTGGCCCGGGCCAGCGGCCTGCGCGGCTTCTGGTTGCGCTGGCGGAAGTACGCGCGGTGTCGTCCGGGCCGCGGCGGTCGCCATTGTCCGCATGCGCAGCCGCCGACACAACTTGCGCAACCGTCATCGCCGTTGCGATCCGACCGTGACCGAGTGCGATCGCGATCGTATAGGGCGCAACATGTTCGAAGAGGTGGGCGCACTGCTCGAGAAGGGCTTCCGGCGATCGGCGATGTGGGCGTACGCGATGAACCAATCGCGTGCGAAGGTCGTGATGGACCCGATCTATCTCGGCGTCGCGAGGGCGCTGCTGCGCGGCACGCGCGGGCCCAGCGACAAGCTCCTACGCGAGAAGCTCCCCTCGAACCTGTACTTCCCTTACCGTGCGCTCTCGCGCAAGCTCCAGTACTTCATCGAGGACTGGGACTTCGACGAGGCGCGCCCCGACCTGCTCAACGCGCGCCAGCGGCAGATGATGCACACCGTCGCCCTGGGCGAGACCAGCGGCTCGGCGGTATCCGACGGCTTCCTGCGAGCGTTCCGCACGAACCCGGAGCTCGCCGCGTTCTTCGGCACGTGGTTCACCGAGGAGCTGAACCACTTCATCGGCTATCACATGTACCTACGGAAGATGGGGGAGGCGTGGCCGGCCGCGCGCGGGCTCGAGGTCGCCGAGACCGAGGTGCTCGTCTACGCCGACGATCCGATGGAGGTCGCGGCCTGCAACATGTACCAGGAGCTCCTCGGCTTCCTCGTCTACCGCTCGTTCGCGAAGCAGGTGAAGGATCCGTTCCTCGGCAGGATGCTCGCGCAGTTCGCCAAGGACGAGTGCCGGCACTTCCGCTTCTACCAGGACGTGGTCGCGCGCCACCTCCAGCAGAACCCGTCCTTCCGCCCGGTCGTTCTGAAGGTCTTCCTCAAGGCAACGTCGCCATACAACCAGGTGTCAGGCAGCCCATCGAACGTCCTCGATCACCTTGCGATGGGCGCCTTCTACTTCCGCAAGCCCGAGTACGAGTACTTCCTCCGCGAGAACCACTACCTGCTCGGTACGGATCTGCGCAGCTTCTGGGACTGGTACTTCAAGGGCGTGGTTCCGCCGTGCACGTTCTGCAAGAAGGAGACGTACCAGTGCTCGTGCGAGCACTTCGAGGACGGCGAGCCCGCGCCCGTGAAGAACCCGGAGTGGTGGAAGAAGGTTTCCACCGCCCGCAAGGACGCACCGCGCATCGACATCGACGAGTGGGCGCAGGCGCTGCTCGCGCGTCACGGCAACGAGCGCACGCGCGGAGCGGCGGTCGCGCCGAGCTGAGAAATCACGGAGCGGGAGGAGGCACCGACGCGGCGTTGAAGCCGTACGTCTCCGCGCTCTCGACCGGGGGCAGGAGCGCCTTGCGGACGAGGAGCGTGCGCACGCTCCAGATGTCCGTGAAGATGCGGTACCGGAGCGCCGTCTGATCGAGATAGTCGACGCCGGACGAGCCGCCCGTGCCGGTCCGCCGTCCGATCACGCGCTCGACCATCCGCGCGTGCCGCTGGCGGAAGATCACGAACGCCTGCTCGAACGCGACGAGCTCGTCCAGGATCACGCGCGGCCACGCGAGCAGCGGGAGCTCGCGGTAGCTCTCGATGAACACCGTCGCCGCGCGGACGCGAGCGACGCGCGCGCGGCGATCCTCCGGCGCGTCGCGCCCTTCGAGGAATGCACGCGCGGACTCGACCTCGGACGCGTAGCGCTTCTCGATGCGCGCGACGTCCGCGGCGGTGAGGCCCTCGTGCTTCGCGAGCGCAAGCGCCTCCTTCGCCGCCTGCGCGTGGGCGGCGCAGTACGCATCGGTGAAGGACTTAACCTTCGCGGCATCGCCCGGCATCGACGGCGTCGAGCCCTGGATCGGCGTCCTGTACAGCCAGTCCTCGATCGCGTCGAGCACCGTCGGCTTGTCGGTGAGCCGGCGCTCCACGCGCCTGTACGCGCTCGAGGGCGAGCCGTCAGCCGCCAGGAGCGCCTTCATGTAGCTGTGCTCGTGTCCGAGCGGGATGCGCGCGTCGTCCTTCAGGCCGAGCAGGATCTCGATCTCGCGCAGCTGCCCCGACTGGAAGCCGCTCGCCGGGCTCAACTTGTCGCGGAACGCGAGGTAGTCCCGCGTGGTCATGGTCTCCATGACCTCGAAGTGCGCGGCAATGTGGCCGATGAGGATCGTCATGCGGCGGATCCCGCGCGCGGCCGACGCGAGCGCCTGCTCCGGCACCGGCGCCTTGGCGAAGAGATCGCGCACGCTGATCAGCTCGCGCAGCGTCAGCTTGAACCAGAGCTCGTCGATCTGGTGGACGGTGATGAACAGGACCTCGTCGTTCGAGAGCCCGGCGTCCGTCGGCTCGAGCCCGCCCTGCAGCGAGAGGAGCTCCTCGACCTTGATGTAGTCCCAGTACGCGGTCGGCTTGCGGTTCATCGCGGCCGGCACGTTAGCGCACGCCACGCCGCGCCGCTCAGCCGAACTTCGCCTCGCGCGCGACGCTTTGCGCGCATGATTTGCGCGCTGCGCTCGGAGCGTTCTCCTCACCTCTCGCGCCGCGCCGCTGCGCGCTTCGAGGTGGACGCCACCGCGCGGAGCACGTCATCCATCGGCGAGCCCCTGCGCCACACGAAGACGAGGGACCGCGACGGAGCCTGACCGGCGATCGGCCGGATCTCGAGCTGACCGCGCCGGTTCTCCACGTCGACCGCGAGCTTCGGTAGGAGCGTGACGCCCGTCCCGAGCGAGACCATCTGGACGAGCGTCGCCAGCGACGTCGCCCGGAGGTCGGTCTCGCGCGCGCCCACCTTCGAACAGAGCTCGAGGGCCTGCTCGCGCAGGCAGTGGCCGTCGTCGAGGAGGAGCACCGGCTCGGTCGCGAGGTCGTCGAGCTTCACGGTCTTCTTCTTCGCGAGCGGGTGGTCCTTGGGGAGCGCGACGACGAACGGATCGACCGCGACCTCCTCCATCGCGACGTCGCCGAGCTCCGGGACCACTGCGACGAGACCGGCGTCGAGCTTGCCTTCACGGAGATCGTGCATGACGTCGTCGGTCTTCTCCTCGCGGAAGACGAGCTTCAGCTTCGGGTACTTCGCGGTGACCGCCGGCGTGATGTCGGGGAGCAGGTAGGGCGCGATCGTCGGGATGACCCCGATGCGCAGCGTGGCGGCGAAGCGGTCCTTGCTCTGGTCCGCGGTCGCGATGAGCTCGTCGACCGCGAGCAGCACCTGGCGTGCGCGCGCCACGATCGCCTCACCGATCTCCGTGACGAGCACCCGCCGGCGGTCGCGCTCGAAGATCGTGACCCCGAGCACCTGCTCGATCTGCTGGATCTGGGCGCTGAGCGTGGGCTGCGAGACGTGGACGCGCTCGGCGGCTCGATGGAAGCCGAGCTCGTCCGCGACGGCGACCACGTACTGGAGCTGGCGGATCGAGAGGTCCTGGGGCGCGACGGGCATGATTGGCACTGTCTATCACGCACATTGATTCTTCGTCTTTCACCAATCACTTCGCCGACCGTAGGTTCTGTCCCATGACGAAGACGGCAGACGTCGTGGTGATCGGCGCGGGGACGGCAGGCCTGGCGGCATACCGCGCGGCCTCGGCCCGCGGCGCGCGCACGCTCCTGATCGAGAGCGGGCCCGGCGGCACCACCTGCGCCCGAGTCGGCTGCATGCCCTCCAAGCTCCTCATCGCCGCCGCCGAGGCGGCCCACCACGCCCGCACCGCGGGGCCGTTCGGCGTCCATGCGGACGTCCGCGTCGACGGCGTGGCGGTCATGGACCGCGTCCGCAGCGAGCGCGACCGCTTCGTCGGCTTCGTCCTCGACGGGTTCGAGGCGATCCCCGCCGAGCACAAGATCCGCGGTCGCGCGCGCTTCGTCGGCCCGAACGAGATCGACGTCGAGGGCACGCGCATCCGGACGCGCGCAGCGGTCGTGGCGACCGGCTCCTCACCGTTCGTCCCGCGCATGTTCGATCCGATCAAGGGCCGCCTCGTCGTCAACGACGACGTCTTCGCATGGCAGCGCCTCCCCGGGTCGGTCGCGGTGTTCGGCGCCGGCGTCATCGGCCTCGAGGTCGGCCAGGCCCTGCATCGCCTCGGCGTGCGGGTGAAGGTCCTCGGCAAGGGCGGCAAGCTCGGGCCGATCAGCGACCCCGTCGTCCACGCCGCGTTCTACCGCGCGATCGGCGCCGAGCTCGACGTCGATCCCGATGCGGACATCCTCTCGCTCGAGCCGGCCGCCGACGGCGGCGTCCTCGTGAACGGCGAGCGCTTCGACACCGCGCTCGTCGCCGCAGGACGGCGCCCGAACCTGCTCGGTCTCGGTCTCGAGGTCACCAAGGTCGATCGCCGGACGCTCCGCATGGGCGACACCTCGGTGTTCGTCGCCGGCGACGCCAACGACGACGCACCCCTGCTCCACGAGGCCGCCGACGAGGGACGCATCGCCGGAGAGAACGCCGCCCGCTTCCCGAACGTCGTGCCGGGCGCACGGCGCTCGCCGCTCGCGATCGCCTTCACCGATCCGCAGATCGCGATCGTCGGCGCGAGCTTCGCGGAGCTCACGGAGAGGGGCGAGCCGTTCGTCATCGGTGAGGTCGACTTCCGCGACCAGGGACGCAGCCGCGTCATGCGCCAGAACCACGGCGCCGCGCGTCTCTATGCGCACGCACGCACCGGCCGTCTGCTCGGCGCGGAGATGGCCGGACCGCGTGCCGAGAACATCGGGCACCTGCTCGCGTGGGCCCATCAGGAGGGCCTCACGGTCGAGCGGATGCTCGCGATGCCCTTCTACCACCCGGTGGTGGAGGAAGGGATCCGGACTGCGCTGCGCGATGCAGCGGCGAAGCTGAAGGAACGAGGAGAAGAAGCATGAAGAACATGGAAGGACAGCGTGTACCCGAGGTGACGTTCCGGACCCGCGACGGCGCGGCATGGAAGGACGTGACGACGAAGGAGCTCTTCGCCGGCAAGAAGGTGATCGTGTTCGCGCTCCCGGGCGCGTTCACCCCGACGTGCTCCTCGGCGCACGTGCCGCGCTACAACGAGCTCGCGCCCGCGTTCGAGAAGCTCGGCATCGACGCGATCGTGTGCATCTCCGTCAACGACGCGTTCGTGATGGACGCGTGGGCGAAGGATCAAGAGGCCGATCGCATTCGCTTCATCCCGGACGGCAACGGCGAGTTTTCCGACAAGATGGGGATGCTCGTCGACAAGCGCAGCCTCGGCTTCGGCCCGCGCTCGTGGCGGTACTCGATGCTCGTCGAGGACGGCGTCGTGAAGAAGCAGTTCATCGAGCCCGAGAAGGAGGGCGACCCGTTCGAGGTCTCCGACGCGGACACGATGCTGCGCTACCTCGATCCGAAGGCGAAGGTGCCGCGCGACGTCGTCATGATCGGTCGCGCGGGCTGCGCGCACTGCGCCCGAGCGAGGAGGCTCCTCGAGGAGAAGGGCTGGGCGTACGACGAGATCGAGGCGAACCCCCGCCGGCTCCGGGCGACGAGCGGAAAGGCCACGACACCGCAGATCTTCGTCGACGGCGAGCACGTCGGCGGGGCGGACGAGCTCGAAAAGTACCTCGCGAAGCAGGTCTAGCTCGTCTACCATCGCTCTCGTGAGCGACCCCGTCACGACCTCACGCACGGCGCGCGAATCGCTCGCGCGCGGGCTCAACGCCCTCCAGGCTGATCCGAGCGTCCCGCCGCATCTGGTGGAGCTCGCCGCGCCGATCGCTCAGGCGATGGGTGCGCTCCACCAGATCGAGCGGAGCTCGCAGCTCGTCCCGCATGCCGAGGTCGCCCTGACCCACGTGCGCGGCGCGCTCGCGAAGCTCCAGGCGCAGCCGGCGAATCATCCGGCGGTGGCCGCCGCGCTCGAGGCCGTCGCGAGCTCGCTGAGCCTCGTGCACGCGCTCGGCAAGATGGCGAACGGCCCTGCGCCGCAGCCCGCTCCCGCTCCCGCTCCCGCTCCGCAAGCGGCACCGCCCCCGCAGGCGCAGCAGCCGAACACGGCGGCCATGCCCCAGCGCGCGCCCGTCGCGCAGCCCGCTCCGCAGCCGATGGTCGCGCGCGATCCGTTCGCGGCTCCGGGGCCGCAAGCGGCTCCGCCGGTGGCGTTCCACGGAGCGCCTCCTCCGGCCGGCCCGCCCGCGACGCCGAGCATGCCCGTCCCCGCTCCGCCGCCCGCGGGCAACGCGCCGGTGATCTCCGCGGACCTCGGCGCGCACAGCCCCACGAACTTCTACAAGGGCCTCTCCGGCAACGACATCATCGATCACGGAGGCCTCTTCGTCTCGACGTACGTGCCGCCGAAGGTCGGCTCGCCGGTGCGCCTCAAGGTGTCGCTCCCCGGCGGCTACGAGTTCGAGGCCAACGCCGTCGTGAAGTGGGTCCGCGAGCAGGGCGGCGACGCCCCTCCGGGCTTCGGCGCGCAGTTCACGCAGATCACGCCCGAGGCGCGGCAGCTCGTCTACCGCTACGTGCGCAACCGCGAGCCGCTTTTCCACGACGATTTCTAGAGCGCGTCCCCCGCTCGAGGACGGATCCTCGAGCGCGGGGATCGCATCGACCGTCGCGCTACTGGACGGGGTGCAGCGTCGCCACGGTCCACGGCGTCGCCTTCGTCTCGACGGCGAGCAGGCGGAAGCTCTGCTCGCCTGCGCGCGGAGCTGCGGCGCCTGCGGCGACCACGAACGCCCGCATCCCCGCCGTCGTCGTCGCGTCGAAGCGGAAGAGGATCGTGGCGTCATCGGTCGCCGGGGTGACCCCGAGGGACAGCGCACCCGGCGCGATCGCGAGCCCTGCGGGGTCGCTCTCCTTCAGGTAGCCGAGGTCGTTGAACACCGGCGTGATCTGACCGCCGGCGATCGGTCCGATGTCGACCGTCGGAGCGTCCGGAGACAGGTGCCAGGCGCGGATCACGGCCTGCGACGGCTTCGTCAGATCGAAGCCCTCCTCGAGCGCCGCGAGCGTGAACTTGTTGGTCGCGTCCTGCCTCGCGAGGAAGCCGGTCGCCGCCGCGAGGTAGCGCTGGCCAGGATTGAGGGTCGGCGTCGGAGCGCTCGCGGCCGCCGCGCCTGCGGGGCGCGCGGTGCCCGCGCTGGCGGGGAAGAAGTCGATCGTGTACTCGCCGGGAGGCACCTGGATCGGCGCGGTGAGCATCCCGAACGCGACGTTGCTGGCGATCTCCTTCTCGCCCACGAACAGGTCCACCGCAGGCGCGTCGGGAGAAGCGTGGAGCGCGTAGACCGTCGGGTTCTGCCTGATGAACCCGAGCGCGCCTGCGTTCGCGACGGACAGCAGCGAGAAGCCGTCGTTCTCCCGCGGGAGCTTGCCGACGAGGCCCGTGGCAATGACGAAGATGTCCGCGCCCGCCGGCAGGCGCGGCGTCGTGAACGCCGTCACGCGCGACTGCCCGGCCACGACGCCCACCTGAAGCGCCTCCCCGGCGGGGAGCTGGATTCCGGCCGCGCCCGTGTCGGTGAAGCGCGCGAGGTCCGCGATCTCGGGCGCTGCCGGGTTGTCGTCGCCGACGTCGAGCCCGACGGTCGGCGCGTCCGGCGACGCGTGAACGATGCGCACCGTGGCCATGTTGGGCGCGCTCTGCCACGCCTCCGGCAGGGCGAGGACGCGGAACTTGTCGGCGTCGCTCGTGCTGCCGAGCAAGCCCGCTGCGATCGCCGTGATCTTCGCGTTCGCGGGGACCGTGAGCGGTCCGGTCGAGTAGACGGGAGCAACCGTGGC
>WBZO01006757.1_pt2 | contig 10244 bp, 10 predicted proteins | sample 5204261 | NCBI WGS metagenome assembly WBZO01 (sample SAMN12412400, study PRJNA552823) | activated sludge metagenome | isolation source: activated sludge from anammox sidestream of wastewater treatment plant... | place: USA: North Carolina | collected 2017-09
GCTGACCGATATCCTCCGCGATTACGAGCTATACAAGAAAGACTACAACGAGCTGCTGAACAAGCAATTGGATGCGCAACTATCAGCTACGCTCGAGGAACGGCAGGAGGGACAGCAGTTCCGGCTCGTGGATCCACCTTCGTTGCCGAGCGTGCCTTCGGCCCCCAAACGATTTAAGATTACACTCGGCGCGCTCGCGGCAGGTGTCGTCCTGGGCGGACTGGCCGCTCTCTTGATGGAGATGAGGGACCATTCCTTCCACGGCGTTGAAGAGATCAGAAGCGCGCTTGCGCTGCCGTTCGTCGTCGGCATCCCGACACTGCATACTCAGGAGGAGATCAGGCGGCGCAAAACGGTTCTGGTGCTCGAGTGGACGGCCGGTTGCATCATGTTGCTCGCCGTCTGTGCCGCAGAGTTTTATGTCTTCCGGTTCGGGCAGTAACCGCTCGTGGGAGATCGCAGACCGCGGATCGGCGGAATGAACCGGCGCTTGCTTGGGTGGTGGGTCCTGACTGCGCTCTGGGCGATGAAGATATTCTGGCTCTCCACCGAAAGTTTTGGAGGTGATCGCTCCGGCGCCCTGCTCAGAGCATTGTTCGCACTGCTGCACATCGATGTGTCCCCGGATCTGTTTCGGGCAATCCACATCACTCTCCGCAAAACCGCGCATCTCGTGGAGTACGGAGTGCTTGGCGGACTGGTGTTTCGGGCGTTGGCGGCAGCGGGGAGCGGCACGAGCCGTGCCCGCCTCGTGCGCCTCTCAATGGCTATCGCAGCGGCGTATGCGCTGTCGGACGAGATTCATCAGGCGTTCGTTCGAGGCCGCGGTCCGTCCGTGATCGATTGGATGATCGACGCGACCGGCGCCGCTCTGGGCATCATCCTGTTCTCAGTTGGCGCCAAACCTCTGATGGAGAGAGTTCGCCGCGCTCTCGCCACATAGTGACGGTCGCGGTGAACCGCCGGTCTGTTGTCGCACACCAATTCCTCGCGCCAACAACGATAAGATGGAGAAATAGGTTATATCCTTTCAGGCTTCCAAGTCCGGCCGACAGCAGTCTACGGCTCCGAACGTCCCGTGCAGAATTGACAAGATGATTGACTTTCCCAAGTTTCAGCCGGCGTCACATTCCACGAAGGATGATCCCCTTCAGGCCGGCGGCCCGGCAGTTTCCTCCCCGTCGGACATCCCGCCTGCCCTCCGCCACGTTCCAGCGCACACCGTGACCGTGGACGACAGTAGCAGGGTTGTTGTCCAATCCGATCCTCAAGGCATTGGCGCAGATCGATTTCGCTATTTGCGTCTGAAATTACGGGAACATCGTAAGTCTCGCAAGCTGCAGACGATTGTTGTAACCAGCGCACTTCCCTTGGACGGTAAGTCCACCACCGCACTCAACCTCGCAACAGCGTTGGCTGAGGGCGGTCGCCGTTCCGTTCTGTGCGTCGAAGCCGATCTTCACCACCCAACCCTCGCCCGGACATTCGGCATTGAAGCCGCCACGGGCTTTGCTCACTGCCTGCACGACAACATCGACCCCTTGTCTGTGCTGCACCGCATCGACCCACCAGGCTGGTATCTCATGCCCGCGGGCATTTGGGATGGCAACCCTACCGAACTGCTGCACCTGGACACTCTGCCAGGCATGTTGGATGTCCTGACGCCGCACTTCGACTGGATCCTGTTCGATACGCCTCCGATCCTCGCTTTGACGGATACGGTGCTCCTCTCAGGCCAGGTGGATGGTACATTGCTGATCGTCCGAGCCAACAAAACGCCGCGCGAACTCGTCGAGGAGGCTTTGCGCCTGATCGGCCAGAAACGCACACTCGGAATCGTCCTCAATGGCGCGGAAGATCTCGAGAGGGCCTATGACAAGTACTACAGCTCCTATTACAAGCAAAAGAGCTGAATGATCTGAAATGGCCTGAATCAGGGCCATTGGAATAGGCTTCGGTTCAGTTCCGGATGCGGGATTCTCAGGTTCCGCTTCCTCCTCCTTCCATTCCGAAGTTTGCTGCACCACCCGGATCGCGTCATGCCCAAAGCCATCCAAGCCGCACGCAAGCCCAACGAGTCCTCTCCCGAAGTCGTGCTCTACATCTGGGAGTTCGGCAATGCTCCGCCGGATCTTCGCCGGGTCGTTTCGGACCTGCATTCAGGCGGTTGGCTGGCCTTGATCTGCCCCGGCGGGCCGGGGAGCCTTGTTGAGGCCCTGGTTTCGCGGTGGCACTCTTCTGAGCATCCCGTACAGCGTTATGAACTGGAGGACGGCGGAATCGTGTTGGCGAGCTCGCGTAAGCCAGACGCTGGGGCTAACTGAGCAGCGCTTCCTGTACATCCGCCAGCACAGGAGTACTGCGCGTGCGGGCGCAACTCCCCGCTTCCAGCATCGCCTGGCGTTGATTGGGGACCCCCAGCTTGGAGTACAGGCTTCTCACGTGCCATCGCACCGTTTCACGACTGATGAAGAGCTGGTCGGCGATTTGCCGATTTGTGAGTCCAAGGCAGATCAGTTTGTGGATATCCGCCTCGCGTTGAGTCAGCTCCTTCGAACGGTCTCGCGAGAGAGTCTCTTTCGCAAACGAAGAGAGAACGCGTCGCGGCGCCCAAAGCTCCCCGGCGAGGATTGACTGCGCCGCTTTTCGCAGTGTTGCATCTCCGGCCTCCATCGACAGGACGCCGGAGCAACCCTTGCGCAACAAGGATTCGCAAAGGACATTGGTTGGGCCTGACGCCAGGACCAGGATCCTCACGTCGCCCCGATTGATCTGCTCCCGCATCCCCCCGCGCGGCAAGGCGTCAAAGTCGGCTTCTTCCACTACCAGGAGCGCGGGCGCGAGACGACCGCATGTTTCGATCAGTTGAGCCGGTTCAGCAGGCGCACGGACAAGGTTGAATTCCGCCGGGTGGGCCATTGCCGTCGTGCATTTCAGCAGCCGTCTCCACAGATCCTCCGACGACTTGAGACAAACTATAGAGTACCCATTCCGATCTGGGAATCGCATACTGCTCCTCCACCCGATCTGCCCTAGCGTGCGGAACCCGATGCCACCACTTCCGCCGCCGTCGTGATTACACCACTTTATGCGGATGGGGACACCTATATCCCACAACACGCAATATCCATTCCGAGGACGACTTCAGATTGACAGATCTCGACTTGGGTGTCAATGGCAATAAGGTTCCGAGCAACTCCCTGTTCGGGGGGCGAAGGGCAGATCCGGCGGGGAAGCGGCTCACGGGCTTCCTCCTCTCCGTATTGGTCTCAGCCGCCGCTTCGATCCCGGTTTTCAGTCAGTTGTGGAATCTCGGCGCAGGCGACGAGAAGTACACGCATCTCGTTTTCATGCCCTTCATCGTCGCCAGCCTGATCGTTGTCGAGAGACGCCGCATCTTCGGCGTCTGCAGAACCTCCCTCAGGGCCGGTCTGATCCTGGTGACGCTGCCGATCGCCGCCGGGCTTCTGCTCGCCGCCGGACCGCCCGCGCTGGAACCGTTTCGACTTCTTCAGGCGCAGTGTGGCGCGCTTGTCTGCTTCTGGATTGGCGCTTTCTTGCTGTTCTTCGGCGATCAGGCGACTCGCTCGGCCAGCTTTCCTCTTTGCCTGCTCATCGGCTTCGTTCCACTCCCACCGGCCTGGCTGGATTCCGCGTCAATCCTCCTGCAGAGGGCCTCGGCGGAGGTAACCCATCTCCTCTTCAATCTGACTGGCGCCCCGTTCTTTCGGCAGGGTATGAGGTTCACCCTGCCAGGACTCACCATCGAAGTCGCCGAGGAGTGCAGTGGAATCCGTTCGGGGATCGGGTTGGTCATTGCCGCGCTGGTCGCCGGCCACCTGTTGCTACGGTCCGTTACCGGCAGAGTGGCGCTGGTTCTTCTCGCCATCCCCATCACCGTCTTCAAGAACGCGATTCGCATCGTAACTCTTTCCATCCTGGGAACCTACGTGTCGCGAGACTATATCACGGGTGATCTTCACCATCGTGGCGGACCGGTCTTCGCCGTCCTCTCTTTCGCCTTGCTGGCGGCAGTCCTTCACAGCCTGATCCGCCTGGAAGGGCGCCGCCACCGGCCCGTTGCTCAACCGGCGCCTGGCAGCCGGTCGCCCGTCGGGACAACCGGCCTGACTGTTGAATGACCGATTCAGTTGGCGGTCTTTGACAATCGTCCGAGTTCAGCGCGGGCGAGGTTAGCGTAAGGGAAACTCGGGTCCTTCTGAATCGCCTGCTGGAACGCGCGCTGAGCCAGCGACGACTGTCCTGACGCGCGGTACGCCATCCCCAGGTGATAGTGGCAAGTCGCCGCTCCAGGGGCCAGATCCAGACACCGTTTGAACTCGGTGATCGCCTCTTCGTGTCTGCCGGCCTTGTAGTAAGCCCAGCCCAGCGTGTCGGCTACGTTTGGCGAATCCGGCATCGCCTGCTGCGCTGCCCGGGCCAGGGTCAACGCTTCATTGACGTCGCCGCCTCGTTCCAGATAGAGGTAGGCAAGCTGATTGGAAACGAGTCCTGAATTCGGCGCGATTTCCTTCGCCTTGAGGCACAGCTTCTTAGCCTCCTCGATCCTGCCTTCCTGTTCCAGTTGTTGGGCTAAGGCCAGGTAGTTTTTGAAGCTGCGGGGGCTAGAGGCGATCGCCAGCTCCAGTTCCCGCTTCCCCTGCTCGGCATCGCCCTTTGCGAAATGGATGTTGGCCAACACCGTGTGGATCTCGGGAGTTCTTCCATCCAGCCGCAACGCCTCCTGCGCGGTGCTCTCCGCGCGCTTGAGATCCGAGCTGCTGAGGTAGCCCAAAGCCAGCAGCAACTGCAGCCCTGCATTGGCACGGTTCTGTTCAACCAGTTTTTCGAGCTGGCGCACCCGCTCTGGCGCCTTCCCCCGGCGAACGTCGAGGCTCAGCAGCGCCGACAGTGCGTTGATGGCCAAAGGATCGCGGCTCAGGGCCGCCTGCAGTTTCGCTTCGGCATCCTTCACATCCCGCCTGGCGAGGGCTGCCTGGGCGGCGGCGACGTAAGCGTCGACGGAATCCGGATGCACTTTCAAGGCTGATTCAGCCATCCGCGACGCGGCATTTGCATCCCCCTCCTCCATCGAGAGACGTGAAAGCCAGACCGCTGCACCCGCGAGTTGGGGCTTTAGGCTGAGCGCCCGGCTGAACGAGCCTCTCGCCATTTGACTCAGGCCCATCGAATGCTCCGCGATGCCGAGGTAGTAGTGTCCCTCGGCGGGTTCAGGTGGAATCGTCACCGCTTTGTGAAGCGCCGCAACGGCATCCTGGAAGCGGCCCTCGGCAATCCTGATGCGGCCTTCGGCAATCAGCGCACCCTGATCCTGCTGATTCCGCTTCAGCATCTCGGCGTTGAGAGGATCCGCCTCCTTCCACCTGTCGAGATCGATCAACGCCGTGATCAGCCGCTGCTTGACGAGACCGTCATTCGGCCTCGTTTGGAGGTTTGCCCTGAACTCGGCGATGGCCTTCTCCCGCTGGCCGCTCGCCCAGTAGTATTCGCCAAGCGCCTGGAATGCCTTGGGATCGTCTTTGCCCAAGCGCTTCGCGATCCTGAATGCTTCCTCTGCCTGACTCTGCTTGCCGGCGGCTGTGTAAATTCGGCCCAGCAGAATCTGTGGGAACGCCGCAGCAGGATCCATCGCGGCGCCCTTCCGGACATGGACTTCCGCCTCGGCCATCCTGCCCTGTGCAAAGTAGAAGTGGGCCAGTGCCAAACGGGCTGAGATCGCGGCCGGATCCACTTCAGTTCCTTTCACGTAGGAAGCCTCGGCTTCCGCAATCTTCCCTGCCGACATGAGAAGCGCGCCGAGCGCGGCATAACTCTCCACTTTGCCCGGCTCGATCTCGATCGCCTTCTCCATTTCCCTCACCGCGTTCGGCAAATCGTCCGTGAGTGCGTATTTTTCACTGAGGGCGAAGTGTGCCCGCAAGCTGCGCGGTTCCATTGCCAGCAGCCGTTCCAGCGTAGCCTGCGCCTGATCGAACTTCTTTAGCCTGATCTGCGCCTTGGCTAGTTCGATCTGCGGTTCCTGGCGTTTGGGATCCAATCTCACCGCCTCGGCCAGTTCCCGTGCGGCCGCCTCTATGTCGTTCATTGAAAGAAGCGCCTGCCCCAGTTTGTAATGAGCTTCCGCGTAGTTCCCGTCGATCTGAATCGCATTGCGATACTCGATCACGGCTTCCTGATACTTGCCGGACTTCGCGTAAGCCTCACCACTCTTCAAGTAGGCTGCTTTCTTCTGGTTAGGATCGGTTGAACAGCCCCCTGCAAGCACCAGTGTCAACAGTGCGGGCAGCGCGCTCCAAACGGCCACACGCGTTTTCTTCGTCGTTTGTTTGTTTGTTCCCACAACCCGGCACTCGCCGCTCCGATAGCGGCTCCTCCGATCCTACAATACACACCCGCGTCCGCCGCCTGTCAATGGGACGAGTAGTGTAGGCCGCCAGGACTATTCCCCCCCAAGCGGAGGAGTTGGCAGCCCCGTTCAATCGTTCAACCCGCACAGGGACTTCAGCGACGCCACGAGCCTGGCGCCGGCGATGGCCATCGCCGGGCTTCGGCTGGAGGGAGAGCATTCAGCTCCGGATGAGGATAGACTTGAGCCGGAGAATCCAAATGATCGGAGTCCTGCTGTTGGCGGCGGCAGTCGCTCTGCCGGATGCCCCGGCCCCGGCCCGATGCGTCGTGGCGGTCGATCTCGACGGCGTTGTTCATCCGGTGACGGTGGAGATTCTCGGAGACGCAGCGAGGCAAGCGGCCGATTCAGGCTGCGCCATGCTGCTGATCAGAATCGACACGCCCGGCGGCTTTCTCGAGGCCACTCGCGGCGCTACGCAGGTGATCCTCTCGTCGAAAGTGCCGGTCGCCGCGTACGTCACGCCGAGCGGCGGCAGAGCGGCTTCAGCCGGCTTCTTCCTGCTCCAGACCGCCGACGTCGCCGCCATGTCGCCCGGGACGCGGACCGGCGCGGCCCATCCGGTCATGTTGGCCGGCTCGCCGGATGCAGCGCTGATGAAGAAGATCGCCAATGACGCGGCGGCATCGCTCCGCGCCGTGGTCGAGCGGCGCGGGCGGAACGCCAAGGCCGCGGAGACCGCCGTGACCGACAGCAAGTCTTTTACCGACCAGGAAGCTCTCAAAGAGGGATTGATCGAGATCATCGCCAGGGACGAGACCGATCTCTTCCGCCAACTCTCCGCACGGACAGTCAAGCGCTTCGATGGCGAACAGATCAAGCTGGATTTGACCGCCGTGAAGGTCGTCGCATATGCCCCGACACTCCGTCAAAAGGTCCGGAAGTCGATGGCCGACCCCAACCTGGCGCTGGCAATGGTGCTGCTCGGCGCACTGGGCGTCTACCTCGAGTTTTCGTCGCCGGGGCTCATACTGCCCGGCGTGGCGGGGGCGATCCTTCTGCTGCTCGGTCTCGCATCCCTGGCCGTGCTGCCGCTGAACTGGTCGGGGGCGGCCTTGATCGTGCTGGCGCTGGCGCTGTTCGTCCTCGAAGCAAAAGTCAATTCGCACGGGATCCTGGGTATTGGTGGAACCGTGGCGCTGGTGCTCGGCGCCGTCTTCCTGATTGACAGCCCCATGCCGGAAATGCGCATCCGGCTGCCGACGGCGATCACGCTGGCCGTACCCTTCGCGGCCATCCTGCTGTTCCTGGTTTCGCTGGTCGTCAGGGCCCGCATGGCGCGCCCGCAGACCGGGCGTGAAGGCTTCGCGGGCGACACTGCCGCGGCGCTGACCGACCTCGCTCCCTGCGGAAAGGTGCTGTACAAGGGCGAGATCTGGCAGGCTAGATCGAGCCGCGAGGTCAAGGCTGGCGGCAAGGTCCGCATCACAGGGCTTGAAGGCTTGGAATTGAAAGTTGAACCAGGAGGTGAATGATATGACCGACACGAATCTGTTCACGATCATCGCGATCCTGATCCCGATCCTGTACGCGCTCTCTTCGATCAAGGTTCTTCGCGAGTACGAACGCGGCGTCATCTTCCGTCTAGGGCGTGTGCTGACCGAGCCGAAAGGGCCCGGCATTATTCTTGTGTTCGCGCCAATCGACCGAATGGTCCGGATCAGTTTGCGCATCGAGACCCTCGAGGTGCCGTCGCAGGAAGTCGTCACGCACGACAACGTCACGGTGAAGGTGAACGCGGTGATCTACTTCCGCGTCATCGATCCCAAACTGGCGGTGCTTGAAGTGGCAAACTTCCTCTACGCCACCTCCCAACTGGGCCAGACGACCCTGCGGTCGGTGCTTGGCGAAGTCGAACTGGATTCGCTCCTGTCCGAGCGGGAAAAGCTGAATTCGCGCCTCCAAACGATCCTCGACCGGCACACCGCGGCGTGGGGTGTCAAGGTCACGATGGTGGAAGTGAAGCAGGTGGAGTTGCCGGAGTTGATGGTGCGGGCCATAGCCCGTCAGGCCGAGGCCGAGCGCGAACGGCGCGCGAAAGTCATCCATGCCGAAGGAGAATTCATGGCCTCGCAGCGTCTCTCCGAGGCGGCCGAAGTGCTGCAGGAACAGCCGGCGGCGATTCAGCTCAGGTACCTCCAGACCCTCGTGGAACTCGGCTCCGAGCACAACACCACGATCGTCTTCCCGCTCCCCATCGACATCTTCGACAGATTCATTGGGAAATCGAAGGCCGGCGAAGGTGCCACTTAGTCGACTGCTGATAAGTTCTCGCCAGCCGGAGCGCCAGCTCATCCCGATTCGGCGCTGCCGTGATTTGAATTCCGATCGGCAGTCCGCCGCGCGTGAAACCGCACGGCAATGAGATCGCCGGGAGGCCGAACAGGTTCCAGGGCGCGGTGTTGCGCAGGAACGTGAGCGGAGCGGGTTTGCCCAGTTCGAAAGCAGCCGCGTGCGACGTCGGAGTGAGCAGAAGATCCACGTTGTCGAATACCCCCCGGACTTCGCTTCGCAACCGGTCCATCTCGTGCCTGGCGCGCGCGTACTCGGCCGCGGAGATCTTTGCGCCGTTCTGGATGCTCCGCAGCGTCCCGGCGTGATAGCGCTCCGGATGTCGATTGACCAGATCCTCGTGAAATGCGAAGGACTCGGCCTGGATGATCGTGACGTACGCCGACGGGAGTTCCGGCACGCTCTGGTTGAACGACAGTGGCGGGATCTCCACGTCCCGGGCGCCGCCGAGTTGCTTCACGGCAGCATCGAAGGCGGCCCGGACGTCCAGGTCCGCGCCGTCGAACCACGCGCCGCGCGGGATGCCGAGCCGCAGCGGCCTCCTCGCCAGACCGGACGGCGGCGGCCACAGTCCGGCGAGCACTCTGAATACCGTTTCAGCGTCGCGAGCGGTGCGGCACATCGGACCGACATGGTCCAGCGACCAGGCCAGCGGCACGACACCACGCGCGTCGACGCGCCCGAAGGAAGGCTTGAGACCTGTGATGCCGCAAAGCGCCGCCGGCAGGCGAATCGAACCGCCCGTGTCCGAGCCCAGAGCAGCGAGGCACATCCCTGTCGCGACGGCGATCGCCGAACCGCCCGAACTGCCGCCAGGCGAGCAACGCACGTCCCAAGGATTGCGGCTCGGACCATAATGGCTGGTTTCGGAGGTGAAGTTATAGGCGAACTCGTCCATGTTGAGCTTGCCGAGCATCACGGCGCCGGCGGCTCTCAGCCGCCGCACGGCTTCGGCGTCCTCCGCCGGAACCCGCCCCGCGTAATGAGCGCTTGCCGCCGTTGTCAATACCCCTGCCGTGTCGAAGAGGTCTTTGAGAGCGATTGGGATCCCGTGCAGCGGTCCGCGCCAGCGGCCCGCCGCAATCTCCTTCCCGGCTTCGCGCGCCTCGGCAAGCGCCCTGTCCACCGTGACCGTGATGAACGCGTTTAACCGCGGGTTGAGCCGCTCGATGCGGCGCAGACAGGCTTGCGTCAGGTCGACGGGAGAGATCGCCCGGCTTCGCAGCAGCCTCGAGGCCTCGTCGATGCTGAGCCAGTGCAGTTCAGCGGGCGGACTGGCGGCGCCTGCCGCCGTCATCGATGCGAGAAAACCCCGTCGGGAGAGCATACCGCCTCAAAGTACCCGAAGCCGGCGGCCAGCGCCATCGGTGTCCTCTCGCCACTCCCACGAGCCGCATGCACGGCTCGCCGATCGGTGCAGGCTGCGGGCGCGGTGCAGCCGTTTCGGAACTTAGATGACAGGTAGGTGACGGGAGACGCTGTAGACGGCGGCTGTGAGGCTTGTCGGCGCGACTGGCAGCAGCCG
>WBZO01007356.1_pt1 | contig 10243 bp, 21 predicted proteins | sample 5204261 | NCBI WGS metagenome assembly WBZO01 (sample SAMN12412400, study PRJNA552823) | activated sludge metagenome | isolation source: activated sludge from anammox sidestream of wastewater treatment plant... | place: USA: North Carolina | collected 2017-09
CTGATCCAGCCGGTGGCCATCGAGGAGGGGCTGCGCTTCGCCATCCGCGAGGGCGGCCGCACCGTCGGCGCTGGCGTCGTCACCAAGATCACACAGTAGGAGTTGTAGAACGAGCATGGCGACGCGACGTCCAACGCAGAAAATCCGAATCCGGCTAAAGGCCTACGATCACAAGATCCTGGACCAGTCAGCCGGCAACATCGTCGAGACGGCAGAGAGCACCGGCGCGAAGGTCGCGGGTCCCGTCCCGCTGCCGACGCGGATCGAGCGGTTCACCGTCATGCGCTCGCCGTTCGTCGATAAGGACTCGCAGGAGCACTTCGAGATCCGCACACACAAGCGGCTCATCGATGTGCTCGAGCCGAGCCATGCGACGATCCGCGCCCTGATGCGGCTGAACCTGCCGGCGGGTGTCGACATCGAGATCAAGCTCTAGGCTTCGCTGGGCGGGCGGCTCATTGCCGCCCGCCCTGGCCCGCGGTGGGCGGGCCACGATCGCAGAGTGTCACGCTCTGATCGTCGCGGCGGGTTGGTTCGGGCCGAATCTTCCGCGACATCCTGAGACACAGGAGAGAGCCAATGATCCACGGGTTGTTAGGGAAGAAGCTGGGCATGACCCAGATCTTCGATGAGACCGGACGCGTCGTCCCGGTGACGGTCCTCAAGGTTGGGCCGTGTGTCGTGACGCAAATTCGCACGAATGAGCGCGACGGCTACGAGGCCGTTCAGCTTGGCTTCGACGAGTCGAAGCGGTTGAACAGCCCTCAGCGTGGCCACCTGCGCGCGGCTGGCGCCAGCTCGCGCTACCTTCGGGAGATGAAGGCGGACGATGTCTCGCCGTATTCCGTCGGTCAGGTCATCGACGCGTCGTCGCTGTTCGAGGCCGGCACGCGGGTTGACGTCACCGGGGTATCCAAGGGTAAGGGCTTCCAGGGCGTCATGAAGCGGCATGGCTTCCGCGGCGGTCCGAAGACCCACGGTCAGTCGGATCGCGCGCGTGCCCCAGGCTCGATCGGCTCGAGCGCCACCCCGGGCCGCGTCTTCAAGAACCTGAAGATGGCTGGCCAGATGGGCAACGAGCGCAAGACGATCCAGAATCTCGAGGTCGTCCAGGTCAACCCGGAAGAGAATCTCGTCCTCGTGCGCGGCTCGGTGCCGGGCCACAACGATGGCCTGTTGATCGTTCGCACCAGCGTCAAGTCGCGGCAGGCGAAGCGCTAGCCGGACGAATACGGAGGAGTCGAACGATGCAGGTCAAGGTCTTCGATACGTCCGCGAAGGAAGCGGGCACCATCGAGTTGAGCGATTCCGTGTTCGGAATCGAGCCGAATATTCCGGTGATGCATCAGGCGCACCTGCGCCAGCGCGCCAACGCGCGGCTCGGCACGCACAAGACGCTGCGCCGCGGCGAAGTGCGCGGCGGTGGCCGGAAGCCCTGGCGCCAGAAGGGCACCGGGCGCGCCCGGCAGGGCTCGATTCGCTCCCCGCAGTGGCGTGGTGGCGGCGTTGTCTTCGGCCCGCAGCCGCGCTCATACGAGCAGAAGATGCCGAAGAAGATGCGCCGCCTGGCGATCCGCTCCGTGCTTTCGGCGAAGATGCAGGAGGACGAGGTACTCGTCGTCTCCGGCCTGGCCGCGATGGAGCCGCGGACCAAGGAGATGATCCGACTGCTGGAGGCGCTCCCGGCGTCGCAGCGCTCGACGCTGATTGTTATCGGCCCGAGCGACGACGAGAAGCTGGTGTATCGCTCGGCCGGGAACATCGAGAACGTCAAGGTTATTCGGGCGGGCTACGTCAACGTGCGCGATGTCCTGACGCACGCGCGTCTCCTGCTCACGACCGAGGCGGTGGAGACGATCCACGACCTCTGGTCGTTGGAATAGGAGGATCGCATGACGGTGCATCAGGCGGACGTGCTCGTCCGTCCCATGATTACTGAGAAGAACACCCGGATCGGCGAGTTGGGCCAGTACACCTTCGAGGTCGCCCGCGATGCCAACAAGATCCAGATCAAGCAGGCGGTCGAGGCGATCTTCAACGTGAAGGTCAAGGCGGTCAACATCATCGTGATGAAGCCGAAGAAGCGCAAGGTGATGAAGGCGCGCAATCAGCGCGTGTTCGGCTACGAGGCTGGATTCAAGAAGGCGATCGTCTCGCTCGAGCCTGGGCACTCGATCGACATCTTCGGCGAGATCTAGCGAGCGCAGGGAGAGGGAGCGAAGCAGATGGCGATTCGCCGCTACAAGCCAACATCGCCCGGCCGCCGTGGGATGTCCGCTTCGGATAAGTCGGACATCACCGCGTGGAAGCCGGAGAAGAGCCTGATCGAGATCCTGCCCAAGCACTCGGGCCGGAACAACCAGGGCCGGATCACGACCCGCCATCAGGGCGGCCGAAACAAGCGCTACTATCGCAAGATCGATTTCAAGCGCAATAAGCTCGGCATTCCGGCCAAGGTCGCGACGATCGAGTTCGACCCGAACCGCTCGGCGCGCATCGCGCTGCTCCACTACGTGGACGGCGAGAAGCGCTACATCCTGGCCCCGCTTGGCCTGAAGGTCGGTGACATGGTGGTCTCCGGCGAGGGCTCGCCGATTCGCGTCGGTAATGCCCTGCGGCTGCGCGATATCCCGCTCGGAACGCAGATCCACAACATCGAGCTGCACATTGGCCGCGGTGGCCAGCTGGTCCGCTCGGCCGGGACATCGGCGCAGCTCATGGCCAAGGTCGAGAACTACGCCCACATCCGCATGCCGTCGGGTGAGGTTCGGATGATCCACCTCGACTGCATGGCGACGCTCGGCCAGGTCGGCAACGTGGACCACGAGAACATCCAGATCGGCAAGGCCGGCCGCAACCGCTACCTCGGCAAGCGTCCGACGGTCCGCGGATCGGTAATGAACCCGAACGATCACCCACACGGTGGTGGTGAGGGCAAGGCCCCGATTGGTGGCCAGCCGAAGACCCCGTGGGGTAAGCCCGCGCAGGGGTATCGGACGCGGACCAACAAGCGCACTGACAAGATGATCGTTCGTCGTCGCAACGTGGGCCGCTAACGCCGGTGGCACTAGGGAGGTAGCAGAAGTTCCGTGGGACGTTCGTCGAAGAAGGGGCCGTTCATCGACCCCAAGCTGCTCGAAAAGGTTGACCGGCTCAATGCCACTAGCGACCGGCGGGTTATTCGTACCTGGTCACGTGATTCGACCGTCTTCCCGCAGATGGTCGGACACACCATCGCCGTTCACGACGGGCGCCGGCATGTGCCGGTGTTCGTGACGGAGAACATGGTGGGCCACAAGCTCGGCGAGTTCGCGCCGACGCGCACGTTCCGCGGGCATGGCAAGGATGCGGACAAGTCCTCGCGCCGCCGTTAGGCGCCTGGGCTTCTGGAAAGGGCCAGAACGATGGTGGAAGTCTCCGCAAAGGCCAAGCGCATCCGCGTCTCGCCGCGCAAGGCGCGCCTGGTGGTCGACATGGTTCGCGGCCGCGATGTCGCCGAGGCGCTCGGCCTGCTGCAGTTCACGCCGAACAAGGCGGCGGTCAATGTCTCCGAGGTTATCAAGTCCGCGCGGGCCTCGGCCGAGAACAACTACGACATCGATCCGGAGGACCTGTACATCAAGGCGATCTACGCTGATGACGGGCCGACGTACAAGCGATTCAAGCCGCGCGCACGCGGCCGGGTCAACGAGATCCTGAAGCGCACGTGTCACCTGACCGTGGTGCTGGCTGAAAAGGAGAAGGGAGGCTCCCGTGGGGCGTAAAGTCAATCCGATCGGGTTCCGGCTCGGTGGCGTGCACGATTGGGAGTCCAAGTGGTATGCCGAGCGGAACTACACCGAGCAGCTTCATGAGGACCTCTACATTCGCCGGCTGATCAACGAGCAGCTGACCCGTGCTGGGATCTCGAAGGTCGAGATCGAGCGCGCGGCGAACCGGATCGAGGTGTCGGTCCACACCTCCAAGCCGGGAATCGTCATCGGCAAGCAGGGCGCGAATGTCGAGAAGCTCCGCCAGCTCCTGGAGCAGAAGGTGGGCAAGAAGGTCCACCTGAAGATCGAGGAGATCAAGGTGCCAGAGCTGGACGCCCGGCTCGTCGCTGAGTCGATCGCCGAGCAGCTCGCGCGGCGTGTGTCCTACCGCCGGGCGATGAAGCACGCGGTTGGCCAGGCGATGCGGCGCGGCGCCAAGGGCATCAAGATCCGCCTGGGCGGCCGGCTTGGCGGCGCCGAGATGTCGCGGACCGTTACTGAGATGGACGGCCGGGTGCCGCTGCACACGCTGCGCGCCAACATCGACTATGGCGTCGTCCACGCGCCGACGACCTACGGGCAGATCGGCGTGAAGGTCTGGATCTACACCGGAGACGTCCTTCCGGAGCGACGGCCGCAGCCGCAGGTCGAGGCCGAGCCCGCGACGGTCGCCGACTAGCGACGCGGAAGAGCAGAGGGAGGGAGCGCATACATGTTGATGCCAAGACGGACCAAGCACCGGAAGGTGTTCCGCGGCCGCCGGCAGGGAAGCGCACAGCGCGGCAACTACGTCGCGTTCGGCGACTTCGGATTGCAGTCGCTCGACGCTGCCTGGATCGACAGCCGGCAGATCGAGGCCGCCCGCCGCGCGATCACGAACTACGTTCGCCGTGGCGGCAAGGTCTGGATCCGGATCTTCCCGGACAAGCCGGTGACCCAGAAGCCGGCCGAGACGCGGATGGGCTCGGGCAAGGGCAACCCGGAGTACTGGGTCGCCGTCGTCCGACCGGGCCGGATCATGTTCGAGCTGTCGGGCGTTCGTGAGGACGTCGCGACCGAGGCGCTGCGACGCGCGGCCCACAAGCTGCCGGTCCAGTGCCGCATTGTCAAGCGGGACCAGGTCGGCGTCGCCGCGGCCGAGGAAGCCCACGCGGAAGCGGAGTCGTAGGGGATGAAGGCTGCAGAGATCCGGTCGATGACCGACCAGCAGATCGTCGGCATGATCGACGACCTGAAGGAGGAATGGCGCTCGCTGCGCTTCGACGACGCGGTCGGCCGGCTGACGAATACCGCCCGTATCCGCCAGATCAAGCGCGACATCGCGAGGCTCAAGACGATTCAGACCGAGCGCCGGATGGCGGCGGACATCGCCGCCGCTCTGGAAGCCGGGCAGGGGGCGCGCCGGTAGCGGCGTTCCCAGGAGAGGGATACGACCAGGATGGTAGAGAATTCAGGCTCCGCGCCCGGCGCCAGCACGGCCGCGCCCACGGCCGTGAAGAAGCAGCGGCTGCAGAAGGTCGGCCGTGTCGTGAGCGACAAGATGGACAAGACCGTCGTCGTCGCTGTCGACTACGCCCGCCGGCACCCGCTGTACGGCAAGCGGATGCAGCGCACGAGCAAGTTCAAGGCACACGACGAGAACAACGAGTGCCGCATCGGGGATATCGTCCGGATCGAGGAATCCCGGCCGCTGTCGAAAGATAAGCGCTGGGTTGTTCGTGAGATCGTCGAGCGGGTCGACACTGGCGACCGCTAGCTGGGAGAGCAGGCATGATTCAGGCACAGACCCGCCTGAAAGTGGCGGACAATTCCGGCGCGCGGGAGATCATGTGTATCCGGGTCCTCGGCGGCTCGCGAAAGCGCTACGCGTCGGTCGGTGACATCATCATCGCGTCGGTCAAGTCGGCCCAGCCCGGCGCGGCGGTCAAGAAGGGTGATGTCATCCGGGCAGTCGTCGTCCGCACCAAGCAGGAATATGGCCGGCCGGACGGATCGCACATCCGGTTCGACGACAACGCCGCGGTGCTGATCAACCCGCAGGGCAACCCCCGCGGCACGCGCATCTTCGGCCCCGTCGCGCGCGAGCTCCGCGAGAAGCAGTTCATGCGCATCGTCTCGCTGGCGCCGGAAACGCTGTAGCAGGCACGAGCACGAGCGAGAGGAAACCATGGCTGAGAAGATCGTGACCGGTGATGAGATCGTCGTCATCAGTGGCAAGAACAAAGGTGAGCGCGCTCGCGTCCGGCAGAACATGCCGCGCGAGGACAAGGTGATCATCGAGGGCGTCAACATCGTTCGCAAGCACATCGCGCGGGGTCGCGCTCGACAGGCTGGAATCGTCGAGGTCGAGGCTCCACTGCCGGTGTCCAAGGTCATGCTCGTCTGCCCGTCGTGTGGCGAGCCGACCCGCATCGGGTTCCGGTTCGACGAGAATGGCAACAAGATTCGCTTCTGCAAGAAGTGCGATGCGACGGTCCCGAAGCCGACCAGCCGGTAGCCGGGAACCGTTGATCGAATGGGTGAGGGAGTAACGTGGCTGCACGGTTGAAGGAGCAGTATCTCGAGGAGGTCCGGCCCAGGTTGCGGGAGGAATTCAGCTACCGCAACGACCTCGAGGTGCCGAAGATCGAGAAGGTCGTCATCAACATCGGCGTCGGCGAAGCGATCGCCAACAACCGTGCGCTCGATGCTGCCGTGAGCGATCTGACCATGATCACCGGTCAGAAGCCGGTCATTACGCGCGCCAAGAAGTCGATCGCCGCCTTCCGCCTGCGGGCTGGGATGCCGATCGGCACGATGGTCACGCTGCGCGGCGACCGGATGTATGAGTTTCTGGACCGTCTGATGAACATCGCGCTGCCGCGCGTGCGCGACTTCCGCGGGATCTCGCCGAAGTCGTTCGATGGCCGCGGCAACTACACGCTCGGGCTTCGGGAGCAGCTGATCTTCCCGGAGATTGAATATGACAAGATCGATAAGCTTCGCGGCCTCGAGGTAGCGATCGTGACCACGGCCAAGAGCGACGAGGAGGGCCGACGCCTCCTGGGTCTGCTCGGCATGCCGTTTCGCGAGTCGTAGTCCGGTCGCGCTGGAAGGAAAGAGCCCGAGATGGCGAAGAAGTCACAGATGGTCCGCGCGAGCCGGCCGGCGAAGTACGCTGTCAGGCACCACAACCGCTGCAAGCTCTGCGGTCGGCCGCGTGCCTATATTCGGAAGTTCGGTGTGTGCCGCATCTGCTTCCGCGAGTTGGCGTCCCAGGGCAAGCTCCCGGGCGTCACGAAGTCGAGCTGGTAGCTCGACCGGCACGAATGGTCCAGACCGTTGGGGAGTGGACCACGTTTGATGAGGTACGGGAGACCGCAGGAATGAGTGTCGTCAACGACCCGATCGCCGATATGCTCACTCGCATTCGCAACGCGGGCCAGGCGAGACGGACCGAGACGTCGATGCCGTCGACAAAGGTCCTGATCGAAATCGCGAAAATCCTCCACGCCGAAGGCTACATTCGTGGCTGGACAGTCGAGGAGGGCAAGCCGTTCAATACGCTGACCGTTCATCTGAAGTACGGCGTCGATCGACGACATTCGATCCGCCAGCTCAAGCGCATCTCGAAGCCCGGCCTGCGCGTTTACGCCGGCAAGGACGAGATTCCCCGGGTCCGCAACGGCCTTGGGATTGCCATCGTCAGCACGCCGCAGGGCATGATGACCGGTTACGAGGCTCGACGCCGAGGCATCGGCGGCGAGGTTGTCTGCACGGTCTACTAGTGCCGGGAAGGAGAAGCTCAGATGTCCCGCATCGGATTGCAGCCAATTGAGATCCCATCCGGCGTTGACCTGACAATCGAGCCAGGGCTCGTCAAGGTCTCGGGGCCCAAGGGCGCCCTCGCGCAGCGCGTCAGCCCGAACATGCGGATCGAGCGCGAGAATGGCGTCGTCCGCGTCAACCGGCCGAACGACGAGCGGGTCAACCGCCAGCTTCACGGCCTGACGCGCACGCTGATCGCCAATATGGTCCAGGGCGTCACCCAGGGGTTCCGCAAGGATCTCGAGATCCAGGGCGTCGGCTATCGTGCCGCGATGGACGGCAAGACGCTCGTGCTGAGCCTGGGCTACTCGCACCCGGTTCGCGTCGAGCCGCCGGACGGCATCGCCTTCATCGTCGAGACGCCGACCCGCCTGGCAGTTACCGGCATCGACAAGCAGCTGGTCGGCGAGGAGGCGGCGAAGATCCGCCGCGTCCGGCCGCCCGAGCCCTACAAGGGCAAGGGCGTCCGCTACCTCGGCGAGCAGGTGCGGCGCAAGGCGGGCAAGGCCGGCAAGGTCGGCAAGTAGGAGATGGGGCCGCCCCGGGCGGCCGGACGGCGCCGGTGATCGGGATACAATCCGAAACCCCGAGGCGCCAGAGAGCAGGAAACGATGCGCTATCACTACAAATCGCAGCTCGACCCGCGGCGGAGACGGCACCTCCGAGTCCGCGCCAAGGTGTCTGGCACGGCTGAACGGCCACGCCTGAACGTCTTTCGCAGCTCGGCGCACATCTACGCCCAGGTGATCGACGACGTCAGCCGTCGCACGCTGGTGGCCGCGTCGGACATCGAGCAGGACTTCGTCGCGTCGCTCGATGGAGACGTGACCAAGACCGACAAGGCGAAGGCAGTCGGCAAGCTGGTTGGCGAGCGGGCCAAGGAGGCCGGCATCACGACGGTCGTCTTCGATCGCGGCGGCTACAAGTACCACGGACGCGTCAAGGCCCTGGCCGACGGGGCGCGTGAGGCCGGACTCGAGTTCTAGTCGATGCGAGCGGCATCCGCCGCCGGGATAGGGGCAGTCAGGACAGGATGATGGATCGACGACGAGGTGGCCAGTCGCGCGGCGACGAGGCCGGAGAGTTTCAGGAACGCGTCGTACAGATCAATCGCGTCTCGAAGGTTGTCAAAGGCGGACGTCGATTCGCCTTCAGCAGCGTCGTCGTGGTTGGTGATGGGCGTGGACGCGTCGGCGTCGGAATGGGCAAGGCCGGCGAGGTTCCGGAGTCCATCCGGAAGGGTGTCGAGGCCGCCAAGCGGAACATGATCACCGTCCCGCTGGAGGGCAACACGATCCCGCACGAGATCGAGGTCAAGTTCGGCGCGTCGCGGGTGCTGCTGCGCCCGGCGGCCCCGGGTACCGGCGTCATCGCCGGCGGTGGCGTTCGCGCGGTCGTCGAGGCTGCCGGCATCCAGGACCTGCTGAGCAAGTCGCTGGGCTCGAACAACCCGATCAACGTCGTCCGGGCGACGATGAAGGCGCTCAGCGAGCTCGAGCCGGTCGAGCGCGTGGCCGGCCGTCGGGGCAAAGCGCCTGAGTCGCTCCGGCCGCGGCGCAGGGAGGCAGTGCAGGCATGACGGCGGAGAAGCGCATGCGGCTGGTCTATCGGAAGAGCTCGATTGGCTATCCGAAGGACCAGCGCGATACGATTCGAGCGCTGGGGTTCACCCGGCTGAACCAGGTCGTCGAGCGCCCCGACACGCCGTCGGTGCGTGGGATGGTCTACAAGGTTCGCCACCTCGTCCACATCGAGGGCGAGGGCGTTATCAACGGCGCGGATATCCACCGGAATCAATCGCAGTAGGGTAGGTCGTGGCCGAGCCACGATCTGGGGGACGAAAACGATGCATATCGACGATCTGCGGCCCGCACCGGGCGCATTCAAGCCAAAGAAGCGCGTTGGGCGTGGTCACGGCTCCGGCCACGTCAAGACCTCCGGTCGCGGCCAGAAGGGCCAGGGCGCGCGGTCGGGCGGCAACGTTCGTCCCGGCTTCGAGGGTGGCCAGAACCCGATCTATCGGCGCATGCCGTACAAGCGCGGGTTCACCAACATCTTCCGGACCGACTACGAGATCCTCAACGTCGATCGCCTGGCAGCATTGGGGCTCGAGGGCACGATCACGCCGGAGGCGTTGCTGGAGCGCGGTGTGATCGACAGCCTCGACCTGCCGGTGAAGATTCTCGGCAATGGCGAGCTTAGCGCCCCGTTGCACGTCCGTGCCCACAAGTTCTCAGCGTCCGCCAGGCAGAAGATTGAAGCGGCCGGCGGGACGGCGGAGGTTATCGAGTAATGCTCGAGGCGGCATTCAACGCATTCCGCATCGCCGATCTGCGCCGCAAGATCCTGTTCACGATCGGGATCCTGATCATCTTCCGCTTCATCGCGACCATCCCGGTGCCGGGTGTCGACCGGGCCGCGCTGCAGCAGCTGCTCGATCAGAACCAGCTACTCGGCATGCTGAACTTGTTCTCGGGCTCGACGCTGAAGAACTTCTCGATCCTGGCGATGGGGGTCTACCCCTACATCACCGCCTCGATCATCATGCAGCTGTTGACGCCGATCGTCCCGCGGCTGAACGAGCTGTCGCAGGAAGGCCAGCAAGGCCGGAACCAGATCAACAAGTACACCCACTACATCACGGTTCCCATCGCGTTTCTGCAAGCCTATGGGCAGTGCATCCT
>WBZO01007357.1_pt1 | contig 10243 bp, 8 predicted proteins | sample 5204261 | NCBI WGS metagenome assembly WBZO01 (sample SAMN12412400, study PRJNA552823) | activated sludge metagenome | isolation source: activated sludge from anammox sidestream of wastewater treatment plant... | place: USA: North Carolina | collected 2017-09
AGCACGTGGCGCTCTCCCGGCAGTTCTTCAAGAAGACCGATGAGAACACGCAGCGGAATCCGCTCGCTCAGGTCGGGCTGGTGGATCCCGACACCGGCCGGCAGTTCCTGCTGGACCTGCGGTACGAGCGGACCGAGACGTCCGGGCCGCTGTTCGAGCGGATGCGGACACACCTGGACGCGGTGGCGGCGCAGGAGGGAATGACCAACATCTTCCGCCTCAAGGGCGTCGATATCTGCCGCGTGGAGCGGAGCGTGATGGCGCCGTGTGACTTCCCGGAGTCAGTCCCGCAGCACGATGTATCGCTGGAGCAGGTGGAGGCGGTGGCGCGCCGCGTGGGGATGGCAGAGGACCTGGACGCGCTGCTGCAGGTGGCGCTGGATGCCTGCCGGGACCTCGCCAGGTGCGACCACGCATTCATCATGCTGACAGACGAGACGGCCGAGCGGCTCTACACCGTGGCGAGCATCGGCTACGGCGACGCGGGAACCGGGTCCGAGATCGAACTCGGGCAGGGGCTGGTGGGTCTGGCGGCGGCGCGCCGGCAATCGGTACGGGTGACACACATGACGCGTGACCTGCAGTACGCGCACGTGAGCCAGTCCACGCCGGGCGGTGAGGCCTCGGCGGACCGGATTCCGCTGCCCGGGCTGCCCGGGGTGCAGAGCCAGTTGGTCACGCCCATGCTGGCGCACCGCCAACTCGTGGGCGTGATCGTGCTGCAGAGCGACCGGATCGGGGCGTTCCATGCGACGGACGAGTGCCTGATCGGGATCATCGGCAGCCACGTGGCGGTGGCGATGACACTGCTAGCCTCGCAGGAGGGTTCGATGGCGGACACGCCCGCCGCGGACGAATCCCTGCCGCCAGTCGCGGTGAAGTACTACCCGGAAGACGAGAGCGTGTTCCTGGACAACGAGTACCTCATCAAGGGCGTCGCCGGGGGAATCCTCTGGCGGCTGCTCAGCCAGTACGTGTCCGAAGGGCGCGAGGAGTTCAGCAACCGCGAGCTGCGGCTGGACGCAACGCTGGCGCTCCCGGACATCAAGGACAACCTGGAAGCCCGGTTGATCCTCCTGCGAAAGCGCCTGGAGGAGCGGTGCGACTACCTCCGGATCGAACGAGTCGCGCGCGGGCGGTTCCGTCTGATCGTCGCGCGCCCGCTCTCGCTCCACGCCGTCGAGGGTGCGCGCGAGCAGTAGCGACGTCCGGTCCGGCGGGCCTCGCGTCCGTCCCCCGACGCGCCTGCTCCTCCATCCTGCGGCGGTCTCGTGGAATCTCCGGCGTTCTGGGTCGATGAAGGTGATGCGGAGTCTCTTAGAATCTGCTAAAGACTCCTGACGAATCGGAGGGGTGTCCCCTCCAACGGACCAGGAGTCCCACTCTATGCGTCACCTCATCCTTCGACGGCTGCCGGGCCTGGCAGCGGTCATCGCCGCGCTCGCCCTCGGCCTGACGTTGCTGCCCACGGCGACGGACGCGGCGGGCCCGCCGGCCTCGCCGGTGTCGCTGATGCCGCTGCCGGTCGCGTTCGCGAGCCACATTGGCATCGATACGCACGAGACCACGGGCCGCGTGGTGACCTCCGTGTACTACCCGGCGGGCGCACCGAGGAACTTCGAACTCATCGGCAGCACCGGGACGGCGACGCCGTTCGGGACGGCGAGCGGGTTCACCGACGAGATCCAGCCCGGCACGGTGCGAGCGAGCGGCTGCCAGGGTGGGTTCCAGGTGGGCGAGATGTTCGCCGGGACCGGGGTCAACGGGCAGGTGGCGCGATACTCACCGGAGGGTGTGCAGACCGCGCTCTACGACCTGGACGGTTCATCGACCACGTTCGCCGGGCGGGTGACGTCCGTCTTCCAGGACCGCCACTGCGTCATCGGCGGCACGGTCGTCGTGGCGACGCACCTCGGTCGCATCTACCGCATCAACTCCGGCGGCGCGTTTGCGCCGGTCGGTGTCGGCATCGGGACCCACATCGAGGGACTGATGACCGTCCCGAACGACGCGCGATACGGGCCGTGGGCCGGGAAGATCGTGGTCGGGGCCCCCGCGCAGTCGCGGATCTACACCGTGGACCCGACGACCCTCGTGACGACGGTGAACTCGATCGTCAGCCCGAGCACCGGCGTGCCGATCAACGTGGAAGACCTGGAGATCGTCCCCGCGAACGAGAACTTCTTCGCGGTCGAATGGGGCGCTGGCCGGATCGTCGGCGCGCCCGCCGGGGCGTTCGCGGACAAGGTCGGCGACATCATCGCCGTGCAGGGCGTGCCGAACGGCCAGATCCTGAACCTGCGCTGGGACGCGGATGCAGGTGCGTTCCAGGTGGACCTGATCGCGACCGGCAACTGGTTTGAGCAGGTGACGTTCTCGCGCGCCGGCATTGGGCCGATCGCGCCGATCGCGCCGGCGTTCTCGCAGCCCGGCTCGGTGCCGGCGGAGGGCACCTGCCTCTGCCTGCCGCCGTACATGCTGCGCGATGGTGGGTCGCAGGACTGGTGGGTCCGCGCTTCCGGCGATGAGCCGCTGCAGGTCACCGGTAAGGGCATGGGCATCAACGCGGCGGAAGCCGGCACGCTGACGTTCCGCCTGTACAGCCCGGCCGGCGTGCTGCTCCAGACGCTGTCCGTGGCCCAGCCCGCCGCCGGCGAGGTGAGCGCGACGTTCGCGTCGATTGCGTCCCCAACGGCGGGCGGCCTGTACCGCGTGAACGTGAGCGTCACCTCGCCGCCCTCCGGGCCGGTCGCGCGCCACTACCGCATCGAGGCGATCGGCGCGACGTTGATGGGGACGAGCAGCCCCACGCCGTCGCAGTCCGAGCACGACCGCTCTCGGTGGATTGTGAACGTCAACGCCCACGAGAACGTGGCGGTGCGGGTGGTGCCCGGTCCGGAGGCCGGCGCGACCACCGGCACGGTGCGGGTGTACGACCCGCACGGCGTACTGCGCGACACGAAGTCGCTAAACCAGATCGCGGGTGCCTCGCTGATCTCCTCGCCCGATGCCGGGCAGTGGGTCGTCGAGGTGGACGTGAACGGCCACTACACCATTGAGAAGATCGATGGGGCCGACCGCGGCATCTACGTCGACTGGCGCACGTGGGGCAAGGGCGACCTGACGGTCACCCTCACCCGGAACGGCAACCCGAACCCGATGCCGGTGGACGTGCAGGTCGTGGACGTGCTCACCAACCAGGTGGTCGCCACGGCGCCCGGCGCCCTCGGCGCCGTGTCGTTCCCCGGGCTGCCCGCCGGTGCGTACCAGCTGGTGCTGCCGGCTGAGGGCATCGCGTGGCCCTTCGCGATCGCCTGCAACGGCGACGTCGTGCTGAACTTCGACCTGCCGAACGTCCCGCCGACCACGACACCGCAGACGGTCTTCGGGACTGAGGATGTTCCGGTGGGTGGGATCGACCTCTTCCTGGGGTTGTTCGACCCGGACAGCACGACGTTCACGGTGACCTCCGTCTCTGACGGTTCGTTCGGCATCGTTGTGACGAATGGCTTCGGGATCGCCACCTACACGCCGGCGCCGAACTTCTCCGGCACCGACACCTTTACTTACGTGATCGACGATGGGGATGGCGGTACGGCGACCGGCACGGTGACGGTGGTCCTCCACCCGGTGAACGACCCGCCGTCCGCGCAACCGGATGCGGCGGCGACGGATGAGGATGTCCCCGTCACCATCGATGTCCTCGCGAACGACGTGGACATCGACAGCGTGACGCTGACGGTGGTGTCCGCGACGGCGGGTGCGAACGGGACGACGGTGGTGAACGGTGACGGCACCGTGACCTACACGCCGAACCCGGGTTTCTCCGGCGTCGACACGTTCACCTACACGGTGAGCGACGGCGACCGGGTGGCGACCACGTTCGTCGAGGTGCACGTCGCCACGGTGAACGCAGCGCCGCTCCCGCTGGACGACGCCGCCACCACCGATGAGGACGAGGCCGTCGTCATCGATGTCCTCTCGAACGACCTCGACGCGGACGGCGACACGCTCACCGTCACCTCGGCGACCGCGGGGGCGAACGGGAGCACGGTGGTGAACGGTGACGGCACCGTGACCTACACGCCGTCGGCGGGCTTCTCCGGCGTCGACACGTTCACCTACACCGTGAGCGACGGCGAAGGCGGCGAGGCGACCGCGACGGTGACGGTGACCGTGGAGGCGGTGAACGCCGCTCCGGTCGCGGTCGACGACGCGGCGACGACGAACGCTGGCACTGCGGTGACCGTCGCGGTGCTCGCGAACGACTCCGATGAGGACGGGGACACGCTGGTCGTGACCTCGGCGACCGCGGGGGCGAACGGGAGCACGGTGGTCAACGGTGACGGCACCGTGACCTACACGCCGTCTGCGGGCTTCTCCGGCGTCGACACGTTCACCTACACGGTGAGCGACGGCGAGGGCGGCGAGGCGACCGCGAATGTGACGGTGACCGTGAACGCGGTCCAGGTGGACGGACGCCGCATGACCGGCGGCGGGAACATCGCGGTTGGCCAGGGCCGGAACGCGAGCCGGTGGACGTGGGGGCTGGAGATCCGCTGCGATGGGTCGCAGGGGAACTTCCAGTACCAGGACCACAGCGGCGGGAACTTCCACCTCACCGGACTGACCTCCGTGCTGTGCTCGGACGACCCGGCGGTCAACCCCGGCGCGCGTCCGGCGACGTTCGACACGATGCAGGTCACGGGCACCGGTCGCTGGAACGGCGTGAACGGCTACCGCATCGAGGCGGTGATCGTCGACGCAGGCGAGCCCGGTCGGAACGACCGCCTGGTCGTGACGGTCCGGACGGCCGGCGGCACGGTGGTGTCGACTGTCAGCGGCACGCTGAGCGGCGGGAACCACCAGGCGCATCGGTAAGCGCTACGCGCGTGAAGCGTAATGAGGGGGCCCACCGGCGACGGTGGGCCCCCTCACTTAGTGTCACGGTTCGGGGTTGAGTGGACGGGATGACTGTGTAGCCTTCGGTAGGGTGGTGGCAGCGGAGAGAGGCTACGTCGTGAAGAAGTTCATCCCGGTTGTAGTGGTACTCGTGATCGCGCTCGGCATCGTCGGCTGCGAGGAGGAACGCCACCGGGCCGAGTTGTCCACCAGCATGAACGACATGATCGGGACGCAACTGAAGACATCCTGGCAGGCCGCGACGGGCGAGACGCTCTCCAGCACTGCCACGACTATCGAGCGCAGCCGTCTGAGCGAGAGCCACGCCATCATGGCCTCGATGATCCTCATGGGGCGCGGGATGGAGTCCGACCTGTCGACGTACAAGGACCTGTATCTCGTCGAGTTCACCGACGCGGGTGGTGTGGAGCGCGCGGCCGTCTACGCGAACGGCGAGGTCATCCTGCCAGCCGGCGCGGGGCAGTAGCGCTCCCCGGCTGTCCGCGCTTCCTGGAGACCTCTGAAGCCCGCCGTCAGGCGGGCTTCGTCGTGTAACGGGCAACGCTGGCCGGGGTTGATCGTGAGTAAGTTGAGTGGTTAACTCGTGTTTGTCGACCCAGCCGCCTTACTCACGGGATGCCCCATGGCCGCGATTGCTCCGACCTCTGCTGCACCGCGCCGGCCTGCCTCGAAGGGGGTAGGCGTCCAGATTGCGGTGGTCGCGGGGCTTGTCGCGGTCTACCTCGTGGCCGCGAGGGCCGGGGGGGCGCTTCCCGCGTTCTGGGTGGTGGGCCTGGCCTTCGGGTTCATCGTGCAGCGCAGCCGGCTCTGCTTCACGTCCGCGTTCCGCGACCTGTTCCTGATGGGCCAGGGGCGCACGATGCGCGGCATCCTCGTCGGGCTGGGCGTCGCCACGCTCGGCTTCTCGATGATCATGTCGACGATCATCCCGACGCCGGCCGCCGGGTTCCTCCCGAACGACGCGCACATCCTGCCGCTGGGCATCGCCACGGTGGCCGGTGGGCTGATGTTCGGGTTCGGGATGGTGATCGCGGGCGGCTGCGTCTCCGGTGCGCTCTACCGGATGGGCGAGGGCTACGTGGCCTCCTGGGTCGCGATCGCCGGCGTCATGATCGGCCTGTACGGGCTGAACCGGACGTGGAACTGGTGGTGGGACCGCTCCATCAGCACGGACGCGTTCGTCTGGCTGCCCACCGACCTCGGCTACGGCCCGTCCATTGCCCTCACCATCGTCGCGCTCGCGGCGTCCTACGTCGGCGTGCTGTGGTGGGAGCGACGCTCCTCCGGCAACGCGCCGATGATCCCGATCAAGCGCCGTGAGCCGCCCGCCCCCGTGACCGTGGGTGACGATGTGCGCGTGATCGGACGTCGCATCTTCCGCCAGGAGTGGAGCCCGTTGACCGGTGCGGTCGCGCTGGCGCTGCTGAACGTGCTGCTCTTCATCCGCTACCGCCCGCTGGGCGTGGTGGGCGAGGTCTCCCGCTGGTCCAGCGACATCGCGGACCGCCTCGGCGCCGGCGTCGGCACGTTGAAGGGCCTCGACGGCCTCGCCGGTTGCGCGCCGGTGCTCGCGGAGGGTGCGTCCTGGTTCACGGACGCGTTCATGCTGAACACCGGCATCATCGCGGGGTCCTTCACGGCCGCGATCCTCGCGCGCGAGTTCCGCATCCGGGCGCCTCGGACGCCGCGCCGGTACCTCCAGTCGCTCGGCGGCGGCGTGATCATGGGGTACGGCGCCGGGCTGGGCCTGGGCTGCACGATCGGCGCGTTCTTCTCCGCGGTGCCCTCGCTCGCGCTGAACGGCTGGGTGTACGCGGTCGCCCTCGCGGGCGGTGCCTACCTGGGCGTGCAGGTGATCCGGCGGTTCCCGTGACGACCACACCGCCCACCGAGGCCGAGCCCCGCACGTTCGACCTCCGTGGCATCGCGATCACGGAACTGTTGCCGCAAGCGGAGGTGGCGATGGCCGCCGCCGCCGAGGGCGCGGTGCGGGTGCTGACCGACCAGGAGGTCGTGGTGAAGTACGTCACCCCGACCGCCGCTACTCGTGGACTCCGATGCCGCTTCGGTCCGCCGAAGGATGGCATCTGGCGTATCGACCTGTCACCGCGTGAACCTCGGCCGGAGCGGCCGGCGGACGGCGCGGCTGGGAATGGAGGCAACGGATGACTCAGCAGGACGTGCCCGTGCTCGATGTGCGGGGAGAGATCTGTCCGTACCCCATGCTGCGCACGAACCGCGAACTGGATGAGGTCCGGCCCGGCATCCCCGCGCTGGACGTGATCACCGACCACCCGCCGGCACTCTCGACGATCCCGCCGGAGGCCATGAAGCGCGGCTACGGCTGCGAAATCGAAGAGATCGACGATGGGGAGTGGCGCATCCGCATCTTCAAAGACGAGTAACCGACCGCCACGCGAATACATCGGCCCGTCCAGGGCCAGCAGGAGTACTCACATGACTGTCCGAACACACACGTTGACACGCCGGCCCTCGCGCCGCTGGCTCCTCGGGGGCCTGGCCGCGCTGGCGGTCCTCGGCGGCGCTGCCTGCTCCTCCGAGGATGAGGCTGCCGACCCGACCGCCGCCGTTGTTGCCGGCGCAGGCGCCGCCGCGGTCTCCGCACCCACGCAGGCCGCCGGTGACCCGGCGGTTCAGGACACCTCCGGCCTCGCCGACCGCGGCTACGCGGAGGGCCACCGCCTGGTCTCCGGCGCCTGGCTCGAGGAGCGCCTGACCGACCCGTCGATCGTCGTCCTCGACCTCCGCGATGAGGAGGCTTACGGGGAGGGCCACATCCCCGGCGCTCGGCTGGTGGTCCCGGGCCCGAACTTCTCGCGGACCGACGAGGCCGGTGTGAAGGGCCAGATCGGCACGGCGGAGCAGGTGGCGGCCGCGCTGAGCGCCGCCGGCGTGACGCCGGATCAGACCGTTGTCCTGTACGACGGCTCGAACAGCCTGTGGTCCGCGCGCACCCTCTGGGTGCTGGACGTGTACGGCCACGCTGAGACGCGCATCCTGGACGGCGCCTGGGCCGGCTGGGCCGCGGAGAACCGCCCCACCTCGACCGAGGCGACCGCGGTGACGGCCAGCACGTACGCCTTCAGCGCCGCTCCGAACGCGAACATCATCGCGAACTTCGAGGAGCTGGTGTCGGCCATCAACGACCCGTCCAAGCTGGTCTGCGACGCTCGCTCTGCCGAGGAGTACGCCGGCCGCGACGTGCGCTCCGCGCAGGGTGGGCACGTCCCCGGCGCCGCCAACGTCGACTGGACGACTGCCGTGAACGAGCAGTCCCAGTTCAAGACGGCGGAGGAACTCGCCGCGGTCTACGAGGGCAAGGTCCTCACCGGCGACACCAACCAGACCATTTACGTCTACTGCCAGACCGGCGTGCGCGCGGCGCACACGTGGTTCGTGTTCCACGACCTCCTCGGGTACGAGAACGTGAAGAACTACGACGGCTCCTGGGAGGAGTACGGCAACCGCCCGGACGCCGTGATCGAACGCTCCTAATCGGCTCCAGGCTGGTATGAGTGGAGGGCGGGGCATCGAGCTCCCCGCCCTCCGCATCCCCGGCAACATGGAACGAGGCGGCGATGGCACCCCGTCCCCGCGATCTGCGGACATTCCCTCCGGTTCGCCGATCGCGGTGGACGGCGGTAGCCATCCTCCTCGGAGTCCTCGGGTCGCTCCTCGTCGCGTGTGGCGGCGGGAGCGACACCGTCTCGGGACCCTCCGAGGGTGGCGAGGGTGGGCCGGTGGAGATGCACGTGCGGTGGCACGTGGAGGGCGACCTCCCCGCCACCGTCACCGTGCACGAGCCGCCGCCCGGCCAGGCGCTGTACGAAGTGCACACCTACGCCGCCGGTGAGCAGCCCGAGGCGGGCGCACTCGTCGAGGATGGCGTGCTGCATGCGCCGTACGGTGAACCTCGGCGCTTCATCGCCGTCGTCCGTAACGAATCGGACGCGCCGCTGCGCTTCTGGGTCACGCCGCACCTGCCCATGCCCCACCTGAGCGCGGACGGCCTGCTGATGTTCTGCCTCTGTACCGGCCAGAGCTACGAGGTGCCGGCGGGTGGCACCTGGACGCGCGTGATGGAGTTCGGCGTCACGCGTCGGGCCGGGCTCCAGGGCCCGGTGACCCTCACCCACGTGCTGATCCCGGGTGATCCGCCGGGGGCCGGCACCGCTGGGGCGACCAACTAGACGAAGAACTGGGGTCCATCATGCCGACTGAATCGCGCCGTGGCCGGATCGTTCGCTACCTGCTCGTCGCGGTCATCGTCGTTGCCGTGGGCGGCGTGTTCGTGCAGCGCGAGTTCTTCGCGGCGCCGGACGGCGCGCTTGAGCAGGGGCAGACGCTGGAAGTCGGGAAACCCGCGCCGGACTTCACCCTCGAGACCCCCGACGGCACGTTTCGGCTGTCGGAGGCGCGAGGCAAGGTGGTTGTCGTGAACTTCTGGGCGAGCTGGTGCGTCCCCTGCCAGTACGAGATGCCCGAGTTCCAGGAGGCCCACGAGGCGCGCGCCGAGGGTGGCGACTTCCAGATCGTGGCCGTGAACATGACGTCCGCCGACACGCGCGCGGACGCGCTGGCGTTTGCGGCGGACATGGGGCTGACGTTCACGGTGGCGTTCGACGACACCGGCTCGGTGACGTCCGGGTATGGCGTGCTCGGCCTCCCGGCCACCTTCTTCATCGACCGCGAGGGGATCCTGCGGGCGCGCACGTACGGCCCCGTGCTGGGCGACCGCCTCGCCGAGAGCATCGCCGCCGCGGGCGGCTGACCGGGCGCCGGACGGCGCTCGCGCTGAGCGCGGCGCGTCGGAGGCGATACGCTGGAGTCATGGCACGACACCGCGTCCCTGCGTGGCTCCTGGGCAGCGTGGTGTGGCTGACCGCGGCATGTGGCGCCTCGGACGGTGCGCCCGCGACGGCGACACCCGCCGTGACGCCGGTGGCGACCGCGAGCGCCTCGCCTGACCCGACCGCGGAGGCGACCGAGGTCGCACCGGTGCCGGACATCCGCGCGACGCGGCTTCGCATCCCCTCGGTCGGGATCGATGCGCCGGTCGGCGAGAGCCAGGTCGTCCCGAACGACGCGCCGCCGCCGCCGGGGTGCGAGCCTGCGCCACCGGGGCAGACGACGCTGACCGTGCCGCCCCAGGGGATCGTCACGCCGGTCGATTCGTTCGAGGGGTTGGAGGGCCGCGCGTGGATCTTCGGCCACAGCCGCTGGCAGGGAGAGCCGGGGCTGCTCTTCGCGCTGCCGGGGCTGCAGGTAGGTGACGAGTTGCTCGTGGACGGGGTGGACC
>WBZO01007359.1_pt1 | contig 10242 bp, 10 predicted proteins | sample 5204261 | NCBI WGS metagenome assembly WBZO01 (sample SAMN12412400, study PRJNA552823) | activated sludge metagenome | isolation source: activated sludge from anammox sidestream of wastewater treatment plant... | place: USA: North Carolina | collected 2017-09
GTGTTGCCGCAAAGAGCACAACGTGGAATCCCCTGAACGGTCCAGGGCCTCTCGGCGAGAAAGTCGCAGGGACGTTCCGAAGCGCGACGTACACCGAGACAGTCACATCAGATGCAACAACGCTGTATCGCGTCTATGGCGGCAACTCGCCGCAGATCGGTCCGTATTGGACGCGAACCCCGCCCGCTGGACCACTGCAATCAACGATTGATAGTGCACTGAATCCGGCGTGGGGAAATACCGCGAACAACGTTGTGAAGATTCAGGTTCCCGCAGGAACCCGAATGTTCGAAGGTGCCGCCGCTCCCCAAGGTGGACTGGTAGGCGGCGGCAATCAGGTCTTCATTCAGAACGTTAATCCATCTTGGATTGTCCCATGAAGACTTGCCCATGGGAGAAAATCGTCGATTTCCAAACCTTGGCAGAGTTCAACCGTTTTGTTGATTGGATGAAGGAACAAGTACGGTCAGGACTTGCCGAGGAAGTGCCAGTCCGTACACCTTACATCGGCGCAACTACCTTTCGGGAAAAATGGTTTCGACATTTAGAGACCGGCGATACGTGGCGACTCGTTTGGCCCGATGCGCCTTTTACTGGTGTATTTGAGAAGGTCGTATAACCACTGATGCCCCCTCGCTACGCCGGTGACACGGCGTCTGCTTACGCACACGCCGCGCCGCCGGCTCCGCTCGCCCCCGGCCTACGCCGTTGTCATCCGCCGTGCTTGCCTGCGGCGGCACGGCGGTCGCCAACGGCTCCGGCCTTGCTCCGGCGCTATCGCGCCTCCGGGGCACCTACGTCCCGCAGTCGCGGGACTCCGGTGGTGGACTCGCTCCAGCAGAGAGTGTCCCGGAAGACCGGGCCACTCCCTGCTTCCGCTCGGCCATGCGGGCCGCTACGCGCTTTGCGGCTTGTCCTGGAATCCGACGTTGCTGGTAACGCAGACGACGCAGCGCCAAGCCGCGCGGGGCCGCGCCTGAACTCGCCGCGCACTACGCGCGCGTCGGCTGGGCAACGTCGCATAACGGCGCGCGTTATGCGTTCGTTCACCCCAAGCCACGGCCCGCGAAGACGCGGTCCGCGTCTTGGGGTTCACACGTTGCCCTTTCAGGCGCACCCCCGCGTTGCCTCCAGGCCGAAAAGTCCGGCTCCTGCCGTCGCCACACTTTTCGGCCTTCCGGCAACCCTGCGGGCTGGAACAGAAAGCGTTCTGTTCCCTTGGCGCTGCTCTCGGCGAGGTCGAACGTGATCGGTTGTGCGAACGGCGCCGCAAAACGCTACGCGGCCCGCAAGAGCGGCCTCCCGTTGGTCGGCCTTAGCCGCCTTCGCCAAGGCTACGGCGGCCAAGGCAGGGAAGCCCCCCGCTTCGCGCCCGGCTTCCCTCTGCCGTCCGCTTCAAGCTTCCGGTGTCCGGTCCGTTCTACGCCCGGCCCGGCCATCCTCAGCTTCAAGCGGCCGTCATTCACCCTTGCCCCCATAGCTGTCACGGCATCTGCTTACGCACATGCCGCGCCAGCCCCGACGCTCGCGGCAGGCATCACGCCGGCAGAGCCGTCATGCTGCCTGCTGGTTGCTCGCGGATGCGGTGTCGCCGCGCGGACGCGGCGACCTGGTTCCGGCGCTTTCGCGCCCAGCCGCTAAGAAGGTGGGCGGCTGGGCGAAAAGCGCTTGAGGTTCCAATCCTTGGACAGGCCGGGGTGGTGGAGTTCCAACCGTTGGAAAACCGGCGGCGATTCCGGCGGCCGGAAGTCGTCCGGCGGAAAGGTTCCGACGACCGGAGCCGGGGCGATTACTGGCCGACGGCGTGCTGGGCGACGAAGGCTTCAACGACTTCGACGATCTTCTGTTGCTGCCGTTTGGGGAGTCGCGACACGGCCTCGAAAGCGCGGCGCGCCTTACCGACCGGTCCGGCGCCCAGGCGCTTGTCCTGGGCGCTGCCGTACAGGTGGTCGACGCTCACCTTGAGAATCGCGGTGAGCTTCGCCACCTGGTCGGGACGCAACGCGACCGGGTAACGCTCCCAATCGGCATAGGCGGTCTGCGTGATGCCGAGCTTCTCCGCGACCTGGGCTTGTGAAAGGCCGACGGCGGTCCGGGCGGCATACAGCCGCTCGCCGAACGGTGTCCGCGGCTGCTTCGATGGTCTGCCTCTTTGCATGGCGTCATCATACGGGTCCGAGAAAGCATTTACGGGAATCGCTTGCATGAATATGGGTATAGGTGGTAAATAGCGGCCATGTCAAAAGCAATCAGAACGAGCTTGACGCCCTTTGCGGAAGGGAGGCCCCATGCCCCGCATCCCCGATGACGAGCTGGAACGGCTGAAGCGGGACGTGTCGCTGCAGCGGCTGTGCGAGAAACACGGCATCGCCCTGAAGCCGCACGGCAAGGACCTGATCGGGCTCTGCCCGTTCCACGACGACCACGATCCTTCGTTCGTGGTCACGCCCTCGAACAACCTCTGGCACTGCCTGGGCAAGTGCGGGGCGGGCGGCAGCAACGTCGACTTCATCATGCGCAAGGAATCCGTGAGCTTCCGCCAGGCGGTGGAACTCCTCCGCGAGTGCGCGGGCTACGCGCCCGCGCCGGAACGGATGACCACGCGCCAGGGCACGGAGCACCCGATCCTGATCCGTCCGGGGCCGGACCTGGCCGACGCCGAACTGCTCGACGCGGTGACGGACTACTACCACAAGACGTTCCTGAACGATCCGAAGGCGATGACCTACTTGCGGCAACGCGGTTGCCTGCACCCGGAGGCGATCAAGACCTTCAAACTCGGCTACGCCAACCGGACGCTGGGCTACCGCGTGCCGGCCACGACCGCGGACGGCAAGGCGCTCAAGGCCCGTCTTCAACGCCTGGGCATTCTCCGCGAAAGCGGACACGAACACCTCTCCGGCTCGGTGGTCCTGCCGATCCTCGACCGCCACGGCCACACGGTCGGCCTGTACGGCCGCAAGGTGACGCCGAATCTCCGGGAGGGGACGCCGCTGCACCTCTACCTGCCGGGCGAGCATCGCGGCGTGTGGAACGAGGCGGGGCTGATCGGACAACGCGAATGGCTCTTGTGCGAGGCGTTGCTCGATGCGCTGACGCTGTGGGCGGCGGGGTTCCGCAACGTGACGGCCAGTTACGGCGTGAACGGGTTCACGCCGGACCACTGGCGTTTGCTCGACGAACTCAAGCCCGAACGGGTCGTCCTGTGCTTCGACAACGACCCGGCGGGCAATGCCGCCGCCGAGGCCTTGCGGCCCCGGCTGGCGGAGCGCGGCATCGCCGTGATCCGGGCCAGGTTGCCCGACGGCCAGGACATGAACGACGTCGCCTGCTCGACTAAGAATCCCACGGCGGCGCTGGCGGCGATCCTGGAGGCGGCACAGGCGGAATCTCCTCTTGTCCCGCCGAAGCAAGGGGCAGACAGGGGCGAAGGCGGATCGCGCGCACCCGCGCAGTCTTCTTCTTTAGTTGCTGAAGTAGCTGCTATAGCCGCTAAGAAAGAAGAAGCGACTTCACCGGCACCGGCCGCGCCGCCGTCCATTCCTCCGAAGGCCGACGCGCCCACAGTCGCGGCGGAGTTCCGAAGGAACGGAGACGGAATCACAATCACGCTGGGCGATCGCGTCTACCGTGTGCGCGGGCTGGAGAAGAACACCAGTTTTGAAGTCTTGAAGGTCAATCTTCGCGTGTCGCAGGGCGAGGCATTCCACGTGGACAACCTCGACCTGTACCAGGCGCGCAACCGGCAGGCGTTCATCGGCCAGGCGGCCGAGGAACTGGCCTGCAATCCGGAGACGATCCGCAAAGACCTGGGCCGCGTGCTGATGAAACTCGAAGAACTCCAGGAAGAGACGATCAACCAGGCGCTGGAGCCGGAAGAGAAGACGCCCTCAATGACTGCCGAGGAACGCGCCGCCGCGCTGGAACTCTTGCGCGATCCGAAGTTGCTGGACCGGATACTGGCCGACTTCGAGAAGTGCGGCACGGTGGGCGAGGAGACGAACAAGCTGCTGGCCTATTTAGCCGCCGTCAGCCGGAAACTCGACGAGCCGCTGGCGATCATCATCCAGAGCACCAGCGCCGCCGGCAAGACGGCGCTCATGGACGCGGTGCTGGCCCTGATGCCCGAAGATGACCGCGTCAAATACTCCGCCATGACTGGGCAGAGCCTCTTCTACCTGGGCGACCTGAACTTGAAACACAAGATCCTCGCCATCGTGGAGGAGGAAGGCGCGCTCAAGGCGAGCTACGCCTTGAAGCTCCTGCAGTCGGAAGGGGAACTGACCATCGCCAGCACCGGCAAGGACCCGAACACGGGGCGCATGGTGACGCAGGAATACCGGGTGGAAGGCCCGGTGATGATCGTCATGACGACGACCTCCATCGAGATCGGCGAGGAACTGCAAAACCGGTGCATCGTGCTGACGGTGGACGAGACCCGCGAGCAGACGCGGGCCATTCATCGCGTGCAGCGCGAGCGCTACACGCTCGAAGGCTTGCTGGCCCGGCGCGACCGCGAGACGATCCGCGCGACCCACCAGAACGCGCAGCGGCTCTTGCGGCCGCTGGGGGTCTTGAATCCGTTCGCCCGGCAGTTGACGTTCCTCGACGACAAGACCCGGACGCGGCGCGACCACGAGAAATATCTGACGCTCATCGCCGCCATCACGCTCTTGCACCAGTACCAGCGGCCCGTGAAGACCCGCGAGCACGGCGGCCGGCAGGTCGAGTACATCGAGGCCACGCGCGACGACATCGCCGTCGCCAACCGTCTGGCCGCCGAGGCGCTGGGGCGCAGCCTCGACGAGTTGCCGCCGCAGACGCGGCGGTTCCTCGACCTGCTCGCGGAGATGGTCCGGCGCGAGGCGGAAGCCCGGAAGATCGAGCGCGAGGACTGCCGGTTCACGCAGCGCGATGCCCGGACGTTCACCGGCTGGACCGACATGCAGGTCAAGCGGCACCTGGCGAAGCTGGCGGACCTCGAATATCTCCTGATCCACCGGGGCGGACGCGGCCAGTCGTTCGTGTACGAACTCCTGTACGCCGGAGAAGGGCAGGACGGCGGCAAGTTCATGCTCGGCCTGATCGACCCCGGGAGCTTGGGCAACGACGGCAACCGGGGCGGCGAAAACACCGACCGGGGCCTGTCGGGGGCGGGCCAGGGGCACCCTAAGGGCGGGCCTGGGGCAGTCGTTGAAAACGCGACTTCACCCAATAACGGCGGGCACGAAACGCAATCCGCTCCAGAAATCGGCGAAAACGCACGCTCACGGGCCGAGAAGCGGAAAGCGTCGTAGTCGGGGGATCGTACACCATGCCGCGCAAAGGCCAGCGCAAGCCCCGCGTCCGCGATCTCGGCGATCCGGACGGCTTCCCCTTCTTAGCCGCCGCGTTCTGCGACTTCCTGGGCAGGAAGAACTACTCGCCCGCCACGATACGGGGCCGTGAGCATTACCTGAGCGTCCTGGTCCGCTGGTGCGCCGAGCGCGGGCTGTTCCAGCCGCGCGAAATAACCAAACCGATCCTTGAGCGGTATCAGCGCTGGCTCTACCACTACCGGCAAAAGAACGGCCAGCCGCTCACGTTCCGAAGCCAGGCCACGCACCTGATACCGGTCCGCGCCTTCTTCAAGTGGCTCACGCGCGAAAACCACATCCTCTACAATCCGGCCAGCGAACTGGAGTTGCCGAAACTCGAACACCGCTTGCCCAAGCACGTCCTGACCGCGCACGAGGCCGAGCAAGTCATCGCCTTGCCCGACGTGCGCGAACCGATGGGACTTCGCGACCGGGCCATCCTCGAAGTCCTGTACTCCACCGGCATGCGCCGGATGGAGCTGGCCAACCTGAAACTCTTCGACCTCGATCAGGAGCGCGGCACCGTCATGATCCGGCAGGGCAAGGGCAAGAAGGACCGCATGATCCCGATCGGCGAGCGGGCCTTGGCTTGGGTGGCGAAGTACCTGGCCGACGCCCGGCCCAAGCTCGTGCAGGAACCCGACGACGGCACGCTCTTCGTGACCAACCTGGGCGAGGCGTTCAGTCCGAACCGCCTGACGCAGATGGCCCGCGAATACGTGACCGCCGCCAACCTGGGCAAGAAAGGCGCGTGCCACCTGTTCCGCCACACCATGGCCACGCTCATGCTGGAGAACGGGGCCGACGTGCGGTTCATCCAGGAGATGCTGGGTCACGCGGAACTCTCCACGACCCAAATCTACACGCAAGTCAGCATCCGCAAGTTGAAGGAAATCCACACCGCCACGCACCCCGCCAGGATGAAGCCGGGCCGCGCCGACGGCGCGACGCCCGACACCGCCGCAACCCCGTAAACACGGGCGTTTCCGGGCAGTTGCTTCTTCCCTTTTAGCCGCTCCTCTGATACGGTTCAGGGCATGTTCAAGCGGCTAAAAACCAGCTTGCTTCCGTTGGCGATCACCGCCGCCGTCTTCGGCGGCGTGTCCGCCAACGCGATGACTTTGCCGGAAAACCGCGTCGGGGGGTATCGCCACTTTGACGCCGCATCGCGCCCGGCCGAGACCTCGCAAGTCCCTGAATCGCAACAGGCCGCCGCCTTCCGTTGCTACGATACCGCATCGGAATGCAGTGTTGCCGCAAAGAAAGCAGGGCCTCTTCCGGCCGGTGAAGCACCGTACCAACTGAAATTGTTTCCTGACGAAGCATACAACCGAGTTGGCCACTACGGACGGACTCCAACACCGCAGCAAAGGGCATCAGTTCCGGCTGGCATGGAGTTTGACCACAACCCGACACTGGTTCAGCACTATTACGAAGGCGCAAATGGTAGTCTGCCAGGTTTCAATCTGACACGGACTGAACGCCTCCAGCATGCGCAGAGCCTCTCTTCTGGTGCCGCTGCCACTCCTGCGGCACAGCGTGCCCAAGGTGCAGCCGCTGCTGCTTACTCGCGAGAACAGAAGCTTCTTTGGGGCCTTGAGTAACCATGAAGCATTGCTTTTCAATCAATGCCGAAGGCGGGCCCATTTTACTCGCGGATGCTCTTTCAGCGGCGCAATGGCGCGGTGCAACCAATGGGGGCGATGACTATCAAAAGCTATCCGCGCGATTCGATGCGTCGCCCGATGTTCCCGCTTTCGTTTTCGTGTTGGCGGGCAATCCCGTTATCGCGTGGGAGATGGCTGGCCCTGGAACGGCGGACGTATTCCAAGATGCAACAGGCGTAATCCGAGTTGTTCGCGCGTGGTTGAATGAAGACTCTGCCGATGAACTGGAAAGGCTTGCCCTGTCTCCCATTTCGTCCGGTGTGATTATTGGCGAAATCATTGTTCCTTGTGGGCGTCTGGCTGTGCTCTGGGCTCCTGAGTCGGGGGGGGCGATCGCAAATGCGGGGAACCAAGAATATTCACCTGTTAAGGGCACGGCATTGGACCAATCAGGGTTTGTCATGAATGGCGCATCCGCGAAGTACTCCTGCCAGCATGACGAAGTGAAGGTTGGTCTATCGATGGCCAGAAGGATAACCCTCACACCGGCGTAGTCGCCCCCCTCGCTACGCCGGTGACACGGCGTCTGCATACGCACACGCCGCGCCACCGTCTCCGCTCGCCCGACGGCCTACGCCGTTGTCATCCGCCGTGCTTGCCTATCGGCGGCACGGCGGCCGCCAACGGCTCCGGCCTTGGTAGCGTGCCGAAGATTCAGCAAAAGAGAGGGTCATGGTAGTTCCATCGGTTGAAGAGACACGAAAGGAACAGGAACCATGACCCGGAAGAAGGATACGGAGAAGAGGACGGACTGGAAAGCGCTGATGGAGAATAGGGGTCAGTCCGCACATAGTTGCAGAATGAAGTTGACGGAGTGAGGGATGTGGGGATGATGGGTGGATGCCTAGAAGTGTGCGAGTCGAGTATGCGGGTGCGGTATATCATGTGTTGTGCCGAGGGGATCGCCGGGAGGCGATCTTCCAGAGCGATGAAGACCGGCGGCTGATGCTGGAGACGTTGGGTGAGACCTGTGGGCGGGCGGGATTCTTGGTTCACTCGTATGTGCTGATGCCGAACCACTACCATTTTCTGCTCGAGACGCCGGAGGCAAACCTGGTGGCGGGGATGAAGTGGTTTCAGGGCACCTATAGCCAGCGATACAATCGAAGACACGGCCAGAGCGGCCACGTGTTTCAAGGGCGTTACAAAGCGATACCCGTGGAGACGGACGATGAAACCTACTTTCGGAGAGTGAGCGACTACATCCACCTCAACCCCGCCCGAGCGCGGATGCTGAATCGGGAACGCCCGCTGTTGATCGAGTACGCCTGGAGCAGCTTCCCGGCCTTGGCGGGCGAGGCCGGGAAACCCGCGTGGCTTTGCGGTGAGCGCGTACTGGCCAGTCACGGGCAGGCGGATGAGGGGCGAGCCAGTCGCCGCAGGTATGCCGCAATCTTGCAAGGCCGGGTTGATGAGCTGCGGGAGGGCGGTGTTGGAAAGGAACAGAAGGAAGAATGGCGGGAGATGAGGCACGGTTGGTACGTGGGCAGCCCATCATTCCGGGACCAGCTCATGGATCGGGTGGATGGACTGGTGAAAGGAAAGAAGCGCCGCTCGTACCACGGAGAAGCGCTCAGGACCCACGACGAGCGGGAGGGCTTGCGGCGGTTGGAACAAGCCTGCAGCGCGCTGGACGTAACAGTGCCAGAGCTGTGGAAGCGACGGCAGACGGATGCGGTGAAGCAGGGCGTGGCATGGTGGATCAAGAGCCACAGCATCGTGACGGACGAGTGGGTGAGCGGAAAGCTGGAGATGAGGAGTCGAACCAACGTGCATCGCGCGGTCAGCGCCTATCGGCACGCTACCGACAGAAAACGCAAGACGATCAAACGAGTGTTGCAACTATGTGCGGACTGACCCCGTCTCCTCAAACGAGTGTTGCAACTATGTGCGGACTGACCCCGTCTCCCAGTTTGGTAGACTTTCCGCAAAAGACTCCCAATAGTCAATAGCGCAGAAGTCCTGCCAGTCAATCAATGGTTGGACGGAAAGGAATAATGAAGACTACTCCTCGAATAGGATCGTCTTGCATTGGATTCGTTGTGCTATGCTCTATTACTAGCCCTGCAGTGGGAGCGGAACACCAGTTTGATATTCCAGGCGTGTTCGAGATTTCAACGCGCGGCACACTCTTTATCGATGTCCCGGATGGATGGGATGCGGCAATAGCCTACACAGCAGCTGAGCCGGCAACAGAGGCGATGCCCGCAATATCGCCCAGCCCACTAATAGAAATCACACGCTCCAATGACACACACATCTGTCTCAAGCCGTTAGATCTATCGAAACAACGAATGATTCTAGATGCGCGCAGATTTATGGATCGAGATCATAATGGTAATCGCTTAGCGAGGACAGCGATCAGTGGCCCTCATGTCAAAGGGACTGTCTGTCGACGCCCAAAGAATCATCCCCGCAACTACTTTCGTTCACATGGAGACCTCACAGTCGGAGACCTCCTTATTTCATTCACTACAACGATAGATGACACAAATGTGTGGCCACAAGTTGAAACAATCTTGGAGTCTTTTCGTTTCCAGACAGAATAGGCGTCCAACCAGAGGGTGGAGCTTATCGTGAACCCGCGGACGGTTTCATGATAAGCATGCTCGTCAAAGGGTTCACGAAAGCTCACCCTCGACGTTCGTTGAGCCCGTCATTGAGGCGATAACGGAGGGCGCGCACACGGGCAACATTGGCGACGGCAAGATATTCGTCCTGAGCCTTGAGGCCGTGACGCGCATACGCACGGGAGAAACCGGCGCCAGCGCGATCGGTTGATCGCGCCGGAGACGGAGGCATGTGAACGGCCCCGCTCGCCAGAGGGCGAGCGGGGCCGCTTCTTTTCTCGCGGCTCTCCACCAAATGCGGGGGCAAGGCCTGTTTCATTAGCAACAACACGCTCGCACGCGGAGCCTGTAGTTGTCAAAGTTCTTAAAGCCGAAGGCGCGTCGGCTGATCATCTCCATCTTGGTGTGGAACCCTTCGGTGATGCCGTTGTTTTTGCTGAAGCGCCACATACGGGCGATTTCCTCCTTCCAGCTATCAAGTGTTTCTCCAAGACTGACCAAGGAGGCAAAAGAGGATTCCCTTAGCGCTCGGATGTGCGCCAAGAGTTCCGCGACTCGAGATCGGCATGACGATGGAGTAAGCCCGTGAGGACGCAACAGCTCCCAAAGGTCCTGCTTGAAGCGGTACAGGGCGGCGATCGCTGGATG
>WBZO01006957.1_pt2 | contig 10241 bp, 7 predicted proteins | sample 5204261 | NCBI WGS metagenome assembly WBZO01 (sample SAMN12412400, study PRJNA552823) | activated sludge metagenome | isolation source: activated sludge from anammox sidestream of wastewater treatment plant... | place: USA: North Carolina | collected 2017-09
ATTCGAGTCGCCAAATAAGCATTGGCAGCATACTTGGCCATTTGTGCAGATTCTGGTTTGACTCGTACCATTGGTGCTTGGAGCGGGCGATGAAGTTCTTCCAGTTTTTCAAACACTGAAGTTTTTGTAGCTCCCAAGACAATTCGATTGGGATGCAAAGTGTCATATACGGCACTCCCTTCACGCAAGAACTCTGGGACAGAGGCCGTTTCAAATGGAGTTTGGGTAGTATTTTGAATGATGGCGGAGACTTTTTTGAGCGTACCTGGAGGCACTGTAGATTTCACTACTACAATGGCGTGAGGTTTGAGATATGGCGCCATTGATTCAGCAGCCATAAAAACATACTTCAAATCAGCTTGCCCATCTGGAGCTGAGGGAGTTCCCACCGCAATAAAAATCACATCAGCATTTTGAATCGCTTCAGCATAACTCGTAGTGAATGTTAGCCGACCAGTTAATTGTTGATCTTTAAGCAATGCTTCAAGATGAGGTTCGTAAAAAGGAACCTTGCTGGCTCTCAGTGCGGCCACTTTGCGTTCATCAATATCTAAACCAATCACTTGATTTCCAAACGAGGCATACACTGCGGCACTCACCACTCCCACAAACCCCGTTCCAATAATTGTGATCTGCATACTTTAACTTTCTAATTCAGAAATCATTCTACAAGAGGTGTAATTTAGTTACTATAGCAAAACTATAGCACGGTATAATTCACCCTGATGAGGATCAATATCTTGACGTTATTTCCTGATTTCTTTACGAGCTCACTCAATAGCTCTATCTTGAAACGGGCCCAGCAACAAGGCAGCATTACGTTTAACTTGATAAATCTGCGGGATTTTACTCATGACATTCATGGCACTGCCGATGATCGACCGTTTGGCGGGGGCCCAGGTATGGTCATGATGGTGGCGCCAATTGCTGAAGCTTTGCAAAGTTTGGGTTTAGCCAAAGGCCAGGCAGGTAAATTAATTGCTTTAACATCAGCTAAAGGTGAGCAATTTACTCAAGCTACCGCGCGGGGTTGGTCACAGTTGAATGAACTCACGCTGATTTGCGGCCATTATGAAGGTGTTGACGAGCGGGTCGTGGAGCATTTAATTGATGCTGAAGTCAGAATTGGTGATTATGTTTTAACTGGGGGCGAACCTGCGGCCGTGGTTATGGCCGATGCAGTGGCTCGGTTACTTCCTGGTGTTTTAGGTAATGAATTAAGTAACCAGGATGAATCTCATGCGACACCAGGTCAATTGGGTTTTCCGCAATACACCAGACCAGAAGTTTATAACGGTTGGGCAGTTCCATCAGTTTTAACTTCTGGGAATCACAAGCTTATCCAAGCCTGGCGAGACAGTCAGAAACGCAGTTAAGTTAAGCCACAGTTTCAACAAACCAAGGTTGTTTGATTTCACCCACTGCTTGATCAATGGTTTTCATTTGAAAGTCCAAAATCCCTTTGAGCTTGTCACAGTTCAGACCGGTGTTTTTCTGGTAAGGTCTAGTTAAAGTGGCTAGATAGGCGTTTAAATCACCAGGTTTTACATCAAAACCTAGATTTAGCTTAGTGCTGACTAATTTGGCAAAATCAAAATCAGTCCAGGTTTCACCACTACTAGCATGAAATAGGCCTCGAGTCTGGGTTCTGAGCATGAAGTCGATCACTTTAACGAAGTCATCGATGAAGGTTGGCCCCACATAGTGGTTATTAAACTGGGGATACAACTTGCCTTCAGTCATGCCTTTAATAATTCGATGAGCAAAATCAATCTTGGCAAACGCGTCTGATCGGAAAGGCATATCAATCCGCAAAATGGTCCAAGGAATAGCACTAGCAGTCACAGCTTCTTCAGCCCAGGCCTTTGTCTGGCCATACCATTCAATAGGTGATAGCGCATCTGTTTCTACGTATGCCTCAGTCTTGTCACCATTAAAAACGTAAGCTGTCGAAATATGAATTAAATGCTTGCCAGTAGCTTCACAGGCCTTAATTAAGTTTTTTGTGCCATCGACATTCACTTTATAGGCAATACCAGTCTTGTCATCTTTTTGGGCCCAAGCACCATTCACATCGGTATAAGCTGCAAAATGGACTACCGCTTTGGCAGCTGGTAAGGCCTCAAATCGGGCCAGCACTTGATCATAATTGGTAATATCTACGGGTTGAGTCGGGTGGGCAATATCAAGATTAGTAAAATCATATTGGTTCCCGAAATCTTTGGCTAATTTGGAACCAATCAAACCATTTAAGCCAGTAGTAATAACGGGATTAAGATTTGTCGCCATAGTGACTTTCAAAATAAGATTGGTTTTTAGTTTTTAAGGGCTCCCACCATTCAGGGTGTGCGACGTACCAATCTATCGTACGCTGTAAGCCTTCTTCCAAACTTACTGTTGGTCTCCAACCTAATTTATCATGAATGCTGGTCCAATCCACAGCATACCGTCGATCATGACCAGGGCGGTCAGTCACAAATGTAAAATCAGTTTCTGACTTGCCCATTAATCTCAGAATGGTTTTTACCAGCTCTAGATTTGAAACATCATGTGAAAGTCCGCCAATTAAATAGGTTTCACCTGGTTCGCCTTGATGCAAAATTAAATCAATAGCACTGCAATGATCCTGGACATACAACCAATCTCGCACATTTAAACCATCACCATATACTGGGACTTTGCGACCAGCCATGAGATTGGTAATGGCTAAAGGAATCATTTTTTCGGGGAATTGATATTCGCCATAGTTGTTTGAACAATTACTGATGGAATAAGGCAACCCATAGGTATCACCGTAGGCTCGAACCAAGTGATCTGAAGCCGCTTTACTGGCTGAGTAGGGACTGTGAGGATCATAACCAGTAGTCTCATTAAATTTCGCTGTCGTGCCTAGCTCCAAACTGCCGAAAACTTCATCCGTAGAAATGTGATGGAAGCGTTTTACGCCGTGCTTTAAGGCTGCTTTTAATAAGTTATGGGTTCCTAAAACGTTAGTAGTTAAGAAAATATCAGGATTTTTAATTGAGCGATCAACATGTGATTCAGCCGCAAAATGTACTACCACATCAACACCTTCCATCAAGCGATCTACCAGATCTGGATTGCAAATATCTCCTTGGACAAAAAGATAATTTGGATTGTCCTCAATTTGGCGTAAGGTTTCCAAATTACCAGCGTATGTCAGTAAATCCAGATTAATAATCTTGTCTTCAGGATGATGTTTTGTCCAATATAAAATGAAATTGGCGCCGATAAAACCGGCTCCACCAGTGACCAGAAGTGTTTGGGAAGTCTGCATAGTTTTAATCATTATAGCGCCTAGTACAGAAGATTTTTTATTGTTGATTGAAAGGCTGACTGATCAGGAATAATGTACACCCATTGACCTAAGTACAGGTTTTTAACCACTGGTGGATTGTACAAAACACCAGGTTCCAACACTTTACCGGAAATTTTATCTTTTTTCATGATTGGTAAACTTTGGGGCAAAAGTTGTGGCAGAGTTTTAGTTTCTATTGTCGGTCGTAGCAAGCTCACCAGTTCATTTATGGGCATTACTCCAGCATAGTTTTGGTTGTACCACTGCCAGAGATCCAAGATTAAAAACGGCTGAGTTTTATACGTTTCAAAGTTAGTTAATTGTGTGATTAAAGCCACAATTACCAATTGTTGACGCTGACTTCGGGCAGTGTCAGTGCCTTCAAGACCCGCACTGTGCCGACTGCGCATATATTTTAAGGCTGTAGCACCAGACATGATTTGTTCACCAGGTACAAAAGTGATGGTTTCATAGAGCAGTTTAGGGTCGTGGACTTTCCGCACATCCACATCAGTGCGAGGAAAGAGTGGGTCGATAAAACCTTCTGGGACAGTGACTTTTACGCCGCCAACAAGATCAATCAGTTGTTCAACCTGAGTCAGACCCACGACTATTGTGCGGTGCAAGGGCATCCCCAAAGTGGCACTCAAAGTGGTTTCAACTAACTCTGTAGGTTTGTTAGCATTTTTCTGAATGCCATAGGCATAGAGAGCATTAATTTTGGTATCCACACCATCCAGCCATAAATCGCGAGGCAGTGATACCAGCGAAATTTTTTGAGCTTTGGTGTCAAAACTCACAATCATCATGGTGTCACTCAGTGGTGGCACATCACCTCGAGTGGCCAGAGAATCCACCCCCAACACTAAAATATTAAAATGGCCGGCATCATCAGTCATTGGAGTTTGATTCCAGCCGGTTTTGACAGCAGTGAGTGTGCTGTTTAGATCAAGCTGGCGTTTTTGAAGCTCTGGTTGAAGTTTTGACCAGGCAAGCGCAGCCCCAATTCCGCCAGTTAAAATTAAGGCTGTGAAACTCAAAAATAAAGCCAGGGCTAAAGACAAAAAAATAATTTTGAACCAATTTAACGCTGGTTGTTTGGAAACTAAAACTGAATTAACGTCGGCTGTCATAGTCTAATTATGCCAGAATTTTTTTACTGCAGGCTGCTAGAATAAAATAATGGTGCGTTTTTTTACATTAATCAAAGAGTGGTTTCTTAACTACAGCGTCGCCTGGATTTTAGTCAGTATTTTTTTGGCCACACATTGGTCGCTGCTTTTTACACCACAGTTTTTTCGAGTTCACGACTTTACGCATGCCACTCGAATTAGTGAAATGGCTCGGGCTTTAGCCGATGGACATTTTCCAGTTCGGTGGAGTGAAAATCTGGGTTTTGGGTATGGGATGCCGCTCTTTAATTTCTATGCTCCGCTACCGTATTACGTCGGCGCAGGTTTTTATCTCTTAGGTTTTGACATTATTGTGGCGATTAAGTTGCTCTATATCATTGCCGGAATTATTACCATCTTGGGAGCCTATCAACTTGGCAAAACTTGGTATGGTCGTTGGGGTGGAGTTATTACTGCTGCAGCTTTTGCTTTGGCTCCATATCGAGCGGTAAACCTTTTTGTTCGGGGAGCCTTAAGTGAAGCCTGGGCTATGGCATTTCTACCGGTGATTTTGTGGGGCATGACTCGAGTGATTCGTAAAGACTTGGCTGGCTGGAAATGGTTAGTCTTTGGTTTGGTTGGTTTATTTTTGAGCCACAACATCACGACTTTATTATTTGTGCCGGTGAGTTTGTTGATTGGTTTTGGCCTATTAGTTATGGAATGGCTGAAGGCTGAAAAACGTTGGCGATTAAGCGACTGGCTCAATCGGATTGTTCAATTAGCTGGCGCGTATTCACTGGCAGGTCTATTAGCTGCGTTCTATCTGGTGCCAGCTTTTTTGGAAAAAGACTATACCAAGTTTGCTGCTACGATTTTGTCTGGTTACTTTGACTATCATTTGCATTTTTTGTACCTACGCCAATTTATCAAACCATTTTGGGATTATGGTGGCAGTAACTGGGGGCCAGATGATGGCATGTCGTTTTATTTTGGCACTGGGCAACTGGTGGCCTTGATTTTGCTAGGATTAACAGGTCTAGAATTATTTATTCAAACGAGAAAAAAAGCCTTTCAACTGGCCCTTTTTCTACCAGGTTTGGCAGCGCTGATTTTTCTAATTGGCAGTTTTTTTAGTTTGGAACGGTCAGTTAAAGTTTGGGAAGCTATACCATTTTTAGCGTTTGCTCAATTTCCGTGGCGATGGCTGAGTGTGGCGAGTTTTGGACTAGCATTGCTGGTGGGCTCACTCGGCTTATTTACTCCAAAAGTCTGGTGGCGCACCCCAGCTCTAGCGCTATTAGTCCTAGTGATTTTGATTGGCAATGCGGTTTACTTTAGACCGATCAATTATTTGCAAGATAGTAATGCGATTTATTACACGGATCCAGGTCTGATTCAAAAAAACATGAGTGATATTTTGCCTGACTATATTCCCGCACAAATGCCAGACGAACTCATTCCTCCCACAACGTTATGGCTCAATTCGGAATTAACAAAAAAAGATGTTGAGGTTTTGGTTAATCACACTCAAGAAAAACTATATCGCGTCACTGTGAAAGAACCAACTTTGTTTGAGACGGTAATAGCAGATTTTCCCGGTTGGACAACAGAGCTTGATGGAATTTTAATCACACATCAGGCTGGACCACATGGTACTGTTTCAGTTTTGGTACCTGCTGGGACACACACTGTGGGAGTGCTGTGGGTTAGCAGTCAAATTCAGTACTGGAGTAATCTCGCCAGTCTCATCGGGGTAGTTTTTGTGCTAGGCTTAGGCGTATATTTTGCAGAGCAACGCGCTTAACCTTATGTCAAGTTCAGTGCCATCATCCGCCGATATCGCGGCAGTCAAACAAAAAACTGTTTCGGGAGTAATTTCATTCTTTTTGCGAACAGCCTTAATTCAAGGCATTGGTTTGGTAGCAGCCCTGCTGTTAAGTGCCTTTTTATCGCCTGAAGATTTTGGAGTATATGGGTTTGTGACGCAATTGATTGGTTTATTAGTGTTTTTTTCAGATGTGGGTTTGGCAGCCTCATTAGTTCAGAAACGTGATGAACCCACTACTGAGGATTACCGCACGGCGTTTTGGACACAGCAACTATTATCTTGGATCATTGTGGGACTATGTCTAATTTTGTTATTTATCCCGGCTATTACAACAAAAATCGGGACTGCTGGTATGTGGGTGTTAGTGAGTTTGGCGCTGTCATTTCCATTGGCCAGTTTAAAAACAATACCCTCAATTATTTTGGAACGAAAACTTGATTTCAATCGTTTAGTGTTACCGCAGATTTTTGAGCAATTGATTTTTAATGGTTTACTGGTGATTATGGCTTGGAAGGGTTTTGGCGTTGTTTCATACGCTTATGCGGTAATTGCTCGCTCGTTAGTGGGAGTGATTGTGATGTATTGTTTGCAAGGCTGGGCCTTTGGGTTTAGCTTTGATACAAAATCACTCAAAACCTTATTAAGTTTTGGTTTGAAGTTCCAACTGAATGATTTTTTGGCTCGTATTAAAGATCAGCTTTTCTTCTTGGCCTTGGGAGCGTATTTGCCAATTCGAGATTTTGGCTACATGCAATGGGCCAAGAATTGGTCAATGTATCCTTACAACTTGACTGTTCAAAATATCATGTCGGTGACTTTCCCCACATTTGCCCGGTTGCAGCATGATGTGCTTTTGCTAAAAAAGGCTATTGAGAAATCTATCTTCTTTATTAGTTTGTCGATCTTTCCAATTCTAGTAGCTATGTCTGTGATGATTGGACCATTAACTCAAGTCATCGAGAAATATCATAAATGGCAGCCATCGGTGCCGAGTTTTATTTTGTTTGCATTGAGTATTGGCTGGGCGGCTATCTCTACACCTTTAGTGAACACTTTAAATGCCATTGGCAAGATTAATGAATCACTGAAATTAATGGTGTTGTGGACCGTTTTAACTTGGGTAATTACGCCGCCATTAGTCTGGTGGCTGGGTTTTACTGGTGTTGCTGTAGCAGCCTTTATTATTTCCTTTACCTCCATTATGCCAGTCTGGATCGTGCGTAAAATTGTGCCGATAGAATTATGGCCTCAAGTTAAAATTCCAGTTTTAGCGAGTGTGGTTATGGCCAGTGTTGGAGTGCTGGGCCAATCTCTCTGGAGTAGTAACCTGTTCTGGTTCTTTGGAGGGACTGTGATCCTGGGTCTGGTGTACGCTTTGACTGCTTTTGTGACTGGTGGCAAACAGATTATGGCTGAAATAAAGTCTTTACGGACTTCCAAGGTAACCACCACAACAAACCCAACAGGGTAATGATTGAAGTGACTGCAGTCAGAGAATTTCCTAGGGTTCGAATCAAGGTATTTTGATACCGCAATGAAAACTGGGTTTCTTGAGCGCTAATGTCAGCACTCAAAATACCCTCCAGCCCAAAAGGCTGTAGTTTTTTCTCACCCAGATTTGAGGTGAGGGACCAACCTGGATAGGCATATTTGCCCAAAATTAACGTTCCTGGTTCACCATTGGTCGTGATCGTAAAGCCCATTTCTTGGTCGGGTTTGGTTTCTAAAACTACCAAAGTTCCACTACTAGTGGCCACTTTTCCAGGGTTATTTCGAGTCAAACACAGTGTGGTGACTTTGGGCAAATATTCAGCTTGCCAAGTAGTTGTTTCACAAGGGTCTTCGGCTTTAAACTCACCAGCGAAATAATATCCTGATGGTTGGGCAAATTCATAATTTAACCAAAAACTGCTGAAAATAATCATGCCACCAAGCGCAAGCTTAAAAACAAGATGAGGCAGTTTTTCAATTGCCGTGACAATCAGCCAAACTAACAAGAAAGTCGCCATCATTAGATAGCGGTACGGAAATTGAGTCATTTGAATCACCGAACTATGTTCCCAGAAGAGTTGACTAGCTGGAGTTAAAATTAAAAACACCACAGCAAGAGCCAACGTAAAAAATCCACTGATTTTTGTCTTTGTAACCCACAGAGACAGCAAACTTAGTCCGCCAATAATCACTAGGCTTAATCCCAAGGTAATTGGTTTGATACTGAGATCAGCGGCGCGGCTGATGCCCAAGAGCTCAGTTAATTTTAAAAAGCCAGACTTATAACCGCTTGCAACAAATTCAGCTTGAGCATACTGCACACCAGTTTTTTCAAACCACATCGGCAAAAAGTAACTGGCAGACAAGCCAAACGCAATGAGTCCAGCCACCACGAGTTGTTTCCACTGAGTGACTTTGATGCGACTTTGCCACCAATCAAAACCAAAATATAAAGCTAAAAACGGCAAGGTAATAAAAGCACTAATGGCATGGAGATACAGTTGGCCACTTACGGCAATCGCCAAGCCCAAACTCCAGAACCATTGCTTGGTTGTTTTCAATAATTCATACGTCAGAAACACCCAAGGAATGACTGCAAAACCCAACAGCTCACCCAATGCCCCTCGGGTATACGCATCATAATTAAAATAAGGACTAGCAATTAATAATAAGCTACCCACCAGCGGGCCAAACCACGATTTGGGAAATTTAACTTTCAAAAACCCAAACATCCCGATAGCTCCGACGACATACGCCAGTTGAAAAAGTAATTTGGTGGCATTCAGTGCTGAGGTCCCTGCCAATACCAAAACTGCACTCAAATAATAGGTGAGCGGGGAATAAAAGTTAAACAGCAAGTAACCCCCACCATTGCCTAATCTGGTAAACAATCTGACTGGAAACTGGCCCTGCTGCAGTTCATAGACCATCTCTTGAGTTCTCACAGTATGAACGTCATCAAAAACACGCCACATGCCTTCAGAAGCGCGCATGGGTTTGATTAATACAAAAATTCCTAATGCTATCAACGTAGCACTGAGTAACCAGGGCCAGAAAATCTTAAAGTTTTTTAGCATAACGCACAGTTCCAATCGTCAGTAACCAAAATGGCATTAACTGGAATAAATAACGGCCATACACGGCTGAGCCAATCATAAAAACTGCCGTCAAACCCAGAGAAAAAAGCCAAACGATTAAATTTTCCCAAGTTTTCTTTTGCCAGACTGCGGAAATCAGATGAGCGACAAATAAGATTGGCCAGCTCAGATTCCAGTCACCATCGGTCATATACGTTTTTGAGTCAGTCCACCACATGGGAAATTTGCCTAAGAATAAAGTTTGGAAAATAATTCCGATAGGAATTGTGCGATTCCCAGTCCACCATTTAAAGCGATACCATTCAAATTTTATGAACTCTACGAGTGAATGGCCGTGAGAAAAATAAAAACCGTAGCTCAAAAGATAGACCAGTCCCATCACCACTAAACTAATCATGGCTTTCAGCCAGGTTTTTTTATGATAGGTCCAAATCGCCAGTAAGCCAACGTATAAAAATAAAATTGGAAAAAAGTACTTGGTGGCAATAAAAGCTCCCAGAATTGCTCCAACACTGAGGTATTTTTGCCAAGTTTCTGGATAGCAGAGGAGCGCCACAAAAAAAGCCAAAGACCAGAAGAGGGTTTGTAAATCCAGCAATGAGGTTGCCAAATGATGATGTAAGCCACTAAAAAGTCCCAGATATAACACCGCTACAATTTGGAACCAGGTTTTGACTTTGAAATGACTCATCAATTTGGCGAATAAGGCTAAACAGCCAAACAACATGACTAAGTTGAGTAACTTTACCCAGCCAGTCGCCCAAAGGGAAAGCCCGTAGAGATACTTGCCCAGGGGTGGATGTTCAAAATTAATCGTGGTGGGATCTTCCCCTTTGAAATAGGCTGAAGCAGCATACTGATATAAAGTTGCATCATCAATCTTGGCTGGG
>WBZO01007360.1_pt1 | contig 10241 bp, 7 predicted proteins | sample 5204261 | NCBI WGS metagenome assembly WBZO01 (sample SAMN12412400, study PRJNA552823) | activated sludge metagenome | isolation source: activated sludge from anammox sidestream of wastewater treatment plant... | place: USA: North Carolina | collected 2017-09
GGAAGTCAACACCATCGACGGCGTGACCCACTACGTGAACGGGATCAGCGGGCTTGCCGACACGTGGGTGGCCTTGCAGACCTCGAGCCCGGAGCACACGCACCCAACCCAGGTGTTCATCCCGTACCAGACGATCTACCGCGTCGAGATCCACCCGGAAGACGATGAGCGCCGCCGCCACCTGGGCTTCGTGACTCCCGCCCCGGCGCGGCGCACCCGGCGATCAACCGCCGCCCGCCCGGCGGCGAAGGACGTGACGCCCGGAGAGTAGGCGAACACTTGTGCTAACCGTGTCCCGTTCTGGCACAATACGCGGATGACCGCTCACGCCGCCCGGCCAGCTCTCGAACGGTTCAGCCCGGCGGCACGGGCGTGGTTCGGCGATACGTTCGCGGTGCCCACGCGGGCGCAGGAACTCGGCTGGGACGCGATTTCTCGAGGCGAACACACGCTGTTGCTCGCTCCCACGGGGTCGGGCAAGACGCTGGCGGCCTTTCTCTGGTGCCTGGACCGGCTGGCCACGCGGCCTCCGCTGCCCCTGGACAAGCGGGGGAAGGCGGTCCGGGCCGGCGTAACCGTGGTCTACGTGTCGCCAATCAAGGCGCTCTCGTACGACATCGAGCGCAACCTCCGCGCTCCGCTTGCCGGGTTGCGCATCGCTGCCGCCCGCGAAGGGCTACCAGTACCGGACATAACCGTTGCAACACGAACCGGCGATACGCCGGCGCGGGAGCGCGAAGACATCCGGAGGGACCCCCCGGACATCCTGATCACCACCCCCGAGTCGCTCTACCTGATGCTCACCTCGCGCTCGCGAGCCGTCCTGTCGACGGTGGACACGGTGATCGTCGACGAGATCCACACGATGGCGGCGACGAAGCGGGGCGCCCACCTGGCACTTTCGCTGGAGCGGCTCGAGCGGCAGGCCGGGCGGCCCTTCCAGCGCATCGGACTCTCCGCCACGCAACGGCCCCTGGAGGAGGTCGCGAAGTACCTTGGCGGCGACCGCCCAGTGCGCATCGCGGATGCGGGCGCCAGCCGCGACCTGGACCTGAAGGTCGTCGTGCCCGTCGAAGACATGACGCGGCCGGCGGAGTTCGCCGGGGCCGCCCCGGAGCCAGGGCCCGAACAGCGCAGCTCGATCTGGCCGGCGCTCTACCCGGAATTGCTCGACCTGGTGCGGGCTCACCGTTCGACGCTGATCTTCGTGAACAACCGGCGGCTGGCGGAGCGGCTCGCGGCGCGCATCAACGAACTCGCGGGCGAAGAGTTGCTTCGCGCGCACCACGGGTCGATCTCGCGTGAGCAGCGGCTGGAAGTCGAGGAGCGCCTGAAAGCAGGCCTCCTGCCGGGCCTGGTGTGTACGAGCTCGATGGAACTGGGCGTCGATATGGGCGCGGTCGACCTCGTGGTCCAGGTCGAATCGCCGAAATCGGTGGCGCGGGGACTCCAGCGGGTGGGGCGGGCCGGCCACCAGGTTGGGGCGACGAGCACCGGGCGCATCTTCCCCAAGTACCGGGGCGACCTGCTGGAGTGCGCGGTGGTCACCGGCCGGATGCGGGCCGGCCTCATTGAGAAGACCGACGTGCCGCGCAACCCGCTGGATGTGCTCGCGCAGCAGGTCGTCGCGACCTGTGCGGTGGAGGACATGACCGTGGATGAGCTGGAGGCGATGGTGCGGCGGACCTACAGCTTTGCCACGCTCAGCCGGGACCAGCTCGAAGGCGTCCTTGGCATGCTGGCGGGACAGTACCCGTCGGACGAGTTCGCCGACCTCAAGCCGCGCATCATCTGGGACCGCGAGACGGACCAGCTCTCCAGCCGGCGGGATGCGAAGACGATCGCGGTGGTCAACGCGGGGACCATCCCGGACCGGGGCTTATACGGGGTGTTCCTGGGCGTCGGCGGCCCGCGCGTGGGCGAACTGGACGAGGAGATGGTCTACGAGAGCCGCCCCGGCGAGACATTCCTCCTGGGCGCCACGACCTGGCGCATCGAGCAGATCACCCGGGACCAGGTGATCGTTTCGCCGGCGCCCGGCGAGCCCGGAAAGATGCCGTTCTGGAAGGGCGACGGCGTCGGCCGGCCCCTGGAGTTCGGGCGCGCCATCGGCGCGTTCACGCGCGAACTGCTGGCGGTCCGCGACCACGACGACGCGGTCCGCCAGCTCACCGAAACGCACGACCTCGATGACAACGGCGCTCGAAACCTGTTGGCCTACCTGGAGGACGAGCGTGAGGCGGTTGGCGCGGTGCCAACCGACCGGACCATCGTAGTCGAACGCTTCCGAGACGAACTGGGCGACTGGCGAGTGGTCATCCTCACCCCGTTCGGTGGCCGCGTACATGCCCCCTGGGCCCAGGCCATCGAAGGCGAGCTTGTGGAGCGCAGCGGGTTCGACGTGCAGACCATCTGGAGCGACGACGGCATCGCGATCCGCTTTGCCGGCGGCGACGAGCCTCCCGGCACCGAGGCGCTGTTCCCGTCGCCGGAAGAGGTGGAGGAGCTGGTCGTCTCGCGGCTGGCGAACACGGCGATGTTCGCGGCCCGCTTCCGGGAGAACGCCGGCCGGGCCCTCCTGTTGCCGCGGAACCGCCCGGGGGCGCGTTCGCCGCTCTGGCTGCAGCGCCAGCGGTCTGCCAACCTGCTCGCCGTGGCGAGCCGCTACGGCTCGTTCCCGATCATCCTCGAGACGTACCGCGAGTGCATGCGGGATGTGTTCGACCTGCCCGGCCTCGTCGAGATCCTGGCCTCCGTGCGCAGCCGCGAAATCTCCGTGACGACCGTCGATACGCGTGAGGCCTCGCCGTTCGCGCGCTCGCTGCTGTTCGACTATGTGGCTGCGTACATGTACGAGGGCGATGCGCCGCTGGCCGAGCGCCGCGCCCAGGCGCTCACGCTCGACCGGAACCTGCTGCGCGACCTGCTCGGCGAGGCCGAGCTGCGCGAGCTGCTCGACCCGGCGGTGGTCGAAGAAGTTGAGCTCGAGCTGCAGTGCCTGGTGCCGAACCGGAAGGCGCGGAACGCGGACCAGCTGCACGACCTGTTGCGTCGCCTGGGCGACCTGGACGAGTCCGAGCTTGCGGCGCGCGTGACGGAACCAGAATCGCTCCCCGAGTGGACCGCCGTACTGAGAAACTCGCGGCGCGCCTGCCCCGTCCGCATCGGCGGAGAGGAGCGCTGGATCCCGATGGAAGACGCGGGACGGTACCGCGATGGCCTCGGGGTGGCTGCTCCGCCCGGCGTGCCGGAGGTGTTTCTGCGGCCCACGCCGGACGCGCTGGAGGGGCTGCTGGGCCGCTACGCGCGGACCCACGGCCCATTCGTCGCCCGCGGCCCCGCCCTTCGCTGGGCCATCCCGGAGTCGCTGGTCCGTGAGACGCTCCAGGAGCTGGATGCCGGCGGCAGCCTCCTCCATGGCGACTTCCGGCCCGGGGGCACGGAACGGGAGTGGTGCGACCCCGAAGTGCTGCGGTTGCTGAAGCAGCGGTCGCTGGCCCGCATCCGCCGCGATGTCGAGCCCGTCACTGGTGCGGCCTACGCACGGTTCCTGCAGCGCTGGCACGATACGGGTTCGGCGCTGCACGGCGCCGACCGGCTGCGCGACGTGCTCCTCCAGGTCGAAGGGCTGCCGGTCCCGGCGTCGGTGCTTGAACGCGACGTGCTCCCTGCCCGCGTCTCCGGGTACGAGCCGTCGCTGCTCGACCAGCTCGGGGCGGGCGGCGAGGTCGCCTGGTTCGGCGCGGGGCGTCTCGGCAAGGACGATGGACGGGTCGTGCTCGTCCGGCGGGAGATGCTGGAGCACTTCGCACCCAGAAGCGAGCCGGAAATCCCAACGCTGGCGCACGAAGCCATCGTGGTTGCGCTCAGGGCACGTGGGGCGCTGTTCTTCGCTGACCTGGTGGCCGCGGCGGGCGCGCCGGTGGCCGCAGTGCTGGAGGCGCTCTGGGATCTGGTCTGGCAGGGCACGGTCACCAACGACACGTTCGCGCCGCTGCGGGCCCTTTCATGGCCGCGGCGAGGCAGCGGGCCAGCTCCGCGCGGCCGCGTCGGAAGGCTGCCTCCGGAGTCGGCGGGCCGGTGGTCGCTTGTCCGGACGGTGGGAGCGGGCGCAGGCGCATCCGTCCAGACCGCGCGGCTCCATGTGGTTGCGCAGGCGCTTCTCGAACGCCACGGCGTGGTGACGCGCGAAGGTGTGAACGCGGAGGACTTGCCCGGCGGGTTCTCATCGGTCTACCCGGTGCTCAAGGCGATGGAGGACGCGGGACGGGTGCGGCGCGGCTACTTCGTCGAGGGGCTTGGCGCAGCCCAGTTCGGCTATCCGGGCGCGGTGGAGCGCTTGCGGGCAGAACGGGACCCTTCGGATTCGCCGGGCGCAACCGTGCTGGCTGCCTGCGACCCGGCCCAACCGTACGGGGCCGCTATCCCCTGGCCCAGGCGAAGCGATGACGAGCGTCGGGGCCTCGCCCGGGCGGCCGGAGCACACGTTGTGCTGGTCGATGGCGTGCCGGTGCTCTACGCTGAGCGGTCGGGGCGCGGTATCGTCACGCTGCCGGCGGCGGACGACGCCGAAGTGCGGGGACAGGCGCTGGACGCGCTCCTCGGCCACGCGGCCCGCGCCGGGTCGAAGGGTTTCACGATTGAGCGGATCGACGGGGTGCCCGCGATCGAGTCGCCGATGGCCGACGACCTGCGGGCGGTGGGCTTCACGACCGGCTACCGCGGTCTGACATATCGCCCGGTCCGCCAGGGAGGTTCGCGGAGTGCCTGAGGGCGACAGCGTCTACCGGTTCGCGCGCAGGGTCGGCGCCGCGCTCGAAGGCAAGCAGATCCTGGGCGCCCGCAGCCACGGGCCGGGCCCCGTGCCCCAGGTCCAGCGGATCGTTGGTGCGACCTGCACCGGCGCGCGTTCGAGCGGCAAGAACCTCCTCATCAGCTTCGACAACGGGCTTGTGCTGCGCGGACACTTGCGCATGTACGGGACGTGGCACGTGTATGCCCCGGGGGAAACATGGCGCAGACCGGAGCGCGAGGCCCGGCTCGTGCTGCAGGTGGCCGACGCGGTCGTGGTCAACTTCAGCGCCCCGGTCATCGAGCTACTCGAAGAGCGCGCGCTCGCGCACCACCAGCCGGTCTCCGGGCTGGGGCCCGACCTGGTCAGCGACGACTTCGATGTGGAGGAGGCCCTTCGCCGCCTCCGCGAGCCGGAGCGCGAAGGACTCTCGATTGGAGATGCCATCATGGACCAGCGGGCCGTCGCGGGAGTCGGGAACATCTGGAAGCACGAGTCGCTCTTCCACGTGGGCATGAACCCCTGGCGATGCGTGCGGGACCTTTCGGACGATGAGCTGCGAAGGCTGTTGCTGAAGGCGCAGGCGCTCCTCCGCGCGAGCGTGGGGAAGCCGAACAGCCTGGGCCTGAGCCGGCGGCCGGACATGTGGGTGTACATGCGGGCGGGCCAGCCCTGCCGGCGTTGCTTCACCCGCATCCGCTCCGGACCGCAGGGGGCCGACATCCGGCAGACGGCCTGGTGCCCGAAGTGCCAGCCGGTCGCTGCCGGCCAGATGGAACCACCCGTCCGCGGGCGGCGGCCACGCCCGGAGTAGGGCTCGGGGCCCGGTTCAGCGCTGGTTCGCGGGTTGTTCGGCGGGCTGCGCGAAAAGGTCGGCCACGCGCATCGCGAGTTCCGGGTCGTCGGCGTGGCGGAGGCGGGCGGTTGCCGTGTGAAAGACCTGGTCGATCAGCGAACGGGTGATGGTGTCGAGCGTACCGGCGGGCAGGTCGGGATGGAGGCGCTGGATCCGCGCGAGTTCGCGGCGCCGCGCCGATTCGACCTCGAGCCGCAGTCTCCCGATCGCCGAGCTGCTGTCGGTCCTGGCGTGCTCCAGTCGCTCGGTAAGGATCGCATCGAGACGGATGCCCAGTTCGGCCCGGCGGGCACGGCTGTGAGGGCGACTCTCTTCGCTCCTCAGGAGCCCGGCGATGGTGACCAGGCCGGGTCCTTCCGGTTCCACGAAATTCCGGGGCGTCCCCAGGTCGACGACAAGGCGCGCCTGGGGCAGGACCCGGAGGGCGATCTCCCCCGCGCCGGAACCGAGGCATCCACAGAGCACGTCGACGCGCCGAAGCTCGATGGCCGCGCCCAGCTCGACGAACCGCCACGGGAACGGGCCGGTCGGCTGCCGGCGCCCGGCCACGGCGACATCGAAGCCGAGTTCGCGGCCGCGTGCCGCGATGAGCCGGCCCATGGCCCCGGCACCGAGCACCAGCAGCGTGCCGTGCCCGGGCTCCACCGCTGAGAGGCGCAACGCCCGGTCGAGCAGGTGCCCGGCATGACTGCCGAAGCTGGTTTCCGCCCGCAGCGTGCGGGCCGCTCCAATCGCGAGGTCCGCGGCCGCGCGCAATTCCGGGGAGGCAGCCACGAAGGCGGAGCGCACCTGGCCGGTGATCTGGTCTTCGCCCAGGACGACGGAATCGAGTCCAGCCGCCACGGCGGCCAGACGGCGGAGCGCTTCAGCCCCGCGCAGGTGGTCCGGTGCGGCGCAGGCGCAATTGCCGAACCCGTAGGCCTCCAGGCGCTGGCAACTCATCACGATCGCATCGTGCGGGTGCGCCCCTTCGACCTCGGCGCGGGCCGCAGCCATTTCCGCCGCGCGGAACGAAACCGTGCGCCAGGCACAGCAACGGAAGTCGGCCAGGGAGGAAGGCAGGACCATAAAGTTGACTGAGTCTATCAACTTTCACGAGAAATGGGAAGACTCAGTCCTGCAACTGTTGCCACGCGAGGAGGTTTCCGAGGGCGATGCCGGCGCGGGCGATGCTCGGGTAGGTGGCCAGGTTCGCCCGCCAGCAGAGTTCCTGGAAGTCGGCCGCCTGTTCGAAGGCATCGGCGGACACCGACGGCCGGATGCAGACGACGACTGGCTTGCCGGACTGCTCCTGGATGCGGCCGAGTGTCTCGGCCTGGCGCCGCATGCGGTCGCGGAGGCCGACCTGGCGCGCGCCTGGCCCGGAGCCAAAGCTCGTGTGATAGAGCAGGACATCGATGTTGGGAGCCTCGGCGCAGGGGCGGAGCGTGGCTTCGAACCCCTGGTCCTCCCAGAGGCTGGTGGTGTCGATCGGGTTGCGGATGCTGGTCCCGGCCTCGTGCGTGATCTTGGCCAGTTCGGCCTGGGTTTCGGGCAGGAGCGGCGGAAGGTTGAGCCCGGCGGCGGCCAGGTCATCGGCCGCGAGCACGCTCGCGCCCCCGCCACCGCCAACCACCACCACGTTGGGGCCGCTCAGGCGCTTCACAAACCGGAAGGTGACTGCCATGTCGACCAGGGCTTCCAGGCTCTCCACGCGGAGGGCGCCCGCCTGCTTGCAGAGGGCATCGAAAATTTGGAGCGAGCCGGCGAGTGAGGCCGTGTGCGAGTTCGCGGCCCGCGAGCCGGCTTCGGTTCGGCCGCTCTTCAGGATCGCCACCGGCTTGCGATGGCCCGCCTTCCGGATCGCGTCGGCCAGCCGCGGGCCATCCTGGATGCCCTCGAGGTAGGCGACGATGATCTCCGTTTTCGGGTCGTCGGCCAAATAGTCGAAGAAGTCGGCCGCTTTCAGGTCGGCGCCGTTGCCGAAGCTGATGACCTTGGAGCACCGGATACCGCGCGGGATGGCGTAGCGGATGAACTCGCCGGCGTTCATGCCCGACTGGGAGACCATCCCAACCGGTCCCTCTTCGGGTGTCTGGCCGTTCATCATGGCCAGGCGGGATTCGGGGACGTAGAGGCCCATGCAGTTGGGGCCGATGAGGCGGATGCCTGCCTCGCGGGCCCGGGCGACGACGGCCTGCTCCATTTTGGCCCGGTCGGCGTCGCCGGTCTCGGTGAATCCGGCAGTGAACAGGTGCAGCACGCGCACGCCTTTGGCGATGCAATCTTCGAGCAACTGCGGCACGAACCGCGCGTTCACCGAGGAGATGACGTAGTCGACGGCGTCGGGGATGTCGCGCAGCGTCGGGTAGCACTTGATCCCGCGAATCGCCGGGGCGGTGGGATGGATGAGGTAGATGGGGCCGCGGAACCCGATTTCCTGGAGCGATGAGACGAAGCCGCCACCGCCGAAGACGGCCGACTCCTTGGCCGAGACGCCGGCGATGGCAATTGAGCGAGGGTGGAAGACAAAGTCGAGGGCAGGGGCCTGGGCGGGGGCGGTCATAGTCGCTTCTCCAAGAGGTTCATGGCGCACGAAGACCCGGCCGGGGCCGGGAGTTCCGAGTCTACCAGAGCGTGGCCTCCCAGTCCGGCGCGCGGATTGACCGGCGGCCCTCCCGGGCCCACGATCCTCTCGCGGGCCCCCGGGACCGCACCGCGCCCATGCCCATCGTCTCTCGCGTCGCCGCCGTCCTGTTCGTCATCGCTTTGCCAGTCTTCCTGGTCACGGCCAACGTGCGCGTCCTCGCCAGCGACATCGGGTACTACAGGCACGGGTTCCGCGAGTTCGATTCCAGCGAACGCACCGGCCTGCCACTTTCCGACGTGGACCGGGCCGGTGAGGAGATCATCGAGTACTTCGAGGACGACGCCGATACGCTTCGCATCCTGGTGACCGTCGATGGCCAGGAGACTTCGCTGTTCAGCGCGAAGGAGACGGCCCACATGCGCGACGTGAAAACGTTGATTCGCGCCGTTTACCGGGTGAACGAGGTTTCGCTGGCGATTGTGCTGGCCTACCTTGCTTGCGCCGTCCTCTGGACGGGCGAGCGGTCAGTCGCCGGTTTGGCGAGGCTCGCGCTGGCGGGTGTGGGGTCCGGCGTGGCGGTGGTCGCCGCGGTGGGCGTGTTCGCGCTCACTGGATTCGACCAGGCGTGGACCACGTTCCACGAGATCGCCTTCCGGAACGACCTCTGGCGGCTCGACCCGGATACCGACCGCCTGATCCAGATGTTCCCGGAGGAGTTCTGGCAGGAAGCAACGTTCATCGTCGCGGGTCTGACGCTGGCCGAGGTTACGCTCGTCGTGCTGGCGAGCCTGGCCTACCTGGTGTTCGCCCGGGAGCGACCTACAACGGGGCGTATCGTTCGGGGGCCTGTCGGAGAACCGGGAGGAGTCGAGCCCTAACGAGCGCAGGCACAGCCGCCGCCGCCGCAACAGCCACCGCCCGCCGGCATCTCGGCGATGGCAACATCGCCGCCGCCGCGTGCCATGGCAAACGCCGAGATGGTGCGCTCCGCGCGGTGGCCTTTCTGGCAGGTGGCCGCGACCGACGCTTCGGCCATGGGGCGGCGCGCTTCGAACTTCTCACGGCAGGTTGGGCAGTAGTATTCGTAGATGGCCATGGGCCGAGTATAGCGGTCGTCCCGGCATCAGGCAGCGCGGCTGGCGCGGCGGCGGCGAGTCCGCTGGGCCGTGCGCGTGGCGGGCTGGGCGCGTTGCGGCAGCTCGACGACGGGGGCCGGCCCCGTGGTTGGAGCCCCGGTGGACACCGGCAGGGCCAGCGGGACACCGCCAAGGACGGCGCGGGTCACCGCGTTGGATGGCTCGACCCAGCCGGCTTCACTGTCGCTGCGGAGAGACAGGCGCGACAACAATGCCGAAAGCCAGCGGAACATCCACGACATAGGAAGTAGACGATAACCCCGGCGTTTCCCTAGTGGCAACCACCCGTTAACCATTAATCCTGGCGAGAAAATCGCCTACCGCGCGGTTCCACTCGGCCGCGCGCTCGAAGTAGCACGAGTGCCCGGCATCTTTCACCTCATGGAATGCGGCGGCCGGCAGGAGGCCCTGCGCCTCGCGGATCATCTCGGGCGAGGTGATGAGGTCATGTTCGCCGACGATGTAGAGCACCGGTACCCCGAGGCTCGCGATGAGTTCGTGGGTGCTCCCGCGGTAGGTTGCCGGCGGCCGCCCGAGCATGCCCCGGGGCCGGGCCGGGTTCAGGGCGTTGATCTGCCGGTAGAGGAGCGCCAGGCCCGGGTTTCCAGATTCGAACCCTGGCGCCAGCGCATGCTCACGCAGCCCGCGGTCGCCCCGCTCGTCACGCAGCTCGTCCTGGAGCTCGCGCACGCGGTCGTTCGTGGCCCCGGCGGTGGTGCCGCACAGGACCAGGGACCGTACGCGTGCAGGGGCGAGACGCGCCAGCCCGGCGACAGCCCGCCCGCCCATGGACTGGGCGACCACATGCGCGCGCTCGATGCCGAGGTGTTCGAGGAGTGCGACGAGGTCCGTGCCAAGGGACCACCGGCCAACGGCCATGTCGCCGCG
>WBZO01007361.1_pt1 | contig 10241 bp, 6 predicted proteins | sample 5204261 | NCBI WGS metagenome assembly WBZO01 (sample SAMN12412400, study PRJNA552823) | activated sludge metagenome | isolation source: activated sludge from anammox sidestream of wastewater treatment plant... | place: USA: North Carolina | collected 2017-09
GGTTGGCGCATCGCGCGGCTCGGTGACGTGTGCGAAACAATGCAGACGCGCGTCCGCGTCGTAGGGGCGAAGCATTGACCGGCGCGTATCGGAAATTCAAAATAGTTGTGCGGGTCAATGCTTCGCCCCTACCCAACCAACGCCATCATCCAATTCACGAATCCAAAATGAATTCATCCCAAATTTTTCTCTCTCCCGGTTGGCGTATCGCGCGGCTCGGTGACGTGTGCGAAACTGCAACAGGCGGTACGCCAAGTAGAGGAAATCCAAATTACTTTGGTGGCGATATTCCTTGGGTCAAATCCGGTGAACTCGAAGATGGAATTATTTTTGATACAGAAGAAAAGATTACCAACGAGGCGCTTGCAAATAGCAACGCAAAAATTTTTCCCAAAGGAACTTTGCTGATTGCGCTGTACGGTGCAACTGTCGGAAGATTGAGTATTCTTGGAATTGATGCCACAACAAATCAAGCGGTTTGCGCTATCTTTCCTAATGTCGAACAAATGGATACAAATTATCTCTTTCATTTTTTGTTCCAAGAACGCGAAAAATTACTCGCGCAAAGTTTCGGTGGCGCACAACCCAATATTAGCCAAGCGATTGTGCGCGATATTGAAATCCCTCTTCCCCCTCTCCCCGAACAACGCCGCATCGCTGCGCGGTTGAATGAAATCATGGCGGAGGTTGCGCGGGCGCGCCAAGCCGCCCAAGCCCAACTTGACGCGTTGAACGCGCTGCCGGCGGCGTATTTGAAAAAGGCGTTTCGGGGGGAATTGTAAAAAGTGCAAGTTCTGTGTAATATGCGAATTATACTTTTGAGGCGTAAAGTATAATTAAGCCCTTGCTTATTGTACTTTAGTATAATTCACAAATCATGCGCGAGTCAGAATTTACGAAAAACAAATCAGGACAGCTAGTTCAAACTCCAAAAGGATATTGGGCATTTGTGCCTGACCCCCTTCCACCAAAAATTGGAGCCACTTGGGAACTCGCATCGCAACTTTCCGATGCCGACCGTGCCTTGAGTGAATTAGCGGGCATCGCGCGAACGCTGCCAAATCCACATCTTTTAATTGCACCGTTCATTCGCCGCGAAGCCGTCCTTTCAAGTCGTATCGAAGGTACACAAGCATCTTTATCCGAACTGTTTTTCTTTGAAGCGGCAGGAATTGAACCTTCGCCGAACCCGGATGTTCGTGAAGTGGCGAATTATGTGCGCGCGCTGGAACATGGTTTGGCGCGCCTTGCTGACCTGCCCATTAGTTTGCGACTCATCCGCGAGATGCACGCTCAGCTCATGGACGGCGTGCGTGGAGATGAGATGAGCCCGGGTGAATTTCGCCAAGACCAAAATTGGATTGGGGCGCCCGGGGCGCGATTGAGTGAAGCGATTTATGTGCCTCCGCCTGTGGATGAGATGCTTCAGGCGCTCGACCAGCTTGAAAAATATCTTCATACCTCTAGTAATTTCCCGCCGCTTGTGCGTCTCGCGCTCATCCATTATCAATTTGAAGCAATTCATCCTTTTCGCGATGGGAATGGGCGCATCGGACGGTTACTGATTACCTTGTTACTTTGCGCCGAAAAGTTGTTGCCGCAGCCGCTTTTGTATCTGAGCGCGTTTTTTGAGCGGCATCGCAACGAGTATTACGACTTGCTGCTGTCCATTAGCCAAAAGGGAGTATGGACGGAGTGGATTCGGTTTTTTCTTCAGGGTGTTACCGAGCAATCTCGTGATGCGATTGCGCGTTCAAAACGCTTGCAAGACGTTTGGCAATCGCACCGCAAGAAAATGCAAACCGCGCGCGCTTCGGGGACACTATTGCAAATCATAGACGACCTGATTCGTTTTCCTGTGATTACGGTACCACAAACAGCGATACAACTGGATGTGACCTACAAGAGCGCGCTCAAAAATATTGAGAAACTAGTAGATGCCGGCATTCTCAAAGAAGCAAAGAATCAGCCGCGTCCGCGCACATTTTACGCACCCTCTATTATTGACATTCTTGAAATGGATAAAGCAAACTAATTTTTATGACTCGTTCCAACTCCAATCACCGCAAACACAACACCCCCCAAGCCCTCAACGCCTATGTCAAAAGCATTTGCGACATTATGCGGCGCGGGGGCGCGGCGGGCGCGCTGCAATACGTCCCCGAATTGACGTGGATGTTGTTTTTGCGAATTTTGGACGAACGCGAAGAAAATGAATTGCAGGCGGCAAACGCGGTGGGCGAAAATTTTACGCCGTCGCTTGCCGCGCCGTATCGTTGGCGCGATTGGGCGGCGCCACACGGCACGAAACGCGTGGAATTGCAAATGGGCGGCGCGCTCGGCGCGGTCAAACAATTTGTAGATGGCGAACTGCTGCCGTATCTTCGCAATTTGGAAAATCAGCCGCACGCCACGGCGCGCCAAAAAGTCATCAGCGAAGTCTTTTCGTCCGTCGAACGCACGCGCATTGACACCGAACGCAATTTGCTCGACATTCTCGACAAAGTGGACGCCTTGAGCGAAGCGAACGTGGACCAGACGCACATTTTTACGCTGTCGCAAGTGTACGAAGGTTTGCTCTTGAACATGGGCGCGAAAAACAACGACGGCGGACAATTCTATACGCCGCGCGAGGTGATTCGCGCCATCGTGCGCGTCGTCAATCCGCAAATCGGCGGAACGGTGTACGACCCGTGCTGTGGGACGGGCGGATTTCTCGCCGAAGCGTTCGAATACATGCAGCCGCGCGTGACGAGTGGCGAACACATCGAACAACTCAAAACGCGCACCTTTTACGGACGCGAAAAAGAAAATCTCGTCTATCCCATCGCGCTGGCGAATCTCGTCTTGCACGGGATTGACGAGCCGCATATTTGGCACGGTAACACATTGACGAATCGCGTCGAATACGACGGCTTGTTTCAACACGCGCCCGCGCAGTACGATTACATTCTCACCAATCCGCCGTTCGGCGGCAAAGAGGGCAAGGACGCGCAAACGAATTTCGCGTACAAAACGGGCGCGACCCAAGTTTTATTTTTACAGCACGTCATTGCCGCGTTACGCGATGGCGGCGCGTGCGGCATTGTCTTGGACGAAGGCGTTTTGTTTCGGACGAACGAAACCGCGTTCGTGCAAACAAAGCGCAAGCTGCTCGACGAATGTGAGGTGTATTGCATCGTCAGTTTGCCGAGCGGCGTTTTTTTGCAAGCGGGCGGCGGCGTCAAAACCAATCTGTTGTTTTTCACCAAAGGCGCGCCGACGGAAAGCATTTGGTATTACGATTTAGCGCACGTCAAAATTACCAAAAAGCAGCCGCTCACCCTCGCACACTTTGAAAACTTTTTTGAATTGCTGCCCACCCGCGCCGAAAGCGAATACAGTTGGAACGTAAAGCTCGCCGACCTCAAGTCGAAAAATTTTGATTTAAAAGCGGTAAATCCGCGCGCGAAAATGGAAACGGATACGCGCACGCCGTCAGAATTATACGAAATTATCGAAACAAAACAGCGCGAGCTAAGCGACGCGTTGGCGCGGCTCAAAGCCATGTAAGGGCGAAACGTTCGCGGGAATGTTGACCAACCCTCAAGGCGCGGCGCGTTTTGACTTGGCATCCACTTGGGCTATACTGTGCCACGCAATTTGGCTCGTTGAACTAACCGAATCAAGCAGGCGCCGTTGACGCCGCCCCACCCGGGCTTTGTCGCCCTTGAACAAAATTCCCTCGCGGAATGGTTCAAGGGTTTTTTGTTGCGAGAACAATGATAGAAAACCAGACTGTAACGCGCGCGTCAGCTGCAACGGCTTGCGCCGCCACGAAATATAAAATCCTCGTCGCCGAACCGCTGGGTCAAGAGGGCTTGGAACTTTTGCGGCGCTACGCGCAAGTGGATGTGCGGCTCAAATTGTCGGCGGCGGATTTGGCTGCCTGTTTGCCCGCTTATCACGCGTTGATTGTACGCAGCGGCACGCAGGTAAATCAAACGCTGCTCGATGCCGGAAAAAATCTGGTCGTCATCGGACGCGCGGGCGTAGGCGTGGACAATATAGATGTGGACGCGGCGACGCATCAAGGCATCGTCGTCGTGAATGCGCCGACGACCAATATCGTCGCGGCGGCGGAACATACTATCGCCATGCTGTGGGCGCTCGCGCGCAAGATTCCGCAAGCGGACGCGAGTATGCGGCGCGGCGAATGGAAACGCGAACAATTTGTCGGCGTGGAATTGGTGGGCAAACGTTTGGGTTTGCTCGGCCTCGGCCGCGTCGGCGGCGAAGTGGCGCGCCGCGCGAACGGTTTGGGGATGCAAACGGTCGCGTTTGACCCGTATGTTTCGCTCGAACGCGCGGCGCAGATGCAAGTTAAACTCTTGTCGTTCGACGAGACGCTGGCAACGAGCGATTTTATTTCCTTGCACACGCCCGCCACGGCGGAAACCAAAAAATTTATCGGCGCGACGGAATTGGCAAAATTCAAACGCGGCGCGTTTTTGGCGAACGCGGCGCGCGGCGTCTTGCTCGACGAAAACGCGCTGCTCGACGCGTTGGATGCGGGACACCTCGCAGGCGCGGCGTTGGATGTTTTTGAAAACGAGCCGCCGCAAAACGAGCGCTTGCTGCGACATTCCGCCGTCGTCTTGACTCCGCACATTGGCGGCAGTACGACCGAAGCCGCGACGCGCGTTTCGCTTCAAATCGCGGAACAAGTATTGGATGCGCTGCACGGACGCCCCGCGCGTTTTGCCGTGAACACGCCGCCCAACGCGTCCGCGCTCGCGCCTGCGCTGCAAGCGTATCTCGGTCTCGCGGAATTGCTCGGACGTTTTTATACGAAATGGGTCGGCGGACCGCTCGGCGACCTCGAAGTGGAATACGCGGGCAAGCTGGCGGCGGAAGAAACGGGCGCGTTGACCGCCGCGCTCATCAAGGGCTTGCTGGAACCGATTGTCGAGACGCGCGTGAACTTGGTCAACGCGCAGTGGGTCGCGCAAATGCACGGCATCCATCTGGCTGAACGTAAAACGCCGCACGCCGCGCGGTATGAAAATTTGATTGCGCTGCGCGGCGAACGCGTGGTGTGCGGCACGCTCTTGTTGGACGAACCGCACATTGTGCAGTTGGACGGCAATTGGGTGGACTTTGTGCCGCGCGGGTACGTCATGTTGACGCGCCACCGCGACCGGCCGGGCATGATTGGCAAAGTGGGCGCTTTGCTCGGCGCGGCGGATGTGAATATCGCTTCCATGCAGGTCGCGCGCGAACGGCCGCGCGGCGAGGCGATTATGGTTTTGAATCTCGACGACCCGGTGCCGGACGCGGTGATGGAAACGCTGCGACGCGAATTTGATATGCAGTGGAGTCAGACGTTAACCCTTTGAGAGGCAGTCCAATGCGCCGGGCAAGCGTTTTTACTTTTCGCGCCGCGCGTTGATTTTATGTTGAAACTTTATCTTGTGCGTCACGGCGAAAGCGCGTGGAATGTCAAACATTTGTACACGGGCCGCCAGGACGTTCCGTTGAGCGAATTGGGCGAACTGCAAGCGCAGCGCGTCGCGGCAAAATTTGCGGCGTGCGAATTGACCGCGCTGTACACCAGTCCGTTGAAACGCGCGTACGATACGGCGAAACCGTTGGCGCTGCAAAAACAGCTGCCGGCGCACGCGGACGCGCGGCTCGCCGAAATTCATCACGGCGCGTGGGAAGGCAATCCCGCGGCGGTGATTCGAGAACAGTACGCCGCCGAATATCTCGCGTGGCGCACGCAGCCGCATCGCGTCAAAATGCCCGATGGCGAATCGCTGGCGGAAGTTTCGCTGCGCGCCCAATCTTTTTTGCATGATGTCATGGCGCGCTACGCCGACGGCAACATTTTAATTGTGACGCACGACGCCGTGCTGCGCGTAATTGTTTTGTATGCGCTGCGAATGGGTTTGGAATACTTTTGGCGCTGGCGTTTCGACAACGCGTCGGTGAGCGTTTTAGAATGGGTGGCAACGGAACGGGTAATAGTAACGGAACCCGGTTCCGTTACTACCCGTTCCGCTACTACCCACACCGTTGCTACCCACACCGTTACTACCCATTCCGTTGCTACTCTGGAGCATTTTCGTTTGGCAGCGCTGAATGATTGTCAACATTTGGAAGGCGTTTATACGAATTGCGACGCGCAGGCGTTATAATTTTTTGCGCGGCGGCGATTTTTGACAATCGGCGCGCTCTGCCTATAATAACAATCGTTCGACCAACTGAATAGTCAATCTGGCGCCGTTGACGCCGCCCAATTTTAATTGGGGCCCAGCAGCCCTTGGACATGAATTTGTCGCGCAGTAGTTGCGCGCGCAAAAATATGTCCAAGGGCTTTTTTTTTACGACGCCCTGTCGCGCGGTCACGGCGCAGACGCAAGATTGGCAAACGTTTATTCCGCTCAATCGCTTTGTCACGCTAAAAATTTGATAAAGCGATTGGCAGACTCGAGGAGTTTTATTATGCAACCCTGTCTCTGCGAAAAACATTTTAGACAAGTTTCCAATGTCTTTGACAAGGAAACGGCGTTCGCGTACGAATTGAACGACGCGGAATGTGTGATTTGCAACAAAGTCATTTTCATCGAAGGCGCGCGGCGCTATGTGACAGCCCATGCAAACGACGATGCGCGGGCTCTGCCCAATGAATTCGCGCCGACGCGCGCTTGATTGCTTGCAAGTTTCACCTTTCCGGTCCCCGTAGAGAATTGACGTTGTTGTCGTCTCGCCGACCTCGCCGTGATGCCGCGCGCATCCACAAGCTTGTTATACGTTACGAGGAGACGACCCGATGTCCAACGAATCGGCGTGGTCGCAACCACGCGGCTGTCATTCCACATATCTCATTGACCCCCTTTTTGAACGCGATGCGTGCGGGACCGGTTTTCTCGCCGACTTGGGCGCGCGCGCATCGCACGGACTCGTGCAGGACGCGCTCGCGCTGATTGCGCGGCTGGCGCATCGCGGCGCCGTTTCGGCGGACGGCAAGACCGGCGACGGTTCGGGCATCCTCACGCAAATCCCGTACAAACTCTTGGCGCGCGAATTGGCGCAGAATCACATCGCGCCGCCGCCTGCCGGCGCACTCGCGGTCGGCATGTTTTTCATTCCGCGCGACCGCGAAATGCGCGCGCGCGCAAAACAAATCGCCGAACAAGTTTTCGCCGCGCAGCAGTTGGATTTTTTAATGTGGCGCGAAGTTCCCGTGAGTTTAGAGGCGCTGGGCGAACACGCTTTCAAAACGCGCCCCTACATCGCGCAAGCGCTATTGGCGCGCGGCAAACATGTCGGCAGCGGCGACGCGTTTGAACGCGCGCTCTATCTGGCGCGCAAAGAGCTGGAACGCCGCGCGGCGCAAGCGCAAATCAAACCGTTCTATCTGCCTTCGCTGTCCGCGCGCACGGTCGTGTACAAAGGTCTGTTTGTCTCGGCGGCGCTGCGCGCCTTTTATTTTGATTTGCAAAATCCGCTGTTCGAATCCGCGCTCGCGCTGACGCATCAACGTTACAGCACCAACACGTTTCCGTCGTGGGAACTCGCGCAGCCGTTTCGCGCGGTATGTCATAACGGCGAAATAAACACGCTGGCGGGTAACATTGCGTGGATGCACGCGCGCGCGCCCTATTTCGATTCGCCGTTCTTGCGCGCCCATCCGCGCGGAACGCTTGGCGGCAACGAATGGTACGGCGAGCGTTCGGTACAGCCGCTGTTGGATTTAGCGTCGTCGGATTCGGGAATTTTGGATAATGCGCTCGAACTCGTTGCGATGGGCGGACGCGAATTGCCGCACGCGGTGATGATGCTCATTCCCGAAGCGTGGGAAAATGTGCGCGACCTGCCTCCTGAAATCAAGGCGTTTTATCATTATCACGCGACGTTGATGGAACCATGGGACGGCCCCGCCGCGCTCTGTTTTTCCGATGGCCGCGTCGCGGGGATGACGCTCGACCGCAATGGTTTGCGGCCCGCGACGTATTTGGTTACGCACGACGATTTGGTCGTCGCCGCGTCGGAGGCGGGCGCGTTGGAAATGGATGCGGAACGCATCAAAGAAAAAGGACGTCTCGGGCCCGGTCAAATGGTCGTCGCCGATTTGCAGTATCACAAATTATGGCACAACGACGAAATCAAAATGCACTATGCGTCGCGGCAGCCCTACGCGCATTGGGTGCATGAATATATTCGCCCGCTCGACGCGTCCAGCGCCCAAGCTCTCAACTCGCCGATGCCCGAAATGCCAATCGCCAAGCTGCAAACGTTATTCGGTTACACCGACGAAGAGCTTGTGGTTCTCCTCAAACCGATGGCGGAAAATCGGACGGAAGCGCTTGGCGCGATGGGCGACGATACGCCGCACGCGGTCTTGTCGGAATTTGACCGACCGCTGTATCATTTTTTTCGGCAGCGTTTTGCCCAAGTGACAAATCCGCCGATTGACCCGTTGCGCGAAGGATTGGTCATGTCCACACGCGTTCTGCTCGGCGGACGCGGCAACATTCTCGCCGAAGCGCCGACGCACGCGCGTTTGCTCGAACTCGCGTCGCCGTTTTTGGATGACGCGCAGCTCGCGCAAATTCGCGCGCTCGACAATGAATTTCCAAATGCGACATTGGACGCGACCTTTGAAGTGGGGCAAATTGAAAATTTGCCGTACGCGCACGAGGTCGGACAAATTTTTAATTTGCCCGACGCGTTGGAGCAATTGTGCGCGGACGCGGAACGCGAAACGCGCGCCGGTAAAACGATTTTGATTATCAGCGACCGCAAGGTGAATGAATCACGCGCGCCGATACCGATGCTGCTCGCGGTCAGCGCGGCGCATCAACATTTGCTGCGCGTGGGCCTGCGTTGGCAAACGAGCATCATCGCGGAAGCGGGCGACGCGCGCGACGCGCATCAATTCGCGTGTCTCATCGGTTACGGCGCGAACGCGATCAATCCGTATCTGGCGTTGGCGACGCTGCGCGCGCTGTATGCTGCCGCGCACGCGCGCCGCAATATGGAACTGGATGCGGCGCACGCGCAAGAAAATTATCTCGCGGCGGCGAACAAGGGCCTTTTGAAAATCATGTCCAAGATGGGCATTGCCACGCTCGACGCGTATCACGGCGCGCAATTGTTCGAGGGTCTCGGCATTGACGGCGCGGTCAGCGCGCAGTATTTCACCGGCACGCCGACGCCGGTGGGCGGCATTGGCTTGAATGAAATTGCCGAAACCGTTTTGCGTCATCACGCGCGCGCGTTCGACGCAGCCGCGCGTTTGTACAATTTCGGTTATTTCAAATTCAAAAAGGGCGGCGAATATCATGCGTTCAATCCGCGCGTGGTGGACGCTTTGCACGATGCGGTGCGGACGCCCGGCGCGTTGAATGGCCATTTCGACGAGGCGTACGAAAAATATCGGCGCTTTGCGGCGCTGGTGAACGAACGACCGCCGACCGACCTGTCGGATTTTTTGGATTTCAAACCGCGCGAACCGATTCCGTTAGCCCAAGTCGAACCGGTCGAAACGCTGGTCAAGCGTTTTTCGGCTGCCGCCATGTCGCACGGCGCGTTATCGCTCGAAGCGCACAAAACCTTGAGCGAGGCGCTGAATCGGCTCGGCGCGCTGGCGAATAGCGGCGAGGGCGGCGAACATCCTTCGCGCTATGGCACGGTGTACAACAGCGCGATTAAACAAATCGCCTCGGCGCGTTTTGGCGTGACGCCGGCGTATTTGATGAACGCGACGGAATTACAAATCAAGATGGCGCAGGGTTCCAAACCGGGCGAAGGCGGTCAATTGCCGGGTCAAAAAGTTTCGCTCGAAATCGCGGCGGTGCGGCACGCCCAGCCGGGCATCACGCTCATTTCGCCGCCGCCGCATCACGACATTTATTCCATCGAAGATTTGGCGCAGTTGATTTACGATTTGAAACGCGTCAATCCGCACGCGTACATTTCGGTCAAACTCGTCGCGCAAAACGGAATCGGGACGATTGCGGCGGGGGTCGCCAAAGCGTACGCGGATGTGATTCACATTTCGGGACATAGCGGCGGCACGGGCGCGTCGCCGTTGAGTTCGATTAAACACGCGGGCAGCGCGTGGGAATTGGGTCTCGCGGAAGCGCAGCAAGTTTTGGTCGCCAATGCTTTGCGCGGACGCGTGCGTTTGCGCGTGGACGGCGGTTTCAAGACGGGGCGCCAAGTTATCGTCGGCGCGCTGTTGGGCGCGGAAG
>WBZO01007363.1_pt1 | contig 10238 bp, 9 predicted proteins | sample 5204261 | NCBI WGS metagenome assembly WBZO01 (sample SAMN12412400, study PRJNA552823) | activated sludge metagenome | isolation source: activated sludge from anammox sidestream of wastewater treatment plant... | place: USA: North Carolina | collected 2017-09
CACGATAATGAAACTAGAAATGATAATACCCTTCATCTAGATCACTTTGTAAGATTTATTTAAGGATCGTACATTTGGTAGCGGGGGTTGGATTTGAACCAACGACCTTCAGGTTATGAGCCTGACGAGCTGCCTGGCTGCTCCACCCCGCAGTCAAAAATGGTTGCGCTAGGTGTCTAGGTATCTCACTTCACGCAGGGTTGGGCAAGATTAATCGAGAGCCTTTCTACGATTTCCTGCTTTGTTCCAATGCGCGCTGCAGTTCGTCCCAGACGCTGTCGGGGACGTTGAGGTTACCGGGACCTTTCCCCATGGAGATGCCCGGCGACATGGAGCCGTGGTAGTCGCTTCCGCCGGTGGCGAGAAGTCCGAGCTCGCTGGCCATGGCAGCGTAGGCGCGACGCTTTTCCGGGGAGTGTTCGGAATAGTGAACCTCCAAACCGGCGAGTCCATACTCTTTGTATCGCGCTAAGAGTCTTTTCAATTCTCTCGGGGTGCGGCGCAGGGTGAAGGGGTGCGCGACTACGGGCAGTCCGCCCGCGCGCCGTATGAGGGCCATCGTAGTGGGAATGTCCATGCGACGCCGCTCAGCATAGGCGGGCTTGCCTTTGGCGAGGTAGCGATCGAAGGCTTCGCGTTTGTCGTGAACGAATCCTCGCGCGATGAGAGCTTGCGCAAAGTGCGGTCGGCCCACGACGTCGGCTCCGGCGAAGGCGCTCACTTCTTCCTTTGAGATGGGCATTCCGAGCTGGTTCAGTTTTTGCAGAATCTCGTCGTTGCGCTCTTCGCGGCCGCTGCGAATCCAATGCAGATGCTCGTTGAAGGTCGCGTCAAGGTGGTCCACCCCATAGCCCAAGACGTGTAGCGCGCCCTTCTCTATTTCCGCGCTGACTTCAACGCCGGAGATGGCGCGTATTCCTGCGGCTTCGGCCGCGGCGAGGAATCGCGGGATGCCTGCAACGCTGTCGTGGTCGGTGAGTGCAATCCCTCGAAGGCCGAGCGCAACGGCTTCTTCCACCAACTCCTCGGGAGTCTTGCTCCCGTCGGAGAAAATGGAGTGCATGTGCAGATCAATCATCTGCGCTATGCGAAGAGTGCGCGGGCGGCGTCGAGAATGTGCTGCGGCGTGAAGCCGAACTTCTCCGCCAGCACCTTGTCCGGCGCCGATGCGCCGAAGCGGTTGATGGTGACCGTGCGCCCTTCGCTTCCGACGTAGCGCTCCCAACCAAATGATACGCCCGCTTCCACCGCGAGGCGGCGCGTGCAGCGCTTCGGCAATACCGATTCGCGATACTCAGCGGATTGCTGTTCGAAAATCTCCCATGAGGGAAGGCTGACAACGCGCACCTTCTTGCCATCTTCTTTCGCAAGGCGCTGGCCGGCGCTTAGCGCAATCGCCACTTCCGAGCCCGTCGCAATGAGAAGAATCTCCGGCATCGGGTCGCTCTCCCACAAGGTGTAGCCGCCGCGCAGGACGCCCGCTGCGGGCGCAACCGCGGTTCGATCCAACACCGGCACTGCTTGGCGCGTGAGAACGAGCGAGGTCGGACTCTTGCGCTGGCGGAGGGCTGCAACCCACGCATACGCCGTCTCGTTGGCATCGGCCGGGCGCAGCACGATCATGTTGGGAATTGAGCGCAGCGCGGCGAGATGCTCCACAGCTTGGTGTGTGGGTCCGTCTTCACCGAGGAAGATGCTGTCGTGCGTGAAGACGTTGATCACTGGCGTTTCCATCAGCGCGGACAAGCGCAGGGACGGGCGACAGTAATCTGAGAAGACGAGGAAGGTTGCGCCGAAAACGGTGAACCCGCCGTGCAGCGTCATCCCCGCCACGACGGCGACCATCGCGTGTTCGCGTATGCCGTAGTGGAGGTTCTTGCCCGCATACTGATGCGGCCCGACGGAATCCACGCCCTTGATGAAGGTGCTCGTGCTCGGCGCGAGATCGGCGGAGCCTCCGACAAAGTGCGGAATCACCTTGGCCAGCGTCTGAATTACGGTGCCCGAGGCCGCGCGTGTCGCCAACGGCTTTTCGACCGAAAATGTCGGCAACTGTTTTTCGAGGTCTGCGGGGATATCGCCCGCGAGCCCCGCGCGCCACGCGGCGGCTTCCTGCGGGAACTCCTTTTCATACGCAGCGAAATCTGCCAACCATTGCGCGCGCTTGGCCTCGCCCTCCTTGCGGCGAGCATCGAAGGCCGCCTGCGCTTCGTCCGACACCCAGAAATCTTTGTCCACCGGAAGGCCGAGTGCCTGCTTCGTGAGCTTCACCTCTTCCGGGCCCAACGGCGACCCGTGCGATTCGGCTGTTCCCGCTTTGTGTGGACTCCCCTTGCCAATGGTCGTGTGCCCGATGATCAGCGTGGGTCGCTTGGCTTCTGTGTGCGCGGCGTTCAGCGCCTGCTCAATCGCCGCGTGGTCGTGGCCATCAATTTCGAGCACATTCCAATTATAGCCCTCGAATCGCTTGCGAACATTGTCGCTATAGGCGAGGTCCGTGGAGCCCTCAATCGTGATCCGATTGCTGTCGTAGAAAACAATCAACTTGTGGAGCCCGAGATGGCCCGCCATCGAGAACGCCTCGTGCGAGATGCCCTCCATCAAATCGCCATCGCCAGCGAGGACGTAGGTGTAGTGGTCCACAATTGAGCGGCCACTCTTGTTGAAGCGCGCAGCCAGCATCGCCTCCGCCAACGCCATCCCCACCGCGGCGCCGCAGCCCTGTCCGAGCGGGCCCGTGGTCGTTTCCACACCGGGCGTATGGTGCACCTCTGGATGGCCGGGCGTCCGACTGCCCCACTGACGAAACTGCTTTAGCTCGTCGAGCGTCAACCCATACCCAGCGAGGTGAAGCAGGCTGTAGAGCAACATGGAGCCATGGCCAGCGGACTGCACGTAGCGGTCGCGATTGGGCCACTGCGGGTCGGCTGGGTCATAGTTCAGAAATTTGAGAAAAAGAATGGTGGCAAAATCGGCCGTTCCCAGAGGCATGCCCGGATGACCGGAGTTCGCCTTCTGAACGCCATCAATCGAGAGGCCGCGGATCACATTTGCTACATGCTGAGTATTCATCGTTTTCCAATAGTTTTAGTAATGACTTCCCATGCAATGCGCACAGCCCTCCCGAATTGGTTGGCACATTGATGTCGAGCGATTATGCGGAGTCCCCCGCAGTTTTACAGCCATAAATATCCTCCATTTCGACTGCAATTCCAGTGCCACGGCGGCGGGAAAATGAACTTTCCTCGCTTCCTTATTGGCCCCCGGCCCCATTTTTCGTATACCTCACCGCGCGACCTATTTCGCGCTGAATGAAGGCCGCATTTCTTCCTGTGAAACCTTGGCAACGCATAGTTTGTTCGATGCTTCTGACGCTGGCCGTCTGGCTGCCCATCTCGTGGCCGCTGCCGGAGCTCTTTTCCGACGTCCTGCCAGTAGGCGTCTCGAAGAGAGAGACGGTCCGCAGCGACATCGTCCACATGATGCCCGGCGACCACCTCCAGTTCCTCTACTACATGTGGCTGACCAGCGACTACCTCTCGGGGAAGACTCCTTTTTTCTACAACCTGTACGAGTTCAATACCGGCAATGATGCAGAGCGGTTTCGACCGGGCTCCTACTACTTCCCCTTCTCCATCATATTTTCCGGATTCTATCTTTTCGGCAACCAAGCCTTCGCGTGGAACGCAGTCAGCTTGCTGACGCTCTGGTTCGCCTGTTGGTTCAGTTGGCTGCTCGCGCGGCGCTATACGCGACGAGACTCCGTCGCCGCCATCGCCGCGCTCCTCGCCATTCTCTTTCCCTATCAATGGATTCAATTATTCGGCGGCAGTCCGGCGGGATTCGGAATGGCGCTGGTTCCGCTCCTTCTCTACGGCTTGGATCGCGCCGTTCGCGACAATCAAATGCGCGGAGGCTGGCTCGCGGGCATCGCTCTTTTCATCGCCAGTTGCACCGACACGCACGTATTCTTCTTTTCTGCCCTCTCCATCCCCTGCTGGTGCATCATTGCGTTCACACAAAGAACGTCGTTCGATTGGCGCGATCCCAAATCCTATGGACGAATCATTCGCGCCCTTGCACCGATCTTCCTCTTTGCCGCCATCGCCTATCTGCAAACCAAGATGGGCACAAAGAACGTCCGCCAATCGGCTGCAGCCGGTGGGCGCACTCTTCATGAAGTGGCCCTCTTTTCTCCGCGCTGGGAAGGGTTGTGGGCATGGCACGAAATAGATGTGACCTACCACATCTACTTTGGCTTCCTCATTGTCGCAATTCTCGGTTTTGGTCTCGCCGCGCTCACCATTCGCGCATGGAGAAATCGCGAGCGCGCCTCAATGCAGCGCATGGCGCTCATGGGAATGATCTCCATGGGCATTTTGGGCATCGTCCTTCTTGCCATGGGGCCGTTCAGCCCGCCCAACGGCGAGATATTCATCCTCGCGCGCAAATATATCCCCGGCTACACCATGATTCGCCAATCGGCGAAGGTGTTTGTTCTCCTCCCCGCGCTGCTCGGTATGGGTGTCGCCCTATCTCTCGATGCAGCGCTGGATCGCTGGACGCGCCATGCGCGGTGGATTCTCCTCCTCGTGGCAGCGGGCTTCTTCACCGAATACTTCTACCAATCCAAGCTCCTGCTCAGTCGCATTGACGAAACCAACAGCGCCTACGCCGCCGCCGCGCATGACGCCGAAGCGCGCCAAAAGAAGCCCCGCGCAATCGTCCTGCCCCTCTGGCCCGGCGACTCACATTACGCCTCGGTCTATCAATACTACGCCTCGCTCTACCGCATCCGCATGATCAACGGCTATCGCCCATTTGTTCCCGCCGAGTACGTCCATGACGTCTTCGACCACTACCACACGCTCAACGTCGGCTACGCAACCGACGAGCAACTCGACAGCCTCCTGTCGCGAGGCATCGAGCACGTGATCCTTCACGAAGATATCTACCCCGAAAAGGTCAGCTCATTTCCCGTGGGCAAGGCCCTCGCGGCGCTCCTCAACCACCCCCGCCTTTCTCTCCTGAAACAGGATGGACCCTCTTGGGCCTTTCGCATCCTGCCGACCGCCGAAGTGCGCCCCGCCATCGCCACCAATTGGAACTTCTACTTCCCGGCGCGCCGTCTCGAAGCCGAGCGCCAGCGCCATCACGAGGCAGCCAAACTCGATGACGCAGCCGCCAGCGGCGCCACCTATATCCGCCTTGAAGGCGCCGCTCGCCTCACCTCAAAACCCATTTCATCCACCACGCTACCCGACATTCGCTGGTGGATCCGCGCGCGCGGCAACGGCACGTTGCGCGTCGAGCGCCTCGTCGGCGGAGCCAACATCGGCGCCATTGATAAGCCCATTGACTTCGAAAATTGGTCCTGGATCGAAGTGCCAGCCGGGACCTGGGACGGAGTCCGCGATCTCTCCCTCGAATTGAGCGCCCTGGAAGGCACCATAGATATAGATCTCTTCAAACTATACGCAGGCGAATGGCACGCACTGGAAATCGGCGAGAGCATGACCATCCCCGCCCCCACATTTTTTCACGCCGGCAACATTGATTTAGCCAGCGACAGCGTCAACTTCGTGCCCAAGCGCGATCGGCACGACATCATCTTCTACGGCCCCAAGATGCCACTCGAACCCGGCCGCTACCGCATTTCGGTTGATGGAGAAACGGGCAACGAGTCCACAGGCCACGCCGGAACCTGGATCGCCGCATGCCCCGAAGGCGTCGAAATTGGACGCACCCAAATGAATAGCGGTAAAGAGACGTCATTCGACGTCACTGTCCCCAATAACCAGCCATTCCTGATCGGCTTCCTCTACTTCGAGCAGGAACACCTCCGCATCCACTCCCTAACGATCACTCGCCTCGCCGAGTAATCGCCACATCGCGCACATCGAATTTCCAACGATTGGAACTTTGCCGCGCGAGCACTTCCAACGATTGGAAGTCTACTTCGTCTCGCGCGCTTTGCGGCGCTTGTGGTGGATCGTGTAGCCCACCAAAAGAATCGCGGCGAAGCCGATGGCACCCAACACGGCGTGGTGGGAATAGCGCTCAATCAAATCCTTGTTCTGACCGGCCACGTAGCCAATCACGGAAAGGATCGTGACCCAAAGGCCCGCACCGAGGCCCGTCCAGAAGAGAAAGCGGAACATGTTCATCCGCGCGAGACCAGCGGGCAGCGAGATGTACTGGCGCACAACGGGGATCAGCCGCCCGGTGAAGGTCCCAATCTCGCCGTGCCGCTTGAAGAAGTGTTCGCCCTTCTCAAAGTTCTTTTCCGAGATGAAGAAGTACTTGCCCCACTTGATGAGAAGTGGGCGTCCCAGCGCGAGGGCGAGATAATAGTTGAACAACGCCCCGAGCCAACTCCCGAAGATGCCCATCACAATCACGAGGAAGATGTTCATCTCGTGGCCGGGTTGATAGTTCGCCGCAGTGAGATAACCCGGCGAGGCGAGGTAGCCCGCGGGAATCATCACGACTTCACTGGGAAAAGGGAAACAGGAGCTTTCGAGAAACATCATCACAACGATCCCGATATAGCCCCACTGGCCTACTGTCGCGACGATCCAATCAATAGCTTGATGCAAATATTCCACAGCTCACACTCCTTATTTAACCCGTCAACGCGAGGCGCGCCGACGAGACTGGCGAAGGCGGTGCAGCATAGCGAAAAACCGGATGGTGTCAGCAAAAGGATTGATCTTGCTCTCGACTTTTCCATACAGCGTTTGGATCGGAACCGACTCAATGCGATGCCCCGCCTGCGATATTTTGACCAACACTTCGGACTCGGCCTCGAAGTGCGATGAGGTCGTCGCCAGCAGCGGAAGGATGTCCGTTCGATACGCGCGGTAGCCGCATTGGGTGTCGGGAACACGCTGGCCAATGATGCGGCTGAGCAACGCGCTCATGGCCCGGTTCGTGATGCGCCGCACCCACGGCATCGCGCGTACATCGCTCATTCGATTTCCAATGAGCGCAGGCGCTCCGCTGTTGGCAGCCGCCAAGAATGCAGGCAAATCCGATGGCGCATGTTGGCCATCGGCATCCATCGTTACGATCCAGCAAGCGCCCCTCGCGAGCGCAGCTTCAAAGCCGACCTGAAGCGCTGCGCCTTTGCCGCGATTGACCGGCTGCCGAATCACCTCTGCCCCCGCGCGCTCGGCCTCCAAAGCCGTATCGTCATCGGAGCCATCATCCACCACCAGCGCGCGCAACTGCTGTGCGCGAACGCCACGCACGACATCCGCAATGTGGGCAGCTTCCCGAAATGCGGGAATGATCACACACCAATCGGCGTTGGAGGTTGGTGAACTCATTCGGTCAGACTTGGCTCCGCTTCCCAAAATCGGTGAAAGACAAACCACTGCGATGGGCGCTCGCCCACTTCTCGCTCCATAGCATCTCGCACCCGGCTCATCAATTCTTGTTCTCCGCTTGCCGCATCGGGGAGAATGGGCGGGTGGAACCGCAGGAGGAAGGTATCATCTTCCTGGCGCACCAGGAAGGCGGGCACGATCGGGGCCTGCGCTCGCAGGGCGAGCCATGCGGCGCCGCGCGGAAGGCGAACCGATTTCCCAAATAGCGAGAGCCTCTCGCGCTCGCCCGAAAAATCGCGGTCCGCCAGCAGCGCCACCAATTCGCCTTGTCGCAGCGCGCGCAATAGGACGCGAATGGAACTGCCAATGGTCACGGTCCGCAAGCCGCGCTCTTCGCGGGGCTTTTGGAGAAAGTCCTGCAGGCGCGGCATTCGCGCGGGTGCAACAACGGCGTTCACCTGATGGCCAAGCGCGCGCAACATGGCTCCGCCAAGTTCCCAATTTCCAAAGTGAGCGGTGACGATGATGACGCCCCGCCCCGCTCGGCAGGCGTTGTCCAGATGGTCGAGGTGTTCAATGCTGATCATCTTTTCCAGCGCATTGCGCTCGACGCGCGTGTACCGGAAAAAATCCACGAGATATTTCCCGAAGTTCTGAAAGGTCTTTCGGGTGAGGCCGCGAAGCGCACGGGGCGTTTGGCGCACACCGCGATATTCGAGAACGCACGAAAGATTATCGCGAACCGCTTCGCGCTTTGCGCGATGAAAGAAATAGAAGAAATCGGCAATGCGAAGGCCGACCCAATAGGCCATCGGCTTGGGCAAGCGCCGACTCACCGCAGATGCGAGCCGATACGAGATGTAGTTCGCCATACACCCCCATCAGGAGGCGGCGGTCAGAGCTTCACGCGCCGCCTTGAGCAATTCTTCCGCGCGATAGGATGATCGGATCAGCGGACCGGAGGCCACGCCGAGGAATCCCATTTCGAGCGCCTTCTTTTCAAAAACAGCAAACTCGCGCGGCATCATGTAGCGATCAACAGGGCGATGCTCGCGCGACGGCTGAAGGTATTGGCCGAGCGTCAGGAGGTGAACGCCTGCTTCCAGCATGTCGCGCATGGCCTCCTCAATTTCCTCGTTCGTTTCACCCAATCCCACCATCAGGCCGGATTTCACGACGATGCGTTTTGGCCACTGCTCTGCGGCGCGGAGCACAGCGAGCGAGCGGCCATACGAGGCTTGTGGGCGAATGGCAGCCTGCAACCGCTTCACGGTTTCGACGTTGTGATTGAAGACATCTGGCTGGGCCTCGAAAACAGTGGCGAGCGATTTCTCATCGCCTTGAAAATCGGGCGTGAGCACTTCCACCGCCGCCTCGGGAAGTTCGCGGCGAATGCAGCGAATGGTCTCCGCGAAAATATAGGAGCCGCCGTCGGGTAGATCATCGCGCGCCACGCTGGTGAGGACGACATGGCGCAGATTCATCATACGCGCGGCTTCGGCGACGCGGCGGGGTTCATCCATGTCCACCCCCTTGGGGCGGCCGGATGGAACGACGCAGAACTTGCAGTTTCGCGTGCAGAAATTGCCGAGCAGCATGAAGGTGGCGGTGCCGCGACCCCAGCATTCGTTGATGTTGGGGCATTTGGCGCTGCGGCAAACGGTGTGGAGGCCCAGTTCGTTGATGAGGCCGTTAACTTTTGTAAAATCAGTTCCGCCACTGGGGCGGAGACGAATCCAAGATGGGATGCGAGACATAGCGAAAATGTAGCAGGCAATTCGCAAAGTGCAATCGGAAGAGCGCTCGCCATTTTCATCGCCACAAAAAGCCCTAATCGCTAGAGTGCGCCGCATGCAGGACGACCCCTTTTCGACGACCCTGCCGGACCCGCGCGATCCGGCGTGGGAGCCGCGCGCCGATCACATGCGCACCGCGCTGCGGCAAGCGCAGCGGGCTGCGGATCAGAAAGAAGTGCCCATTGGCGCGGCCATCTATTTCGGCAACCGCTTGATCGCTCAGGCCTATAATCAGGTGGAGACGCTGAAGGACCCGACGGCTCACGCGGAGGTGATTGCGATCACGCAGGCGGCCAGCGCGTTGGGCGATTGGCGGTTGACGGGCTGTGTTCTCTACGTGACGAAAGAGCCCTGTCCGATGTGCGCGGGAGCGATTATTTTGGCGCGCCTTCCCATGGTGGTCTGGGGCGTGACGGATCCGCAGCGCGGGGGCGCGGTCTCGCGTTTTCAGATTCTCCAGAATCCCGCCATGAACCATCGCACGGAGTTCCGCGCGGGGTTTATGGAGGAAGAGTGCCGGACGCTCTTGAGCGGATTCTTCAAGGAGCTGCGCTCATCCTAAATCCACAGACGCGCGGCGCGCGGTTCGTTGGATCGGATGGGCAGTTGAAGACGGTGGCCAGCGCTGGGATCGGCGGCGAGGCGAAGGCGGCGAGTGTGACGCCGCGATGTTCGAGATACTCGCGAAGCCCGGTCGGATCGCTCACGGAATCGGCATCCATCCAACTGAGCAGCTCGGGTTGCAGGCGGCCCTGCAAATCCAGGATGGACGTGAACCCTTCGTGCAGGAAATAGCCGGGCGCATCTGTCGCGATGGGTGTTTCTTTGGTGGCCCCCGCTTGCAGCAGCATTTCATCGAGCGCGTGGCGCGTGGAGCTTACGGCCGTTTGAGCGGCACCGTGCGCACGCCATGCCGTCACTTGATCGCGAAGGCCCGCCAGCACGGGGATTGCACCGACCAGAATCCCCGCAGTGCCAAGAACGAGGGGGCGCGGCCATTGCGATTCGGCGCGAATGAGCATCCAGCGCACGCCCCGGACAACGCCTGCGAGCGCATAGCTCGCCAGAAGAAGCCAGAGAGGAATGAGTGTGCGGCATAGGAGATCGAGAG
>WBZO01007364.1_pt1 | contig 10238 bp, 4 predicted proteins | sample 5204261 | NCBI WGS metagenome assembly WBZO01 (sample SAMN12412400, study PRJNA552823) | activated sludge metagenome | isolation source: activated sludge from anammox sidestream of wastewater treatment plant... | place: USA: North Carolina | collected 2017-09
AGGGTTCTCGCCGCCCAGGACGCTCCGCGGGATGAAGCAAGAGCCGAAAGAGGCCGCCGTGGCCGTCTTGAGGAAGGTGCGCCGACTGGTGTGCATTGCAGGTCCCTTTGTAGTCGCTGACTGCCGGTGGGTCGTCCGCCCCGACGTGTGGGCGGGCCGCAAACGCCCCCTATCATAGCCTGCGGCACAACGTCTGGCGAGACGCCGCGGCCGCGATCTCACCCGCCAAAGGGATTGACGTGAGGATCAGTCACGTCGATCCGTGTCTTGGGCAGGGCCTCCCGGAGCTTGCGCACGCCCGCCTGCGTGGCCTTGGTGCCGTTCAGCCCCAGCCACTCCAGTTTGGCGAGCGGGTGCAGATGGCCCAGGCCCGCGTCGGTCACCTGGGGGCAGCCGAGGGACAGGGTCTTCATCTCCGTGAGGCCCTCGAGGTGAACCAGCCCGGCGTCGGTGACCTGATCGCTCCGGAGACCGAGCTTCTGGAGCCTGGTCAGGCCCGCGAGGTGGCCCAGCCCGGCGTCGGTGAAGCGGCCGGGTCCGAGGTAAAGCTCCTCCAAGGCGGAGAGCGAGCCGAGCCGAGCGAGCCCCTCGTCGCCCAGCCGGGCCTGGTGGAGCGAGAGCTTTTTGAGACGCGTCAGGCCCGCAAGGTGGGCCATGCCCGCGTCGGTCAGGTCCTGCCCGCGGAGCGAGATTTCTTCGAGCCGGGTGAGGCCCGCCAGGTGGGCCAGGCCGGCGTCGGTCACGTTGGCCTCGTCGATGCGGAGGAAGACGAGGGCCGAGAGGGGCGCGAGGTGGGCCATGCCCGCGTCGGTGATGTGGCCTCCATACGTAGAGAATCGCTCGAGTCGCGTCAACCCGCTCAGATGGGCCATGCCCGCGTCCGAAAGCCCGGAACCGAGGGTCAGCGAGCGGAGGCCCTTCATGCCGGCGATCTTGGCGAGGGCTTCCTCGCTGGCGGGCGATTCGCTGAGGCCGAACGTCTCCAGCGCCGGCAGGCCCGCGACGTGTTCCAGCCCGCGTCCGCTCAGCGCGGTGTACGCCAGGTCCAACTCGCGGAGCTTGGCGAGTCGCGCCAGCGGCGCAAGGCCGTCGTCGGTGACGGCGCGGCTGAGGATCCGCAGTCGCGTGAGGTCCGCGAGTTGACCCAGGAGCCGAACGTGCTGGTCGGCCGTGGTTTGTGTACACCAGACGTAAGTCACGCTCTGGAAGACCGAGCGGCCGGCCAGGGGCCCAAGCCACGCCGGGCTGCCCGGCTCGACGTTCGGCTCGCGCACCACGCCCTTCAGGGCCAGCATCACGCGATGCTGGCGGCGGTAGAAGGCGACGCGTCCGGCGATCCAGTCGGGCAGCAGCGTGCCCGCGTCCGGCTCGTCGGAGGCCGCGGCGTCCTCGATGGCCGCGCCCCACGGCAGGTCGTCGCGCAACAAGGCCACCAGCGGCCGGGGCCGGACCGCCTTGGGCCTCCGCGCCGGGCCGCGCCCTATCGCGGAGAGCGCGTCGGCCGACGCTTCCCTGGCCGCCTGGCGCACCGACTCGTCCTTGTCGTCGAGCATCGGGGCGAGGCCGGCGATCGCCTCTTCGCTGCCCAGCCGGGCGAGGGCCGCCGCGGCCGCGTGGCGGACCAGCGGCTCCGGGTCGTTCTTGAGGGCGGAGATCGCCGCCGTGCTCTGGCGGTCGCCGCCCAGGCCCAGCCCGATCGCCGCGAAGTAGCGGACCTGCGGATCGCCGTCCTTGAGCGCCGGCCGCAGTGCATCGAGGGCTTGCGGGTCGGGTGGCTGTTGCGACGCCGCCACGGCCAGCCCGGCCGCTGCGTCTGCCCGGCCCGGCCGAGCGCCGTCCTTCAGGCGGGCGACGATCGCGTCGCGCGCCGCCGGCCCCATGCGCCCCAGGGCCGCGGCCGCGGCGCCGCCCAGCGTGCAACAGGTCCCCTCGCGGTGCCGCACCTCCGCGCCCGCGCCCAGCATTTCCACCAGCCTCGGCACGGCCCCGGCAGCCTTGGGGCCGATCCGCCCCAGGGCGAGCGCGGCCCACGCGCGGACCTTCACGTCCTGTGACTCCAGCGCCTTCGTCATCGCGCCGACCGCGGCCGCGTCGCCCAGGTCGCCCAGGACCAGGACCGCCGGCGCGCAGCCGTCTCCCCCGGCGTCCACCATGCGCACCAGCGGCTCGACGGCCGGGCGCCCGATCGCCGCCAGCGCGGCCGCCGCGGCATAGACCAGGGCCGGGTCGCGGCTGCGCAGGACCTCGGCCAGCGGCGCCACGGCGGCGGGGTCTTTCAAGGCCCCGAGCGCCCGGGCTGCCGCCACGCTCACCGCCTGGTCCTTGTCGCCCAGGAGCCCGGCCAGGGCCACGACGCTCTTCGGACCGGGCAAGCCCGCCAGGGCCGTCGCCGCGGCCAAGCGGACCTCCGGCTGTTCGTCCGTTAGGGCCGCACCCAGGGCCTCGATCGCGCGCGGGTCGCCAAGCCGGCCGATCGCGCCCACGGCGGCCTTGCGCACGCGCCACTCAGGGTCCTCCAGGAGCGCGCGCAGCGGATCGAGCGCTTGCGCGTCGCCAAGCGCTCCCAGGGCGTTGGCCGCGCTCTGACGCACGTTCCAGTTCCGATCGGCCAGGGCGGCACGCAGCCGATCGAGCGACTCCTTGGCCCCGATCCGCCCCAGGGCCTCGGCCGCGGCCCAGCGCACGGACCCGTCGGGCGACTGAAGCGCCGCCGTCAGCTCGTCGCGCGCACGCGGGTCGGCGGTCTTCGACAAAGCCTCGATCGCCCCCCGCCACACCTCGGGACGCGGGTCGCGCGACGCCTCCACGAGGCGCCGCACTTGGGCCGCCGGGTCGTCCTCCGCACGCGCAGGGGAAGCAAGCCACGCGACGACCGCCGCAAGACACGCCAACGGCGCCACAAGACACAAGCGCGGCATCATGGTTCGGGTGCTCCCTGTTCCGGCTTGTCCGGCTCTCCCGCGAGCTTCTTGCGCACGTAGGTTTGTATGTACGACACGTCGCGCTCGGCGTGTTGGGCCAGGCGCGGGTGCTCCGCGCGAATCCGGGCGCAAAGGTCGTTGGCGGCCTGCCACTCGTGGCGGCGGACCAGCACGTCCAACCACGCCAGCATCCCGGCCGCGGACGCACCGGGGTTGTCCTTGAGGTCCGCCAGGCGGCGGTAGTAGCGGATCGCTTCGTCCGGCAGGTCCCGGCACCACCGCTCGTACAGAAAGGCCGACAGCAGCAAGGCGTCCGGCTGGCGCGGATCCGTGGCCAACAAGGCGTCGAGCAGTCCCTTGGCCTCGTCGAGCCGGCGCATGGCAAAGGCCAGTTTCGCCCGCTCCAGGGGCGGGCGCGATTGGATGATCGCGTCGCGTTTCTGGCGGAACTCCTCCGTGGTCATCACGCGGCCGGTCTCGCGGGCCCGCCGCGCGAACTCTGCCGCGTCGACGTGCAGCAGTCCGTCGTCGGTCCCCAGCCACAGGGCGCCGCGCGTGGCGAATAAGGTGCCTTCGCCCGGGCTACGCTCGACCCGCAACGGCCCGTACCACGTGTCTTGCGCGGGATCGAACCCCAGCACGGCGCTGCCGAAGGAGCCCCCGGCGAAGTAGATCATCCCGTCCGTCGCGGCCGCGCGAAACTGCCAGGTGAACACGGGCGAGTCGGGCGGGAAGACGATCTCAGGATTGCGATAGTTGTCGTCGCCGCCGGGGCTCTTGGGCCGGCCCCCGTGCCAGCTCCGCACGATCCGGCCGGCCGCGTCGAACTCGTGCAGCCCGTCCTCGTCGCACAAGAACCGCCGCTCCCCCACCTCGACCATGCCAAGGATGTTGCGATAGGGCGGAAAGGTCCATCCGTAGATGCCCTGCGAGGGGAAGGGAGTGAACTTGGGCTTTTCCGCGGGAAGCCCTTCCATCAGCCCGACTTCACTGAAGGCCAAGAGTTTTCCGCCGTCGCGCCACAGGCACTTGGGCACGCGATTGGACCATTGGTCGGTGAGGCGCTGCTCGGCCGAGACCTTCCCCTCCTGGAGATTGAGCACGTAGCACAAGGGGTTACGGAACTCGGCGTCGATCGAGAAGAGCGTGTGCTCGTCGAGCGGATAGACCGTATCGACGCTCTTGCCGGGGAGCGGGCTGCCGATGGGGTAGTGCGTCCACGCCCGGGTTTTCGGGTCGAAGACCAGGATGCCCGACTTGCCCCCGGCCACGCAGAGCTTTCCGCCCAGGTAGCGGGCCATCTTCACTTCGACGTTGCCCGGGGGAGGCGGCAGGGCCTGGAGGCTGTCCCACAAGTCGGCGCCGACGGGCTGGTGTACGAAATAGGTCTGCCCCACCGGCCGCCCCAGCGCGTCCAGCGGCAGATAGCCCAGCAGGCGCTTGTCCCACTGCCCCATGGCCACGTAGAGCCGCCCGTCCCCTTCGGCCAGGGGCCGGATCGGCGTGCTCAGCCCGGCGATGGCCTTGTAGCGGATCGCGGTGGCATGGACCCGGGGCGTGAGCACCTGGATCGTGGATTGCTCCCTCCGCTCTTCGACGAGCACCTCCACAGCCGGCCACGCAATGCGGAGCGGAACGACCTCCCGCGTGGAGCGGTCCTTGAGCCACCGCTCGAAGGTTGCCAAGCCCTCGGCGTCGTCCAGCGCCTTCCACACGTTGCGCATCCGCTCGGGGGCCGTGGAGTACATCCGCTCCCCGCGGTCGATCCGCGCCTGCAATTCGTTCATCAGGGCCCGGGCGCGGTCCAGGCGCCCGTCTTCCGCGGCCAGGGCCGCGGCCCGGCACTGCAGGAGCTCGTAGTCCTCGACGGCCCCCTCCACGTCGTCGTAGTTGCCGGTCTTCTTGACGGCCTCGACGCGATCGGCGCACCGTTTGAGGTTGGCGTCGAGCCAGGCCTCGCGCTGCTCGACCGGCACGCCGCGGAGCCTCATGCCGCGGTAGATCACGTTGGGCATCAGCTCCGAGTAGTCCTGGCCCAGCCGGCGGGCCGCGTGGGCAAAAGCGTGGTCCGCCAGGCGCGCGGCCGCGTCCAGCATCTTGGCGCGGCGGTCGTCCATCTCCTGGGGTTGGCCCGTGTGCAGGTTGACGAACACCACGTGGACGGCGATCCGCACGCTGTCGTAAACCTTGCCACGGTCCTCGGCAACGTCGGGGAACCGCCGGAAGTAGTCCTCGGCCGCCTCGAGAGTGCGCTGGCAAGCGTCGATGTCCGGATTGCGCGTGCTCAGGCTGAAGAAGGCCGTCATGCCCAAGGCGTAGACACGCTCGCGGGCGGGCGCGTCCCAGGTGGGATCGAGCCGCGTTGCCTCCTCAATGCCCGGCAGCTTGGCTCGCCACGTGGCCAATCGCCCGTCGTCGTCCGGTACGGTGAGCGCCCGCGCCGCGGCCAGCACAGCTTCGGCCTTCTTGCGGGCTTCGGCCCTCGCTTCAGCCGTCAGCGGCGTGGGCGGAGCTGGCTCGGGCGGCGCAGGCGGCTTCTCCGCCATCTCGGGCCCGGGCTTCTCCGCGGCCATCGCTTGCACGGGGACCACCTCCGGCGGGTCGCCCTGCCAGCCGGGGCCCCAGTTGCCGAATTGCTGGTACGCCTCCGGCAGAAACTGCTTCGCCCAGGGGTAGTTGGCCCGGATCGCCTTGTCGCGATCGATCTTCACGCCGGGGAGCGTCGCCAGCGGGACGGCTTCGATCGAGGCGTACCAGGGCCCAGTCGTGTCGGGCAGAAAGGTGGGCTCGGCCCGGCCCAGATTCGACGGGGAATACGTGTGCCGCACCAAGCTCAGATGCGCGGCCATGGCCGTGCCGTACACGCGGTAGAGGAACACGCGCCTCCCCTCGTAACACACCATCTCCATCGGGGGCAAGCCGGGCGCATCGCCGAACTTCTTGCGGACCTCCACGTATTTCAGCAGCGTCTGCCCCACCACCCGGTGAAACCCGACGCCCCCGCCGCGGGCCGGCGCGCCCGGAAACACGTCGCCCAGCACCCGGACCGCCCCGGCGTGCGTGTGCTCGAAGAGGTGATCGGCGGCGAAACGGTCGGGCGTCAGCTCGCGGACCCGCAGGAGCAGGAAGCGAAGCCGGTCGTAGCGGTCGGGCGATCTGCCCAGCGCGGCGTAGACCTTGTCGGGATCGGCGTGCATGAGCACGGCCACCGCGCGCGGGTCGAGCGGGTCCTTGCGGAAAGCGGCCCAAGCGGCGGCCCAAAGCTCCTCGGTGTGCTCGCGGTAGAGCGCCCCAAGCTGCTTGCCGGCGTCGGTAGTCCGATAGGCCGCGTCGAGGGCCTCGACCACATCGGCACACGCCTGGCGGGCCTCCGGGTCGAGCGAACGCCGGGCAAAGGCGACGACCGCGTCGACGTGCCCCTGGCCCTCCGCAGCGAGTCTCTGCGCAGCGGCCTTGCGTTGGTCCGCCCGCTCCAACTCGCCGAGCAGCCGGGCCGCATCTTCGGGGGGTAGCCGCCTCTGAAAGACCGCCTGCTCGAGCCGGGCCATCTCCGGGCCTGGGTCGGCGGCACGCGCGGCTTCGATCAGCAAACCGGCCGGCAGCAGCAAGGCCGCGGCCACGAGAGTCTCGCGGGTGAGAGCCATCATCACCTCCCAGACCCCCCGGCGGCGCATTCTAATCCACGGCCCACAGGGTTGTCGAGAGGGGCGCGTTGCGGACTTCCTGGACGACGAGTAGGATCGTCAGCCGCAGCGGTGACGACGGCTGCCGCAGAACCCAGCCTACAAGTGGGAGTATTTTGGCGGCCGCGCGGTGCTCTTCACGCAAGCTCCACCGTCTCCTGGTACTGCGGCAGCGAGACTTCCCAGCCGAGCTCGTTGCGCGCGCAGAGGACCATGGCCTCGGCCGCTTCGGGCTCGCCGTGGTTGATGAACAGGCGCCTGGGCGGACGCTGGAACGCCCCGAGCCACCGCCTGAGGCCGCCGCGGTCCGCGTGACCCGAGAGACCGTGGATCTGCTCGATCCGCGCGAGCACGGGAATGAAGCGGCCGTGGATGCGGACCTCCTGGTTGCCGTCGAGTATCTGCCGGCCGAGCGTGCCCGGCGACTGAAAGCCGGTGAAGAGGATCGTGCTGTCGGGCCGGGCGATATTGTGGGCGAGGTGGTGCTTGATGCGCCCGGCCGTACACATGCCCGAGGTGGCCATGATCACCGCCGGCCCTTCCACGGCGTTGATGGCCTTGGACTCGTCGCGGCTGCGCGCGAAGGTCACGCCCTCGAACCCCAGCGGCGAATGCCCTTGGCTGACGAGCTGGGCGGTCTCCTCGTCGAAGTGCTCCGGGTGGCGGCGGAAGACCTCGGTGGCCGCGATGGCCATGGGGCTATCAACGAAGATCGGCACCTTGGGCATTCCGTTGTGCGAGAGCTGGTGCAAGTGGTAGAGCAACTCCTGGGTCCGCTCGATGGCGAAGGCCGGGACCACCACGTTGCCGCCGCGGGCGACCGTCTCGCGGATCACGCGGCCGAGTTGCTCGCCCACGTCGCCATTCTGGTGGTGGTCGCGGTTGCCGTAGGTCGATTCCATTACCACATAGTCGGCCTCGGCGAACGTGGTGGGGTCGCGCACGATGGGCTTGTCCCACTGGCCGATGTCGCCGGAGAAGATGATTCGCCGCGACTGGCCGTCTTCCTCGGCGGCGACCTCGATCATGGCCGAGCCGAGGATGTGCCCCGCGTCGTGAAAGACGGCCGTGACGCCGCGGCCCAGCGGGACGGGCTTTCCGTATCGGACGGGCTCCAGGTACTTGACCGTGCGCTTGACTTCGGCCGTCGTGTAGAGCGGCACCTCGGGGTGCTTGCCGGGGCGGCCCTCGCGCTGGTGGCGCTTGCGTTTGAACGCAACGTCTTCCATCTGGATCTCGGCCGAGTCTTCCAGCACGATCTCGGCCAGGTCGCAGGTGGCCGACGTGGCGTAGATCGGCCCGCGGAAACCCTCGTCCACCAGGCGCGGCAGCAAGCCGCAGTGGTCCAGGTGGGCATGGGTCAGGAGCACCGCGTCAATCTGCTTGGGCGGCACCGGGCTCTTTTCCCAGTTGAGGTCCTGGACCGCCCGTTCCTGGAACATGCCGCAATCGACCAAGAGCTTCGCGCCGTTTGCGCGCAGGTAGCACCGCGAGCCGGTCACCTGCCGGTTGGCCCCGAGGAATTGAAGCTTCAAGATGCGGTCCTCCGAAGAGACACTGTCCCCACCTACTATCGTAGCCTCGCGGGGCGTCGGGGCCATGCCCGAAGGGCCCTGCCGCGGCGGGTTTCGGCCCGCAGGCGCCAAGGGCCACGACGCGGGAGGCCGGCTGTGCCGAGAAGACCGAAAATGTGGAGGAGAGGATTCCCTTGTCCGGCAGTCCGCCACGGCGGCCCTCGCCCCGTCCGGCAACCGAGGCCTGCCCCCCGCCCTGGACCCTATTCCACTTGCTTCCGCACCAGCCCGGCCCAGAGCTTGTAGCCCTCGTCGTTCAGGTGCAGGCCGTCTTTCTTGAAGAGCTCGGCCTTGGGCTTGCCGTCGGGGCCGAGCATGACGGCCTCCACGTCGACGAAGACCACTCCTTCCTCCTTCGCGGCGGATTGGCGGACCAACCGGTTGGCCTCGCGAATCTTGTCGATCAGCTTCCACCGGGCGATGCTCGGTTTGATGCCGATGTAGACGATCCGCGTCTTGGGCAGGGCGGCCCGGACCTTGGCCACGAACGCCTGGAAGTCGGCCGCCACGCGCTCGGGCGGTTTGCCCGAGGCGATGTCGTTGTCGCCGGCGTAGAACACGATCACCCGGGGCTTGTAGGGAGTGACGATCCGCCCGGCGTAGCGGACCGAGTCGGCGATCTGCGAGCCACCGAAGCCGCGATTGATGGCGGTCAGGTCGGGAAACGACTTCTTGAGGTCCCAGCCGACGATGCTCGAGCTGCCCACGAAGAGGACCGCGCCCTCGGGCGGCGGCGTTTTCTTGTCCTGCTCCTCGAAGCGGCGGATGGCCGGCTCCCAGCGGTCCGCGTCCTTCTTCGGCGTTTCCTGCTTCTCGGTCTCGACCGTTTGCGGCTTGGCCGTGGGGGCCTGCGCCCCGGCAGTCAGAGGGCCGCCCGCCAGAATCGCCGTGAGCAACACGCCCTGCACCAGTTTCACGGAAGCACTCCTCGTCGGTCTGATTTTCTGATTTCGGGTCACCGCACCGCGTGAACCAGAAAGGAGTCAGCAAGGTTGCCGTTGCCGCAGGTCACGGAACCGCTGCCGATGGGCCTTGGTATAGCATTTGCGGGGCCGACGTTCAAGCGCGTCCTGCCCTTGTTGGTGGGAGCGATTGTGCTGCGCGGCCGACGGACCGTCACTTCGATCCTTTGGGCCATGCGCGGCCTGGTGTCCCGCAAGATGATATTGGCAGGTTGGAAACCTGCCCCACACGACGGCAGGACCGCGGAGACTGGACGCGTCTGTCGCAGCCCGCCCTCACCCCAACTCTCTCGCAATGGGAGCGGGGGAGATCACCCGTCCAGAATCGCCTCGGCCTCTTCGCGGTAGGCGTCCATGACGAACGGGATGCCCGTCACGTCGGCGCACTCGCGGGTGAGGCTCATCAACTCCTTGCGCGAGATGGCCGGGAGGTTGAAGCAGCGTGCGCCGGCCATGATCTGCTGGAGTCCCACGTTGAGCTTCTGCACGTAGGAGTAGATGCCCACCGCGCCGAGCGGGATCTTTTTCATCTCGTCCTTGCCAACGATGTTGGCCACCTCTTCCCAGCAGACGAAGATCTGCTCCAGGGAGTGGCCATGCTGGCTGACGGTGGGGGGCAGCCCGCCGCTCTCCATCCACAGGCCGACGTTCTTGCCCACCATGCCCGGGATCATCAGGGCCCGGCCCATGCATACGGCCTTGACAAACGGCGCGCCCAGGGCGAGGGCCTTGAAGATGTGGTCCTCGGTGCTGAATCCGCCGGCGAAGGCGAGGTCGGGCACGCGCTCGCCCTTGGCGGCCATGCGCGCGGCGAACTGGGCGGCGGCCGCATGGAGATAGATGCTGGGCATGCCCCACTCCTCCATCATCCGCCACGGGCTCATGCCCGTGCCGCCCGAGGCCCCGTCGATCGTCAAGAGGTCGATCCTGGCCTTGCTCCCCCATTTCATGGCCATGGCCAGCTCGCGGAGCCCGTAGGCCCCGGTCTTGAGGGTGATCCGCTTGAAGCCCAGCTTGCGCAAGCGGTCGCACTCGGCCAGGAAGCCTTCCTCGTCGACGAAGCCGAGGCGGCTGTGGCGCTCGAACTGCTTGATGGCC
>WBZO01007369.1_pt1 | contig 10235 bp, 7 predicted proteins | sample 5204261 | NCBI WGS metagenome assembly WBZO01 (sample SAMN12412400, study PRJNA552823) | activated sludge metagenome | isolation source: activated sludge from anammox sidestream of wastewater treatment plant... | place: USA: North Carolina | collected 2017-09
CGCGTCCGGATCGAAGCCACGGAGAGCCTTTGCTGGCCGGAGAACCTGCAACGGGCCACGGCCCTGCTCGTGGAGCCGGAGCGCCATATGCGGATCGCAGACCGCGTGGCCGACGATGGCCGGTGGCCCCTCCCGCAGGTCCTGCTCCACACGGAGGCGAATGCGGGGGAGTTTCCCGACCATAAGGGAAAGGTGTCGAAAGCGGTGGTGACGGTCAAGTACCGCCGGACGAAGACCTATCCGCCCGAGGGCAGGCGGAAGCGTCCGCCTTTGAAGGTCACGGCCATCCACAGCGGTGAGGCGACAGCCCCCCAGGGGCACGGGACCGCACCGATTGGAGACTGCTGACGAACCTGCCGGTGCGTTGTCTCAAAGAAACGTTGGAGAAACTGGTGACAGGATTCTAAAGTCGGGCTGTGGACCGCAGAGAGGACCGTCAACTTGATCGTCGTATTCTGCAGCTTCTCTTGGCGGGTCTTTTGATGACGATGCTGAATCGAGTTGTACCCACGGCTCCGGCGACGATGGCTCTCACTCCGCTGGAAACGCATTTGCCGGATCGTCTCCCGTGCAGTCCGGCAAAGCCGCACCACGAGCCGAGAACGATGTCGGAGAATCTGGGGAAGATTTTGCGGCTCAGCAGTCGCCCGGCACGATCCAAGGGCACGCCACCCGGGAACATCGTAATGTGGCGTGGCTTGTCCGGACTTGCCGACATCGAAATCGGCTTCATTGCGGGGGAGCGGGGCTCGAGCTTCTGGGTAGTTGCAGGTTTCACCAGACGGGCGCGGTGATGGCGCTGTTTTGCTGATTGTCGGGCTCACACTTGCAGGTCATGCGTCGCTTAGGGCGGCCATCGCGCCGAACATGGGGGTCTCGCTCCTCGTTATCGCGAATGCGCTCAGGCTACCTCGTGATCGCGGTCGGGCAGCCTGACTTGTTCCAGCCGGCACTAGGAGCGCACTAACGCTCGCCACTTCGCCTGCGTCGGATTCTCCCGGAAACTGACTCTGAGTCGGGCTCTCGTCGCCGCTCCAAAATGTAACGCACCGGCAACCCTTCTGGGCGCCGGTGCGTTACAGGTGATTCAAATGTTTGCCCGAGAGTAGCTCGGACGACTCCTGCTTGTGTCGACAAGGACCGGCGGGCCCGCTACTTCCCGATCTCTTTCGCCATTGCCTCGTGGACCGCGGCCATGGCACGCATCTCCTTGGCGGCCTTTCGGCAGTGTTCGGCGAAGTACTTGCAGTGCTCCGCCGAATTCGGCGACATCGGAGTCTTTGAGGAACCCATTCTCGGATTCCGCGTGTACTCAACCGCCAGCGCCTCATGCTCCAGGGCCTCCGCCTCGTGCTTCTCGGCCATCGCGTTGAAATGGCGGGCCAGTTTCATGTGGTCGGCCGGCGTCTTGGCATTGGCCACGAGCGCCTTGACTTCCTTGGACTTCAGCATCCCTTTCATCTCCGCAGCCGACGCTTGCGAGACAGGTACTACGATTAGGACAGCCAGAACCATCGCGGAGGTTATGGCTTGCTTCCAATTCATTCCGTTTTTCATTTCAGTCTCTCCTTGTGTTGCCCGCTCAGCGACTTGGTGAGCTCTGACACCCTGGCCAAATGCAGCTCGCCTGCCAATCCGGGAACGATAGATAACGTGTTGTAGACAGGGCACTTGTGAGTGGCGGGCCGAGTGAGAACCATTTGCGGATGGACGAACAGGGCCAGCGATTGGAGAGCCAGGGGCAGCGGAGACTGAGCGGTAGCCGGGCTCCGGATTCCCCCAGTGAATTGCTGGGTGTACCATGGGCCCAAGAGGGATTGCAATGCCGAGAAAGAGCTTGTTCTTGGGTTTCGTTGCTATTGTTGTGCTCGCCGGGCTTGGATTCGCGGGCTGGCGTTACGTCCAGGAGCGGAACGCGCAATCGTGCAAGGCATGCACGCGTCCCGTCCACTCACACATGAGGACAGTGGGGCTCGTTGACGGCAAACGCTCCGTATACTGCTGCCCGGCGTGTGCGCTATCGGTTCATCAACAGTCTGGCAAGCCGGTGCAGGTCGTCGAGTTGACGGACTACCTCACCAATAGCCCGCTGAATCCGGAAAGCAGCTACTTGGTCCGAAATAGCGACGTGAATCCATGCCTGCAGCACAATCCTGCCGTTGGCGAAAGCCAACAACCCCTTGAATCGCACTTCGATCGTTGCTCGCCGAGCGTCCTCGCCTTCAGTGACCAGCGGTCGGCCAGCTCTTTCGCTAATGAGCACGGAGGCCAAGTCGTCAGATTTTCCGAGTTCGCCTCGGACTTCCAGCGGTAAGATTTATCTACTTTTGAGGCGCCTCTCATCGAGGGTCGCTGTTACCCAGTTCGCAGAACGGTTCACGCCCTTGCGCGCCGGAGGCGCAGGGCGTTGCCCACCACTGAGACTGAACTGAAACTCATCGCGGCAGCGGCGATCATCGGACTCAACAACAACCCAAAGAATGGGTAGAGCACTCCGGCCGCCACGGGCACGCCAAGCGCGTTGTAGACGAAGGCGAAGAATAAGTTCTCCTTGATGTTTCGCATCGTGGCACGGCTCAGCCGGCGCGCGCGCACGATGCCGCCAAGATCGCCTTTGACGAGAGTCACACCGGCGCTCTCCATGGCAACGTCAGTGCCCGTTCCCATGGCGATGCCGATATGGGCCTTCGCCAGCGCTGGGGCATCGTTAATCCCGTCGCCAGCCATCGCGACGAACCGGCCCATGTCTTGGAGTCGCATTACCGCGTGGCTCTTGTCTTCAGGCAGCACCTCGGCAACCACCTCGTCGATCCCGAGTTTGCTGGCAACAGCTTGGGCCGTTGTTTGGCTGTCTCCCGTCAGCATGACGATCCGGATATTTTCGTTGTGCAACTGCCGAATGGCTTCCGGAGTGGTCGCCTTGATCGGGTCGGCGACACCGATTAGGCCGGCAAGCTTGCCGTCTACAGCGACGAACATGACGGTTTGGCCGTCCGCGCGCATCGTCTCAGCCTCCTGGGTCATGCTCTCCGGATTGACACTGGAGTCTTCCATCAATGGGCGGTTGCCGAGGAGCAATTCCAACCCATCCACGCGTGCCCTAACGCCCTTGGCCGTCATGGATTCAAATCTCTCAGCGGCGAGAACCGGAATGCTGCGCGCTTCCGCTCCAGCCACGATGGCGGCTGCAAGGGGGTGTTCACTCGCACGCTCAAGACTCGCAGCCAGTTGTAGTAGCCGCGCCTCATCAAAGCCGGGCGCAGGTTTCACCGCGAACAGTCTCGGCTTGCCTTCGGTGAGCGTTCCGGTCTTGTCTACAACCAGGGTGTCGACCTGGCGCATGAATTCGATGGCTTCGGCGTTCTTGAACAGCACACCCATGGTTGCGCCTTTGCCCGCCGCAACCATGATCGACATCGGCGTCGCCAAACCCAATGCGCATGGGCAAGCAATGATCAGCACTGCCACCGCCGCGATCAAAGCGTGGGCCATTCGAGGTTGCGGTCCCACCAGAGACCAAATGACGAATGTCAATACTGAGACACCGACCACGATGGGTACGAAGTAGCCGGCCACCTGATCGGCCAGCTTTTGAATCGGTGCGCGGCTCCTCTGCGCTTCAGACACCATTCGCACGATCTGCGCCAGCATAGTCTCCGAGCCGACGCGGTCGGCCCGCATTACCAACGTCCCGGTACCATTCAAAGTGGCCCCCGTCACCCGATCACCAGCACCCTTTTCAACCGGAATCGGTTCGCCGGTGATCATGGACTCGTCCACACTGCTCTTCCCCTCCACAACCACGCCATCCACGGGAACTTTTTCTCCTGGCCGGATGCGGAGATGCGCCCCAACCTGCACATGTTCCAACGGGACATCCGCTTCTGAACCGTCGTCGCGTACCAGGCGTGCAATCTTCGGTGCAAGGCCGAGAAGGGCCTTGATGGCTGACCCGGTCTGGCTGCGTGCCCTCAGTTCCAGGACCTGGCCGAGCAGAACCAACGTGACAATGACAGCGGCAGCCTCGTAGTAAACTGCCACGTTGCCGCCGTTGTCACGGAAGGCTACAGGGAACACTCCGGGCGCCAGTGTGGCGATGAGACTGTACGTATAGGCAACCGACACGCCGAGGCCGATGAGCGTGAACATGTTCAGGCTCCGGTTGACAACCGAATGCCAGCCGCGAACAAAGAACGGCCAGCCGCCCCACAGGATCACAGGGCTGCTGAGGAGGAGTTCAATCCATGTCCAGGTCCCCTTCGAGGCAAGTTGTTGCAGAGGCTGTCCGGGGATCATCTCACCCATCGCGGCGATCACTACCGGGATGGTCAGGACGACGCTGATCCAGAAGCGTCGGGTCATGCCGGCCAGTTCGGGATTCTGTTCCTCGTCGGCCGAAACCACCTTGGGTTCAAGCGCCATGCCGCAGATCGGACAGCTTCCTGGCTCGCTCCGCACGATTTCCGGGTGCATGGGGCAAACGTACTCGGTGCGGCTGGCCGACGGCGGCGCAAGAGGTTCTAAGCCCATTCCGCACTTCGGGCAGGAGCCAGGTCCTTCCTGGAGGATTTCGGGATGCATCGGACACGTATACTCAGCCGCAGTTGAAGCGGAACCCGATGCCATTGCGCGCGACGGGGCAGGTGGCGGAACGACGTACCTGTCTGGCTCGCTCCGGAACTTCTCCAAGCAGTGCTGGCTGCAGAAGTAATAGGCTCGCCCGCCGGACGATTCCGTCAGACTGGTGGACGCCGGGTCCACGCTCATGCCGCAGACCGGATCACGTGATGGTTCGCTTGGCGGCAACTCGCGGCGATGCGCGGCGTGCCCCCCTTGCTTGTGCTCCATACGACGACCTCCTTCCTCTCGATTCCATCGAGACCAGGCTCTACATCTCGACTGCTCTCGACTGGATCCACTGGTGCCCGTGCCGGCTTACGCCGGCACGCTTGTTCGCAACGGCTGGAACTAACTCCGTCGACACAGGGTGCCGGTCAGTGTTTGTGGCTGGTGTCGTGCTTTGGGGCAGCGGCGGGCGCGCTGTTGTCGAGCAGCACCTCCTTGGCGATGAACTCGCCACTTGCCAGAGTCGTGCCAAAGACGGCGACGCGATCACCTTTTTTGAAGGCCGACAGGGATGCCTTGGTCTTCCCGCGTTCAAACGTCGTCTTTTCGTTTACCGTGATCGACTTCACGCCCTTGTCCGTCTTGACTTCGATCCGGCCATTGGCGATTGACAGCACTTCGCCCTTGGTTGGGGTTCCCTTATGTTGGCTGGGATCGTGGGCTCTCACTACAGTAGCGCCCATGAAACCAGTCAGAATCAGCGTCGCAATCAACTTGTGAAACATTCTTCCCTCCCTTGGTTCGACCTAATGAGATTCGCTGCGGTGGATATCGAGGCCGTTCACTTCCTTCATCAGCTCGAGTTCCTTGGCGGTGATGTTCGGCAGATGGCGGATGAACGCTACGAGCTTCCAGTTATCCTCGTCCTCCCCGCCCCACCCGGGCATCCCAGTGAAGCGGATTCCATTTTTGATGATGTAAAACAACTCCCCGTCTGAGAGCCCTAGCGTATCCGCACCCCTGAGGTCGGGCGCCGGCGGATAAAGTCCAGCGTTGATCTGGGTGCGGCCACTGCCGTCGTTAGCATGGCAGACAGCGCAATGATCGGCAAAATGGTCGCGAGCTTCTGCGATTGCCAAGGGGGCGGGGTTCACAGGGTTCTTCAGGTCTCTTGCCCCAGGCGGGGAAGCGATTCGCCTCGCATGCCTGGCGAGAACCGCCTCCAACCTTGTCGGCTTCTCTCGCGCGCTGAACCCGTGAGCGGTGACAAACCAATACACCCAAAGCCCGGCGGACACGCACAACGCGACGCTGAGCCACCCAAACAGCTTCGGTTTGCTGCTCATCGCGCTCTCCCGCCTAGTGGGAATGCCCCGGGTGCCCGGTTGGGGCGTCCGCCGCTTGAATTTTGTCGACTTTGAGGACCTTCGTCTTCTCGAACAGAGTTCCGGTTACGGTCACCTTCTGGGCCGCGAACTTCTCCGGGGTCTGCTGGTCGCTCAACACGTAGACGTTCTTGCCCACGAGTAGCGCGTACTTCGTCTTCGAGTCCATCTTCACGCACTCCCGGACGCACTTCTCGTCCGGTGTGATGCCCATCGTGTGCTTCGCGCCGCACATCGTGTCTGTGATGATGCCCGTGAACGTTTGTGGTTTGTCGGCGGCGGCGAGTAAAGCCGCGCCAAAGATCAGAGTGCAGATGGTCTTCTTCATTTCGAGGTGTTCCTTTCTTCGATTGATGTCAGATACTGAAGTCCCTTGTCCTGGTTCAGCCGTTTCCAGAGCGAGTCAAATCGCTTCTCGTCCAGCGGCTGTTTGAGCTGGAAGTTGAAACCCTTCATGCTGCCGTAGTGCCTCTTGGCCCGTTCGTAGGTCGTGAGCGTGAGTTGATAACGGTCTGAGGTGCTGACGTTCTCAATGTCCTGATACCGCCAAGTGCGCGATTGGCGAGGACTGTCCGCCTTGTAGACGATTCCGTCGGACCCGACCAGAAGCACGCCCTCCGAGCCCTTGATCGCCCCCAGCAACTTCACGGGCAATTCCCACAAAACGCCAGGCTCGGGGGCGGCCATGGCCGCGACGAACCGTCGATCCAGCTTGTCCTTCAACATCGCGTAGGCGTCTTCGAAGGACTTCCCCTTGGGCAAGAAGAACTCGAACTCTTTGTCGATGCCGAGGAGCCACTTCCGATCCTTGTAGGTGACGAGTACCAGCTTGTCCGGAGACACCCAGAGCTCCTGGATGTCCTGATAATCAAACCTGAAGCTGACCAGTTTCGGTGGCTTCTTGGGGTTCTTCTTTCGCTTCTCCTCGGGGATTACCTGCTGGTAGCCGACACCCTGGTCGTTGATGGTCAGCACGCCTTCGCTGACTTTGGTTTTGAAAATTCTACGGTGATCGTGCAGCGGGCGATCGTGGCGAACTTGGTAGGTGAGTTCGGCCGCCCCCGCTGGGACGAGCGCGAGGGCCGCTGCGACCAAACCTACGAAACGACTAGTTTTTTGACTTCTGTGTTCCATTTCCAAACCTCATAAATTGCGGGGTAGACCACCAATTCGAGAATGAAGGACGTGAAGATTCCGCCGATCATCGGAGCCGCGATTCGTCTCATCACATCCGCGCCGGCTCCCGTAGACCACATGATCGGGACCAGCCCCATGAACATCACGGCAACCGTCATGAACTTCGGGCGGATGCGTTTGACGGCGCCGTCGTGGATCGCGTTTTGAAGATCCGCCAAGCTGTTCATCTTGCCCTCCTTCTTCGCGCCTTCATAAGCGATGTTCAGGTAAAGCAGCATGAAGATTGCCGTTTCGGCATCGACACCAAGCAGAGCGATCAGTCCCACCCATACCCCGATGCTCATGTTGTAGCCCAGGAAGTACAGGAACCAGATCGCACCCACCGCAGAGAACGGCACGGCTAAGATGATCAGCATGGTCTCCGTCAGGGACTTGGTATTCATGTAAAGCAACATCATGATGAGGAAGAGCGTCAGAGGAAGAATGACGGTGAGCCGTTCCCGGACGCGCTGCATGGCCTCGTACTGTCCGCTCCAAATCAGGGTGTACCCGGCCGGCAGCTTCACCTTCTCCCGAACGATCTGTTTCGCCTCCTCCACGTAGCTGCCCACGTCGCGCCCAGCGACGTCGACGTAAACGTAGCCGTTGAGCATTCCGTTCTCGTCCCGTAGCATGGCGGGGCCGCTCGAAAGCTTGATGTCGGCCAATTGGGAAACGGGGATCTGGGTCTTCCCGTCCATCGTAGGCACAAGCACCCGACTGAGCCGGCCGATGTCACTGCGGTAGTCCTGCAGGTACCGCACATTGACGGGGTAGCGCTCCCGTCCCTCAATGGTGGTCGTTACGTTCTCACCGCCCACCGCGCTCATCAGCACCGCCTGAACGTCCTCGATGCTGAGCCCATAACGAGCAATCTCCTCACGCTTCCAATCGAAATCCAGGAAGTAGCCACCGCCTGTTCGCTCGGCAAATACGTTCCGTGTCCCGCGTACCTTCGGCAAGAGACCCTCGATCTCGGTTCCGATCTGTTCGATCTGTTTGAGATCCGACCCGTATACCTTGATGCCGACGGGCGTACGGACGCCTGTGGTTAGCATGTCGATGCGGGCCTTGATGGGCATCGTCCAGGCATTCGAGACACCAGGCATCTGCAATGCCGCGTTCATCTCGTCAACGAGTTGTTCGCTTGAGATGTGGTCCGGAGTGATGTGCCCGAATGCGTCCTTGAGCCAGCGAGGCGCCCAGTTCCACTTCGAGTACCAGGTGTCAACTTTGCGCCACTGGTCCTGCGGCTTCAAAACGATCGTGGTTTCCATCATCGAAAACGGCGCCGGATCCGTGGAGGTTTCGGCACGGCCAGACTTACCCATGACCGTAAGAACCTCCGGGAAGCCCTTGATGATCCGATCCTGCACCTGCATCAACTTCTGCGCCTCAGCCACGGAAATGCCGGGTAGTGTGGACGGCATGTAGAGCAGAGTGCCCTCATACAGCGGCGGCATGAATTCGGAGCCGAGCTTCTCGTAAATCGGAACAGTGACCGCCACCATGGCGATCGCGCCGGCGATCACGACGTATTTCCAGCGTAGAGACCAACGGCAGATCGGATCGTAAATCCGCATCAGGACCCGGCTGATCGGGTGCGTTTCTTCCGAGTGGATCTTTCCCACAAGCACCGCGTTCACTACGCGCGCCAGCCAGCGCGGCCGGAACTGGAAGTTGTCCATGTGGGTGAAGAGCAACCGCATGGCCGGATCCAACGTGATGGCCAGGACCGCCGCGATGATCATCGACAGGTTTTTGGTGTAGGCCAGAGGCTTGAAGAGACGGCCTTCCTGCGCTTCTAACGTGAGCACCGGCAGGAACGCCACGGCGATCACCAACAGCGCGAAGAAACTCGGGCCGCCGACCTCCTTCACCGCATCTATCACCACCCTGTGATAGTCCCGCTTCCGCCCGGTGCGGTCCCACTCCTCCAGGTGCTTGTGGGTCTGCTCCACGACGACGATGGCCGCGTCCACCATCGCGCCGATGGCAATGGCAATGCCACCGAGGGACATGATGTTGGCGCTGACGCCCATCATCTTCATCGGAACGAACGAAATGATGATGGCGATGGGGATGGTGAATACCGGGATCACTGCGCTCGGGAAGTGCCACAGGAAGATGAAGATCACCAGCGACACGATTACCATTTCCTCGATCAGAGTCCCCTTCAGGTTCTCGATGGAACGGTTGATTAGGTCCGATCGATCGTAGGCCGAAACGATCTTCACACCTTGCGGGAGGCCGGGTTCCAGGTCCTTGATCTTGGCCTTCACTCTGTCGATTACGTCGAGCGCGTTCTCACCCTGTCGCATCACAACGATGCCGGAGACGACGTCACCCTCGCCATTCCAGTCCGCGATGCCGCGACGGATATCCGGGCCGAGCACAACAACGCCGACATCCTTCACGCGGACGGGCACACCGCCTTGAGAACTCAGTAGAACGATGTTGCCGATATCGTCGACGTTCTTGGCGTAACCGCGGCCACGAACCATGTACTCCGTCCCGCTGAACTCGACCAATCGTCCGCCAACGTCGTTGTTGCCGTTACGAACCGCATCCACGACCTTCATGATGGGGATCTTGTAGGCCTGGAGCCGGTTGGGATCGACTTTCACCTGGTACTGTCTGACGAAACCGCCGAGGGGCGCTACCTCAGCCACTCCCGGCACGGACTTCAACTGGTAACGGAGAAACCAATCCTGCAGGGACCGGAGCTCGGCGAGCGAGTGCTTTCCGCTCTGGTCCACTAGCGCGTACTGAAAAACCCAACCGACTCCCGTGGCGTCGGGACCCAACTCCGTCTTGACGCCCTGCGGGAGCCGTTGGAGGACGGCAGACAGGTATTCGAGGGTCCGCGATCGCGCCCAATAAATGTCTGTCCCTTCCTCGAAGATGATATAGACGAACGAATAACCGAAATCGGAAAAGCCGCGAACAGCTTTGACCTTCGGCGCCCCCAACATGCTGGTCACGATCGGGTAGGTGACCTGGTCCTCCATGATGTCCGGGCTGCGGTCCCAGCGCGAGTAGACGATCACCTGGGTATCGCTCAGGTCGGGGATGGCGTCGAGCGGCAGGTGCTGCATCGACCACCAT
>WBZO01005749.1_pt2 | contig 10234 bp, 9 predicted proteins | sample 5204261 | NCBI WGS metagenome assembly WBZO01 (sample SAMN12412400, study PRJNA552823) | activated sludge metagenome | isolation source: activated sludge from anammox sidestream of wastewater treatment plant... | place: USA: North Carolina | collected 2017-09
TTCATGGCGGGGGTGACTCCTTACACAGACGCTACGTAGTGAGGATACCGGCCAGGCGGGTTTCAGTTGCTGAACAAGGCTGCCATGTCCATTTCAAAACCGTTGCGGATTACTTCTGTATCCAATTGTCTTTTAGCATCCAATTGTCTTTTAGCGCCGGAGATTGACAGCGAACGCCCGTTCTAGTAAGATCGGGCCAGCTACAGAACGGATGTGCGGTCTGAAAGGACCAGGAGGTTTACTATGAGGGCGCTTGGCGAGGAAATTCTGAACGTAATCGGCTACGCGGTGATCACCGGGCTTGCGGCCTGGCTGCTCTTCTCGTTTGGCCCGATGCGATAGCGCCGGCAGCCGGACGCACCTCGCTTTGCCTAACGCGCTATACTGCTGAGAAAGCGCTGGTGTTTCAGGGGGCCTCAGCCGAATGGCTGCTAAGGGAAGTTGCGATCTGGATATCCGGACCAGAGTTCGCCTTATCTTGCCGCTATGCGCTTTACCGATATTGATAATTGGCGGACTGGCCGTGACACAATATGGGCCAGACTCAGTCGAGTCTTTCTATGCAGACACCGCTCTTCCATTCCTGATCACCTATTGGATAGGCCTCGGTTTCACCAACACCTGGCGACTGGTCAGGGAGGCCGCGCGGAAGGACAGGACTCCGCCGGGAGTGATCGCGGCTGTTGGCGTTCTATCCGCCTTGACGCTTCTGTACATGCTGGGCGGAGTGAGCGCGCTCTGGGAGGATCCCTGGCTATTCGGAGTGGCAGTAGCCCCGGGCTTTGCCCTGGGCACGCCACTTTTGCGGCGATGGCTCGATCATAGACACCCAATGGAACCGCGATCCGCCGCCAGCGGGCAAGATTAGCGGCTCGGCAGACCGGAATACGGCCGCCGCGCTCCACATGGCGCTCTTGGTCAACCGGCAGTCCCAGGTTCGAGCAGGCAGGTCAACGAGATCACATGTCCTGAAACAGCACAATGCTCGACAAGTCATATATACTTTGCTAGGATTCCCTTTGCGGCCAGCCCCGCTGACACGTTGAGCAGTGGGCTGCGGGCGGGGTGTAGCTCAGTCAGGCTAGAGCGCACGGTTCGGGACCGTGAGGTCGGCGGTTCGAATCCGCCCACCCCGACCACCTGGCTAAAGCCTCGTTTTGCAGGCCGTTCAAGCCGGAAACATTAAGAAAATCTCATCTAGTTGTTGCAGAAGGCCCGCTGCTGCCTTAGACTAGCCCTTCGTGTGGCTAGAAAGTAATGGATTTGTAATGGCATAATCCGAAATTGCCCTTACAAGGAGGCCAAAACCAAGTAACTTGGTGGTAGTCTTGTGCGTTCTAGGATGGAACAGATGATGCAAAAATTAGAAGAAATCGGCGGAGGCCAGGCACGAGTGAAAAAGCAACAGGCGGATCTCGCCATTCAGTTGGCCCTACACGGGCGCTGGACGGAAGCGGTCGCGGTTAACCGCGCCCTGATCGAGGGTTATCCGAATGACGTTGATGCCCATAACCGGTTGGGCAAGGCGCTGACGGAGCTTGGCCATTACGCGGAGGCTCGAGAAGCGTATGAGAAGGCGTTGGCTCTCGATCCTCTCAACACTATCGCCCGAAAAAACCTTGGCCGGCTCTCTAGCCTCAGCGAGGAGAAGGCGCCCCCGGCGACGACCTCCAAACTTTCGCCGCACATGTTCATAGAGGAGACGGGCAAGACCGGCCTTACCCAACTCGTTCGCCCCGACATGTCGGTGGCCGCCCGCATGACCGCGGGAGACCAGGTGCGGCTGGAGCGTGACGACGGCAGGCTTATCGTCCAATCGGAGGCGGGTCAGTACGTGGGTGAGATTGAGGCAAGACTGGCTAAACGCCTCATCAAGCTAATGGAGGCCGGGAACCAGTACGTGGGCGCTATCTCTGCCCTTAGCGACAGCCACGTCCGGCTGTTTATCCGAGAGACCTATCAGCATCCCTCCCAGACGGGCAAACTCTCCTTCCCTCCGAGCGCGAGGGAGTCTGTTCGCCCTTACATTAAGGAGAGGCTGCTCCGCAAGGACAGCGATATCTCCGAGGAGTACTACGAGGAAGGCGAGGAGGGCGAGGACTGGGAGCCGGACGGCAGCGAGCGGGCGGAGGACGTGATATATGGGTTGCGGAGAGGTCAGGACCGCCTGAGCCTTGGTGGAGACGAGGAAGAAGAGTAACTCTGGCGCCCCAGCAATTCGTCATGGCGCTACGCCGCGACCGTGGAGACGATAACAGGACTGCGAGTTGTAGGTTGTGACAACGCCTCGGGTTTAAACCCGAGGTATCGATGCCTCCGGGCGCCATCGACCTGCCGGTGACCGCCTACTTCGACCAGCTCAGCATGAGCGGTTTTGGTGGCTTAGAGCGAGCGGTATTAGGCGGTTACCATGAGCCTGCTGAAGGCGACCGGAGCTTGTCATCCTGAGCGCAGATGTCACTCGCTCAACGTAATATCGCTATTCGCGAAGGATCTGGGGAGGGGCAAGCGTTCGCAATGGGGTGTATTCGGCTTTAACCGCTCATACCCTTCGACTTCGCTCAGGACATGCCCTTCGCTTTTGCCTGGCGCTACTTTGAATCCCTCATCAGGGCGTCTACCTCAACGACCTCTTGGATCTGGCCGGTGTACCAGCGGTCGCGGGTGATCATCCACAATGCCGCCAGCGCTGCGTCTCGGGACGTGCGCACCTTGCTTAGATCGGCGCCTGGGTTGTGGTCGATGAATGCTTCGGTGGCGGTCTGTCCCAGCCTTAGGGCGTTGACCGCTATCCCGTAGGCGTGAAAATCGCCGGCCAGGACCTCCGTCAGCTTCTCCAGGGCTGCTTTAGAAACGGCGTAAGCGGCAAGGAGAGGCGGGCTGGGCGGGGGGAACTGGGGGTCTGGGCCTGGCTTTCGCAGGAAGGTGGCCATGCTCATGGCCGCCGCTCCCGATGATATGTTAAGGATGCGCCCGCTCTTCCGTTCCATCATTCCGGGCAGGAACGCCTTGACGCAAAGCACGGCGCCACGGAGGACGAGGTTCAACTGCTTGTCCCAGTTCTCAATCGATGTCCGATAAAATGGAGCGAAGTGGATCCACATGGCATTATTTACGAGAATGTCCACTCGGCCGAATTCTTCCAGGGTGCGTTCGGTCATCGCGCGCACTTGCTCATCATCGGTCAGGTCCGCCGGCGCGGCGAGAGCTCGCCGGCCCAGGGCTTCCACCTGCGACGCCGTTTCTTCGATCGTTCCAGCCCACTCGCCGGGCGAAGAATTCGTAGAGCGAGAGGTCACCACAACATCGGCTCCTGATCGCGCCAGTTCTATTGCCAGGTCCCGGCCCACTCCACGGCTGGCGCCAGTAACCAGGGCGACCTGGCCCTCCAGGGGAAGCCTTCCTGATGTCATCGCGTTAGATCCTCTCCGCTAGCGTCTCCATACCGTGTGGCGGCATCTGCTCGTAGGTCATCCGGTAAAGCCTGGCGTACAGGCCGTCTTGCGCCAGGAGCTTGTTGTGGCTGGCTTCTTCCACGATCCGGCCATCCTCCATCACCACCACACGGTCCGCCCCTCGTACAGTCGACAGCCTGTGGGCGATAACGAAGGATGTCCGGCCCTTCAGCAGGCGTTTCAGCGCCCGTTGGATCACCACCTCCGTACGGGTGTCCACGTTGGCGGTGGCCTCATCCAGGATCAGTATGCGTGGCTCGGCCAGGATGGCGCGGGCGAAAGCGATGAGCTGTCGCTGCCCCTGCGACAGGTTCTGGCCCCGCTCATGAAGATGCGTTTCATAGCCCTGCGGCAGTCGCTTGATGAAATCGTGGGCGCCTACGGTCTTCGCCGCCTCGATGATCCCCTCTTCGCTCGCTTCCAGCCTTCCGTAGGCGATGTTCTCCTTGACCGTGCCGGAAAACAGGAAGGGGTCCTGCAGGACGATGCCCAGGCGTCGGGACAGGGACTGACGCTTGATGTCCTTGATATCAGCGCCGTCGATCAGGACGCGCCCTTCAGTCGGGTCGTAGAATCGGGCGACCAGAGATGTGAGGGTGCTCTTGCCTGCGCCTGTCGGCCCGACCAGGGCGATGGTCTCGCCCGGCTTCACGCGCAGGTTGATGTCGTCCAGCACCTTGATCCCCGGAACGTACTCGAAGCTTACCTGGTCGAACACCACTTCCCCGTGAACATCTGCCAGTTCCACGGCGTCTTCCCCATCTTCGATCTCTGGCTTCGTATCCAAGACCTCGAAGATCCGCTGCCCCCCGGCCATTGCCCGCTGCAGTTGCGTGTACTGCAGCACAAGGTCACGGACCGGGTCGAAGAAGCGCTGGACGAACAGGGCGAAGGCTATGACTACACCAATCTGTAGCGAGCCGTTGAACACCCGCCAGCCTCCAAAGACAATAACCAGCGCCGTGGCCACGGCTGTCAGTAACTCCACGGCGGGCATGATGGCTGCCGTCAGCCGGCCCGCCTCCACGTTTGATCGCCAATTGTCCTCGTTCACCCGGTCGAAGCGGCGGATGTTCTCGTCTTCCCTGGACAGGCTCTGGATCACCCTCACCCCGGAAACGTTCTCCTGCAGGTTCGCGTTGACAACGGCGATCGCCTGACGGACGCGGATGAACGCTAGACGGGCGCGGATCTGCCAGAGCGCCATAACGCCCACAAGCACAGGCACGACGGCGAAGGTTATCAGGGCGAGCTGGACGTCCTGGAGCAGCATGAAGCCAACGATGGTAGCCAGGCCGACGAAATCGGCGAGAACAGTGAGAAAACCGCTGGTCATCAGGTCCTGCAGGACCTGAACGTCGTTCTGGACCCTGGACATCACGCGTCCCGCTTCGTTTCGGTCGAAGAAGCTGAGCGAGAGCTTCTGGATGTGGTCGAACATCTGGGTGCGCAGGCGGAGGAGGACTTTATGACCCATGTAAGCGGTGCTCACTAGTTGCAGGTACTGGGCCACCCAGGCGACAATGGCGAGCCCGATCAGTCCCAGACCGATCAGTCCCACCCCATTGAGATCGCCGGAAGGTATGAACTTGTCGATGGCTTTGCCGATCAGGTATGGCTGGGCGTTGGAGGCCACCGCAAAAACGATCATTGTGACCAGTGCCGTTATGGCCTGGCGTTTGTACGGCTTCAAGTAGGGCAGGAGACGCCGCGCCACGCGCTGGTCATAAATCTTCCCCAACTCTTCGTCTTCCTGCCAGTCGTCCCGGGCTCCCCGGCCGCGGCTTCCGCTGGACTGTTGATGCTGGTGACCCCAGGCATGGCCTCCACCCCAGTAGCTCACGGACCTAGCTCCCCCCTCCGGCGATAGGCGCCGTGGCGGGAACGGAGTCCGCGGCATGTTCTCCGGCCAGGGCCTCTTCCTGGTCCCGCAGTTCCAGGTCGTAAATCTGGCGGTACAGGCCGTCTTTTCGCAGGAGTTGCTCGTGGCGGCCCCGCTCCACGATCTCGCCGTCTCGCAGCACCAGTATCTGGTCCGCCATCTTCACGGTGCGTAGCCGCTGGGCAATGACGAAGGCCGTGCGCCCTTTCATTAGATGCGCCAGAGTCTGCTGGATCAGGTATTCGGTCTGAGAATCGACGCTGGAGGTGGAGTCGTCCAGGATGAGGATGCGGGGGTCCATGAGAAGCGTGCGGGCGATCGCCACGCGCTGCTTCTGCCCGCCGGACAGCGTTATTCCACGCTCGCCTACCCACGTGTCGTATCCATCTGGGAGGCCGGCGATGAAGTCGTGGATCTGCGCTGCTCTTGCCGCCTCCTCTATCCTCTCCTGGCTAGCCTCGGTCGCCCCGTAGGCAATGTTGTCCCGGATCGTCGCCGAGAAAAGGAAGACGTCCTGCTGTACGATGCCGATGGCCCGTCGCAGGGAGGTCAGGCTGGCGTCTCTGATGTCTACCCCGTCGATAGTGATCCGCCCGCCGCTAACGTCGTAGAAGCGGGGCATCAGGTTGACGACCGTGGTCTTGCCGCTCCCCGTCGGTCCCATCAGAGCGATCAGTTGGCCGGGATGCGCATCGATGTTTATGTCCTTGATGACCGGACTGATTGACTCGTACCCGAAGGAAACGTTTTCGAACCGGACATGACCCTTCACCTTCGCTAGCTCGATCGCGCCCGCGCTCTCTCTCACTGCGGACTCCGCATCCAGGACCTCGAATATCCGCTGCCCCGATGACTGCGCGCGGGAAAAGATCATTACGATCCAGCCCAGGCTACGAACGGGCATCTGGAGGATCGTAATGTAGAAGAGGAACGAGGTCAGCGCGCCTACGCTCATCCGGTCGCTCGCGACTTCCCGGCCTCCCACCCAGAGGACGGCAGCCAGCGCCCCCAGCGAAAGGCCGGTGATTAGGGGAGAGTTGACAGCCTGGATGCGGCTGGAGGCGTAGGAGTCGCGGAAGATGGCTTCGGCTTCCCGCCTGAACTTCTGGCCTTCGAATTCCTCCCGGGCAAACGCCTTAACAACGCGAACGCCGGTCAAAGCCTCCTGAAGCACGGTTGTCATCCGGCCCAGTCCCTCCTGGACACGTAACCAGGTCGGCCGCAGTGTCATAGCCATCACTCCGGACCGCCAGGCGATGAGGGGCAGAAAGGCCCAGACCACCAGGGTCAGTTTCCAGTTGGTGAAGAGCATGATCGCAAGCACGGCCACCAGAAGCACCACTATATAGACCAGCCGCAAGACTCCGGTGTAGATGAACCAGCGCACGGATTCGACGTCCTGGGTGGCGCGCGACATCAACTGCCCTGTCTGCTGGTTGTCATGATAGGCGTAGGAGAGCCGCTGCAGCCGGTCGTAGATGAGGTTGCGGATGTCGTAAGCGACGCGCTGGCTGATCCACTCTCCGAGATAGGTTTGCCCATAGGCGAAGAAGCCCCGGAGAAGGGCGCAGAGGACTATCGCCGCCGCCGCCAGGACAAGCGTGGAGCGCTCTCCAGTTGCCACCAATTCGTCCCCCTGGCGTTCCAGCCCCAGGCCGTAGTCGATGGCCCAGCGAATGATCTGGGGCATCGCTAGCACAAGGAAACTCGAAGCCAGCACACAGACGGTGGCGAAGGCGGTACGACGTTTGTAAGGGTTGAGGAAGGCTATGAGGCGAAGAATCTGCATAGGACTGAGAGGTTACCGCCAAGCTATTGTACCATGGTCCTTGACGCGCACGTAAAAGCAGAGTGGTCCGGCTTGGGCTAGGCAAAGATTTTCCCTCGGGCAAGTTGGAGGAGCCTGAGGGAGGCTGTAAAATCGGGCTATGAAGACGGCTGTTCGCTACTCCGTCAGGGCCATGGGTCTGGACGATATCCCGCAGGTAATGGATGTCGAGCGAGAGGCCTTTCCCACGATGTGGCCGCAGACGGCATTCAAGCGGGAACTGCAGCAGAACCGCCTCGCACATTATCTGGTGGCTACCGAGCGCCGCGAGAAAGAAGATGAAGAGGGAGCGAGCCCCGCCGACCACGGGCTGGAAAAGAAACAGGAAGGCGGCAAGCCTGGACGGGGCTTCCTCGGCGAGTTGCGCCATCTCTTCCAATCGGAGGACAGCCCGGCGGCTCCCATTGAGGGACCGACCAGCGACCCAATCGTCGGCTACGTCGGTGTCTGGCTCCTTCCCGATGAGGCGCACATCGTCACCATCGGCGTCCGAGAAAACTATCGCCGGCAGGGCATCGGCGAGATGCTCTTCATCGCCTCGATGGAGATGGCGCGGCAGAACGGGCGGGACCTCCTGACACTGGAATGCCGCGTCTCCAACCGCCCGGCTCTAAGCCTGTACGAGAAGTACGGGATGAAGCAGGTAGGCCTGCGCGCGCGCTACTACTCCGACAATCATGAAGACGCCTACGTAATGTCCGTCGGCGGGATTGACACCAGAAAGTACCGGGAGCGTTTCGAGCAGTTGAAGGCCCTGCACCGTGAGCGCTACTGCTACGAGTTCGAGGTATAGCCGGGCCAGGCTATGGTCGGCGACATGCCCCTCCTGAACAGGAGAAGTCCCCGCTAATCGGAATAGGCCGATATTCAAAGCCTGATGGCCGAGCATTTGTTGATGCCACACCTTTCAAGGTGTGGTCTAGCTAATTAGTAAGCCTTGGGTCTTCGTCAGAGTAAGCGGGAATGGGTGGAGAAGCGAGAGGCCCTGCTCCGCGTAGCCCACTTGAGATCCGGGAGGGTATGATCGGACTGATGCTCCTGACCATCTGGAAGGCCGCATGATCATCGATTTCCACACTCATATCTTCCCTCCTGAAGTACGCGAGAACCGCGACGAGTACCTGCGTAGGGACGTCACCTTCGCCGAAATGTACTCGAACCCCCGGACGCCCGTTGCCAGCGCCGAGGACCTTTTGCGGAGCATGGACGAATCCGGAGTCGATGCCAGCGTCGTCCTTGCCTTCGCCTGGAAGGACCATGATCTCTGCGTTCGGCACAACGATTACTTCCTGGAATGGGCGGCTAGGAGCCGGCGGATAATCCCTTTCTGCATGCTCAACCCACTGAACGAAGACTGCGAGGTGGAGGCCGGGCGCTGCGCGGCGGCGGGGGCGCCCGGCCTGGGCGAGCTGCGGCCAGGGAACCAGGGGTGGGAACTCGATGAGGCGGCGCAGGAGAGGCTAGCCATCCTGGCCCGCCAATATGGGTTTCTTCTCCTGTTCCACGTCACGGAGCCAGTGGGCCATTCCTACGCGGGGAAGGCGGGTTTCAGCGCCGGCGCCTTCTACCATTTCGCTCTTCGCTACCCCGACCTCCCCATCGTGGGCGCGCACCTGGCTGGCGGTATCCCCTTTTACACCCACATGCCGGAGGTGGCCCGCGCTATGGTGAACGTGAATGTCGACACCGCCGCCCAGCCGCTGCTTTACGATAGCGCGGCCCTGGAATATGTAGCCCGCTCCCTGGGACCCGAGAGACTGCTGCTGGGCAGCGATTTCCCCTTGATCGCACAACGCAGGCAGATCGAGGAGATACGAAGAGCGATTGGCGACCCGGAGGCGCAACGCCTCGTGCTGGGCGCCAACGCCGAGCGACTCCTGGGGCTGCAGGCGGAATGACTGGCCCGAAGGACACTTTTCACCGTCTCTTTGTGGCAATAGAGCTGAGCGGGGAGGTGCGGCAGACGCTCGCCCGCCTCATCGATGATCTGCGCAGGCAGGACCTCGAGGAGTTGAGATGGGTGAGACCGGAAGGGATTCATCTGACACTCAAGTTCCTGGGAGAGACGCCGCTTGAGAGACTTGGCCCGATCAAGAAAGCCCTGGCGGGCGCTGTAGAGGGAGTCTCTACCCACAGGCTTTCTCTTGGCCGGCTCGGGACCTTCGGGAGCAGTCGCGCGCCTTCAGTCCTGTGGGTCGATGTTGAGGGCGATATCGAGGCTCTTCGGGGCTTGCAGGCGCGGGTTGAGAAAGCCCTGGCGCCCCTTGGCTTCTCCGGCGAGACGCGCGGCTTTTCTCCCCATCTGACCCTGGCGCGCATCCGCCCGGAGATCGCCCGGTCAGTCGCTCCCAAGCTTGAAAAGGCCTTCGGGCGTCTGCCGCCGCCTGCGCAGGAAATAGACGTACGTGAACTGGCACTAATGAAGAGCGAGTTGAGGCGGAGCGGCGCGGTGTATGACCAACTGGCCGCTTTCCCACTGGCCTGAACTTCATTGACATGATAGGGCGGGACATATAGACTTTGTGGAAAATGATAAAGTAAGCAGACGATATCACCATCAGGGAGGACGCTAATGGCTCGCAGTCGAGAAACCGCACTCTCTCTGGCTGACGTATGGGCCCGGCCGCTGGTTGCGGAGTTTGTCGGGACATTCGTACTCATCTTCGCGGGGGCCGGCGCGATAATCGCTACCGGGGGACAGGACCTGGTAGCTATCGCCCTGGCCCATGGACTGGCGATCGGAGTGTTCGTAGCGGCGGCGGGACATATCTCCGGCGGCCTGTACAACCCGGCGCTCGTCTTTGGCCTGCTGGCCGCCCGCAAGATAGATCCGCTAAAGGGAGCGGCCTATATCGCCGCCCAGATCCTGGGCGCGGTCGTAGCGGCGGCGATCCTCCGCGGCATATACCCCGAGTCCATGTGGCAGGACGTGAGCCTTGGCGTACCTCTGATTGGTGAGGGGTTTAGCGTCGGTCAGGCCTTCGTTTTCGAGCTGATAATGACCGCCTTTCTGATGTTCGTCGTGTTCGGCAGCGCCGTGGACACTCGCGGCCCGCGCGCCATCGCCCC
>WBZO01007370.1_pt1 | contig 10233 bp, 4 predicted proteins | sample 5204261 | NCBI WGS metagenome assembly WBZO01 (sample SAMN12412400, study PRJNA552823) | activated sludge metagenome | isolation source: activated sludge from anammox sidestream of wastewater treatment plant... | place: USA: North Carolina | collected 2017-09
CCTTGAAGTGCTTCCCTGTCGGTTCTCTCAATGCTTCCGGTTTACGATCTAACGGGGGCGTCGCCGTCCATTGATCAAGGCACCGATCGGTGTCGCGCGGACGAAGCGATCATACGTTAGTAGACAAACCGACAACGTGGCTATGAGCACCGTCGCGAATTTCAGTGCCGCGGGAACTCGCCAATTGACCAGTAGGATCTGAAGCCAGACAACTGAGGGAAGATGAACGAGATAGCACCAATAAGAGGAATCAGCAATATAGCGCCAGAATCGGCTGGGCCTATTGCCGTACCGAACGAAGAGCCCCATGATCCCATACACGAAGAACCAGGTCGACAGTGAGGCGAAGACAGCCGACAGCACATGGCACTCGCTGTTTCCTTTGATTAACCATGCCACACACGCTAAATGAATTGCGAGGAACGTGACTCCGAGCACAACTCGCGTCCATGCCCCCGATGCGAAGCTCCACAGGTAATGCCTGCGATGGTAGAGCCACCAGCCAAACAGAAAGAAGACGAAATCAGCAAGCAGCGTTGACGGCGGTCGAGCAAACGTTGCGGGAGTCTCAAGCATACCAAGCTTCGTCGGCAGGAGCGATAACGTTGTCACAGCGACGAGAACTAGAAAGCCCCACGAGCTTTGGAGCAGCTGATCAAACCTCCGCCAGCTGCTGTCTACCCATGGGATGAGCGTAGGCTGCGGCAGTTGCACCATGAGCAACATGGCACCATAGTACAAGAGCAGATCAAACAGGAACCAGAGGTGGAAGAGCTGGAGATTCGACAGGCCATTTTGGCTCATCAGCCACGATATCAATCCGAGCGGCGTGCGAGAGCCCGGTTCAAGTTGGATTAGAGCGAACGGGGCAAGGATGAACGGGGTCAGCAGCACCCAGAATGTGATTAGGGGAATTGCGATCCTCTGCGTCCGATTCCGAAGAAATTCGCGCGCGCCTCGCTCGCAGTAAAGCTTCGCACCGAAAAAGCCGGCCATTGCGAACAGCAACGGTAGGCGGAATGTGTGGATTAACACTACCACAATATCGAAGGCGATGTGTGTAGAATGGTCCTTGAATGGCCAGACATCACCGAAAGGGGTGACCATGTACGCAACCGCCGAGTGCAAGACAATCAGGAGCATCAGCAAGATACCCCTCAAGTTGTCGAAGGCGTGGTATCGTTCCACGCTTGCGTCATGCGGTTCTTGTCGGTGCCCGGCCATTTCAGTGTTGTTTGAAGCCATATTGCGAGAAATACATACTCATCCTGGCATCGTTTGTCTATAATTTATCAAGTCCTGTATGTTTGCGCATATCTTAGAAAGTCCGCCCTCGCCGTTGTGGCATCTCCGGCAATCCCTGAAAGAACCTGGAGAATCCCAGCGCAAGTTGCTGCAAACCATGGTTTGTCAGGCAAAAGACACCGCATGGGGACGCATGTTCGGGTTCACGGATTTGGAAAAATCCCCCGATCTCATACGGGAGTTTCAGTGTCGTGTCCCATTGTCCGACTACACTGATCTGGCACCGTACATTGACCGTGCAGTCCATGGCGAACCGGATGTGACTTGGCCCGGCTGTCCGGTAGCATTCGCTGTCTCCGGGGGCACACACTCAGGCGGACGCGTCCTTCCCTTGTCTCGGGCTACAATGGTATGTCTTTCCCGGAGTAGCTTGCTCCCCGGCCTCTGCTACATCTCCCGCAAGTGCGGCGGGTGGACGATCTTGAAAGGAAAGATCCTGAGCCTGCCCGGCGGCATTGAGGCTGGGCCCGTGCAGGGTAAAGTTGCTGGTGAAGTTAGCGGGCTGCTGGCGTACTACGCTCCGCGCCTGCTGTCGTACCGGCTGCAAGCGTTGCCGCGGCACATCATGCTGATGGAGGACTGGGAATCGAAGCTGCGTGAATCAGTGCGAATCGCTGTGCGCAAGGATGTGCGCGCGCTCGCCATGGTCCCGAGCTGGGCACCGATCTTTCTTGAGCGCGTGCGCGAAGTTGTAGGCACGGCAACGGTATTGGAAGCCGTGACCAGGATCTGGCCCAACTTCAAGGTGTTCTTCTCGGGCGGTGTTGCTCTCAGCTCCTTTCATTCGGTTCTCCAGTCCTACCTTGGAGCATCCGTTGATTTCATCGAGTCCTACTCTGCGTCGGAAGGTCTGTTTGCCTTTCAGGATCGTTGTGACGATGACAGTCTGCTCGTGAACTTGATCGGCGGCGTGTTCTTCGAGTATGTTCGCCTTGGCGACGAACACTCATCGCGCCCGGCGCGACACACGATTGGAAACCTTGAACCGGGAGTCGACTACATCATCTACGTCACCAATTTGAGCGGGCTTTGGAGTCTCTGCATTGGGGATATTGTGCGGTTCGTTTCAATCGACCCCCCTCGCCTGCGCGTGATCGGGCGAGTGGGGGAGATGCTGGATCGCTATGGCGACGCAACCAGCGCAGATCACGCCCGCCGAGTGATCGCTGCCGCCGACAAAACGTGCCGTGCAAAATGCCTGGGCTTCCATCTGACGTACGCTGATCCGGTTGAATCGAAGATTCCGCATCACCATTGGGTGCTCGAATTCGATACGATACCCGACAACATCACAGCCTACGCGCGGTCGCTCGACGAATTTATGAAGCAGCTGAATGGACGCTACCGTACTCGACGCGAGCCCGGAGCAATGGCCGCTCCAATTGTCACGACGGTCCCGCTCGGCAGTTGCGCGGAATATCTCCGCAGTACTCGAAAACGACTCACTGGGCAGAGCAAGATCATAAACGTCTCAGAAGACCTCAATATCGCGGTAAGCCTCATATCCAGAGCTCGCGAAATTGACCCGACGCGTGTTCGGACCGTCTCAATTGAATGACCGGCAGCCTTCAATATCGCCTTAACGTCGCCCCTGCTGAGTCCGCTTCTGGCAGTACGTCTTGTGTACTCATTCCGATCAGAGAGTTACTGGCGCGACCCGTTTATCGCCCACCTGGCGGAGTTGGAAGTATTTCGAAAGAGTGCCTGCTCGGGATTTCAACCAAGAGACTAATAATCGGTAACCAGCAATCTTCGCGCCGCTGACTCTCCACAGTGCTGAAACTGGTCGTACGCCGCAGCCGCCTGCGCGCGAATCTCGCTGCGGCTCTTGCCCGTCGCCCATGACTCAACGGCTGCTTTCAGAGTGTACGCCTCAGGTGCCATCAGCCCCGTCGTCCAGAGAATCGGATCGGCTCGGAGTGCTGTCAGGTGGCTGTGGAAGTAGCCCTTACTGACGCAGGCAAGAATGATCGCTGGAAGACCCGTGCTGTCTCCGTGCAAACCCTGAACGGGCACATCGAAATCCATGAGGCCGTTGTGCCCGATGTAGGCCGCCATGTTTACACGAATCCCCCTGTCGCTCTCTGGACCCGAAGATCCAGCAGCGGGAATAGGTACCGGCGCCCTGCGTCCGGCCACTGTGGCAAGGAAATCGGTGACCGCCTCGCGGATTCGCTCCCCCTTGTAAGCATCAGCGATCAGATAGAGCTTGTGGACTTTGTGCTGGAAAATACAGCGTTGGAGCACGGTGTCCGTCCTGACTGACTCGACCCTGGCGATGAGACGCCATTGTCGGTCTCGAGCAAAGTACGTGCGGACACCGTAAGCCGCGCCCCAGTAGAGATTGTTGTCCAGATCTTCCCCGTTGCCGAGACGCGCCGACACGGGTACGATTCCTTGATGCTCGTTGTCGGCCAAGGCCACGAAGACGTGTACGACCCGCGTCGTGTCTGCGGCTTCGCACGTCGTCATGCGTGCCATCTCCAGAACGACAATCAGAGCCACTACGGCAACCCTCAGGTTCACGACTCCTCTATACCTCAGAATTCAGAACCGCTGATTCTGCCGCACTTCACAGAATTGCGCTGGGATTCGGACTGCTCGACTACGGCTCACACGCCGCGCACGGCACCGGCCCGCCGGCGAAGATGTAGTTGATCAAATAGACGGCATCGGAAATCGTCACCAGTCCGCTGCAATCAGCATCCCCGCGAATCACCGGAACCGGTGCCGGTCCGCCGGCGAAGATGTAATTGATCAAGTACACCGCATCCGAGATGCTGATACTCGCCGAGCCTTCGGCATCACCGCAGACAAATTGCGGTGTCGATGCGTTGCCATAAGTCACCGTCGAATCAGATACTCCGGTCATACTGGTGTCGATGACGATCTGGACGCTGTCGTGATGCAACCGCCAGTCGGGGTCGATGATGTGCGATGTCGACGAATCGATCATGATATTGTCATGATAGAAGCTGGTGTCTTCCGTCGCCGTGACCACTTGAATCAGCAAATCGTAGCTGCCCGGTGCGCCGAAATTGTCAACCTGAACCTCCTGCTGCGGTGTCAACGTCACCGCGATGGAATCACCAATCTCAGGCGTCAAACTAGATATCTGGATCACGATCTCAGAATCGGGCTCAACCACGATCACCTCGACGAAGCTGCTGTCGTAAATGTCACGATTGCCTTTGCCCCCGCTGCCGCCATAGACCACCAATTGCGGTGCCGTAGCGTTCGCCCGATAGTAGCAACTGATGATTCCCGATTTCGCCCCGCCGTGACGGAAGACGCGTTTGGCACCGTCCAGGACGGTGAAAACGCCATCAGCCACGCCGCTCGCCTGGCAGAACCATTCGCCACTCGGCAGGAAATAGCCGATCGGAGGCGTATTCTGTCCGTCGGCCGGAACGATGGGATAGCTGTTCGGCACACTTCCGTACGTCGTGTTGCCGCCAAACCCGATCGTTCCCTGCGTCGACGTCAGGCTTGCCGAATCGGCGTCCCCAAAGTAGAAGCGAATTTGCTCATTGGCCTGTGCCGTATCCGCGAGGATCAGCGGCTTTGTGTAATTGCCCACCGAGTCCAGCAGGAATAGCCCGCGACTCCCACCCCAGCCGGGCTGGCCGGAATACGACCACAGATCGCCCGCGAGATCAATCGCCACCCGCTGCGTCGTGTCACTCGGGAAATTGCTGTCGTGAACTTTGAGATACCACAGGTCGGGATTGCCGCCGTCCTGATGGCAGGCATACGGAACCACCGCATGACCGCCGCTGCTGACTTGATTGAACATCATCAGCACGCGATCATTGCGCGGCGTCTTGTTGAACATCTCCTTGCACGCCGCCAGCGTCTGCGCCGGTGTGATGCTGGTATAGGCCGCATTGATCATCTTCTGCTGGTCGAAGCCAAATTGATAGAGATAGTGCTTGTTGATCATTGCGCGCGCGGTGGCATCAAGCGGCACCTGCGCGAGAGTAGAGTAGCCGGGAAATTCGGCGCCGAGTTCGAAGATTCTGTCATAGAACAGGCTGGCGGTCGCAGCAAAACCGAAACATGATCCGGTCCAGGCGCCGCGCAGCGCCTCCCACTGCGCAATCGCTGATGGCCGATACTTGATCTGACCCGGCAAGGTGTCGAAGTATGCCGCTTCCGGTCCGACGGCCGCTGCGAACAGCTCCCAGTTTGGGAAATCCGACGAGTTGCAGAGCAGGCAGTAGCGTGAACACGGCGTGATCGGCGTGCAGTAGTTGAACAGCTTCCACCACGAACTCGGCCACATGCTCCCCTCGCTGTTGCCAAAACCCCACGGCGTCGGATCGATGTCGATACATTCATCACACGCATCACCGATGCTGTCGGCGTCAGTATCGATCTGACTCGGATTGTAAGCAGCCGGGCAGTTGTCGCAGCTGTCGCCCACGTTATCTAAGTCCGTGTCTGCTTGCCCCGGATTCTGGATTGCAGGGCAGTTATCGCATGCATCGCCGATTCCGTCGCCATCGCCATCCGCCTGATTAGCATTAGGAACTGCCGGACAATTGTCGCAGACATCACCTGCGCCATCGCCGTCGAGATCGGACTGTGATGCGTTCTCTATGCTCGGGCAATTGTCTGTCACACACTCGTTCTCTGGGTGACCCGGATCCCCATAGCCGTCACCGTCGGCGTCGTCGCAGCGAATATTGTGCATGATTATCAGCGATGAATCAGCATAACCGCCGATGACGACGTCCATATTCCCATCACCATCAACATCTGCACTGAGTATTGAGTTCGTATTTATGGAAGCAGATCCGAGCACATAGCTGCCGTTCTCCGAAAAGTTCCCAGAGCCGTCGTTTGATTGAACCACTAGATTGGAATAGCCATTTCCCCACACCCATAGAAGAGCTAGGTCGATATCGCCATCTCCGTCTAAGTCTGTTGCGGTGACTCCTTGGGTTTGAGCATAGAAATAGAACATACTTGAATCAAATACGCCGTTTCCATCATTAATCCGAATTGTGAGTCCAGAGTTGCTCGTGACGATAAGATCGGCTGACTCATCACCATTTACATCTGCACACTCAACCCTGTAAGGGTAATTCAAAATGAAATACGCCTTATTCGCACCAAAGGAACCGTTTCCGGTGTTGAACAAGACTGTCACACTGTCAGTCTCGTGAGAGGTGGCAACAATGTCCATATCCATGTCATTGTCAACATCTACAGAAGATACTTGCGTACTGTAGCTGTTGATTGTATAGTTAGCGGCCGCAGCAAACGAGCGTCCGAATTGATTCAACATTACGGACACGCTCGACGCATTATTGAAGTTCGCGGTAATCACATCAAAGAACCCGTCGGAATTCAGGTCGCTTGCGTAGGTATCGTGCCCACCGGTCCTTGTGTAATGCTGCATCGGATCAAAGGCGCAACCACCTTGACCATATAACACAGTGAAGCCGTGAAGTTCACCTGAGTAATTGGACACCAGCACGTCAGTATGCATATCGTGATCCAAATCGACCGCACGAGCACTGTGCGGGTGTAATCCGACTCCGAATGTCCCACAATCTCCGAAGACACCCGACCCGGCATTCAGAGAAGCCCTTACTATTCCACTTGACAAGGTAGCCACAAGATCGACATCACGATCGCCATCCAAGTCAGCAGCGCCTACATCGTTGACGAAGCCCCCCTGATCCTTCAGTGTCGTGTCTCGTTCAAACCGCGAGCTCGCCTCCGATGTCGCCGTAGTAAATGTCCACACATGGCTTCCCGCCAATGCTGCGCCAGTTGATGATTGAATCCCGTCGGTGAGGGATACAGTAATCAACTCGCCCGGGAGAAAATCCGAACTAGGGTTGAAGGTACACGTCCTGGTGATCTCATCGTAGGAGATCGCACCCGACTTCAGTCCTGTAAACGAGCAATTCGCGAAGATTGTGGAATTGTTGAGCGTGGAAGGATTCATATCAGTGTCGAACGACACGATTATGTTGCACGCTACCGGGATACCAACCGCATTTTGCGATGGCGTAACAGACACCACATTAGCTGAATTAGCACCGTGTGCAGCAGCCACCAACGGCATCCTCCACGAGAACAGAAGTACAACGCTGATGATGAGCAGGGTCGTGTAAAGACGCACAGGTTGGCTCCTTCGAACTGGGAGCATCCTATACGCAGATGGTACATTCGGATAAGCCGTCATTCGTGAAGGATCTGTTCTGAGCTGCAAGTTTGCCTCCCGGGGTGAGTAAGGTTGGAATCAATTCAGAATACCCAACATCGACCACAATGTCAATAAAATAGACTCAATATCGACCCAAACTTCTACCGACCCGACCCGCCTCCTTAATCCCAACTAACTTGGGTCATCCCCACCGTATTCCCTCCTCCACCCATTGACAGGCCCGATTTATCTTGTTTAATTGACATTAGCGACTACATTCGGGCTGTCTAAAGACAAGTTTCAGGGAGGGACTCTTCGTTGGCTGAGCACGATCACGGCCGTCCGCTCGATGAAACCGCGGACTTCAACTCCTCGGCCGGCTCTCAGATCGGCCACTATCGCCTGACGCGCCTGCTCGGCCGCGGCGGCTCCGGCTTCGTCTTCCAGGCCTTCGACGCGACACTCAAACGCGACGTCGCCGTCAAAGTCCTGGCGCCTGAATACGCCGCCGACATTGAAATGCGCGGACGCTTCCTGCGCGAAGCCCAGAAGCAGGCCGCAATGAATCACCCGAATATCGCTATCATCCACGAAATCGGCGATTCGGCCGGCACTCAGTTTATCGCGATGGAGTACATCGAGGGGGAGAGTCTCAAGGACCTCTTGCAACGCGGCCAACTTAGTCTCGAGCAGGGCCTACGCATCTTTCTCCAGATCTGCGACGGTCTGCAGGCAGCGCACGATCATCAAATCGTCCACCGCGATATCAAGCCCGGCAATGTCATGATCACCAAAGACGGCCACGCCAAGATTCTCGATTTCGGTCTGGCCAAACTGCAGCGATCTTCCGCCGAAAGCTCCAGCGGCCACATCGTCGGCACGGCGCACTACATGTCGCCGGAGCAAGCCCAGGGCCGCCCGCTTGATGTTCGCTCCGACGTCTTCTCGATGGGAACTCTGCTCTACGAAATCGTCACCCATCGACTGCCCTTCAGCGGCGAGCACACCATGGCCGTGCTCTTCGCTATCGTGCACTTGCCCTACAATGACATTCTCTCCCTGAATCCCGAAGTCCCTCCCGAATTGTGCCGCGTGATTGACCGCGCCCTACAGAAGGCTCCCGAAGCACGTTATCAGTCCATCCGCGCCCTGGCCGACGACTTGCGTTCAGGCGCCAAAGCGGAAACGCGCGCTCCCCTCCCCATCACCGCCGAGCGGGTCTCCGTGGCCGTGATTCCCTTTGACAATCGCGGTCGCGACGATCTCAGCTATTTCGCCGACGGCGTCGCCGAGGAAATCAACGGCTACCTTTCCCGGCTGGCGCGACTGAAGGTTATTTCCTTCAGCAGCTCGAGAAAATACCGCATGGGCGAGCAGAGCCCGCGCGAAATAGGAGCGGAGTTGGGCTGCGGCTACTTGCTGCTGGGTTCGCTCGGCTGGGACACCGCTCGGACCCAACCCTTTGTCCGGATTCACGTCGAATTGGTCAATGCCGCCGATGGCACCGTACGTTGGTCGGAGTCCTACGATCGCGAGGTCAATGAAATCTTCGCTGTCCAGTCCGAGGTCGGCGAACAAGTCGCCCGGGCGCTCGGTGTCTTGCTCGGCGAACCGGAACTAAGCATGCTTGCCGACCGCCACACCGCCAGCGTCGAAGCCTACGATTGCTTCCTGCGGGCCAACGAAATTTTCCCCCATAGCCTCGCCGAGGAAGACCTCCATCGCGCTATCGATCTTTACCGCCGCGCCGTCGAAATCGATCCGCGCTTTGCCCACGCGCACGCGCGTCTCGCCCGCGCCCATATCTCGATGTACTGGTTCCACTACGACCATACTGCCGAACGATTGGCCCAGGCCAAACAATGCGTCGATCGCGCTCTCGCGATCGCGCCTGAGTCGCCGGAAGCCAAGCAGGCGCTCGGCTACTACTACTACTACGGCATGACCGACTACGTCAAGGCGCTTGAGCAATTCAGTAGTGTCAGTTCTCGCCGTCCCAACGATGCCAGTATCCTCGCCTCCAAGGGCTATATCATGCGCCGCTTGGGCAAATGGAACGAGGCACTGCGCTCGATCGAGAGCGCCAGCGACCTCGACCCCAAGTCGGCCCTGATCACTTATGAGCGCGCCAACACACTCCTGCTGCTGCGGCGCTATGATGAAGCCATCCCGATTCTCGACCACTGCCTCTGGCTCGCGCCGGCCTGGTCCGACCTCTATGTCAAGAAGGCCATGGCCTGCGTCCTGCGCGACTGGAACCTCGATCAGGCGGCGAATGTCATTCGCGATGCCTCCAAACATCTGAACCCGACCGAACTCGGCGTCGAGTGGATTCTGCTTGATGCTCTCGTACGCTACTTCAACTACGAATATGATGTCATGGTCAAAGACCTTTGGGTTGACGAAGGCGAGATGGAAATCTATTTCATCGTGAAAGCTCGTATCTCCGCACGCCTGGGTCACCAGGCAGAAAGTGTAAGCGCCTACGACTCCGCTCGCGTCTTACTGGAGACCCGCGTCAAGACTCAGCCCGACGACGCTCGCCTTCACATGCATCTGGCCATCGCTCTCGCCGGCATCGGCAAACGTGACCTCGCACTCGCATCGGGACTGCGCGCCCTCGAACTTGTTCCCTCCGGCAAGGATCACGTATTGGGGACCTTCCTCATGGAATTGATGTCGCTGGTCTACGTCATGACCGATGATTTTGATTCCGCCGTCGGTCTTCTGCGCCAAATTCTGATCAGCCCCGCGAATTTCTCGGT
>WBZO01007371.1_pt1 | contig 10232 bp, 10 predicted proteins | sample 5204261 | NCBI WGS metagenome assembly WBZO01 (sample SAMN12412400, study PRJNA552823) | activated sludge metagenome | isolation source: activated sludge from anammox sidestream of wastewater treatment plant... | place: USA: North Carolina | collected 2017-09
CGCGCGCAGCCGCGAACGCAACTGTTGCCGTTCGCCGCCACTGCCGCTGACCAACCCGACTGAGCTGACGAAGCTGCGTACCGCACGGCTTCCTGAGTAGAAGGCGACCAGGTAGCCAATGATGCCCAGGCCTCGCAGACCCTCATTGAACATCTGTTCAAATGCGGGCACCGCATATTGCGCTGCAACCTCGGTACCGACGAGTTGTACGATCGCCTGCTCCAAGTCCGCCTTGATTGCGTCATCCACGCCAGACCCGGAAATCCGGACGACAAAACCCACTGTCGAGGCTATTGCCAGAATCAACCACGGCAGCGAGAACACCGCCCAAAATGCCGTATCCGCGGCCAGGCTGCCAACTCGGCGACCGGAACTGACCGCCCAGAACTTCATAGCGAAGCGAAAGTAGCGCAACGGCATCCGACGAAGGAGTCGGATCACATAGCGCTCCATGTTCAGCAACACTCCCACCGTCGCGGGCCTCACGCCTGTTCTAGGCGGTAACGTGAGTCGGGTGACTGACGATTCACCGAAGATTCGGGTGTTCCTGCTCGACGACCACGAGGTCGTCCGACGCGGCGTGGCCGACCTGTTGGAGTCTGAGGGCGATATCGAGGTGGTTGGTGAGGCGGCGACCGCCGCCCAGGCGATGGCACGGGTTCCGGCCCTCAAGCCGCAGGTCGCGGTGCTGGATGTGCAGTTACCGGATGGGAACGGCGTGACAGTGTGCCGTGATCTGCGGTCGCAGTTTCCCGACCTGAAGTGCCTCATGTTGACATCCTTTGAGGATGACGAGGCGCTACTTGACGCGATCGTCGCAGGAGCGAGCGGTTACGTTCTGAAGCAGATTCGCGGGACCGACCTGATCGGCGCAGTGCGCACTGTCGCTTCTGGCGGTTCCCTGCTTGACCCATCCGCCACTGCCCGCGTAATGCAGCGGATCCGCAACGAGGCGAACAAGACGGACCCATTGGCTGCGTTGACCGAACAGGAACGCAGGATCCTCGACCTCATTGGTGAAGGCATGACCAACCGGCAAATCGGCGAGCAACTGTTCCTCGCCGAGAAGACGGTCAAGAACTATGTCTCGAGCATCCTGAGCAAACTCGGCCTGCAGCGCCGAACCCAGGCAGCCGTCTTCGTTTCCAAGGTCAAGGGGAACTAGTCCCAAGCCGACGAGCTGCTAGCCAACGAGCGGAGCGGTCCACGTCAGCACCGTCGACCAGCCGACGCCAGGCAACTCGTCAGAGTCCGCCACCTGCACGACCTCGAACGATCCGCCGTGTTGCTGGGCGCGGGTCTCCAGGTTCGCCAACCCGCTGCGACGCGGCGCTGAGCCATCGGTTGGTGCCAGCGAGTCGATTCCCACTCCGTCATCACGCACAACCAGAGTCAGCACATCGTGGCCCACGTCAACCGTGACCTCGACTTTTGAAGCTGATGCGTGCTTTGCGATGTTCGACAAGGACTCACGGACGACAGCAATGACATCTTCGGTCATTGAGTCAGGAATCGTGGCGTTGATCGGACCGTCGATGCGGACAACTGGACTGAACCCCAGGATCGAGCTCAACTGATCGGCCAATCCAACGATTCGGGCACGAACTCCGACAGGTTCGTCACGCTGAACAGTCTGCAGCGAGTAGATCGTCGACCGAATATCGCGGATCGTCACGTCGAGGTCATCGACCACCGCGTGGATCCGCTTCTCGATTTCAGGATCGGTGATCAAACGTGAAACTGACTCCAGTTGCATGCCGGTTGCGAAGAGTCGCTGGATGACTGAGTCATGCAAGTCGCGAGCGATGCGATCCCGATCCTCAAACACCAGGACTCGTTCTGAATCACTGCGGGCCTCGGCTAGCTCCAGGGCTAGGACCGCCTGCCCGGCGAAACCTTGCAACGCCACCACAGTCTCGGGACCGAAGCGATCACCCTGCTTGGCATTCGCGACGCACAGCGCCGCAGCTGCCGAACGCCAACCGAGCGGAACTGACAGCGAGGGCTCCGGCAGGGGCAGTGGAGTTCCGATCGCATCGATAGCACCCGCACCGTCAGCGACCTCAACGACCAGGGTGCCGTACTTGTCAGCGAAGCCAATAACAGCTAGATCCGCGCGCGCGATCTTTCCCGCCCAATGCGCCACAAGTTGAAGTACGCCGTCGGTCTCGGAGCCCGCCAGAAGTTCCCGGTTGATCTCCGCCATTCCCCGCTGCCACTCCTCCGAACGGCGCGCCTCCCCGTACAGTCGAGCGTTCTCAATGGCGATGCCAGCCGCGCTCGCGAGGGTGAGAACCACGAGCTCGTCGTCGGCTGTGAACTGACCCCCGCCGCGTTTCTCCGTCAAATAGAGATTCCCGAAGACCTCGCCCCGGGTGCGGATGGGGACACCGAGAAAGCTGTGCATGACGGGGTGTTTCGCCGGGAAACCAACCGAATCCGGATGAGACATCAGATCAGCAATCCGCAGCGGCTTGGGTTCCCTGACGAGCAACCCGAGGATTCCTTCGCCGTGTGGCAGGCGTCCGATCTGCGCTCTCTGGTCGTCGTCAATCCCAGTCGTCACAAATTCAACGAGAGTCCGGCCACGTGGACCGCGACCGACTCCGGCGTACTCCTGCCCGATCACTCCGAGCGCACCGTATTCGCAGTCGGCCAAATCGACCGCGGTTTCCACGATACGGCGCAGAACGGCAGGGAGTTCCAAGTCGCTGCCGACTGCCAAGGCGGCAGCAAGTACGCCGGTGAAGCGCTCTTCGCTCATCGCTGGGTCGCTACTCACCCTTGTAGCCTGCCATCGGAGAGGACATTTCGGGCGAATTTGGCGGGCAGGTGGGCGATTCCGGGGTGACAAGAGAGAGTTTTCGCGTCACCATGAGCCTCGAAGATGATGTTGGCAGGGAGGAAGTCATGAAGGTTGCAGCAATATTGTCGAACAAGGGCGACTTCGTCGCCACCGTTGCCCCCGACGCAAGCGTTACCGCCCTGCTCGCCCTGCTCGCCGAGAACGAAATCGGTGCAGTAGTGGTATCGGGAGACGGCGCCATCATCAACGGGATTGCCTCCGAGCGCGACGTTGCCCGGGCACTGACGAGCGAGGGCGCGACTGTTCTGGACGCACCCGTTTCACACATCATGACGAACGTCATCTGCACCTGCGAACCCGACACTCCGGTTGAAGAAGTCATGGTCCAGATGACCGAAAACCGCGTCCGCCACGTGCCGGTTCTCAAGGACGGCAAGATGATTGGCATCGTGAGCATCGGTGACATCGTCAAAGCGCGGATTGATCACCTGGAAGATGAGCGCAAGTCGCTGCTGTCGTACATCACCAGCTAGTTCAATCGCGTCGGCCGCTGCTAGCGGTCGTCTGACAAAGCCTCTTCCGGCAATGTCTGCGCGTTGTATTCCACTAGCCGCCACTGGGGAGGCGTCGGGACGTCCGGGAACTGTTCCGTGGGCCCGGTGAGAACGTCAGCCAGCGACGCGGTCGCACTCACTGCCTCCGTTTGAGTCTCACCCAGCACGCACCACGCGCAGTTCGACAGAACACCCAGGATTCCCCAGTGATCTGCGGGTAGGCCTAGCATGCTGCCAATCGCGGCTCGTGCCGAGCCACCATGAGTCACGACGACCAGCACGCCACCGCTGGGTACGTCGGCCAATGCTCCGTCAATCGCAGCGGTCATTCGCGCGGCCACGTCGCTCCGGCGCTCCCCTCCACCGGGTGCGAGGTTCGATCCCGCCGCCCAAGCGGCCAACTCGTCACCGAACCGCCGCTGCAATTCCTCGCGCCCCAGGCCCTCCCAGCCACCAGCGAACGTCTCGCGAAGATCCGGGTCAACCTGCATCGGAAGCCCGGTATGGTCAGCCAGTGCCTGTGCGGTGTTGCGGGCCCGCTGGAGGTCGCTGCTGACGATCTTCGATGGGTTCAAGCTCGCCAACATTGGAGCGGCCAGCCTGGCCTGAGTCTGGCCCACGTCGTCGAGCGGGATGTCGCTATGGCCTTGAAACCGACGTTCGGCGTTCCAGGCAGTGCGGCCATGGCGCCACAGCACCACCCGACGCCCGCTCAGGAGGATTTCCTTGCAAGCTCCGGAATCTCCACCACCGGACAGTCATTCCACAGTCGTTCGAGGCGATAGAACTCCCTGGCCTCCGCCAAGAACACGTGAACCACGATGTCTGGGTAGTCGAGCAGAATCCAGTTGCCGTCCCGTGCACCTTCACGGTGCAGCGGCTTCTGGCCGATCTTGCGAAGCTCGTCCTCGACGTTGTCGACGATCGCGGAAAGTTGACGGTCGTTGTTCGCAGAACACACAACGAACACATCGGAAAGCGCCAAGTGCGAACTGACGTCGATCGCGACAACGTCGGTCGCGAGTTTGTCGGTGGCGGCGGTCGCTGCCACAATCGCCAACTCTTTGGCGTTCGATGTTGCGCTCAAAGCGTGCCCTTCAGATCTCAGCTAACGGCGCTCCGTTGGCGTCAGCCCTTGAATGCACCGTCAAGATGCACGCTCTAAGGGTGCCACAGACACTGGCGGACTCGGCGCAGTGATTCGGGCGAGCACCAACCTCAGCTAGCAGTCGTGGCGCTCGGGGTGGGCGAAGGAGTCGTGAACTTGGAGTCTGCCGCGAGTTGAACGCTGGCCTGCACCCCGACCGTCTGCGTCGGCGCCACCTTCACCTGGGTGGTGGACAGTCCGAGCGTTCGGGCAATCTGTTCGCCGAGGGTGCGCTCCTTTTCGCTCGGCACGAAGACTTCGGAACTTGGCTGGGTCGCGAGTTGCCCGCCCCAAACGAGCGAAAGCTTCTCCGCCGTGAAGGCATTCGATGCCTCATCGATGGCCTCGTAGTCCGCACCGGCTGCGGAGACCCTAATCCTGGGAACAGCGCCGTCGGTACCGGGGATCAGCACCGAAGGTGCGAACAGGCCCAAGATGGTTGGCTGCGTCTTTGCCGGAATGACGGTGTAGATGGCCGTTGCCCCAACGCCTGCGACCGCGGCTGATGGCGTTGACGTCGTCATAGTGCGCGCGGTCAGAGACGTCTGGGCGTTCAGTAGCGCCTCAGAGACCTCCTCCGGCGACAGGCTGACGCGCGACAGGGACCCAAGGCTGCCGACGATGCTGCGCACACGATCAAGGTTGCCTGGCAGTTTGAGCAACACTTGCGTCCATACCTCGTTGAAGCGGGCCATTCGGCCCTCTTGCTCCTCGTTCGGGTTGAGCGCAATGACGTACTGGGCGGCCGCCGGACCATAGAGCTTGCTCTTGCCCGCCTTGACCAACACCGTCGTCTTGCCGTCTGCGTCGACGGCGACGACTGGCACCGGTGAGTTGACCGTGACTCCACCGACCGAATCGACGAGTGCAGCAAATGCGAGCCGATCCAGGATGAATGCACCGTCCACGTCGAAACCAAGCTCATTCGAAACGTCACGCGCAACATCGGCTGGAGCGAACGGACCCCGCTGGGACAACGACACCGAACCCAGGTTGTTCACGGCGATGGCAAGTCCTGGCTGCATGGACAGCCAGCTTCCGACCGGAACCGTGTCTGGTGTGGCGACCGCGCCGTGCACGACGGCATCGGTGATCAAGGACTTCTCATCGCGCACGGCAACCAACATCGTTCCCTGGTCGGGGGTTCCGACCGAGTTGGTCGTCGTCGGACTTGGCGTCGGCTTGACCTCTGGCGTCGTTGAGTTGGTTCGCACCAACACAGCCACGGCCACCAGCACCAATATGAGTAGCAGTAGACCGATGGCCACGAGCAGTCGGCGGCTCATGCCGACTCCACCGGCGGCTGAACCCGGTAGAGCCCACGCTTTCGGATGTAGCGCACGACCTCTGATGGTGTCAGGTCATCAATCGGCAATCCGTCTGCCAACCTCCGTCTTATGACGGTCGAGGAGACATCGACTTCCGGAATCGGCAGGAGCTTGATTGCCCCACCACCTGTTGGCAGCTGCGCGTCGAGTTCATGGCCAGCACGCGTCACTCCAACGAACGTGGCGAGTTCGAGCAGGCTCGGGTATTCCCGCCAAGTGGGAAGTCCCGCGAGCGCGTCCGCACCAGTGATGAAGAAGAGTTCAGCGTCGACATATGCGGGCTGGGCCAGCAACTCGCGGAGGGTGTCACAGGTGTACGTGGGTGCCGGACGATCGACCTCGATTCGACTGACATCGAGCCTGTCGTCGGAGATTGTCGCGAGCAGAGCCATGCAGTAGCGGTCTTCGGGGGAACAAACGACGTCTCCGTCCTTCTGCCAAGGTCTACCTGCCGGAATGACCAGAACCTGATCCAACTCAAGGACGTCCGCCACAGTTCGCGCAGCGCTCAAATGGCCGTTATGGATGGGATCGAAGGTTCCGCCCAGAATTCCGACACGTTGCGCCACGCATCGAACCCTAAATGGTAGGGCTCAGCGATCTACGTTCAGGCGGCTGACGGCGAAAACGGCCGCACAGAACACCACGAACGCCAATCCCATGTACAACCATTCACTGCCGTAGTACTCGACATTGCTGGGGACTGGGTCGTTCAGACTTGCACCACCGGGGTAGGTGCCGTTGACCATCTCCGTCGCATTCGCAAGCAAGTTCAGGAACATGCCCTCACCATATCGCTAGCCGCTTAGGAACGCACCTGACCATCGCCTGTAACGACGTATTTTGTCGTGGTCAATTCAGCGAGTCCCATGGGTCCGCGGGCGTGCAGCTTCTGGGTCGAAATGCCAATCTCGGCACCGAATCCAAACTCGCCACCATCGGTGAAGCGCGTGGATGCGTTGACCATGATGGCGGCGGAATCGACCTCGCCGCTGAACGTGGCGATCGCGGCAGCCGAGTCACTTATGATGGCTTCGGTGTGCCCCGTGGACCAGCGTCGGATGTGAGAGATCGCGGCGTCGATCGATTCGACAACCCCTGCTGAGATGTCCAGTGAGTAGTACTCGGCTGCCCAGTCTTCATCAGTCACGGCCGGAACATCGATGCCGAGCTCCGCTGCTGCGGCTGCGATCTGCTCGTCACCGTGCACTGTCACTCCGGCGGCCTCCAGTGCCCGTAGCGCCACCGGAAGGAATCGACCGGCAACGTCGGTGTGCACCAGCAGCGACTCGGCGGCGTTGCAGACACTGGGCCGCTGAGTTTTGGCGTTGAGCAAGATCGCGACGGCGGTGTCAACGTCGGCGTCTGCGTCGACGTACACATGGCAGTTCCCGACGCCCGTCTCAATGACCGGCACGGTCGAGTTTTCGACGACCGAGTTGATGAGGTCAGCACCCCCGCGGGGAATGATGACATCAACGAACCCTCGAGCTGTCAGTAGTTCCTTCACCGAATCGTGGCTGGTTCCGGGAACGAGCAAGATGGCATCGGGGGTGACCGCCGAGCCGACCAGCGCCTCGCGCATGACTTCAACCAGAACCGTGTTGGAATCGAACGCTGACGAAGAGCCCCGCAGGAGTGCCACGTTGCCACTCTTGAGCGCCAGCACCGCTGCGTCAACGGTCACGTTCGGCCGAGCCTCGTAGATCATCCCCACGACGCCCATCGGCACGCGCAGTTGCCGCACCTGCAACCCGTTGGGCAGGGTGTAGCCGCGAACAACTTCTCCGATCGGGTCAGGCAGCGTGGCAACGTCTCGGACAGATTCAGCGATGTCGGCGATACGCTCGGGAGTCAGCGTCAGGCGATCGATGAGTGCTCCAGAGAGTCCGTCCTGCTGAGCACGGTCCACGTCGCTCGCGTTGGCCGAAACGATTCGCAGGGTCTGCTGCTCAAGGGCATCGGCGATGCGCAGCAGGGCGGCATCCTTGTCGGCGCGGGTTGCGGTCGCCAGCGTCGCGGCCGCATCACGCGCAGCGCGAGCCACATCCGTGAAACCCAACGCATCGGGCTGGTTCGATGAAGTCACAGGGGCTAGGTTACGCGGCTGGCTACGGGAAGCGCCGCCGAATTCGCTGGTCTGCCTACTCGCCTGTTATCACCAGGTCGTCGCGGTGGACGACCTCGCGCTCGTAACCAGATCCGAACTCGGCGGCGAGTGCCTTCGTGGAGCGGCCCATGAGCATCGGTAGTTCGTTGGCATCGAAGTTCACAATTCCGCGGCCGATCACCCGACCATCACCAGCCGCAAGCTCGATCGGATCACCGACCTCGAAGCTGCCCGAGACACTGATGATTCCAGCGGGTAGCAGGGACGCCTTCTGCTGTGTCAACGCTCGCACCGCGCCATCGTCAAGCACGATCTGGCCTTGGACGTCGGATCCGTGCTGCAACCACAACAGGCGGCTTGGGCGCCGACGCCCGGACGGATGGAACAGTGTGCCCACGGCTTGCCCTGCCAGTGCCTCTCCGGCTTTCGCCATGGAAGTCAGCACCACGGGCACGCCAGCGTCGGTCGCAATGCGCGCAGCCTGCACCTTCGTGCGCATGCCGCCGCTGCCAACATTCGTGCCACGGCCCCCAATGGTGTAATCAGCGAGTTTCGTTGGATCAGACACCTCAGCGACCGCGGTGCTGCCCGCCCTTTCTGGCGGGCCGTCATAGAGGGCGTCGACATCGGACAGCAGTACCAACGCATCCGCATGAACGAGGTGGGCCACCAGAGCCGCCAGGCGATCGTTGTCGCTGAGCCGAATCTCCTCCGTCGCGACGGTGTCGTTCTCGTTGACGATCGGGACCACCCCGAGTTCCAGGAGTCGATCCAAGGTGCGTTGGGCGTTGCGATAGTGGACGCGACGACCGATGTCGTCGGCGGTCAGGAGCACTTGGCCGACTGTGCGGTCATGCACGCCGAACCGAGCCGCGTAGGCCCCCACCAGCACGCTCTGTCCAACACTCGCGGCAGCCTGGGCGGTGGCGAGGTCTCGTGGACGGGTTGCCAAGCCGAGGGGCCCAATGCCGCTGGCAATCGCACCACTGGATACCAGCACCACCTGACGACCGGCCGCGACCACGTGCGCCACGACGTCGACCAGTTCATTCACTCGGTCCAGGTCAATACGGCCCTCAACTGTGGTCAGTGAGGAGGATCCAACCTTGACGACCACGCGCGGCGCGGCGCCGACGGCCTCTCGAAGGGCTACGCCCTTACTCACCATTCCTCCAACCGCGGGTCGGTGCCTCGCGGAGCGGAGGCGTTGCTGTCACCAGCGTGAATGCTCGGCTTCCAATCAAACACCACGGCGTTGTCGGAGTCACCGATAATTACGGTCGCGCCGGGCTTTGCACCCTTCTTGAACAGTTCGTCTTCGACGCCGAGCCGTGCCAGCCGGTCAGCCAGATAGCCGACAGCCTCATCATTGCTGAAGTCGGTCTGGCGGACCCAGCGGGCAGGCCGAGCGCCAATAACCCGGAAGGCATCCCCTTCGGGTTGAACCTCGAAGCCACTGTCATCGACGGCTGTGGGCCGCAGAATGACAACTTGCGGTTGCTCCTGCGCAGCCTGCTCATCGCGATTGATCGCCACGACATTGGCCATCGCGTAGCGCAGGGGGTCAAGTCCCGTGTGGGCAACTGTGGAGATCTTGAATACCGGCCAGCCACGTTCCGTGGCGATCTGCTCGCTCACCATGTCCGCAAGCTCGCTTGCCTCCGGCACATCGCACTTGTTGAGCGCGACCAGGCGCGGGCGATCGGTCAGACCGCCGTATTCGGCGAGTTCAGCTTCAATCGCATCGATGTCGCTGATTGGATCGCGACCGGGCTCCAAAGTCGCGCAGTCAACGACGTGAACCAAGGCTGAACAGCGCTCCACGTGGCGCAGGAACTCCAGTCCCAGTCCCTTGCCCTGACTGGCACCCGGAATCAGGCCAGGAACGTCGGCCACGGTGAATACCGTCTCCCCTGCCTTCACGACGCCAAGGTGGGGCGCGAGGGTGGTGAAGGGGTAGTCCGCGATCTTTGGGCGAGCGGCGCTGAGGACCGAAACGAGGCTGGACTTGCCCGCCGAGGGGAATCCGACCAGGCCAACATCGGCGATGGTCTTGAGCTCCAACATGAGGTCCGACGCGGTCCCCGGTTCACCGAGTAGCGCGAAGCCTGGTGCCTTGCGGCGCTTGTTGGCCAGCGCAGCGTTGCCGAGCCCACCGCGACCCCCGTAGGCGGCGATAAATCTGGTCCCGTGCCCGACGAGGTCAGCGAGCACGCGGCCGTTGACGTCTGTGACAACCGTTCCCTCTGGCACCGGCACGATCACATCGTCGGCGTCCGCGCCATTT
>WBZO01007372.1_pt1 | contig 10232 bp, 7 predicted proteins | sample 5204261 | NCBI WGS metagenome assembly WBZO01 (sample SAMN12412400, study PRJNA552823) | activated sludge metagenome | isolation source: activated sludge from anammox sidestream of wastewater treatment plant... | place: USA: North Carolina | collected 2017-09
CGGGCAGCCCGTTGATCCCCTGGGGCAGCACGACGATGCCAGCCAATGCGCCGGCCGGCACCTCGTTGGCCAGCTTCTGGGACACGAACACGGTGTGGATCCCTCTCAACAACCAGACCGTACAGCGAACCACCTACGATAACAATCTCCACCCCTGGCGCCAGCAGTACTTCAACGGACCGCGCACCTGGGGCCTGGACGCGTCCATCATGAAGAACATCCCGATCAACGAATCGCTCCGGCTCCGCTTCCAGGCGGACTTCTTCAACGTGCTAAACCACCCCAACAACCCGACCGGCGTGAGCGCCGACGGCCTGTTGTCGGCCAGGACCAGCGGCGTCAACTCTCGCGAACTCCAGCTCAGCTTGCGGCTGCACTGGTAGACGCCGCGCGGCCCGGCGGAAGGAGGTTCCCGCCGCTGCCGAACGCTCACCCGGTGGAGGCCGGGCCGTTCAGCACCCGCCGGCCGGCGCCGTCGCCGGCAGCCGCAGAATGATCGTCGCGCCTTCGCCCGGTTCGCTCTCGACGCTCACCTGCCCGCCGCTCTGTTTGACAAAGCCGTAAACGCTGGCCAGTCCGAGACCCGTGCCTTTCCCCTTGGGCTTGGTCGTAAAAAACGGATCGAAGATGAGCTTCTGGATCTCCCGGCTCATCCCTTCTCCGGTGTCTCGAACCAGCACCTCGATCCAGCCTGCGCCGGGCGGATCCTTCGCGCGCGTCAGGCGCGTCGCGAGCGTGAATTCACCGCCGCTGCCCATTGCATCGCGAGAGTTGGAAGCAAGATTGAGGATCGTCTGCTCGAACTGCGCATGGTCCAGAAAGGCCAGCGGCAAGCCGGACTCCAGGTCGTAATGAAGCTTCACCGCGGAGCCCAACAGCGGCGTCAACATTCCTTCCATGCCCAGCAGAGCGCCGTTGACATCCAGCGGAGCCGGCTTGATCATCTGCTTGCGGCTGAAGGCGAGCAGTTTGCCCGTCAACTCCGCCGCCTTCGCCCCTGCCTTCCGGATCTCGCCCACCGGCCCGCGGATCGGCGAATCCGGCTGCAGCCGATTCATCACCACGTCGCTGTAACCGTTGATCACCGTCAACAGGTTATTGAAGTCGTGCGCGATCCCGCCGGCCAGGTTCCCGACCGACTCCATCCGCTGCGCGTGACGAATCTGCTCCTCCATCGCCCGGACCTCGGTGACATCCTGCACCGACCCCATCAGCACCCTTTCGCCCCGCGCGTTGAGATGCTGCTTCGCCTTAATGCGGATGCGCCGGACGCTGCCGTCCCTCCGCACCATGCGGTGCTCCATGTCGCGGTCCGCTCCGGTGAGATCGGCTCTTTCGACCTCGTGTCTCGCCTCGGCGGCATCTTCCGGATGGATCGCCGAGAGAACGAACTCGAGGGTTGGAACGATCTCTCCTGGAGAGAAACCATAAATTCTGTACACCTCGTCGGACCAGGTGAGAACCCCCGTGGCGAGGTTGCGCTCCCAGGTCCCGAGGTGAGCGATCTCCTGGCCGCGGGCCATGCGGTCGCGCGTGCCGGTCAGTTCCGCCTCCGTCCGTCTCAAGCGGCGGCGGCTGACGATCAGCGCGGCCGTCACCAGTGTTTGAAACAGGATCAAAAGCGCCGCGGACCGGATCCACCAGGCATACTGGCGGTAACTCTCCCGCCACGTCGCGCTGAAGTTGACGAAGGCGGTCCCTGCGGGCCAGACCTCTGTCGTCAATCCAAACTTCTTCTGCAACGAATGGTCGACCACCAGCGTCGGCCACGGCGGCTCGCTAGCCATGCTTGCCACCCCGCCCCCCTCCAACACGCGCAGGGCGAGTTCCCCGGCCAGCGCGCCGTGAACGCGGCCGCCACCCACGCTCCCGGCTAGGATGCCCGTCCCCGGATAGCGCAGGTTCGGACACAGAATCGGCGCTCTGCTGGCCTCCGCCATCGCCCTCCCCGATTCCCGCGGGCTGACAAAACCGCCGTCCGGGGCCATCGAATAGGTGGTAGCGATCACAACCGCCTCCGGCGGCACCCGCCGGAGCGCCGCGAGAATCTCCGGCAGAGGCATCCGCTGACCATCCAGGAATTCAAACCGGATATCGCTTCGCTGGCCGGCAATCGCCTTGAATGCATCCCGGCGCGCGCGGTCCGCCTCCGCATTGTCGGTAACGATCACAAGCCGGCGATTCCCGGGACGAATCCGCAACGCCAGGTCGACCCAGGGTTGGATGGACGGCTGTTCCGGCAACCCGGTCCACCCCCGCGCCTTGGCTGCTTCCTGCGCGGCGGAGCCCAGTTCGCCGCAATAGACCACGGGGACTCCCGGGAATAGCCGCTCGCCCCGGTCGAGCAGGAACCGCAATGCGTCGTCATCCACCGCAACGATCAGGTCGAGTCGCACGCCGCGCAGACTCTCGGCCACGTGCCGTTCGGCCAGTTCCACGTGGGCCGGTTCGTCGGGGCGTCCGTGCTCCAGGAATTCCGTCCAAACCTCAATCTCGACGGACGCGGCAAGAAACTTCTCGTTCAAGCCGCGGTTGAAGTCTTCGGTCCAGGGATGGCTGGAGTAGTACGAGTTGAGCACCAGGACGCGCTTGAAGCCGGACCGGGGAGGCGTCTGGCTCGCTTGGGCTGGTGAGTCCGCGCCAGCGGCGGCCGCTGCCGTCAGCGCGATGAGGACGACGAAGGATTGCAGTCTGAATTTGAGGATAAGTGCCTCAGCGCCAGAGTGGAATCACGGATATGATACCCCCATCGCACCCGGGCTGTGGCGGCCCCGCGGACCGGTCGATCGGCGGCTCAGTGAACCGGCCCGCCCTGATGAAGGTTCAGAAACTCTTCGTCGATCTCGCGCCGGACCAGCGGCGCCGCCCCGCCCGGCCGCCAGTAGCGGATCCTGCCCTCGCCCAGCTTCCAACTCAGGCACGCTTCACCGCCACGGTAGCGTGTAGGGAAATCGACCGCTCCCGCGTCGAGGTCCACCACTCTGACCCCCAGCAGTTCCAACACCTCCATCGTCGACCGTAGCGCCTCGAAGTCTGTCCTCCGCTTCAACGCATGGCGCACGTGCTCGGAGGGATCCAGATCCAGACCCCCGGTCGCCTCGATCCGGGCCGCCAGCCGCGCAAGGTCCAGGCCGCCGCGCTCGATCCGGATGCGCGACTGCCGGGCGGAATGCACGAGCCTGGCAACCTCCGGCAGGAGGCCCTGTGCCTGTTCCAGCGTAAAGTATCGGGTAGACATCGCCAATCCGCTCTCTATCCGTTCTCTATCCGCTTAGACGCCGCAGCCGCTGAGTTGGCTTCATGGATCGGTTGGTCAAGTCCGTTGAAAGCCCACCTGGTCCCGTTCGCCCGCCTGGCGGCCCGCTCACAGCTTCGGGAAGAAGGTTGCGGCCCCCCGGGGCGAAGATAGGAACGGAGGCTTTCCTCCCGCGAATCATGCCGATACATCGATTTCTGGCCGCTGCAATCTGCCTGCCTGGACTGGCCCTCGCTCAGCCTGCGGCGACCGGCGCCGTCGCGGGTACTGTGAGCGTAGCCGCCAACGGAATGGCGCTCCAGAACGCCACCGTACACTTGACCCCGACGGGGCGCTCCACGCAAACCGATGAGTACGGAAACTATTCGTTCCAGGGCGTCGCGCCCGGCGCCTACATCGTGGTAGCCCACATGCACTCGCTGAACGACAACCGGCAACGTGTGACCGTCGTCGCCGGACAGACCGTGAACGTCGATTTCGCTCTCCGGTTGAGCCCGGTGCGGGATTCGGTCACGGTCACGGCGGAAGGGCGCGAGGTCGATTCCACGGGCAGCATGCAGACGGTTGGCTCCGTCGAGGGGTATGAGCTGATGACGCGGACGCAGGCGGCTTCGCTCGGCGATTTGCTCGAAAACGAAACCGGCATCGCCAAGCGGAGCGGCGGCCCCGGCTCCTCCCGGCCGGTCGTTCGCGGATTCGATGGCGACCGCGTGCTGATCCTTCAGGATGGCGTCAGAACGGGCGCCCTCTCAGCGCAATCGGGGGATCACGGCGAGCCTGTCGACGCCACTGCCGTCGATCGCGTGGAAGTGGTGCGCGGTCCCGCGACGCTGCTGTACGGCAGTAACGCCATCGGCGGCGTGGTGAACATCCTGACCGGCCATCATATTCTGCACGAACATCCGCACGAGGGCTTTCATGGCGCCGTCACCGCGCTCGGCGGAAGCGCTAACGCCCAGGGCGGCGGCAGCGGGCAGTTCGAACTCGGCAGGCGGCAGTGGCTCTTCCACGCGGCCGCCGGTGGGCAGCGGACGGGCGACTACGACACCCCGATGGGGACAGTTTTCAATTCAGGCTCGGATTTCAGACATGGCGGCGGCGGCGCGGGCAGGTTCGGCGAAAAACTCAGCTTCAATGCCAACTACCTGCGGCAGGAGGGCTCCTATGGAGTGCCCTACTCGGAGGAGGGCGGGCACGATCACGAAGGGCCGGTGGGTTTGCAATGGGGGCGCCACAACCTCAGGGGCAACGCGGCACTCAAGCAACTCGGCGGTTTCATCGAACAGTTCCAACTGGCGGTGAACTACTCGGACTGGCGTCACAACGAGATCGCACTGGCCGCAAACACCATCTCCACCCGCTTCTCCAACCGGCAGTTCATCTACCGCGGCGCCCTGTCGCAAAAAAAGAACGGCCGATGGGGCGGCAGTCTCGGATTCTGGGGAATGCAGCGTAGTTTCGATGCGGTCGGCGAGGAGGCCCTCGCCCCACCGGTCGATCAATCCGCATTCGCCCTCTTCAGCCTGCAGGAATTGACCTTGGAGCGCCTCAAACTGCAGTTCGGCGCGCGCTACGAGCGCAACGCCTATCTGCCGGCCGGACTCGCGCGCCGGTCCTTCAATGGACTTTCCGCCTCGGCCGGCGCCGCAGCGCCGCTTTGGACCGGCGGAATGCTGGTGGCCAACTATACCCACTCCTATCGCGCCCCGGCCCTCGAGGAACTCTACAATCGCGGCCCTCATCCGGGCAATGGCGTCTATGAGATCGGCGACGCCCGGCTGCGGCGGGAACTCGGCGACACCGTCGAGATCGCCCTGCGCCAGCGCAACCGCCGCTTCCGCGGCGAGGTCCAGTTGTTTCGCTCCCGGATGCGCGGTTTCGTCTACTTCAATCCAACCGGCGAGTACGAACATGGGCTCCCGGTCGCCGAGTATAGACAGGCCGGGGCACGCTACCTCGGCGTCGAAGCCAGGACCGAGTTCAACCTCTACCAGCCGCTCTGGCTCTCACTCGCCTTCGACGCCGTGGACGCGAATCTGACTACGCCGGCTCGCGTCAACCTGCCCAGGATCCCGCCCGTGCGGGGCAGAGCGGGCATAAGCTGGATCTGGCGAAGTCTCACCGTCAGGCCCGAACTCATCCTGGCCAACCGGCAGTGGCAGATCGCCCCCAATGAAACCGCCACCGCGGGGTACGCCGTCCTGCATGCCTCGGCCATGTACACGTTTACTGGCCGGCGCCTGATGCACACCTTCCAGGTGGCCAGCTTCAACCTCGGCGACAGGCTGTACCGGAACCACCTCAGCCTGATCAAGCAGTTCGCCCCCGAGATCGGTCGCGGCGTTCGCTTCAGCTACACGATGAATTGGTTTTAACCTTGCGGTTCACAATTTGCCCGCCCCATTGCGCGCCGCCCGCCTACAAACAAAAGGCCAGCCGAAGCTGGCCTTTTCAAATAGGCGGGAGGGCGGACCCGGGGGTAGTGGGTGGCGGGTGGGTCCGCCCTCTGTGGGGGAGATTAATATCTCTTAAACTCTGGTGTCCAGCCCTCCAGGGCTCACTCAACCCTGTAGGCACCTTCCACGTACTCATCAAGCATACCAATAAACTCCGCCACAATGCCATCCCCCCGCAAAGTTTTTGTTAGCTTCCCGTCGACATAGACCGGTGCGACCGGTTCCTCGAAGTTCCCGGGAAGAGAAATCCCGATGTTGGCGTGCTTCGACTCGCCCGGACCGTTCACCACGCAACCCATCACCGCCACCTTCATCTGTTCCACGCCCGGGTAGCGGTCTTTCCAGACCGGCATCTTGGTCCTGAGATACTCCTCGATCTGCTGGGCCATTTCCTGGAAAAACGACGAGGTCGTCCGGCCGCAACCTGGACAGGCGGCGACCTGCGGGGTAAACGAACGGATCCCCAATGACTGCAGAACCTGTTGACACACAATGACTTCTTCAGTCCTGTCGCCATTCGGTTCCGGTGTCAGCGAAGCCCGGATGGTATCGCCGATGCCCTCCTGCAGCAGGATCGACAGTGCCGCCGTGGTTGCCACGACGCCTTTGGCTCCCATGCCCGCCTCGGTCAGTCCCAGATGGAGCGGACAGTCGCACTCCGCCGCCAAGCGCCTGTAGACGTCGACCAGGTCCTGGACGTTGGAGACTTTGGCGCTGATGATGATGCGGTCAGGGCCGAGTCCGTAACGCTGCGCAAGGGCGGCGGATTCGATGGCCGAGCGGACGATGGCCTCCTTCATCACGCCGGAGGCGTCCAAGGGCTGGGACGACTTGGCGTTCTCGTCCATCATGCGCACCAGGAGCGCGCCGTCCAGCGATCCCCAGTTCACGCCGATGCGCACCGGCTTGCCGTATTCGATGGCGCACTCGATCATCGTCCGGAAGTTGTCGTCCGTTTTCTTGCCGATATCCACGTTGCCGGGGTTGATCCGGTACTTGGCCAACGCCCGGGCGCACTCGGGATACTTCCTGAGCAGGATGTGGCCGTTGTAGTGGAAATCCCCCACAATCGGAGTCCGCACACCAAACAACTGCAGCGTCTCGACGAGTTTGGGAACCGCCCGCGCGGCAGCGTCCGTGTTGACCGTGACGCGAACGAGTTCAGACCCCGCCTGCGCCAGGGCGATCACCTGGTTCACAGTAGACGCGGTGTCGGCCGTGTCCGTATTCGTCATCGACTGCACGACAACCGGATGGCAGGAGCCGACCGGCACTCCGCCGACATCGACGCTCACAGTCTTCCGGCGCTGAATAGTTGCCATATGGATCGTGAAAGTGGAGAACTACCAGTCTAGCGCGACTCGCCGTCCGGCCTGCCATTGGACAACGCCTCCCGCCAAGTTATAGAGTCTATCCTGATGAAACTTCAGGGGACATTGATCAGAAGCACCGTCGTCGCGGCGCTCGGCGGCCTGCTGTTCGGATTCGATACGGCCGTCATCGCCGGCGCGACTCAGGCGCTCACGCGGATCTTCAGCCTTTCGCCCGAGGCGCTCGGCGTGACCGTAGCCAGCGCGCTGCTGGGCACCATCCTCGGCTCGATGCTGGCCGGCTGGCCGAGCGAACGATACGGCCGCCGAGACAGCCTGAAATGGATGGCGCTGCTCTACTTCGCCTGTGCGGTCGGCTGCGCGCTCGCCTGGAATTGGAACTCGCTGGTCTTCTTCCGGTTCGTCGGAGGCCTCGCCGTCGGCGGCAGTTCCGTCCTTGGTCCCATGTATATCAGCGAGATATCCCCGGCCCGCTTACGGGGAAGGCTGGTTGGTTTTTTCCAGTTCAACATCGTCCTCGGGATCCTGCTCGCCTACCTGTCCAACTTCGCCATCGGCTCCATCGGACTCGGCGAGACCGAATGGCGCTGGAAGCTGGGCGTTCAGGCGATTCCCGCCGTCCTTTTCTGGATCATGTTGAACACGATTCCGCGCAGCCCGCGCTGGCTCGCCGGCAAGGGTCGGGATGCCGAGGCTTTGGCGACGCTGACCGCCGTCGGGGAGCCCGACCCCGCCGCCGAACTGGCCGAGATCAAAGCCAGCCTCCACGACGGCGGAGCCCCCGGCGAGGCCCTGTTCCAGCGGCGATACCGGATGCCGCTATTCCTGGCTATTTCGATCTCGATCTTCAACCAGCTTTCGGGAATTAATGCAGTTCTGTATTACTTGAATGACATTTTCGCCAAGGCCGGTTTCGACAAGGTGAGCGGCGATCTGCAGGCCGTCATCGTCGGAGCGACGAATCTCGTTTTTACGATTCTGGCCATGTCAATGATCGATCGCGCCGGCCGCAAGACCTTGCTCCTGGTCGGCAGCGTGGGCACCTCAGTCTGCCTCGGCGGGATCGCGGCGATCTTCCTCAGCGGCCAGCATCAGGAGAAACTGGTGTGGCTGCTGGCCGGCTTCACCGGCTTCTTCGCCTTCTCGCAAGGCGCTGTCATCTGGGTGTTTATCAGTGAGGTCTTCCCGAACCGCGTGCGCGCCAAGGGCCAGAGCCTCGGCAGTTTCACGCACTGGTTCATGAATGCCATTGTGGCCGGCACGTTTCCGCTCATGGCCGAGAAGTCCGGCGGCTACCCCTTCCTTTTCTTCTCCGCCATGATGGCATTACAGTTCTTTGTAGTATTGTTTAGCTATCCGGAAACCAAGGGTGTCTCTCTAGAGGAAATGCAGCACAAGCTCGGAGTGGATTGACCTGTCCGGCCATTCCGCGGAGACACTTTGCTGAGCCATCCGATCAGAAAAATTGATTGGACTTCATCTACGCGCGGGTTTAACGTGGAGGTACGGCGGGCGTTCATGGCGGATGCCCCCATGAACTCTTCCCGCTGAACCTGATTGAATACGACCGGTCCACGTCGCAACCTTCAACTGGCAGATGAGAAAGGTGACAATGGCCGAATTGAAGATCGCTGTTCCGGTTGCTCAAACACGCCAGGCTGTGCTGTTTGAGCTCGAGGATTCGCTCGCTGCACGGTTAACTTCTGCATTGAGGGAGTGCCAATGGCAAGCGGTCGAAGCTCAACCAGGCGCCGCCGGACAGGCGCGGATCGTCTTCTGTTCGCCTGATCGCGATGTCCTGGCAAGGGCCTTCCGTTCGTTTTCCAAGCTCCCTGTAGTTGTCGTCAGCCGTCTTCCTGAAGTCGAAGGATGGCTCGACGCGCTCGAGGCTGGAGCCGCCGATTACTGCGCTGCCCCGTTTGAAGCCTCCCAGTTGCGCTGGCTTCTCGACACGCACACCAGAAGTTTCCGTTCGGCAGCCTGAGGCGCCCTGAGTTCGAATCCGACTCAGGCCGAGGGCGCGCGTGTGCGCCCATCGCGCGCGCCGTGGTCATCGCCGCACCGCTGAAAGCGCGGCTCAGGGTCGGGCTCGAAGCAGCGGTTTGAAGTAACCTAAAAGGGAGAGGCTCGACTATCGCTTGAACCTGCTTGGACTCCCCTGGAACTGGTTTGTCCGCTTCAACGCGCATGTCCAACTCCTGCCGGTGCTCGAAAGCGGGGAAGAGACGCTTGTCGGCGGGCAGGCGGTCATGGAAGGCGTCATGATGCGCGCGCCGCACAGCTATGCGGTCACCATTCGCAAGCCCGACGGCTCCTATGTTACCGACTCGTTCCCCGTCCATCGCGTGAGCGAGAAGTACCCGCTGTTCAAATACCCGCTTCTTCGCGGCGTCGGCACACTAGGCCAGGCGATGTACCTCGGCGTGAAGGCGCTGCGTTTCTCGGCCGATGTGGCTATGGCCGCCGAGGCGGAGAAGCAAGGCAGGCCCGTTGAGGAGAACGGACGGAAGGCTGGCGAGGTCCCGTCGTGGGCGATGACGGCCAACCTCGTCTTTTCCTTCGTCTTCTTCATCGCCTTGTATAAGTTCGTGCCGCTCTGGCTCACCACCCAATTGGAGCGGGTCCTGCCCGAAATCCAGGGCCGCATCGCCTTCAACCTCGTCGACGGGATTATCCGCCTTCTGATCTTCCTGGGTTTTCTCGTCCTCATCTCACGCTGGGAGGAGATTCATCGCGTCTTCGAATTCCACGGTGCGGAGCACCGGACGGTCTTCAATTTCGAATCCGGCAAGGATCTGAGCGTGGCCAACGCGCAGCAATTCGTCACCTGGCACCCGCGCTGCGGCACCAGCTTTCTTCTCGTCGTGATGCTGGTGTCGATCATCGTCTATGCCATCGTTCCGGCCGAGACCTTCTGGATGAAGATGCTGGTCCGGGTGCTGGCGCTCCCGCTGATCACCGGCCTGAGTTATGAAACCATCCGGTTCGCGGCCAGGCGCCGGGCCAGCCTGCTGGCCCTGATGACCGCTCCGGGCCTCTGGCTGCAGCGCATCACGACTCAACCTCCTTCCGACGAACAGACGGCCGTCGCCATCCACGCGCTTGAATCCGCGATGGAACTCGAACGCAAGCAGGGCGGCGAACTGGTCATCGCATAACCTTCATGAACATCACCCGCCACCTCGACGA
>WBZO01007373.1_pt1 | contig 10230 bp, 14 predicted proteins | sample 5204261 | NCBI WGS metagenome assembly WBZO01 (sample SAMN12412400, study PRJNA552823) | activated sludge metagenome | isolation source: activated sludge from anammox sidestream of wastewater treatment plant... | place: USA: North Carolina | collected 2017-09
ATCTGACAGCCCGCTTTGCGGCTGAAATTGCACAGGCGCAAGCGCAGGTGCGGGCGGCATTTGAACGCGATCTTGAACAGTGGCGCGAACAGCACGCAACCCCGCTTCTCAGCACAGAAGGGCAGGAAGTGTTAAATACTTTTCTGCGGGAGAAACTGAACGCAAAAGCGGCACGGCGCGCGCAACTTGAACAGACAAAAGCGCGTTCAAATGCGCTTGTTGAACAGCGTTCAAATGTACAAATTGAACAGCTTGTTGAACGCCCGGTTGAACGCCTTGAACACCTACCTGTACAACCTGAACGCCCACCTGTTCAAGTTGAACGGTTGGCTGAACAGTTTCACCCTGCTATACAACCGATTGAACAGCGCCCTCGGCAGCGTGTGATCGACCACTTGCATAGCAACCCGACAGATGCGGACAAGTCAGTGCGAGAAATTGCGTCTATGCTGGATGTGAGTGTTGGCACGGCAAGCAGCGCCCTTCGCGCCTTCCGCAGCAATGGTCACGGGACGGGTGAATAGGCAGAATCAGGGCGACCATTTGAACGGTTGCCCTGTTCAATTTGAACACTTTATGCGCGTTTACGAGCGCTCATATTTATCGGAGGTGAAATGATGACACATATCACAATTACCGGGTATAGTGATGATTTGATCGAAGTCGATGGCGACATCAACGAGGAGTTCGCCTGCTACATCGATAAGGATAAGAAGTTCTTTGTCGCCGTTTCGGACGGCTCACTTTTCCGTGTGCGCTATGACGACGATGGCCTGTGGCGATTTGACCGACTGATCGCCGGAAGCGCCGAATACAGCAAGACGGACGGCGACGTGCAGCAGGATACCAACGACAAAGTAACCCTTACCGGGAACATCCAGTGGGTTGCCCTGGCGGCTGAAAAGGCCGTGAGGAAATGATGTGTAGGCGCGTTATGGCGAGTATTGAAAGCGTTACAGGATGATTATGATATTCACCGACTGGATGGTTGATCGCAAGCCGGGCGAAATCACCATAACCGTTGTTCGCGGCGCATTTTCGATGATCATCAAGGCTTCGCAGGGTATGGTGTATGACGATTATGTAACCATTCGCAGCGGGGAGGTTATAGAACTAATCGACCCTCCAGATAGTGAACGGCACTGGCTCGGTAAGCACGTGTTGGTCGAAGCAATGCCATATGGTGAAGCAACTATCAAAGAGGTGTAGGTATGAACAACAAACCCCAACCGTTCCAATCGCTCGCCCAAGCCCTTGAAGACATTTCCCACGCGCTCAGTGTATGGGCAACCCGCCTTATCTTCGGCCCGAAGGAACAGCCCTTTTCCGAGGAACGCTGGCGCAAGGAGAGTGAGGAACTACGGCAGGCGCGTGAACGGCTGGAAGCTGCCGTGCGGCGCGAATACTGGTAGTTTTTATGCCGCCTGACTTGCACATCGTTCAACCTATCTTGACGTTGTGCAAGTTTTCTGCTACACTGAATGTACGGCGCTGTTCGGATACGCGCTGGTTTCCCTCCCATCCGCCGTTCTTCCGCCTGAGCCTGAGTGCGACACAGCGCCGCTTATGACCTCTGAACAAATTCTTGCTATTGGCACGATCATTGGAACTTCACTCTGGACGGTTTATCGCCTGTGGAAGAAAGCCAGTGAAGCGCAGGCACAATCCCGCACTACGAAGGATGAAACCAGCGCTCTTAGGGAGGAGTTCACGCGCCTTCGCCTTGAGAATGCCCAACTGACCGGACGGGTTGCCGAACAGCGAATCATCTATCAAAGCAATCTGGACAGCCTGCAAAAGGAACTTTCATCCCTCAAACAGGCGATTTTCATCAAGGAACAACGCGAACAAAAGCTGATTCAGGCGCTCCGGGCCGAACAGCAAAAGAGCCAGCACCAGGCCGAAGAAATTCAAGCGCTGCGCAAGCGCATCACCGAACTGGAAGAACAACTGGGCTTCATGATGAAGCTGAAAGCCGCCAATGACTGATCAGCCGACCCCGCCCGATAACCTGACCAATAAGCAGCGGGTGTTCATTGAGGAATATCTGATCTGTTGGAACGCCACAGAAGCCGCCCGACGCGCAGGGTACAAAGTCCCGCGTCAGGAAGGTTCGCGGCTGTTGTCAAATGCTGACGTTATGCGGGCTATTAGTGAACGGCTTGCCAATCTGCGAATGAAGGCCGATGAAGTGCTGGCGCGGCTGACCGAACAGGCGCGCGGGTCGCTTAGTGACTTCATCAATGAAGCGGGTGAGATTGATCTGGACAAAGCGCGCCAGGATGACAAGTTGCACCTGTTGAAACGGTACAAAGTTACCGAGCGCAAGGTGGCGGGCAAGGCCGAACGCACCGTCGAAGTCGAACTGTACGATGCGCAGGCTGCGCTGGTGCATCTGGGCAAGCATCTGAAACTGTTCACGGAGCGGTTGGAAACGACAGGCGCGAACGGCGGGGCAATTGAGACGAATCACACAGTTGATCTGAGCAAGCTGTCCATTGAACAACTTGAAGCCATTGTCCGTGCCGCAACTGGTGAAGGAAGCCCGGCGTGAACTGGCGCGGCGCAGTCTGGAACACTTCTCAACCTACATCAAGCCGGACTATCAGGTTAACTGGCATCACCGTGTTCTGTGCCGCTACCTGGATCAGTTTGTCGAAGGCGGGATTCGGCGGCTGCTCGTCTTTCTGCCGCCACGTCACGGAAAATCGCAATTGGTGTCGCGCCACCTGCCCGCCTACATTCTGGGACGCAACCCGGACACCAGCATCATCGCCAGTTCCTACAGCGCGGATTTGGCAAGCCGTATGAACCGGGATGTGCAGCGCATTATTGACGATGATCGCTACGTGGCGCTGTTCCCGGACACGCGGTTGTCGGGCGCGAATGTGCGGACGGTGGCGCAGGGGACGTATCTGCGCAATTCGGACATTTTTGAGGTGGTGGGGCGACGCGGCGTGTATCGGTCTACAGGTGTGGGCGGCGGTATTACAGGCATGGGCTTCCATCGGGGCATTATCGATGATCCTATTAAGAACCGGGAGGAGGCGAACTCCCCGACCATCCGTGAAAAACTGTGGGACTGGTACACCAGCGTGTTCTATACCCGGCAGGAAAAGGATGCTGGGATTCTCCTGACTGTCACCCGTTGGCATGAGGACGATCTGGCGGGGCGGCTACTCCGGCAGATGACCAGCGAAGGCGGTGAACAATGGGTGGTGGTCGATTTTCCGGCGATAGCCGAGGACAAGAAGCACCCGGACGATCCCCGGCAAACGGGTGAGGCGCTGTGGCCGGACAAGTACGACCTTGCGCAACTTCGCCAGATTGAACAGACATTGGGCGCGTATGACTGGAACGCGCTGTATCAGCAGCATCCAATCCCGGCATCGGGCGGCCTGTTCAAGCGGGAGAAGTTCAACCAAATCACTGATTGGCCTAAGACGGCTGATGGTAAGTATGTGGATGTGGTGCGGTTGGTGCGGTTCTGGGACTTGGCGCTATCCAGCAAGACCAGTGCCGACTATACAGTAGGGGTGCTGATGGGGCTGACCAAGTTCGGGCGGTTGATTATTCTGGACGTGCAGCGCTTTCAGGCGGAATGGGACGACGTGCCAACCCGTATCCGTGACGTTGCGCTGGCGGATGGGGCGGGCGTGCAGGTCGGCATTGAAACAGCTTTCTTCCAGACCCGCGCCGTTCAGAACTTGCTCAAGATGCCGCAGCTTCGTCAGTACGTGATCAAGGGCTACCCGCCGGATAAGGACAAATACACACGGGCGCTGCCGTTCGCGGCGCGCGTTGGGGCGGATATGGTCGATGTGCTGAAACGCGGTTGGACGGAAAGCTATCTCGATGAACTGTGCGCGTTCCCGCTTGGCGCGCATGACGATCAGGTGGATGCCAGTAGCGGCGCATACACGATGCTCGACACCAAAGTGATTACTTCGGAAGCCCGGAACTATTAGGAGTTGTGATCCTTGTTGCAACCGCTACTTGAGCAAGCCCTGACTGGTAAATACATCTCCTATTCGGCGCGCATCGCTGATCAGGAGATTCGCGGGCGCAAGATAGATGTGTTCCGCAACTATTATGATGGCGATCACGCGGCAAACCTGACCGCGCAGATGCGCAAGTTGCTCCGGGCGACGCGGGACGGCGCAGAGTTCACCGATAACCACTGTCGGCGGATTGTCAACGCCCGGTCTGATCGCGCCATAGTGAAGCGCATCGAAGGTGATGACGACGCGCTGACCGAGTGGGCAGAAGAACTCTTGGAAGCCAACCGTTTTGACAGCTTGCAAAGCGATGTGCATGAAGCCTCGTTCCGAGACGCCGATACGTTCGTGCTGGTGAGCTACGACAACAAGAAGCAGCGCCCGACCTTCACCCACGAACCGGCCTATGATGGGCGGGGTGGGGTAATTGCGGTCTATCGCAGCGAGAACGATCCAACAATGGACTTTGCGGTGAAGGTCTGGACGATAGCCAATCAGGACGGCGCGACAACTGACACGGTCCGGGTGAATGTCTACTTCCCGGATCGGATTGAGAAGTATATTGCGCCGACGGGCGCTGCGTTGCAACGGTACATCGACCCGACTGACCCCGAACCGCGATGGCCTATTGAATGGAAGGATGAGGCGGGTGAACCACTGGGTATTCCCATGATTCACTTCCGCAATCAGGGGCGTAGTAACTATGGCTTGAGCGTGCTGGAAGACGCCGTGCCGCTTCAAGACGCAATTAACCGTGTGCTGTCATCGCTGGTCATGGCAACGGAGCTAACAGCGTTTCAAATTCTGGTGGCGCTGGGCTTCGACCCGCCCGCCAGCATCGCGCCGGGCATGTTCCTCGTGGCAGGGAAAGACGGTATTGACCGGGATAAGCAGGTTGATGTCAAGGCACTCCCGGCGGGCGATCTCACCCAGATACTCGCTTCACACAAGCGCCTCAAGGAAGAAATCCATGACGTGACCAATACGCCCATGCCGGATACGGTCAGTGCCGATGCGTCCGGCGAAGCCCGTAAACAGCATGAGGTGTATCTGCTGGGCGAAATCCGGCGCTTTCAGGTGAAGGCGGGCGAGGCATGGGAACGAGTCGTTGAGATGGCCTACAAGCTGGCGCGGCTTTACCAGATGCCGAACGTGCCGGAAGCCAGTGAGGAAACCAGTTTCCGTACCGTCTGGGCCAGCGCCGAAGTCCGTAACCAGAAGGAAGAAGTGGAGAGCGCGATGGCGCTGCGCGATCTGGTCGGCGATCAGGAAGTGCTGCGGATGTTGTCCCACATCTACAACTGGGACGAGGCGCATATCGAGAAAATCATCGCAGAAAAGGAGGCAGAGTCGCAGCAGCGGATTAAACAGGCGATGCAGGCAACCGGTAAGTTTGTTGAGGATGACCCGGCGGCTGGCGACAACCCTGTGCCGACAAAAGGGAACACGCCGCAAGGCAACCCCATGATGCAAGCAATGGCGGGCAAGTAGAAAGAGAAGAAACCACATGGCAGATGTGACAGTTACGGCGGCAAACGTGAAGCGCTATGACGGCGCAAGCGCCATTTACACACGCAAAGCGGCGGAAGCGCTCACGGCGGGACAGTCGGTGTATGAAAACAGTTCTGGCAAGCTGGCGAAGGCACAGTGCGATGGCACGGCGGTAGAAGCTGCCTCGATTGGCATTGCGATCAACAGCGCGCCCGGTACGGATCAGGAAATCACCGTGATCACGAAGGGCTACCTGACCATGAGCGGCCTGACCAAAGGCACAACCTACGCTGTATCCGCAACCGCAGGCGGGATTGCGCCTGTTGCCGACCTCACCAGCGGCAACTATGTGACGATTCTGGGCGTGGCGATCAGTTCCACCCTGCTGCTCGTCAATCCGATTGTGAGCGGCATTACCGTCTAAGGGCGATCATGCCGTATATCCCGCCGCACTGGTTCAATGAACATTATCCGCTCCCCGATGACCTGATCATCATGGGGCTGGTGCGGCGGCTGGGTATGTCGCGCGAGGACGCAACCAAACTGGTGCAAGCCTGCCGGGTAGCTGGACGCAGTTCAACTTATCCGTTCGGGTTCTGGTTGACCAAAGCGGAAAGCGCGCTGCTGGCAGGCGAATCGCTGGAACAAGTATTGGAGTATCTCAAGTAACCGTATGGGTGCGCCCCTGAACATTCCGCAACTGCGCAAGATGATCAATACCCTGCTGGATCGCGGGTATGAATCAGTTGCAGAAGACGTGATTGCCAGCATTGCGCGTGCCACCAACAGCGGCGTGATCGCGCAACGGCTGAAAGAACTACAGGACGAAGCAAAACGGCTGGTCGGTACAAACCAAGCGCTCAGGCCGGATAATCCGGTTGTGCGGGCGCTGTTGGCTGATTTGGATGACGTGCTGCGTAAACAGGCTGGCGTGATCAACAATGCGACTGGCAATGTGACGCAAGCCGGAATGGACACGGCGGATAACCTGTCGAAGCGGCTGACACTGAACTTCGTGCCGGAGAGCGTGCAGGGTGCAATTACCGCCGAATGGAACAACCCCGATCCCAACGCGCTCAAGGCCATTCACGATTATCTGTCCGGGCCGCAGCTAGGTTCAGAACTGCGGGATTTCCGCGTGGGTAGTGTGGACGCGATCCGGCAGGCGGCAATACGCGCTTTTGCTGAGGGTAAAGGGCCAATCGCCGCCGCAAGAGAACTGCGCCAGTTGGTCGAGGATATGCCCCGCGCCCGCGCCAACAACCTCCTCAGAACGATGTTCAATGTGGCTCACCGGGAAGCCCATGCCGCCCATCAGTTGGCAAATCAGCACATCCTACAGGAGCAGGTGCGAATTGCGTCGTTAGATCGTCGTTGTTGTCTCAGTTGTATCAACCTGCATGGCAAACGCTACCCGTTGGGAATGCGGATTGATGATCACCATCAGGGACGGTGCATGGGCATATCGGTAGTGCGCGGTTATCCGCTGAACATCATGTCCGGTGAAGACTGGTTTAACGGTTTGTCGGCTGCTGAACAGGAAGCGCGGATGGGGCCGGGACGCTATGCCGACTGGAAAGCAGGCAGGTTCGATTTCCGTGACTTGTCCGCCACTTATGATGATCCCCTGTTTAAGCGCATGGTTCGCACGGCTACCCTGACTGAGCTACGCAGGCAGAAGCCGTATTTGCCCTACACAATAGGTTATTAGAAAGGCTGAATAGATGGAAGGTCTGACCGTTGGGCGCAATGTTCACTACGTAATTCATGATGGGCAACACTTCGCGGCGATTGTGACGGCTGTGTTGGATCGGGATATGGGTGTGATCGATGTGGTAGTGTTTCCACCATCCAATGCCGCCGCGCTGCCCGCCACCTTTGCGGTAGAGCCAGCCCGCTATTCTGAGGGCAAAGAGCCGGGAACATGGCACTGGATTGAGCGGGCATGATGCACGATTGGGATAAGTTTCTGCCGCAACCTCTAGATGTATGGTATAATTGTGTTTACACTATACATCTAGGAGAGCTAAATGCACAACCAGTGGACAGCGGAAGAGGATGAGATTCTCAGAAATCATTATTACATTGAAGGAAGAGAAGTTGTAAAGCGATTGCCCAATCGAACCATGCGAGCGTGCTTTTCACGCGCTCAAAAGTTGGGGTTATCTTGGGATAGAGATAGCGGAATCGTAGGACACAGATTTGGGAAGTTGGTAGTCGTAGAAAGAGCAGGAGTTGATGACAGTAATTACGCTCTCTACTCCTGTAGGTGTGATTGTGGCAATACACACGTTGCAGCAGCACGTTATCTAAAAGAGGGGCGAATACAAAGTTGCGGTTGTTTGACTACCGGGAGAAAGGCTATATCGCCCGATTACTCGGCATTCAATCGGCTATATGGACGGTACAAGGAGGGGGCGACAAAGAGGGGCTACGAATTCCATCTTACGAAGGAAGAGTTTCGGGATTTGACAAGCTCCGAGTGCTTCTATTGTGGAGCTAAACCGTTGCATATCCAGACAGTTCCAAAGACGAATAGTGAATATAAGTTCAATGGAATAGATCGCATCAATAACTCGCGTGGATATGTATATGATAACTGCGTTCCGTCTTGTGAAACATGCAATAAAGCTAAAAGGGTTCTAGATGCAAATGAATTTATTCAGTGGGCAATTAGAATAGCAGACAAATGGAGAGATGATGATACAGCATTGGCGTTACTTGAAAGCCGTATTCGGGCAGATGCAGTTGCACCCGGAAACCTGTGATTGGGTCGAGTGGCAGCTAATCGGCCTGCCAATGTGCAGGGATAATCACATACTGTAAGCGTGACCTAATTCAGCATCTTTGATAAGGAGTTACCGGAGCAATATGACAGACCAGAATAACCAACAGACCCCGCCACCTGCGCAGAACACGCAGCCGAATACCCAGCCCAATCAGCAAACGTCCGCCGATCCGGGCAATAAGCAAATCGACCCTGCCACCATTCCGGCGGAGTGGCGCTGGATGTGGGAGGAAATGAAGCAGGCGCGGCAGGAAGCCGCCACCTTCCGCACTGAGAAGAATACCCTGCAAAAGCAGATCACCGACGCCGAACAGAAGAAACTTGCCGAACAGGGCGAGTGGCAGAAATTGGCGGAACAACGCGCCGCCGAACTGGAACGGCTCAAGGCGGAAGCTGACCTCGGCAAACAGTATCAGGATGCGCTCAAGGCCACCAATGAACAGCGCATCGCCGCGATCCCGAAGGAACGGCAGGCGCTTATCCCGGCAGACTATGACCCGGTGAAGCTGGCAAGCTGGCTGGATAAGAACGCGGCGCTCCTCGTGGCGAGACCGCAAGCGCCGAACCTGAACGGCGGTGAGGGCAGCACTGGGATAAACACCCCGCCGCATGTAGAGTTGACGGCGGATGAAATGTTGGCGGCAAAGATGATGGGACTGACGCCGGAGCAGTACGCCAAACAAAAACCCGCCAAGAAGTAGGCGGCGCAGTCTATAACCCCGCCTCCTCTCTGTTTGGAGAGGGGGCAAATTTCTTGCTTGACGTTCAAGTGACTTTAATGGTAAGATAGTAACAGTTAGAACCGCGCAACGTATAGCGTCCCAGGCGGACGCTCCCCTGATGACCCTGGCGGTCTGCGGAAGTTGCGGAACGCATCACACCTATCCTCTAGGTAACAGGGAGTTCCCCGATATGGCCTCTCCAACAAAGGGTTTTGAGTTTGCCTACTCGCTTGATCCGGGCAATCTGGTTCCGGTCATCCGCGACATGCCCGTGAACGGCACAGGCGCGTATGCGAAGGGCGATCTGCTGGTCGTAGGTAGCAATGGCTATCTGGCGAAAGCGGCGGCGGGCGTCAGCGAAGTAACGGCGGTTTGTCAGGAAGCCCGTAGCTCCGGTACTTCCGGTGACAAGCTCAAGGTGGCGATCATCCGGCCCGGTCAGGTGTGGAAGTGCAGCGCGGATGCTGCTTCCAGTGCGGGGGTCGGCAACGGCTACACCAAGACGATCAACATCGTGGATGAGAACACCATTGACGCGACTCCGGCAACGGGCGGTTCGCTGATTCTGGTGGATGCGACGGAACTGGACGATGCAGGCAATGTGATCTGCTACGTCACGTTCGACAACACCACCTTCAACTAATCGCGCGGATCGGCTGCGCCTCGCTTTCAACTCGTAAACCTAACCTCCGCAGGAGACAAACGCTATGGGCGTTCTGATTGCTGAAAACTGGCCCAATCTGCTTGAGCCGGGGCTTCGTTCGGTGTTTTTCATGCAGCGCGACGCGCTGGCTGCTGCTTCGCCAGTCCCCAAACTGTTCAACGTTCAGACCAGCGCGAAAGCCGTTGAACACACCTACGGCATTGGCGGGCTGGGCGACGTGCCGGAGTTCAATGGCTCAATTGCCTATGACACGTTCGATGGGCTGTACAAGAAGGACTACACCCACGTTGAATATGCGCTCGGCATGGCGGTAGAGCGTAAGCTGGTTGATGACGACCAGTACAACGTGATCAACCAGCGGGCGCGGATGCTGGCAACGTCGTTTGTCCGCACCCGTGAGAAGAAGGCCGCCAGCGTGTTCAACAACGCTTTCTCGTCGTCCTATCTGGGCGCGGACAGCAAGGCGCTGTGCGCCACTGACCATCCCCTCGGCCCCAACAACGCTTCCACGCAGGGCAACAAGGGAACGAGCGCTCTGAGCGCAGCAGCGATCAGCGCGACGCGCCT
>WBZO01007375.1_pt1 | contig 10226 bp, 11 predicted proteins | sample 5204261 | NCBI WGS metagenome assembly WBZO01 (sample SAMN12412400, study PRJNA552823) | activated sludge metagenome | isolation source: activated sludge from anammox sidestream of wastewater treatment plant... | place: USA: North Carolina | collected 2017-09
TGATGATGAATATGGGCGTCTTGCCAAAACGATGAATGAAATGATCACGAGAATTAAGAAATCAATTGATTATATGAACCAATTTTCAGTTTCAGCAGCTCACGAGCTTAAAACACCATTAACAATTCTACGGGGTGAAATAGAACTTGCACAAAGATCAAAATTAACACCTGAAGACTATAAAGAAATCCTTCAGAGCAATCTTGATGAAACTTTACGATTGATAAATATTGTTGATAAGCTTTTCTTCATATCAAAAACAGATCATGCATTAATCAGGATCACTAAGGAAAAGACAAACCTGAACAGTTTCATTATTAATGCGATAGCTTCAACAAGTAAATTAACGGAAGAAAAAAATATTGATGTAAAATATGATATCGCAGAAAGCAGCCATACCGAAATTGACATTGATGTTGCATTGATGAACCAAGTTATGTACAACCTGATTGAGAATGCTATAAAATTTAGCAATGGAAATGGAGAAGTGATAATAAGGTCGGGTAAAACAAAATTAAACAAAATATTTATTTCGGTTTCCAACTACGGTGAATATATTCCACCGGAATATTACAGTAAAATATTTGAAAGATTTTTCAGACTCGAATCATCACATAACAGGAAAACAGGAGGAACCGGTTTGGGTTTATCAGTAGTAAAATCGATTGTTGAAATGCATGGTGGTGAGATAGAAGTTGAATCATCCCCAAATGGATTAACTGCTTTCACGATAATTTTATAGTTCACAACCTCAACGCTTTACAATAGAATCAAATCTTTCGAAATCTTCTCTCGCACCAATGAAATCCCCGATATCTATTTTGATTGTTGCTCTGTTAAAATATGCTATATGATTTTGTGGATTTGTTTCTATTGCTTTATTAAAATTCGTCAGTGCGTCGTTCAGACGACCTATATCTGCTAATCGGGTTCCCCTGATGCAATAGTATTTTGATTGGTTATAAACTCTTACTGATGAATCTGAGGTATTGATAACTGTTAGTGCCATTAGTCTCTCCGATTAAAATATGATTAATTGTTAACCGAATAATAAAACCACAAGATGAACTTACAGTTAATAAAAGATTAAAGTTTTTTAATAATGGTTCGAAATGTGAGTTCAATTGGAAGACATATTATGCGCATTATCAGGGATGACATTTTTAGAAGCAAGATAGTAATGCAGAAAATATCAACTCTTTACCTGTAATTTATCAGATTGGCGGATGCACTTGAAAACAGATTTCTGATTCACATCATAATTATAAATCCTTGTAGCTCTCACTACGACGCGTCTGCAAAGTACAGATTAGACTGTTATACCAGCTTTCGCAAATAACTTCTGAAACTCTTTTGCTTTTCTATCCTTCCAGTTTCCTTTGTGATAGGCATAACCAACAACCAACGGCATTGCTACTGTAGCTTCGGAGTAAACCATCTGCTCGTAAGTTGTTTCAACCTTTCCCCACGAGCTTGCTTCTTTAAGTGTTGAACCGGAAAGTGCACCATCACGTTCATCAGCGACTGTTATTTGAACAGCGTACTTGTGCATCGTTGCATCTTCCTGAAGAATATCTGCTGCTACAACAATATCCTGTGTAAAGTTTTTAGGAACACCTCCGCCGATCATAAATATTCCTGTTTCTTTACTGGCTAATTTTATTTTTGTTAGCTCAACAAAATCTTTTGCTGAGTCAACAGAAACATGGTTATCAGGGTTTTGTGTTTGGTGAACGACAAATCCGAATCCTGCTGAGCAATCAGAAAATGCAGGAACAAAAATTGGTACATTTTTTTTGTAAGCTGCCCAGATTACTGAGTCATCTACTTTTGGTCCGCCGTTATTTTCCAGATATTTACCAAACTCCCATAAGAATTCTCTTGATGAATAGGGTTTTGGTTCCATACCATCAAATATTTTTCCACAGGTATCATCACAAATTCTCAGTTCGTCTTCGTCAATGAAAGTATCGTAAATTCTATCAATGTGCAGATCTCTCATCTGATTATCATCAACCCATTTTGTTCCTTTGTAATGTTTGAAACCGAGTGCTTCAAAGAAATCCTGGTCAACTATAATTGCGCCAGTTGAAACAATCGCATCAACCATATTATTCATTATCATATCATAAACAACTTTTTTCAAACCTGCACTAAACAAACTTCCTGCAAGTGTTAGAATGATTCCGCAGTTTTTATCTTTAATCATCATGTCATAGATTTGTGCGGCTCGATTCAGATCGCGAGCAGTAAAAGCCATATTCTCCATCGCATTAACAAGCGGAACAACATTGTGCTTTTTAATATCAATATGTTCAATTACTTCTTTAAGAAAATCTTTTTTCTGAGCCATAATTTTTCTCCAAATTAATTCTATAGTAAATTAAATATTTTCAAGGTCATCAAGATCCCGGAAACGTTTAGCAGCCGCTTTATTTTTTTTCAAATCATCCAAATTGATTAGATTAATTTCAATGTTGTCAATCGATACTACATTCCGATTTGGATAGCATTCTTCAAACTTTACACCGGAAATACTTGTTAGTACTTCAATTCGAAGTGGTGGTACACCGATCCTTGTTATCTGATTTTCTTTCGTAAAAAGTTCAACTGAAAGTTCAGGAACATCGAAAACAAATTCTTTAAAAGCATTGATCAATTTAAAAGCATTTTCTCTTTTCGCTGACACCCAAATATCCATATCACCCGTAGCTCTGGGATAACCATAATATCCTACCGCCCAACCTCCGATTAGCAAATATTCAATTTGTTTTGAATTCAGCAGTTTCAAAAACTCGCTGAAGTCTTTCGGTAGTTTGATCATATCCGTAAAGTAATTGCCTTAAAAATTCAACTGCAAGGATCCTTTCCACTGGTGATTTTGAAAGCCAGTATTCAGTTTCACTATTATTTTCTTTTAGTGAAACAATCGAAAAAGATTTTTTATCTAACTTAAAAATATCTTGCTTCATTTTTCTGATCTATAATTCATTTAAAATAAATAAAATAAAACGAGTTCATTAATAACAATATAATTTAGTAAACAGGGAACTTAATAAATAAAGGATTTAGATTCCGAAATCTAATGTTTAAATCTAAAAAAATACTTTTGCGACTTTAAGAATACCTTGTTTCCATGGAACTCTGTGTGAGATTCCGGATTTGTTTTTAAATTCTTCGTGATGTTCAAGATACCATTTATAATTTCTAATTAATGCATCCTTATTTGAATACTTTGGTTTGAATCCCAAAACTTTTTCTGCCTTTTCAATTGAAACAAAAGAATCTTTCGATGCTGTTTCATAAACCCATTTATAAAGCGGTGAAAGTTTCATTGCTTCGAGAATTCTGAGTGTTAATATAATTGGCTTTTCAGGAAGTCCCTTTATTTTTTTTCCGTGACCTGCAAAATCAAGAACAGCCTGGTAATCTTCTTTCATAGTTGTGAATTCTTTTGCACCAATATTAAATGTATCATTAACTTTATCTTTGTCGAGAGTGCAACAAATATAAATCGATTCACAAAGATCTTCTACATCCAATAACTGGTAACGATTTCTTCCATTTCCAATCATTGGAAAACCGTGACCATCTTTTGCCCAATCATATAACAAATCAAATACACCCAATCTTTCGGGACCGATAAATGATTTTGGTCGGATAATTGGCACGCACATTCCTTTTGTCCGGAATTTAATGCATTCTTCTTCAGCTTGAATTTTTGCTTTTCCGTATGGACCAACGCCATCTAATTTATCAGTTTCATAAAGAGGATGATGATCAGGAATCCCATATACAGCAGTTGAAGAAATATGAATGAATCGATCAACTTTCAACTTCTCTGCAGCTTCAAGCATCGTTCTTGTGCCATCTATATCAGTAGAAAAAATTTCTTCAGGTGTATAGAGCGGAAGTGCTGCAGCACAATGAATTACTATGTCAATTCCTTCGACGGCTTTTTCAACATCTGCGCTATTTCTGATATCTCCAGTGATAGCTTCAATTTTATCCTGCATATCCGGATAATCAAAATCAACCAGATCTAGAGATTTAATTTGATGTCCTTTTGAATAAAGAAAGCGTATTAAATTTATTCCTAAAAAGCCCGAGCCGCCGGTAATAAGTATTTTCATTATAACCTTAAGAATTATTCAAAAAACTGAATTTTCAGGCACAAATTTACAAATTCTGCTTCGGGCTTCAAATAATTAAAGCTGAAATACAATCAGGTATCCTTTCAATTTTAATCACAAACAAAGTTATCTATTATGCAATCAACTATAATTAGATTAATGCAAATACGGTGGTTGTTAAATTTCTTGACTTTTAGAGGGCATGGGCTTATTTTTTCAGGCTCAAAATTAGAATTTGTTTAACGAAGGAGTTTATTTTGAAAAAGGATAGAATGACAAGGTTCATTAAGACTGAGGATGCCGACCATAAATGGTACCTCGTCGATGCTAAGGACCAGATTTTGGGAAGGCTTGCTTCCAGGGTTGCATCGGTAATAAGAGGAAAAACGAAACCAATTTTCACTCCGAATATGGATACTGGTGATTTTGTAATAGTGATTAATGCTGACAAAGTTAAAATGACCGGCAAACGAGAAGAGTTGAAAAAATATATCTGGCATAGTATGTATCCGGGCGGACAGAAGATCAGATCATACGAAGAAATGAAAAGCAAAAAACCTGAGTATGTAATTCAGGAAGCAGTGAGAGGTATGCTTCCGAAAAACAGATTAGGGAAAAGTCTGATTACCAAGTTAAAAGTTTATGCAGGATCAGAACACCCGCACAAAGCTCAGAAACCAGAATTATTAAGTACATCGGAGAAATAATGGTTGATAGAATTTTTATAGGAAGAAGAAAAACATCTGTAGCAAGAATTATACTGAAAAACGGTAATGGTAAAATAACTGTTAATGGAAAGGAATTTGAAAAAGCTTTTCCATTACTTGTGAGTCGTGAAGACATAACAAAGCCATTTGATTTAACTGAAACAAAAGGAAAGTATGATGTATATGTTAATGTGAAGGGCGGCGGTTCAACTGGTCAGGCACAAGCAATCAGATTGGGAATCTCAAGAGCTTTGATAGATACAAATCCTGAATTCAGACAAGCTTTAAAAATAGAAGGACTCTTGACAAGAGATCCCAGAATGGTTGAAAGAAAGAAATACGGTCAGCCGAAAGCAAGAAAAAGATTTCAATTTTCTAAAAGATAATTTGGTTAGTGGTTTTTTAGTTACTAGTTATTGTTAATTAGTTTATGGTTTTATCTTATATGAAAGAACATAATCCGAAATCATAAACTTTAATTGCAGACTTAGTAACTAAAACCAAAACTAAGAGCGAACAACTAAAAATAATTTAATTAATCAATATTCATATTCTCCGATTTACCTCCTGTGTCCGGTAGTTGCCGGGTGAAAGGTAAAGACGACGAGGATAGAAGACCTGTCTGACGATAGGCAGGAAAAAACAGGAGATATATTTATGGCAACTTTAGAGTTGACGCACCTGATTGAAGCTGGTGCACACTTCGGGCATTTAACACGCCGTTGGAATCCCAAAATGAAGCCATTCATCTTTATGGAGAAGAATGGTATTCACATCATTGATTTAAAGAAAAGTCTCGGATTACTTAATCAATCTTACCAGCAAATGGTTGAATCTGTTTCGCAGGGAAATACTGTTCTTTTTGTTGGTACAAAAAAACAAGCAAAAGGAGTAATAGAATCCGAAGCAAAGAGATGCGGAATGAATTGGGTTAGTGAACGATGGCTCGGTGGAATGCTGACAAATTTTTCAACTATCAGAAAAAGTGTAAAAAGATTACAGAACATTGAAAAGCAGGAAACTGATGGAACGTTCGAAAAGATTACAAAGAAAGAAAGATTATTTCTTACACGCGAACGTGATAAATTGAAAAAAATTCTCGAGGGAGTTGAAACGATGGGAAAACTTCCGGGAGTTGTTTTCGTTGTTGATATAAAGAAAGAGGACATAGCTGTTAAAGAAGCAAAAAGATTGAACATCCCTGTTTTTGCAATTGTTGATACAAACTGTGATCCTGATGATGTAAATTATATGATCCCGGCTAACGATGACGCAGTTAAAACTATTGAACTCATTGTTAAACATATGGCTGATGCTGTTATTGAAGGACTGGCGAAATTCAAAGAGAGAAGAGCCGAAGAAGTTGCTGATAGAGAAAGAGCAAGAAAAGAACATCACGAAGAATCGGACCAGACAGAAGAGAAGAAAGTATCTAAAAAACATTTGAAGAGAAAAGACAGGAAAGAAGAAAATATCCCAGAAGAGAAAAAAGATGCTGAAGAGACTGAAACTTCTTCAGAAAATTAATTTTGAAAGGAAATAACTAATATGGCAATTACTGCTGCACAAGTAAATGATTTAAGACAACGAACCGGCGCCGGTATGATGGATTGTAAACGTGCGCTTGAAGAAGCAAATGGAGATATTCAAAAAGCAATTGAAATATTAAGAAAGAAAGGTGCATCCGTTGCTGCAAAGAGAGCTGAAAAATCTGCGAATGAAGGATTAGTTGTAATTAAAGTTTCTGATGATAAAAAATCGGCAACAATTCTTGAGATTAATTGTGAAACTGATTTCGTTGCTAAGAGTGAGGATTTTGTCAATCTCGCAAAATTTGTACTCGATGCTGCTCATAAATACAAACCTAAAAATGTACCCGAATTAATGAATCATGCTGAAGTGCAGGATAAAATTAATGAAATGCTTGGAAAGGTTGGAGAGAAGATAGAAATTTCTCGTTTCAACATTATCGAATCTGCAAGCGGATTGCTCGTTGATTATATTCATATGGGATCCAAGCTCGGAGTTCTGATAAAATTTGAGGATGTAAATTCAGGTGCTGATGAACTTTATGCAATTGGAAAAGATATGGCAATGCAAGTTGCAGCTATGAATCCAATTAGTGTGAAAAGAGAAGATGTACCGAAAATTGTAATAGATAAGGAAATCGAAATTTATAAAGAGCTTGCAAAGAAGGAAGGTAAACCTGAGCAAATGCTTGAGAAAATTGCAATGGGAAGACTTAATAAATTCTATCAGGAAAATGTACTTCTTGAACAGGCATTCATAAAGGATAATTCAAAAACTGTTGGAGATTTATTAAAAGAATTTAACTCAAAGCACGGATCGTCTGCGAAAGTTTCCCGGTTCGATCGCTTTCATCTCGGCGATGAGAAAAAGTAATTCTAAAACGAAAGGTCTTAATAATATTAAGACCTTTTTTTATATTTAAACATTAAAATATTCAGGATGTGATGAGCTTAAAGTACAAACGAATTTTACTTAAACTTAGCGGCGAATCCTTAATGGGTTCACAGGATTTTGGCATTGATAATAATGTGCTTGAATTTTTTTCTGAAGAAATAGAGAAAGCATATAAAACAGGTGTTGAGCTTGGAATTGTAATCGGTGGTGGTAATATCTATCGTGGTCTTAGTGCGGCTTCACAGGGAATTGACAGAGCAACAGGTGATCAAATGGGAATGCTGGCTACTGTGATTAATTCGCTTGCTCTTCAAAATGCAATCGAGAAAAGAGGAATCTATACACGACTTATGAGCGCGATAAGTATGGAAGCAATCGCAGAACCTTATATAAGACGAAGAGCAATAAGACATCTTGAGAAAAAAAGAATTGTGATTTTCGGTGCGGGTACAGGTCATCCGTATTTTAGTACTGATACCGCAGCCTCACTTCGTGCCGTTGAAATAAAAGCTGATGTAATTATCAAAGGAACAAGAGTAGATGGTGTGTTCGACAGTGACCCGGAAAAAAATCCTGATGCTTTAAAATTTGAAAACATTTCGTATCTGGATGTTCTTAAAAAGAATCTTCGTATAATGGATTTAACAGCAGTAAGTCTTTGCCAGGAAAATGATTTGCCAATGATTGTGTTCAATATGGATGTTCCCGATAACTTACTGAAACTTGTTTCCGGGGAAGATATTGGTACTCTGATTAATAGCGGAGAAAAAATACCTAAAGAAATTAAATAATATTGGAGTTAATATGCATCAGCAAATAAAAGAAGCTAATAGCAGAATGGATAAAACACTTGAGACTTTAAGAAGTGAACTCGCTAAAGTGAGAACCGGAAAAGCTACAACAGTTCTGCTTGATAGTATCAAAGTTGATTATTATGGAAATATGGTTCCATTAAACCAGGTTGGTAATGTTTCAGTGCTTGATGCTCACACTCTCTCCATTACTCCCTGGGAAAAACAAATGGTTCAGATAATTGACAAAGCAATTCTTGAAGCAAATCTTGGACTAAATCCCATTAGTGACGGAACAAATCTTAAAATTCCAATTCCACCTTTAAATGAAGAAAGAAGGAAAGACCTGGTAAAACTTGTGAAAAAATTTGGTGAGGATAGTAAAGTTGCTATCAGGAATATTCGTCGTGATGCAAACGATCATTTAAAGAAGGATCAAAAAGATAAAAAGATGACCGAAGATCAGCTTCACGATGCAGAAAAAGAAATGCAAAAATTAACAGATGATCATATAAAACTTATTGACGATACACTTAAACACAAAGAAAAAGAAATTATGGAAGTCTAATAAAGATGATTCGTCTCAAATAGTTTCAAATGTCCCTCGCAGGAATAATTAAATCAGATCCCATAAAACTTACAACGCATCTTGACAAATCAAAAGAAAGAAGATAAGTTTCAGACGGGAAATAAAAGTAGAAAGAAAGCGGGAGAAAAACTTTTTAATCAGTGGAGTAAAACTTTATGAAAAGAAGTTTAGAAAAAAAAGCACTTGACAAACAAAACAAATTGAGTAAACTTTCACTACTCACTACTCACTACTTACTTTTACTTTTTACCTATTGCTTCTATCTTTTAGCGTTTCCGCACAAGTAATAATAAAGGAAAGAGTAGAGATAAATCCACAAACAATAAATCCTGAATATCAAATCTCCCAATTTGATCCCTGCCCTAATATTACAAGACCACAATATCATCAATCAGTATATAGCTATTCAGGATTTCCAGTTGAACCATATCAGCAGCTTTATCCATTTCAGAGTGGAACAGACTCAACAAAACTAATCTCCACAGCATTATATAACGCAGAGATTATTACAGGAACAGATTACGCTTACTTTGAAAGGATTGAATATATAGATTCATCGGGTAATACATATCCATCAGAAACATTTGGAAGCTTACTTACAGGATTAACCGGCGCAGAATTATCGGGCACAGGTAACTATATTGGAATCGAACATACAGGTACATTTGAAAGAGAAAACTCAACAGTTTACCGGATAAAATTTAATAATTACTCTGAGCCAGAGGCAACAGTAATAGTAAGAATCACAAACTTAAATACTAACACATACACAGATTGGCATACACTGATCGTAAATCCGGATTTACGATTAGTAAACCAACAATATGAAGCAGATACATTACTGCATTACTATTCAAAAGATGTAACACCAAGATTGGTAAATGCAAACTATCCCTGTAATCATCCGGGATTTGGAGGCTGTCCTCCTGAGAATGTAACATTTAATATAGAAATAATTGAAGGACAACAGTACGGCAGAATAAAGAATGAACTGACAGAAGAATTATCAACATCATTTACAGGAATAGCATTTAGTGAACTATATTTATTTACATACTATGCAAACGGTAATCAGCCTGATTCAACAGCAACAGTAAGAATAAGACACTCAAGCAATGATGCAGAAATAACACCAATGGAATTTAGTTTTACAATAAAACGAAACACAATACCACCGCCATCGGAAGGAGGAAGCATATATGTAAAAATGAATAAGAAGGTAGTTGCTCCGGGCGATACAGTAAATGTACAGTTAAGATGGGTAGATGAAGTTGGCGATACAATTGATTTCTTACCGATACAGAGATTCAGAGTTGGTCTTGCAGAAGGAAGTCAGTATGGCAGAATACTTGATATTCAAACAGGAGATACGGCAGATACATTTACAGAGATAGGAAATGAATTTAAGGTGATAAGCTCAGCAGAAATAGAACCATCACAGGTAAAGATAATACTTGTTGCAGAAGCAGACCTGATGATCTTTACACGTCCTGTAAGAATAAACAACGGAACAATGAAGACAAAAAAGTTAGAAGAAAATACAGTTGATAAAAACGATGAACAGGGAGGAACAAACACAGAC
>WBZO01004160.1_pt2 | contig 10225 bp, 8 predicted proteins | sample 5204261 | NCBI WGS metagenome assembly WBZO01 (sample SAMN12412400, study PRJNA552823) | activated sludge metagenome | isolation source: activated sludge from anammox sidestream of wastewater treatment plant... | place: USA: North Carolina | collected 2017-09
TGCCCAGAACAATCTGGGAATGGTGCTAATGAAACAGGGCAGGTTCGGCGACGCGGCCGACCGGTTTAAGCATGCCCTGGAAAACAGACCGGATTATCCAGAGGCGGAATGCAACCTTGGGACGGCGCTGTTACGTTTAGGAAATGTTGACCAAGCGGGAATTCATTTCCGCAAAGCTGTCGAATTGAATCCGGATTCACCAGAAGCCAGGCTGGGGCTCGCCATCATCTGCTATTCCCAGGGACGGATGCAAGAAGCGTGGCGTCATCTGCGCCTTGCAGAAAAACATGGCATTCATCCGGATGCAAGACTCTTGCGGCAGTTCTCAACAGCTATGCCGGAACCCAAGGATTGAAGGCGGCATATACGCCTCACGTTTATTCTAAGTCCAACCAGGCGGCCTCTTCAGGCGTAAGTTTTATATTCATCGCGTCATGATTTGCCTTGAACTCTTCACCGCTGCGGCATCCTATTAACGGATATACATCCATCTTTTGGCTTAACAGCCAGGCGACCACAAGCTGGGTTGTGGTAACTTTCTTCAGTGCCGCCATTTCCTTTACTCTGTCCAGGCGCTTAAAATTTTCTTCACTGGCAAAGCAATCGATGCACAAGCGATCGAAGCCATCCTGGAAGCTATCCAGGTTATCCCGTGTAAACTTTCCAGAGAAGAACCCCTGAGCCAGGCTGGACCAGGCGAAAACCGGCATTGCCGACGCGGCATACCATTCGCGCGCCGCCTTCCCTGGTGTCCCTGTAATTGTGACGCAACCTTCCCATGGCTCCTTGAGCTGATGCGCAAGCGTAAAGTTTGGACTGCTGGCTGCGAAGGGGATCAGGTTGTTGGCTTTCGCGTAATCGTTGACTTCCTGCAACCGCTGATGTGTCCAGTTCGATCCGCCGAATGCCCGGATGCGCCCAGCTTTGACATGCTCATTGAGAGCTTCAACAATAGGGCCCACGGGCACGGAAGGATCGTCGCGATGCAGAAGGTAAAGATCGACATAATCAAACTTAAAACGCGCCAATGAGTCGAAAAGGTCTGAAGAAATATCGAACGGAGTTACACGGCGGCGATCTGCGTTGAGGTGAGCGCCTTTCGCAATGATTACGACTTCTTCACGTATCCCGCGCTCGTTCACCCATCGGCCTACCGTACGTTCGTTGTCACCCCCACCATAGATGTGTGCCGTATCGAAAGTGTTACACCCCATTGCGAACACATCATCCAGCAGTTTGAAACTGTAATCCAGTTCTCCGGAGCCCACCATTGTGGTGCCCTGCACCAGTCGAGAAACCTGCTTATCAATGCCCGCGATATTTCCGTATTTCAAATCAACCTCTCTGTCTAGGCTTTGCCCTATTCCGTGGGATATTTCATTCCCCATTGCGCCCGCATGGTATCCAGAACCCGCATTATGGAAAGTGATTCGTTCAGAGAAATGATATCACTCTCCAATTTTCCCTCCCTCAAACAACGCATGCATTCGGCAGCCTCAAACTGATAGCCATGGCTTTCGTAAGGCTCATTTATCTCCTCAACCTTATCGCCTGTCATAACTGTCATTTGCTGCGCGCGCCAGAAAAGAGGGATACGGATCAGTCCATCCGTGCCCATTATGACTGCTTCGTGTGCGGTATTTGTGCGCACGGCTGCTGACGCGATCGCTAACTGGCCACCGTCAAATTTCATCACCGCGGCGCACTGCTCGTCCACGCCTGTCTCCCCGATCGTTGCCTGGGAGACGATTTGTGAAGGTATTCCCAGTATCCAGCAAGCAAGCGAAATTGGGTAAATGCCGACATCGAGAAGCCCCCCTCCACCTAGTGCCGGGTTGAAAACGCGCCCGTGGGGGTCAATTTCTGCGCGGAAGCCGAAATCGGCCTGGATCATCCTGATATCGCCAATGGCACCGGAGTCGATAATTTGTTTGCAGCGGACCATAAGCGGCAGGAAGCGCGTCCACATAGCCTCCATCAGGAACAGTTGCTTGCCCCTGGCATAACGTATTAATTCTTCTGCTTCCACGGCATTTATTGTGAATGGCTTTTCGCACAGTACTGCTTTACCGTGCTCCAGACACAACATGCTGTTTTCTTTATGAAAGGGATGAGGCGTTGCGATGTAGACAATGTCTACATCAGGGTCGCGAGCCAAACCGTCATAACTGCCGTGGCGATTAGAAATGCCGTACTGGTCCGCGAATGCGTCCGCCGATTCTTTGCTCCGAGACCCAACTGCCGTAAGCTGAGCGTCTGTCAGCACTTTCAGTGATTCCGCCAGTTTCCGCGCAATGCTGCCAGTGCCGATAATTCCCCATTTGACCTTGTCTGCCATAGTTTTCCTTTCTGCCTCTACCAACCCAACCCCCCCCCTCCCCGCAGGAAGGGGGCCTGGGGAATAAGGTTATCCGAGCTCCGATGCGCTCACCGGCCTGCCAAGTTCAGCCGACTTCCATGCCGCTTCGCAAAGTTCTATACCGCGAAGCCCACAAATGGCTGACGTCTTGTTCTCGGCTCCATTCAGTATCACATCAATGAAATTGCGGTCTGGATCGGAGCCTGCCGGAAGATCGGAGGGGCTGTAGGGCTCGCCATCATACAAAGAGATAGTAAGCTGCCCGTTCCGGGAGAAGATAGCTCCCTTTTCTCCCCAAACCGTGAAATCTTCCCACCAACCGGGCTGATCACCGATAACTGTGATGGTGCCAACTGCGCCGCCGTCAAATTTTATTGCAACCGCTGAGTTGATATCAACCTGGGTCCCCCGGTTATCGATGTAAGCCATAACCTGTTCGATGGCAAGCCCTGTCACCCAGAGAAGGATATCCAACAGGTGGCTTCCGGAATCGTTTAACTGTCCACCGCCTGACAATGCGGGGTCCTGCCGCCATTGTCCTTTCTGACCCCGAAGCCAGTTCTGTCCCTGAAGTGCGGCAACCGCCGTGACCTTCCCGATCAATCCAGATTCAATCTGCTGTTTGATATAAATGAACTCGGGTTGATAATGGCGCTGATAGCTGATCACCAGCACCTTCCCCGTTTCGTCCAGCTTCTTAATGAGTGATTTCGCATGAGATACCGTGCAAACCATGGGTTTTTCCGTCAGCACATGCAGCCCGCTGTCCAGCGAGTCCATGATCTGGTCATAATGCAGTGTGTGGGGAGTGTTAATGTGCACAGCGTCAAGCGCCACGCCATCGTTGAGCATATCGCGATAGTCATTGAATATCTTTACTCCTCTAAGCTGCGGGAAATCATTCATATAACGCTCGATGTTTTTCTCCACCGGCTCTACAAGAGCAACGATCTCGGACTCCTCGTATTGCAGAAGTCTGCTAACATGACCATGAGCGATACCGCCCAATCCAACAACGCCAAAACGAATCTTGTCTGCCATTTCCTAGAGTTCTCCAACAGGTGTGAGTGAACACCGGGGGCTCGCGCCCACCGGAAAGCCTAGGCATTATACACGTCTGAGACAGCTTCGAGAAGGCTTTTTACGGTTTTGGTTTTTATATGAACACATTAATGCCGGCAAAGGGAACACCTGACCGCATGTTGAAGTCTCCAGACGGATTAAAACGCCAGAGGAGCCCGTCTCTTATGCAAGACAAAGATCGTATCGATAATCTGTATGGAATATTTGCCGCGCAGTTCGGCAGCCCCCCAACAGCTATTTTCCGCGCCCCCGGCCGCGTAGAGCTCCTAGGAGGGCATACCGATTATAACGACGGCTTTGTTCTACCTGCCGCGATTGATCGTGACGTTATGGTCGCTGTCTGCTCCGTGCCTGGCGACAGGGTAAGTGTCTACAGCAGCAATTATGCTCAGGAGACAACCTTTGAATTGTCGAATATTCAGAAAGACGGCCAGGCGACCTGGTCGAACTACGTGCGGGGCGTCATAGATCAGCTACAAAAAGCCAAGGTAGCCGTGCCGGGCATGGCGATGGCTATCGAAGGGAATGTGCCGCTTGGAAGCGGGCTTTCATCCTCCGCTGCCATCGAAGTGGCAGTTGCGCTGGCCGTGCAGGAGATGGCGGGGTCCCAAATACCGCGTGAGGAGATCGCTATACTCTGCCAGCGAGCTGAAAATCAGTTCCTGGGAGTTAACTCCGGCATAATGGACCAGTTTATATCCTTATTGGGTGGAGATGGAAAGGCTATGTTTCTGGATTGTCGGACACTGGAGTACAGATTAGTCAACTTCCCGGCGGGGGTAAAGATTGTAGTTTCGGATTCAAAGAAACCGCGTACTTTAGCTGGGACTGAGTACAACATCCGACGCGCGCAGTGCGAGGAAGCCGTGCGAATTCTGAGCCAGTGGCTGCCGGGTATTGGTGCGCTGCGGGATGTCTCGGTGGAGGAGTTTGAGCAATATTCCTCGCACCTGCCTGAAATAATCCGCAAACGCGCAGGGCATGTTGTTCACGAAAACCAAAGGGTGCTGCAGAGTGCGGATGCGCTTTCAAGCGGAGATGCTCATCTGTTTGGCGTATTGATGAACCAGTCCCATGCCTCTGCGCGAGACCTGTACGAGATCAGCATTCCGGAGCTTAACTGGCTTCAGGAGGCAGCGGTTTCCGCGCCAGGATGCCTTGGCAGCCGCCTCAGCGGGGCCGGGTTTGGGGGGTGCACAGTGAGCGTTGTGCACAGTGAGGAAACGCGGCAGTTCCGCGATGTTGTTGTGTCGGAATACGTAAAAAAGACAGGCTTTCAGCCAGATGTGGATGTCTTAAACGTTTCGGGTGGCGCCGGGAGGGTGCGCTAGCATAGCTCCTCCCATCTCATATCTGTTTGTGCTTAAATCCTCACGATATGAACTCTTTAAAGGAACTTTTCATCGGAGATACAGTAGCCCATACAGTGCTAGTGCTGAGCCTGATAGCGGCATTGGGTTTGGCGCTGGGCAGCATCCGCATTTATCGCATTAATCTTGGTATCGCGGGGGTGCTGTTCGCGGGTTTAATATTCGGGCATTTCCAGATAACCTTTAACGAACAGGTTGCGGATTTTATCCGAGAGTTTGGGCTTGTTCTATTCGTTTATACAATAGGCGTGCAGGTAGGGCCAGGCTTTACAGCCTCGCTCAAGCGTCAGGGGCTGCCCTTAAACATCATGGCGGCAGGGATAATAATCCTTGGGGTTGCAGTAACACTTGCAGTGAGCCATATTGGTGGTATCGACACATTGACAGCGGTGGGCCTGTATTCAGGAGGTGTCACCAATACCCCCAGCCTGGGAGCCGCCCAACAGGCCATCAAGGATATGCCCGGCCTGCTACCCTCTTCTTCCTTGCTCCCCGGATTGGGATACGCCATCGCATATCCATTTGGCATAATAGGGACAATCCTTTCCATGCTGATGGTGCGGTTGGTTTTTCGGGTTGACCAAAAGAAAGAAACCGAAGCGCTCACCAGGCTCCAGCGAAAGGCCGCGGGCTCCTTGACCACCATTAATCTTAAGGTAACAAATCCTAACATCACGGGAATGCGTATTCGGGATATTCCCGGTATTGCTGAATCCGGGGTGGTTGTATCGCGTATCTTGCAAAACCAGGAAGTTCAAGTAGCCGACCCTGAATCAATACTCAGCAAAGGAGATGTTCTGCTTGCGGTGGGGCCGGAGAAAGGGCTGAGAGACCTGCGTATCATCATCGGGGAAGAGAGCGATGTAAACCTGGGGGAGATGCCAAGTGAAATTATAACACGCCGAATAATAATAACAAAAAAAGATGCGATCGGAAAATCCATTCAGGAGCTTGATCTTCCCGGCCGATTCAACGTTACCGTAACCCGTGTAAGCCGCGCAGATATTGAGTTCGCTGCCACCTGGGAGCTTCGACTGCAGTTTGCCGATACGCTCCTTCTGGTGGGAGATGAGGAGTCCATCAATCGGGTGTCCGTGGAGTTGGGTAATTCTCCAAAGCGTCTTGACCATCCGCAGCTTATCCCTGTCTTTGTGGGCATTGCCGTTGGCGTAATTCTAGGGAGCTGGCCCATTCATCTGCCGGGGATACCCGCGCCTGTCAAACTTGGGTTGGCTGGGGGGCCGCTGGTGGCGGCCATCGTGCTGTCTAGAGTAGGCCGAATAGGCCCGATGGTATGGTACATGCCTATTAGCGCCAATTTTATGATGCGTGAAGTGGGTATCGTGCTGTTCCTATCCTGTGTCGGATTAAGGGCAGGTGAGGAGTTCGTTGCTACCCTGACTCATGGAAATGGGCTGGAGTGGATGGCTTGGGCAATGCTTATCACGCTTGTCCCATTGTTGACCGTCGCATTCATCGCACGCGCATTTTACAGACTGAACTTTGTTTCCCTCTGCGGGTTGCTGGCAGGTAGCATGACCGACCCGCCAGCCCTTGCATTTGCTATCTCATTGAATAATTCGGACGCCCCATCCATTTCGTATGCCACGGTTTACCCGATGGTCATGCTGGCAAGAGTTGTTACTGCACAGGCAATAGTTATGTTATTGGTGCACTGAACATGTTGCAGATTCTGCTGTCCCCCATCAAAGACATCCTGAAAGCGCCGACACTCGGTATCATGCGGATAAAAGAGTGTTACGGAAATATCAACAACTCTGCCATAACGCTCAGTGCCGCACTGTCAAATCTTGCTTCCACAGGTAAACGTGAGCCTCACCCGGTTTGGTAGATCTCAACCTGTTGATCTTATTTCTTTTCCGCCTCGTAATGGACCCATTTAGGCGCCATCTTTAACTGAAACAGCGTCAGCGCCAGCACAATCACAAATAAAACCCAGGCAATAGCCGAGGCATAGCCCATGTTAAAGTAACGGAATGCATTGTCAAACAGGTATAGCACTGGGACACGCGTGGCGTTCACGGGGCCGCCGCCAGTCATAATATAGACGTTCTCAAATGTCTGCAGCGCGCCGATGGTGCCCATGATTAAGTTAAAGAAAATGTAGGGCGTGAGCATTGGCAGTGTCACATGACGGAACTGTTGCACACCCGATGCTCCATCAAGCATAGCCGCTTCGTAGAGGTGCTGTGGGACTCCTTGCAGCCCCGCCAGCCAGAGGATCATCCCGCCTCCCGCGCCCCAAAGCCCCATCACGATAAGCGCAGGCTTCGCCCAGAGTTCGCTTGCCAGCCAGTTCGGAGGGTCGATCCCCGCCCAACTTGTTAGAAGCATTCGCCATCCCGCATTCAACAATCCGGCATCCGGGTTGAGTATCCATATCCACAACACGGAACTGGCAACAATTGGAACAATTGAGGGCAGGTAGTAAATAGTGCGATAGTAGTGCATTCCGCGTACGCTGGCATTGAGTAGCATGGCGATTGCTAGCCCGGTGGTGATGCCAAGCGGGATGCCCCAAACTGCCAGAAATGCGGCGTTTTTGATGGTTATTGAAAAAAGTGGCCAGTCTTCCGTAAACAGTGTTTGGAAGTTTAGCAGCCCTACCCATCTGGGGGGATGTAGAACATCGTACTGACAGAAACTGAAGATAACGGATGCAAGAAATGGCCCGGCTGTAAAAACAAGAAGTCCCAACAGCCATGGGCCGGCAAAGATATAACCCGCCACCGCTTCCCCTCGCATCAGTCGCCCTACGGGCCCGGCCCGGCGAGCCAGAAACCAGACAACGCCGACTGCAATGAGAATCCCTGCGCTCAACACTGCCATGGGCACGACAAGAGGTATTATCGGGTAAGTTTCAGCCCTCGCCTGCCTGTCTAATTCCGACTGCACGCGTTCTGTCCCCAATTTCAATGCAGCCTCGGAAGACAGCTTGTGTCGCGTGGCGAATTCAAAGGCGGTAACATGTTCATCCCAAAGAAGCTGCCCCACATGAGTTACGGGACGGAACTTGGCGAAGTTCATCATTTCACTAAACAGCTTCAGCGGTGCGGCAAACCGTGGATACCGATTGGCATATTCGGCGTGAACGACATCGTTTACACGCAAGTTCGCGCTTAACCGAGGCACAAACCGACGTCCTTTGGATTGGTTATACTTGTCCTGAGCGGCACAGCCGATTAAATTGGCTTCAGGCGACTGCATCCATTTTATAAATTCCCATGCCTCTTCCACATGCTTTGCTCCTCGAGGGATTGCCCACGAGAAACCTCCAGCCCAGGTAATATATTTGGGTTGCCCGGCAAAACGCCCTTTCCCCTCTAATCGTTGTTTAGGGATTGGCGCGGGGGCTACAGCAAAGTCCATATCCGGACGATAACGCGCTATGCTCTGCAAGAACCAGTCCCCGTCTATTTTCATAGCTACTCGACCAATAAGGAATGGATCCATCTCTGGAGGCAGCGCCGCGAACCCGCGCTGATAAGCGTCCAGTTTTTCCGCTCCCTTCAGGGCATCGTATACGCTTGTCATGTAGTCCAGGGCTTCCGCTGTATACGGATTGTTCATGGTGCATGTGCGGCCGTCTTTGCTCATGAACTCTCCGCCGTTTTGCCAAGAGTACAAATACAACCAGCTATTGCCGAAGTTCGGGATAAACCCTGCCTGCTGGAATGTGCCATCCTTGTTATAGCGTGTCAGCTTCACCGCGTAATCTCGCAGCTCCTCCCAAGTTTTCGGCGGTTTATCAGGATCAAGGCCGGCTTCCCTGAATGCCTCACGGTTGTAGTATAGAGCGCGGTCATCGGCGCCGGAAGGAACGGCGTAAACTTGCCCCTTGTATGTGGCTTCCTGCCAACAAGCTTTATAATAGTCTTCTTTGCGGACACCGTAGGGTTTGTCGCGGTCTCGGGCAATATACTTGTTCAAGGGCTGGAAGGTGCCTCGGCTAGCCCAGTCACCGATAGTGAACCGGTCTTGATGCACCAGATCAGGCGGCGCTTTGCCCACGATGGCGGTCATCAGCTTTTGCGGGTTCATTGCGCCTGCGCCCATACTAAGCATGCTGACATGAATGTTGGGATGACGGCGTTCGAACTCTTCAACGCGCGCAACGTCAATTCTGGTTTCTTCCGACGCCTGAACACCCCAGACAACAAGCGTCACTTCTCTTTTGTCCTGTTTAGCGCACCCTGCAAATGTAAATGTACAAGCAACAAGCGCGGACGCCGATATGCTTAAAGCGACAAACTGTCTTATTACGGACCGGGCGGAAACTTTTTTTATCACCATCGCGAAACCATGATAGCGAAGAGCGGCTCCCGAGGCAAGGAGCATCCGAAATTCTTGTGTTTGTTCACGGTGCTTCGGATAGCCATTCTCGGAGCTCCTTGATAAGGCCGATCTTCACCGTTTAGGAAAATATCTCGATATATCATTAACCCATAAGCATTGCGAACTTGTGATGTTGTCAATTTTTTGGCCGGCAGGACAAATCCTCCTCCAGCCGTTCTTCTGATTTATGGAAGAGATACCAGCGGCTATGATAGCAATGGTATAATGCAATTTAACATTTTTGGGAGTCGTGAGAAAGGATTATTTAACACGTGGAGACGCAAGCGCTGCTTAGAATGCTGTTTGTTGTTGGTTGTATCGGGCTGACCGTTTGTTGCAACGCAGTGTCGGAAGCTGCTGCACCAGATACAAAATGGAAACTCGGCACGCCAGTTGTAACGTATTGGGCGGGGCCGGGGAGTAACATAGCTCTGAATGATCAAACGGCCTCGCAACTTCGTGCAGGGGGATGGAATCTTGGATGGACGGAAAATCCAGCCGGCCTGGATATCTATTATCGACATGGCTTGAGGGCCATGCTCGTAATTGGCACACCGAACGTCGATGATCCGGCTCAAGCGAAAGCTCTCGAATCATTGATAATGCGGGTCCGAAACCATCCCGCGCTGTATGCCTATTACCTGGTTGACGAACCGGGCGCGGGGGCGTTTCCGGCCCTAGGAAAGATTGTCTCTTTCCTGCGTCAGCGTGATCCCAAGCATTTGGCCTACATCAATTTGTTCCCCACCTATGCTTCGGAAGAGCAGCTTCAGGTCAGCGCGGATGCCGCCGAGCGTGCCAAAGTGGGTTATCCCACTAACTTCGCGGGGATCAATGCCGACGATAAGACAGTGGTCCGATACCGTGAACACCTCAAGCGATTCGTGGAGATAGTGAAACCCGACCTTATCAGCTACGACCACTATCATTTCCTGAGAGACAGCGACGGAGCGCAGTATTTTCTGAACCTCGCACTGATTCGTATGGCGGCGCTTGAAGCGAAGAAGCCCTTTTTGAACATAATTCAGGCTTGCGATTCGCCTTCTGAAGGTTGGCG
>WBZO01007376.1_pt1 | contig 10225 bp, 10 predicted proteins | sample 5204261 | NCBI WGS metagenome assembly WBZO01 (sample SAMN12412400, study PRJNA552823) | activated sludge metagenome | isolation source: activated sludge from anammox sidestream of wastewater treatment plant... | place: USA: North Carolina | collected 2017-09
ACACCCGATAACAAAAATATCCTTGCCGCGAATCAAGGCACGCAAGACAATCCCAGTACGACCGTCTCCATCATTGACGCGGCGACGTTCACCGTTGCGAAAACAATCGAAACCGGCAAAGGCGCGCATGGGGTCATCATAGACCCATCGGGCAAGCACGCATATATCACTAACATTTACGGCAACAACCTCGCTGTGATTGACCTCGCGACGCGCCAAGTTGTAAAGACAATTCCGACAGGTATGATGCCGAATGGTGTCAGTTTTACGACATACATCGCGCCCGCGCCTGCAACGGAAATCCAATTGGCAATGCCTGCTCACGATGACGACGATGCGATGCCAGGAATGAACATGCCATAACCGCTACTCTTTTTCTGTGTGGAAAGTAAGCGGTGAACCATGTACGATAAAACGCGAGATGAATTTTTGAACGATCTTTGTCCGCGCGTTCGTCCACTCATTGCGCAAATCATCGAGTGTGAGTGCGGATGTGAACTCTTGGATGTGTTTCAAACGCGCCCACGCACGATGTTGGAATTGGCAGATGTGACCTATCATGTCAAATTGTCTCAAACCGATGTTGTCCCCACGCTAGAACTGTTCCAAGCACTCGCGGTCATTGAACGCCGTGAGATTCTCGATACAACCTTCTATCGTTTGACCCAAGACGCGGAAATCATTGCCGCGCTCGAACAATTTTGGACGTGGCGCCAAGTTTGGCACGCAAACATACAAGAGGTTCGCAGTGCGCTAAAAATTTGAGGAGGTGACGAAAATGGTAAAGGATATTGTGTGCGGGATGACGGTTAACCCAGAGACCGCCGAAAAATCGGAATACAAAGGACAGACCTACTATTTCTGCTCAAAGGGCTGCAAGGCGCAATTCGACAAGAATCCCGAAAAATATATCGCCGCGCACGGCGGGGTACATCCGGGACACCAGCACTAGTGCGGAGCAAGTTGAGTCCAGCGTTGCGTGTTGCAAAGAAGGAATATCAAGATGTTCCTGATGGATATGCCTACAGTCATTGTCGTGGGCTTTGCGCTAGGGACTGCTTTCCTGTGGTTCTATGTTTTGTTTCCAAAGAACGCAGTCCTCCGCGCAATCTTTCAAGGTGTGACGGTAATCTTGGAAACACAATTCGGTTGGGCTCTCATCGTCGCACTTGTTTTGAGCGTCCTCGTAGTGTTCGGAATGTTAATTCGTCAATGAAAGCTCAAGAGGTGGAATAAAACATGAAGCGTAAATGGTTTTTGTTCGCAGGTTTATTCCTGCTTGCAGGTTTGTTGCTCGCGGCTTGTGGAGGAACAACCGCTTTCCCTACTCTGAACAATGCAGGGCAAACCGCATCCCCATCGAGTACGCCAAATTCGAAAACAGAGAGTGCGTTTGTAGCGCAAACGGTTGAAGGAGGGAGTGTTACAGTCAAGGTGACGCCGCTCAGAATGGAACCCGCCGCGCCGCTCGAATTTGAAATCGTAATGGACACACATTCGGTGGAGCTTGCGGACGATATGATGAAAGCAGTCGTCCTGCGCGACGATAGTGGTATGGAATTTACGCCGAGCGCGTGGGAAGGTCCAGGCGCTGGAGGACATCACCGTGAGGGAAAAATAAAATTCGCGCCGCTGACGAGGAACACGAAAGCGCTGACGCTCGTCGTCAAAAATGTGGCAGGCGTGCCAGAACGACTGTACAAGTGGGAGTTGGCGCAATGATTCGTTTTGACCTTGACCCCATCATCGTCCAATTCGGACATTTCCAAATCGGCTGGTATGGCGTCTTTATCGCGCTCGGCATCGCGGTCGCAGTATGGTTAACCGCGCGTGAGGCGAAACGGCGCGGCATCTTGCCAGACGCGATTTATGACGGCGCGCTGTGGGTTGTCATTGCAGGCATCATCGGCGCGCGTTTATTTCACGTCATTGATAATTGGACTTTTTACGCGGCGAATCCTGCTGCGATTTTTGGAACGGCGGGCTTGGCAATTTACGGTGCGCTCATTGGCGGTTTCATCGCGCTCTTGATTTATACCATGTTGCGCAAGCTCCCCTTCTGGCGCATGCTCGACGCAGTGGCGCCCGCGATACCACTCGCACAAGCCATCGCGCGCATCGGCTGTTTCATCAACGGAGACAATTATGGCGTGCCGACGAATCCGCCGCTGCCTTGGAATGTTACATGGACGAATCCCAACGCGATGGTGCCTGACCGCACTATCGCGTATCAACCCGCACAGCTGTACGAAGGAGTGTGGGACTTGATTGTCTTTGCCATCGCGTGGCGTTTGCGAACGCGTGTGAAAAGCGACGGCGTATTGTTTTTGATTTACGCGACGCTGTATTCATTCGGACGGTTTTTCATTTCATTCGTGCGCGAGGACAATATCTATTTTTGGAATTTGCGGCAAGCGCAAATTGTTGCGTTGGCGGTGATGATGGGGGCGATTCCATTGGCGTTCTGGTTGACTCGGCGCAATTCGAGAATGGTGATGAGTCATGCCTGATGATAACGCACCGTCATGCCATCAACGCCCGACGACTTGGACGCGCGGCGATATCGTTCTCAGCGCGGTGGTGTGGACAGCTATTGTATTCGCAGTGTTCGCGTGGTCGCATCGCGAATCGATTGTCGCGTGGTTTGTCGCGTTACATTGAGCATAAGATGATTCTGGACGATCTAAACGCCAAGCCGCATCATCGTGCGCTTGGCGTTTCGTTTTTTGAACCGCATCTTTTGCTCGCGAACCAAGTTCCTCGCGAACAGACTTCGTACTAATCCTTCACAAATCCTTCACATCTTTGGGCTATTGTGTTAGCAGACAAACGGAACAATCCTAAATTCAAGAAAATATCCCGAGTGAAATCGAGGAATCGAAAGGAAACGAAAATGAAAACGCAAATCAGACTTTTTACAGGAATCGGCATCGCGCTAGTCCTTGTGGCGGCGTTGGCAATCGGCGGCTGGTTCTTGAACACTGCCTTCGCGCAAGGACCCTCGCAGGGTGGCAATTGGAGCGTCATGCACAACAATCAAGCCGTGCTTGACTTGCTCAAGAGCAGCGAAAGTGATTTGCTGCAAGAACGCCAAGCGGGCAAGAGCTGGCTTGACATTGCAACAACAAAAGGCGTAAGCGAACAAGCGTTTACGGACGCATTGCTCCAGCCGATGACACCGATGTCAAGTTGGATGACACAGAATCATCCGCAGACGAATGTCGCACAGATGACCGAATGGATGCGTCAACAAATCGCCCAAGATATTCGCGTAACGCAATACGGCACGATGACGGATATGCACATCTTCAGCGGTTCGATGATGAATGGTGCGCCCCACAACGGCGCGATGATGGGCGGCAATAGCATGATGAACGGCAACGGCATGATGGGCGGTGGTAACAGCTTTGGCGGTATGATGGGCAATGGAAACGGTAACAATGGCTATGGTGGAATGATGGGCGGTGGGATGATGAACGGTTCATTTAACACACCCAACGTCAATGCGACACCCGTGCCATCAACACAAAAGATTGACCGCGAAGTAAATCTCACTGTCTCCAATTTCACATTTGCGCCCGCGAAAGTTACGGTGAAACAAGGCGAGACAGTCAAATTCACGATTGTCAATCAAGATAAATTTGCGCACAATGTTATCAGCCAAGATGGAAAACTTGGTTACACGGTGTTGGCTGCGAATCAAACCACGTCTGTCGTTTGGAGTGCGCCAAATCAAGCAGGAACTTTTACGGTAATCTGCACGTGGCATCCGGGAATGCAATTCACGATTGAGGTAGAGTAAAAGTTACATGAAACAAAAACGGCGCGCGGAGAATTTCTCCGCGCGCCGTTTTTGTCTGTACGCCTGTTTCAAATTGGAAGTGTGAACCAAAACGTCGTCCCTTTTCCTACATTGCTCTTGACGCCGATTTGCCCACCATGTGCTTCAACTAACTGCTTTGCAATTGCCAGGCCCAACCCCGTGCTACCTTGCGTACGCGAACGCGCTTTGTCCCCACGCCAAAAACGTTCAAAGACGTGCGGCAAGCCCTCAGGCGCGATGCCTGTACCTGAATCATGCACCTGCACACGCGCTAGATTTTTTTCTTGTGTCGCCGTCACCATAACTACTCCGTTCGCAAGTGTGTAACGCAGCGCGTTCGACAACAGATTCCGCAGCACTTGTTCGATTCGCTGTGCGTCAATGTTCAGAGGTGGAATATTTTCTGGAACGCTTGCGGTCAGCGTGATTTCTCGTTCGTTCGCTAGTGCTTGAAACGCGTTCACAACGCGTTCGATGAGTGCGCGCAAATCCGTCGGTGCGCGATTCAACGCGAGTTGTCCCGCGTCCGCGAGCGCGAGTTCGCGCAAATCGCCAACGAGGCGCGACAGCAAGAGCGTTTCTTCGTGCAGCGAGTCAACTTGGTCCCGGTCGAGCGGAAACACGCCGTCTTGCATGGCTTCGAGGTGACTCTGAATCACACCAATCGGATTGCGTAATTCGTGCGCGATGTCGGCGAGCATATTCCGCCGCGCCGTCTCGGAACGCGCGAGGTTGTCCGCCATCGCGTTAAAGGAACGCCCCACGCGCGCAATTTCGTCATCGCCGCGCACGGGCGAACGCGCGGTCAAATCCCCTGTTGCGATTTTGTCGGATGCTGCGGCAAGCGCGTTGAGCGGTTTGGTGATTTGGCGGAATAAAATAAAGCCGAGCCCCAGCGCGATCAAGCCGGCGACGAATCCGCCGAGGAGGAGGGAACGATTGACCTGCGCGAGAAATTGTTGGGACGCGGGGTCCAAGACGTCGGTCATCACATCGCCCTCGACGACGAGCGTGCCGATAGTCCGACCATCCAAGCGGATTGGGATGCCCTTTGCGAGGGCGGAGGTGGAAAGCGATGCGTCGAGTTGACGGTTGGTGGAATCGGCGACCACCGTCCCGCGCACATCGGCGATCACCACGCGCGACGAATTCATCATTCCACCCATCCCGCCCATGCCCTCATCCATCATCCCACCTTGCATCATGCCGCCCCACGGATTGGCGCCGCGACTCAACGTCGTCTGGAGGCCTTCCCAACTTCCGCGCGTGCGATAGTACGCCGCGAGTTGAGCGGCAAAATCTTGCATTTGCACCATCTCGCCCTGAAACATGAATTGTTGAAATTCGTTCATGGTGACTTGATTCGCAATCAGCGACACGACGACGATGCCGACGAGAATGACCAGCGCAAACGCGCCCATCAAGCGCACAAAGAGACTGGGACGCGTCATACATCCTCCGCGAATCTATAACCGACGCCGAACACCGTGAGCAGATAACGCGGTTGTTTCGGGTCATCGCCAAGTTTTTGACGCAAGTTTTTAACGTGTGCATCAATCGTGCGTTCATAGCCCTCGAACGATTCGCCTTGCACCAAATCCAAAAGCTGCATTCGCGTAAACGCGCGCCCCGGATTTTTCATCAAGGCGACAAGCAAATCAAACTCGGTCGGCGTCAGTTCCAGCGCTTTGCTTTTCACGGTGACAACATGTTTCATCAAATCTATTTCCACATCACCTGCGCGCAAAATTTCGACTGGCGCGGTTTCACCTTCGACGCGGCGCAGCACCGCGCGCACACGTGCCACCACTTCACGCGGGCTGAAGGGTTTGGTGATGTAATCATCCGCGCCGAGTTCGAGACCGATGAGCCGGTCTGTTTCCTCAACTCGCGCAGTGAGCATGATGATGGGAATGTTGGATTCTTTGCGAATGGTGCGCGCTACATCTAACCCATCCATTTCGGGTAGATTGAGATCGAGCAGTACGAGATTGGGTTTCTCGCGTCGAAAGGCGGCGAGGGCGTTCTTGCCATCACTCGCGGTGACGACGCCAAACCCCGCTTGTTCGAGATACGCGCGCAGGACATTCACAAATTTTTTTTCGTCGTCCACGACAAGAATCTTTTTGCTCATGATGTTATATTTTACCAGAGGTACGAGTTTGCGGCACACACTCGCTGTGATTGCAAAAACAATGTGAAATATTTATTCCCGACATACGAGGCGAAAGTCGGTTCGCAAGGATACGAAATGACCTTCGATAACAAAAACGGTCATCCGTATGGACGACCGTTGCGTTTGAATACTTGGCATTTAGAAAGGTCAATGCAATTTCGCTAAGTGCTTACCGCAGGTTCAGGGATTCGTTCGCCACTCTTGCTTCTTAGAATCAAACCCGGACGCCAGGGTGTTCCTACGCCTGGAAGGAGAAAGCGGTCCAAACCATAGTATCCTGCAACCTTCCACGCCAGTATTAAGAGAATTGTGAGTGTAAAAAGCAGGGGGTTGCTGCTCGCGGTGCCTGCCATCATAAAATTCCAATTCATGAACGCGCCAAAGAACGCCGCGATACCAGTGAACGCGCCTAGGACAAGGGCGATGCCGATAAGCACTTCGCCCACGGCAATGATTTTGGCAAACCAGACCCATGCCTGATTGTCTACCAGAAACTGGATAAACTGGCGATACCAATCAAAGTAAATGACGGGACGCGGGTCAATTTTGAGCGCGTTGAGCCAAAAACCCTTGAGCGCATCGCCGGTTTGCATCCACGCAGGATTGTTAAGTTTGCCCCAGCCCGAAGTGAGCCAGACATAGGCAACATAAAGGCGCACTGGAATCCAAATCCAAGCCAGCCGTGTTGCGCTAAAGAGCAAGCTTGCAATGGGGGGGTCGGTGATATTCCAATCAGATTGGGTAGATGTTTTTGACATGATGGACTCCTCTTGACTAATAATCTGCTTCTAGTCTATCTCTAAAGAGATGCTTGAACAGCCGCCGTCTCGCCTATTTTCAAGTACGCCATTTAGCTTACTCACTCACCTTACGCAGTAGCTGTCATTTCGAGCCGCTTTTGCGAGAAATCTCAATCTGCGGCATGAACGATTTTCTCCCTTCTTTATAGGAAAAGTGCGTAACGTGAGTTACTCAATCTCCGATCGCGCATTGGCGTTTGAAAAACCTGGTTTCGACTCTGGAGCGTGTTCCAATCCTCCAATTCTTATCGGTATTGAATTGACTACGCTAATCCGGCTTACCTTCACCTTGTGCTAACCACCTGGAAGAATGTGCAGCACGATTTGTTCCAGCAAATGAATAACGGTCACCTTGCGGGTGACCGTTTCGAGAGCGGCGAAACGCTTGGTGCCGTTTCAGTCACATGCGATGCCAAAGATTGATTCGCCGCGGGAATATTCTTTTGATCTATTGGGAAAGCTCATGTCACCACGACAAAATTTTCGCTCCCGAACGGATTCGGCACGTACTTGGCCGCGTTTGGGTCATTCAGCCATTGTTCGCCATTTATCAGATAACGGAATTGATACTCCCTGCCGCGTTCGAGTTCAAGCGTATATTTCCAATCGCCGTTCATTGGTTGCATGGTGTGATTCGGCTGCCATGCGTCTCAATCACCGCATACGCAAATGTTCTCGGCATTGGGGTCGCGCGGCAAAACAAAAGTCACCCTTACTTTGTTTTGAGCGTGTGACGCGTGTTTGGTAATCATATTTGCCTCCCTTTCTCCTTACCCTCTAAATCGTCTCTCAATGCAATTCTCGTACACTTCAATTCAATCTATTGCGCGACAAATCCGCCATCCGCAACGAGCGCGTGTCCGGTCACGAACGATGCCGCATCCGAGCACAGCCAGATGACCGCTTCCGCGATCTCTTCGGGCGTTCCAAACCGCCCAATAGGTTCTTGGGCGAGGAGGGAAGCTTCCACCTCGTGGTCGCTATGGAGGAAGCGTTCGACCATCGGCGTACGGACTGCGCCGGGCAAAATCGCATTGATACGGATGCCTAATTTCGCGTACTCGAGCGCCGCGCTCTTGGTCAGCCCCACCACACCGTGTTTACTCGCAACGTATGCAGGAATAGATTGAAAACCGACCACGCCAGCCACCGACGATGTGTTCACAATGGCTCCGCTGCCTTGCTTGAGCATCTCGGGAATCTCGTATTTCATACAAAGCCATACGCCCTTGAGATTCGTGTTGATTACACGATCCCAATTGCTTTCTGTCAATTCAACGGTGGTTCCCGTGATGCCTTCAATTCCGGCGTTATTGAACGCATAGTCCAGACGACCGAAGGTCTCAATTACTTTGTGGATCAGTGTCTGAACTTCAGCTGCTTTTGAAACATCTGTCAAGACGAACCGTGCGACATCAGTGTCCCATCCGTACGTTCGAGTTTTGTCCCCATTCCCTTTCGTTGCAAAAGTGGTGACGGTGGACTTGACTCCAACTTCGGCAAGCGCGGGGGTTGCCGTGCGTATCTTTGTCGGCGCAAAACGGCTTTCCTCGCGAATCAGTCGTACAGTTTCTTCGCCGCCTATTACGTCCACATCGGCGACCACTACCTTAGCCCCTTCTCTGGCAAAAGCAAACGCAGTGGCTCGACCAATACCCGAACTGCCTCCCGTCACCAGGGCAACTTTACCTTCGAATTGCCTGCTCATTTGAGCCTCCATCTGTGAAGCGCCAACATAGTCTAGAACAAATGAGGATGAAGGAGCATTGCTATTTGGCGTGTTCGCAGCTCCGCACTTTAGCGTACGCCTAGCACGCCAATTGGCGCATTCGATTTTTCTAGGTACGTTTCGTTGCGAGAAAAACATAAATGCGACTGCATCCGTGACCAAGATCAGGTGAGAACAAGTATGGCGCATCCACCCAGAGTAACAAGCCCTCTGGCTCGAGTACGCGCCAAAACTCGCGCATGACCTCGCCATCAAAAACAAAGCCCGACGGAAAGGTCATCATGAGTGATGTGAAAAAATTCGAGGCAAAAGGGAGTTGCTTGGCATGCGCGCGTGCCAGACGCGGGATGATGGACTTATGAGCGAATTTGCGGTGCGTAATCTCGAGCATGTAAGGCGATAGGTCTATGCCGATTGGGATATATCCCGCATCATATAAATCGAGATGGAGATTGCCTAACCCCGACGCAATTTCCAAGATGCTCGTCCCGCGAAGGAATGGAATTCTCGCACGCGTCCATGTCCACCATTCGCCGCGCGAGACGATGTCGCTGAATTTGTCATATGTGAACGCAAATTGATTATAGAGTTGATGAAAGGCGAAACGGAAGATTCTGCCTAATGGATTTAGCAAGGGACTAATGATACCATTTGATTACCAATACAAAACAAGTGTGTACGTTTCTTGATGGACCTTGTGCTCAATCCGTCTGCTTGAATCAAACAAATTCTCGCCCCGCGCAATTGGAATCGGCGGGGCGAGAATTTAATGTTTGGTGCAACTTGGCTGTCACCGGTTTCAGTGTCACTTGTTTTTGGCGCACACGCGCATGTTCTCTCCGTTAAAAATCGCATCTCTCAAGAGGAACGTTTGACACCTGTCTTTAGGATAGCCTGTTGCACCTTTGTTTGACTACCAGAATTGAAATGGCTTATAGCACATCCTCCAATTTTTGGTGGCGTTGCTCCTTGTTAATTTCCGTCTGTAGAATATCACCCCGTACATCAAATGGGCATCGCAGAGTGGCGTGTTTCCTAACGCGCCATTTGGCGTATTGACAAAAGCCGAACGAATACTCTAATTTTCTGCCATGTCAATAGTAAAACTTACAACGCTCAATAATGTAAAATCATATTTCCTATGGTCAAGAGTCTCCTTCGCAGCGGTCTGCTCCCTACGTTTGAAATCCTGTTGTTCCTACTCGTGTTTTGGGCATCGCTTGTGTTCATGCCCGATATGCTCAACAGCGATGGCGATTTAGGGCGTCACATCACCGTTGGCAATTATATTCTCGATACACGCTCAATTCCGGCGCGTGATGTGTTTTCGGATACGCGTTATGACGCGCCGCTCGTACTGCATGAATGGTTGAGCGAAGTCGTATTTGCGCTTGCATACCGAGCCGCAAGTCTGAATGGGGTTGCGTGGCTGACCGCGCTGCTGCTTGCGACAATTTATTTTGTGCTGGCGGTGGGTTTGCGCGCGTTGGGTGTCAGTGCGCCCGTGGCGTTTCTTGCCGCGCTCGCTGCATATCTCACGGGGATGATTCACCAGCTTCCACGTCCACATCTCTTTACGCTTTTGCTTTTTACACTCCTGCTCATCCTGCTCGAACGGTATCGCCGCCGCGACACAGAACGCGACCAGTGCGCGGAACGTTACGACGAACGTTCCCTATTGTTGCTCATTCCAATTT
>WBZO01007377.1_pt1 | contig 10223 bp, 9 predicted proteins | sample 5204261 | NCBI WGS metagenome assembly WBZO01 (sample SAMN12412400, study PRJNA552823) | activated sludge metagenome | isolation source: activated sludge from anammox sidestream of wastewater treatment plant... | place: USA: North Carolina | collected 2017-09
GCGCGGCACGGTGGGCACGCCGCTCGCCTACCTGATCTACTTCCCGGGTCTCGCCCTGTTCCTGACCGTGCTGGCCGTCAACTTCCTGGGCGACGGGCTACGCGACGCCCTCGACCCGAAGGCGCTCCGGTGACCGCCTCCGGCGGCGAGGAGCCCGCGAGCGGCGGCGCCGTCCTGTCGGTACGGGACCTCACGGTCGAGTTCCCCACCGACGACGGCGTGGTCCACGCGGTCTCCGGCGTCTCGTTCGACGTCCGGGCGGGCGAGGTGCTCGGCGTGGTGGGGGAGTCGGGCTCGGGCAAGAGCGTCACGTCGATGGCGATCCTGGGCCTGCTGCCGAGGTCGGCCCGGGTCCGGGGCGAGGTGTTCCTCGACGGCGACGAGCTGCTGGGCAAGAAGGAGAGCCAGATGCGGCCGCTGCGGGGGCGCCGCATCGCGATGGTGTTCCAGGACGCCCTGGCCGCGCTGAACCCCGTCTACCGGGTCGGCGACCAGATCGCGGAGGCGATCACCTCCCACGCGTCCGTGGGACGCCGCGAGCTGCGCGAGCGGGTCGTCGACCTGCTCGACGTGGTGGGGATCCCCAACCCGGCGACCCGGGCCGACCAGTTCCCCCACGAGTACTCGGGCGGGATGAGGCAGCGGGCCATGATCGCGATGGCGATCGCCAACGACCCGGCCGTCCTCATCGCCGACGAGCCGACCACCGCCCTCGACGTGACGATCCAGGCCCAGGTGCTGGAGGTGATGGGCCGGGTGCAGGAGCGCACCCGGACGGCCATCGTGCTCATCACCCACGATCTCGGGATCGTGGCCGGCATCGCCGACCGGGTGATGGTCATGTACGCCGGTCGCCAGGCCGAGATCGGGTCGGTCGAGCAGATCTTCTACGAGCCCCGCCACCCCTACACCCTCGGGCTCCTGGCCTCGCTGCCCCGCATCGACCGCTCGGGCGAAGGGGCCCGCCTGTACCGCATCGAGGGGCAGCCGCCGTCGTTGCTGCGCCCCCCCGCGGGCTGCGCCTACCACCCGCGCTGCGCGTTCGCCCGCGTGCCCGGGCCCTGCGACGAGGAGCTGCCCCTCCTGCACCCGGTCGACGCCGCCGACCCGGCCCACCGGGCGGCGTGCCACTTCAGCGGTGACCTCGTGGGGCTCACCCCCGACGACCTCCGGATGCGCAGCGCGTGAGCGCCCCCGGTGCCGCGGCGGCCCCGACCGGCCCCGAGGCGTCGGCGCGTCCCGCGCCGCGCGCCGGCGCGCCGCCGGGCGAGCCGCTGCTCGAGGTCACCGACCTGGTCAAGGAGTTCCCGATCCGGGCCGGGCTGCTCCGCCGCCCGGTCGGCACCGTCAGCGCGGTGGCCGGGATCAGCCTCGTGGTCGGGAGGGGGGAGACCCTCGGCCTGGTGGGGGAGTCGGGCTGCGGGAAGTCGACCACCGCCCGCTGCATCCTCGGCCTGACGGAGCCCACCACCGGCTCGGTGCGCTTCGCGGGGGCCGAGGTGACCGGGATCGGGCGTTCCGGCGCCGGGCCCAACTCGTGTTCCAGGACCCGTACGCGTCCCTCAACCCCCGCATGACGGTCGGAGCGATCGTCGCCGATCCGCTGCGGGTGCACGGCCGCTGGCGCGACGGCGGCGCCGAGCGGGTGCGCGAGCTGATGGGCATGGTGGGCCTGAACCCCGAGCACGCGAACCGCTACCCGCACGAGTTCTCGGGTGGCCAGCGTCAGCGGATCGGCATCGCCCGGGCCCTGGCCTGCGACCCGGAGCTGCTGGTCCTCGACGAGCCGGTGTCGGCGCTCGACGTGTCGATCCGGGCCGGGGTGATGAACCTCCTCGAGGACCTCCAGGACGAGCTGGGCCTCGCCTACCTCCTCGTGGCGCACGACCTGGCCGTCATCCGCCACATCTGCGACTCCGTCGCCGTGATGTACCTGGGCCGGATCGTGGAGACCGGCCGGGCCGACGAGGTCTACGAGCACGCCTCGCACCCTTACACCCAGGCCCTCCTCTCGGCGGTGCCGGTGCCGGATCCGCGCCGGGAACGGCAGCGGCGGCGTATCGTCCTGGAGGGCGACGTGCCCAGCCCCGCCGACCCGCCGAGCGGCTGCCGGTTCCGGACCCGCTGCTGGAAGGCGCAGGAGGTCTGTGCCATCGAGGATCCGGCTCTGGTCGACCGCGGGCAGGGGCATCCCGTCGCCTGCCACTTCGCCGAGGAACGAGAGGTCGTCTGACGTGACACGCTTCGACGGGAAGGCCGCGCGCCGCCGGGGACGGGTCGTGGTCACCGCCGCGGTCGCCGCCGTGGTCGTCCTGGGTGCGGGGCTGGTGGGGTGCAGCGGCGGCGACTCCGGGACGCCGGGCACCACCGGGCCCCGGCGCGGCGGGACTCTCCGGATCGGCGTCACCGACGTCGCCTCGCTCGACCCGGCCTCGGTGTCGGCCGAGCCCGGCGCAGCCACGGTGTACGGGCTCTTCTCCGAGCCGCTCGTGCGGGCGGAGCCCGGCACGGGTGAACCCGCTCCGGGGCTCGCGGCGCGGTGGAAGGCCGACCCGAAGCAGACGAAGTTCACCTTCACGCTCCGCCGCGGGGCCCGCTTCTCCGACGGCACGCCGGTGCGGGCCGCCGACGTGAAGGCGACCCTCGACCGGGTGGCGGCCAAGGCGACGGCGTCGCCGGTGGCGCACCTCCTCGACGTGGTGGTCGGCTACGAGGAGGCGCGCAAGGGGTCCAAGCCGGGCCTGGCCGGGATCACCGCTCCCGACCCGTCGACGCTGGTCGTCGCCCTGCGCCTGCCGCTGGCGAGCTTCCCGAGCCGCCTGGCCAACCCGGGCTTGGGGATCCTCGCCGCGTCGAGCCTCCCGAAGGCGAAGACGGCTCCCGTCGGGTCGGGGCCGTTCCGGATCGAGGGCCGGCCCGAGGTCGAGGTCGGCGGCCGGGTGGTGTTCCGCCGCTCCGACCGTCGCGCGTTCCTCGACCGGGTGGTGGTGCGCATCTACGCGTCCGCGGCGGCGGCCGAGAAGGCGTACGCCGGGGGTGATCTCGACGTGGCGCCGCTGGTGCGCGACGAGGCGACCCCCGACAGCGCGCTGACCGTGCCGCCGCCGTCGCCGAAGGTCGCGACGACCACCACCGAGCCGCCGCCCCCGCCGTCGGGCGACGTCGTGTCGGCGCCGTTCCGGGCCGTCGGCTACTACGAGCTCAACCTGAAGAACCCGAAGTTCGCCGACGCCCGCTTCCGGCAGGCGATCATCCGCGCCCTCGACGAGCGGCGGGTCGCGACGTCGGTGTACGGCGGGCGGGTCCGGGCCATGGGTGGCCTGGTGCCGGCCGGCGTCCCGGGCGGGCCGAGCGAGCGGTGCGAGGGCCTCTGCGACCACGATCCCGCCGCGGCGCGCAAGCTGCTGGCCAAGGCCTTCCCCGGGGGCAAGGTGCCGACGGTGGCCATCGACTTCGACGAATCCCCGACGCAGCGGGCGCTGGCCCGGGCCGCGGTGAGCCAGCTGAAGGCGGTCGGGATCCCGGCCGTGCTCCGGCCGCACGTACCCAAGGACTACGCCAACTTCCTCGTGAACGGGAAGCCCGAGCTGTTCCGGTTCGGCTGGGTCGCCGACACGCTCACCGAGCGGGCGTTCCTCACGCCGGCGTTCCTGAGCCGGGCGCCCGAGAACGTGGCCCGCGTCGGCCCGGCCGGCGACGCCGCCATCGACGCCGCGGCGAAGGTCGCGACCCCGTCGAAGCGGCGGGAGCTGTACGGCCAGGCCGAGAAGGCGATCCTCTCGCAGTTCGCGGTCAAGCCGCTGGTGCAGCTCCAGACCCGGCTGATCACGTCGCCGAAGGTCGACGGCCTGCGCCTCGACGGCTTCGGCGCCTTCGACGCGGCGGCCGTCCACCTGGCGTCGTAGCCGCGCCGCGCGCCTCGGCGGCGTGGCAGGATTCCCCCGTGCGGATCGGGATCCACGGCGGGTCGCAGGTGATCATGGGTCTCGGGGTCGACGCCTGCGTCGAGCACGCCCGGGCCGCGGAGCGCGAGGGGTTCACCGGCTACTGGCTGCCGCAGCTCGCCGCCCCCGACGCCCTCACCGTGCTCGGCGCCGTCGGCCGGGCGACGTCGACCATCGAGCTCGGCACCGCGGTCGTGGCCACCTGGCCCCGCCACCCGCTGATGCTGGCCGGTCAGGCGCTCACGGCTTCGGAGATGGCCGGCGGGCGGCTGGTCCTGGGGATCGGGGTGGCCCACAAGGCCGGCGTCGAGGCCCGGTTCCGGGTGCCGTTCGAGCGCCCGGCCCGGCACGTGTCGGAGTACCTCGACGTCCTCCTCCCGGCCCTGGCGGGCGACCCCATAGACGCGCGGGGCGAGATCTGGAGCGGGGTGGAGGAGCGCATCCCGCGCCCGGCCGGCGTGGAGCCGCCGTCGGTGATGCTTGCCGCGATGGGTCCCCGGATGCTCGCACTCGCCGGGGCGCGGACCGACGGCACCGTGCTCTGGTTGAGCGGGCCCCGCACCGTCGCCGAGGTGATCCGGCCCGCTCTCGAGGCGGCCGCCGCCGGCGCGGGGCGGCCGGCACCCCGCATCGTGGCGTCGGTGCCGGTGTGCGTGACGGATCGTCCCGGGGAGGTGCGCTCCCTGGTAGGGCAGCTCCTCGGCGGCTACGACGAGATCCCGTCGTACCGGCGGGTGATGGACCAGGAGGGCGTGGCGGGCGTGGCGGAGGTGTCGGTGATCGGCGGCGCGGCCGAGGTCACCGACCGGCTCGCGGCGTTCGCCGCCGCGGGGGTCACCGACTTCGTGGCCGTCGAGTTCACCACCACCGACGACGAAGCCGCCGCCACCCGCGCCGTGCTGGCCGAGGTGGGGGCGGCCGGCTGAGCGCCGGCGCGGTCGGCCCGGCCGGGCCCCGGCGAGGCGCGGGCGCGGCGCCCGGGGCGCCCGGCCGCCCGCGGGTCCACTACACCCCGCCGAGCGGCTGGCTCAGCGACCCCAACGGCCTGGTCCACCACCGGGGTCGCTTCCACCTCTTCTACCAGCACCATCCCCACGACCCGTCGTGGGGGCCGATGCACTGGGGCCACGCCAGCTCCGCCGACCTAGTCGCCTGGGCCGACCATCCGATCGCCCTCGCGCCCGACGAGCGCGGCACCGTCTACTCGGGCTCGGCGGTCGTCGACGCCGGCGACACGGCGGGCCTCGGGCCGGGCGCCCTGGTCGTGGCGTTCACCCATCATCGCGACGGGGTCGAGGAGCAGTCGCTCGCCTGGTCGACCGACGGCGGTGAGACCTTCACCAAGCGGGCCGAGCCGGTCCTCGAGGCGCCGCCGGGGCAGGGCGACTTCCGCGACCCGAGGCTCCTCCGCCACCCGGGCGACCCGCGCCGCTGGGTGATGCTCCTCGCCGCCGGCCACGCCGTGTGGATCTACACGTCGCCCGACCTGGTCGACTGGACCCGCACGGGAACGGTCACCGGCGTCTTCTCCGAGGCCGGTACCTGGGAGATGCCGGACTTGCTGCGCTTCGACGTGGACGGCTCCGACGTCTGGGTGCTGGTGGTCTCGATCGCCGACGGCGCCCCCGCGGGCGGCTCCGGGGTCCAGGCCGTCGCCGGCACCTTCGACGGCTACACGTTCACGCCGGCGGGCGATGCCTTCTGGGTCGACCACGGCCCGGACTTCTACGCCCCGCAGGCCTGGACCGACGCTCCCGACGGTCGGAGGATCTGGGTCGCCTGGATGGCGAACTGGCACCGCGTGTACGCCCTTCCGGCGGGCGGCTGGCGGGGCCAGATGAGCATCCCCCGCGAGGTGTCGCTGCGCGTCGGTGACCACGGCCCGCGGCTGGTCCAGGAACCGGTGGGGGAGCTCGCGTCGTACCGCGAGCGCTCCCTCGTCGCCTCGGGCGGCGAGGTGGGAGAGCACCTCGGCTCCCCGCTGCCGGTCACGGCGCCCGCCCTCGACGTGGTGCTCGGGCTGGCTCCGGGGGCGACGGGCGAGGTCCGGGGCCGGCGAGGCCCCGCGGAGGTCGAGGTGCGGGTCGACCGGGAGGTGGTGGAGGTGCGGGTCGTCGACCGCGAGGCCGCGCCGGGGTCCGAGGGCGGCTCGGGCGAGGCGCGGTACCGGGCCCCGCGGCCACCGGCCGACGGTCTCCGGGAGGTGCGCGTCCTCCTCGACACCGCGTCGGTGGAGGTCTTCGCCGGTGGGGCGACGATCTCGGTCCTGCTCCCCGGCTCGGGGGAGCCATGGGTCGTCGAGGTCGGGCCGCCCGGCGAGGTCGCCGGGATCGACCGCATCGAGGTCCACGCGATGCGGGCCGCCGGGCCGGCCGCGGACCGAGCCTGACCGAGCGACGCGCCGGCGGGACGGCCCGCCGCGGGGATCCGGGGTCGGGGGGACCGGTGGTGCGGCTACGTCGACCGGCCCACCGGCACGGTCTCGGCGTCGCGGTCCGGGCCGCGGGGCGGGGTGGGGGCGACGCTCCCGGGGTCGGGCCCGCCCATGTCGAGGCGGAACGGCGGGTACTCGTCGCGCATCAGGGCCGCGTAGGCGAGGACCCGGAAGCACCAGCGGTTCATGCCCATCACGAAGTCGAAGATCGCCTCGGGGTAGCGGCCGCTCACGGCGAGGACCACGACCGCGATGAACGCGAGGAAGGCGATGAGGCCCCCGCCGCCGAGGTCCCAGTCCCCCCTCCACCCGGTGCCCCAGCCGCCCACGAAGAACGCGACGACGAGGTAGTGCGGCAGGGCCAGCAGCCACCACTTCACCAGGACGAGACCCCGCGAGAGCCGCTCCGGGTAGTCGATCGTGAGGTCGGCGGGATAGGTCGGGTCGGGGTGCAGGCTGAACGGCGGGTACCGGTCGGTGCCGAACGCGTCCACCGCGTAGAACGAGACCCGCCAGCTCCAGCGCATCACCCCGACGTTGAAGTCGAAGATCGAGCGCGGGTAGCGGCCGGTGATCAGGATCGCGAAGCCGGCGACGACCGTCATGATCACGACGGCGACCCACAGGAACACGAGCACCACTACGTGCGGGATCACGAGGATCCACTTGACCAGCCAGAGCCACCGGCTCAGGCTCGGATCGAGACGACCGTCGAGCCGGACCGGGTACGTGCCGAGCGGCGGGGCCGTCTCCGGGGCGTGCCCTTCGGTCCGCCGGGCGTGGCTCCGGAGGGCCAGCGCCGCCATCACCCCCGCGGCGACGAGCAGGGCCACGCCGAACGCGCCGAGCCCGATGCCGATCGGTAGCAGGACTCCGGTCCTCGCACCGACGCTCACGTCGGCGACCACGCTGCGCTGCGCGTCGGCGTTCATCACGACGATCGTCCAGCGCCCGCCCTCGGTCGGCCACAGCAGGGTCCGGGTCCCGACGCCCGAGGTGGAGGCCGCCCAGAAGGTCTGCGAGCCGGGGGGCGACGGCGGTTCCGTACCCGCCACGAGGGTGCTCTCACTCTGGAAGGGTCCGAAGTTCGCGCGCGTGACCCGCTCGTGCGGGACGCCGGCCAGCCACCGGTCGACGTCGTCTTGCGGTGCGATACCCACGAACAGTGCGGGGCCGGTGCTGTGAGCGCGGACGCGGAGGGTTCCGACCGCGTGCGCGGGGGTCCAGTCGCGCTCGCCCGGCGCTCGTCCCAGGTCCACGCGCGACGTGAGCGCGTAGGTCGAGGTCGCGAACCGATCGGTCGACGTGTGGTAGTAGCCCCGGCTGTCGCGCTGGGTCGTGTGCGCCCACACGAGCGTGGCACCGCCCAGGGTGAACGCGGCCCCGACGAGCGCGACCAGCGCCCCGACGACGAGGAGGGCGATGCTGGCGCCGGACATGCCGGGGCGCCGAGGCGGTTGCGGCCAGGTGTCCATGGAGCCTCTCTCCCGATGCTCTCCGCCCCACGATCCGACGATGCCCGGACCAGCAGTAGGGAAGAAGGTCACGAGCCGCGGGGTAGAGCTTCTCGTCCTCGGTCCGGCCGGTCGTGCATCGCCGGCCGGACCGCGGCCGTCGACGGCGATGCCCGTGCCCTCGCCCCGATCTCGACCCCGCGGGGCCCGTCCCGCCGCTCAAGGATTCGGGGCGGTGGGTCGACCATCCCCCGGGCGGACGGGGATCGGCCGAACGGGAGTTGATGGATGCGCCGACGGGAGTGGTGGGCGGTGGTGCTCGTGACGGCGGTCGCCGCGGCCGGGTGCGGTGGTGGTGGCGAGGGCGGCGGCGCCGATCGGGAGGCCGCGACCCGGAGCTCGGACCGCGCCGCGACGCCGTCCTCCGCGGCGACGACGACCACGGGATCGGGCGACGGCCTACCGGACCGCGACGCGGTGCGCGGCGCCCTCCTGACGCCGGCCGACCTCCCGGCCGGATGGTCGGCGGGTGGCCCCGGACCTACCGGCGACGACGGCTCCGCCCCGGGTCTCGACGAGTGGCTCTGCCCGGCGGCCGAGGGGGAGCTCCCGGCTCGCTTCGAGGAGGTCGTCCTCGCCGACCGGGTCGAGTTCTCCAAGAGCGAGATGGGGCCGGTGATCCTCCAGGGCGCCGCCGCCACCACGGACGCCGTCGCGCTGTTCGAGCAGGCCGCCGGCGCGCTGGGGGCGTGCGTGGGGACGGAGTGGGAGCAGACCAACCCGGACAACACCGTGACCACCTTCCGGCTGCGCGGGATCGAGATCGACGACCACGGCGACGACCAGTTCGCCTACCGGCTCGAGACCACGGGCGACGGGGCGAGGACCCGGTCCGACGTGGTGGTGGTGCGCGACGGCGACGTCCTCGCCATGTTCGTGGGCCTGGGGTCCACCTCCGCGTTCGGAGGGGAGCTGCTCGACCCCGCGGAGCTCGCCGAGGTCGTCGACACCGGCGTCGCCAAGCTCGCCGCCCTCTGACTCACACCGGGCCGGTCAATCGTGGCCCCCGAGCGGGGGAGGCAGGGCGATGGCCGGCGACCAGCCGCGGGCGACGGGCCAGCCGTCCCGGTCCCAGTCGAGCGGGCGTATCGCGAGCTCGGGTCGGCCGTCGTGCGCCGGGTCGTACCAGTGGTGGATCAACCACCAGTTCCGGCCCTCGTGGAGGACCGTCTGGTGCCCGGGGCCGCGGATGTGGTCGTAGGCCGTCAGCACCTTGGTGCCGCCACCCTCGAGCATCGGCCGGCCGTCGCGGTCGACGTAGGGGCCGGTCAACGACTTCGAGCGGCCCACCCGGATGTTGTAGGTGGAGTTCTGCCCGAAGCAGCACAGGTCGAAAGACGCGAAGAGGTACCACCAACGGCCCCGCTTGAGGATGGTCGGCGCCTCGATGTTGTTGGTCAGGCCTTCACGGCGGGCGACGTTGGTGGGCCGCACCTACTCGTCCAGGGTGCCGTCACGGTCGAGGGGCTGGAGGAAGAGCCCGTCGTAATTGGAACCCCACACGAGCCACGGGCGCCGGTGGCCGTCGAGCACCACCGCCGGGTCGATGGCGTTCCACCCGGACCGGTCCTCGTCGAGGAACTTGCCCCGCGATCGGAGCACGAGGCCGTGGTCGGTCCAGCCGCCCCCCGGCGACGCCGGGTCGAGGGCCTTGGCCGTGGCGTGGCCGATGGCCGAGTTGCGGGTGGGTAGGGAGCCGGCCGGGAACTCGCTGGTCGCGTAGTACATGTGCCACCGCCCACCCCAACGGGAGACGTCGGGGGCCCAGATGTCGCCGTTGCCCGCCGGCGCCTCCTCGCGCAGCCAGGCGGGCGGCTCGTCGAACACCGGCGCCGCGGTCTTCCAGTGCTGCAGGTCGGTAGAGGTGCGGTGCTGGATGCCGTCGTGGGTGGAGTAGAGGTGGTAGACGCCGCGCTCACGGGCGACGGCCGGGTCGTGGACCCAGGCCGTGTCACCCGCCACGGGCACCCGCACCGGCCCTTCGGGGTCGGTGACCAGCGGCGGCGACGCGGGCACCACCCTGCGGGCCGCCGCCCCGGGATCGGCCGACGGGACGGGCCGGGACGCGGCCACCGTTGCGCTCTCGCCTCCGGAGCAGCCCACGAGCAGGAGGATCGCGCTGAGCGTCACCGCGGCCACGGAGCGATGCACCTCGGGAAGGCTACCGCGGCGGCCCCACGCGCGTCGGCGGGCGAGAACCGCACTGATGTGTAACCCCGTCCGGGTCAGATCGTGTCGGAGGGGGGACTTGAACCCCCACGCCCTTGCGGGCACTAGCCCCTCAAGCTAGCGCGTCTGCCTATTCCGCCACTCCGACGTGGTGGCCCGCGC
>WBZO01007380.1_pt1 | contig 10219 bp, 9 predicted proteins | sample 5204261 | NCBI WGS metagenome assembly WBZO01 (sample SAMN12412400, study PRJNA552823) | activated sludge metagenome | isolation source: activated sludge from anammox sidestream of wastewater treatment plant... | place: USA: North Carolina | collected 2017-09
AAGTCGATCCTCTTCTGGGACATGGTGGTCCTCAACGGCTATCTGCTGATCAACATCGTCACCGGCTGGAAGGTTTTGGAGAGCGACAGGCAGGGCGTCCCGCCGCCGGCCTGGGTGAAGCCGATCTCGACGATCGAGACGTCACGGAACCGCGTCGTGATGCCGTCTGGAAGGATACGGTTCATCTCGTCCGCCACAGGCTTCATCGCCGCCTGGATGCGCGCATCGAATGGGGTCATGCTGTAGACAAGCGTGTTGTGCGGGTTGTGCGCCGACGTCGCCTTGCCGTCCTTCATCACGTTGACGCCGCTAACGCCGACGGTATGCACCAGTTCGCGAGCAGCCTCACCCATCTTCGCATATACCGGACCGGTGACGCGCGGGAGTGGCCCGTCGCGCAGTGGGGCCAACGCTGCCGTCGCGACCACGCTGTACGCCATCATGTCCTCGTAGCCCTTACCACTCTTCACTATTCCGAGGTCGAACCACCATGGCGCACCGGCGCCCGCCGCCGCCTCGGTGAGATAGAAATTCTTCAGCGTAACTGGCAGCACCGGTGGAACGCTCTTCAATGCGGCGAGCATCCGTCGTGGCGTCCCGGGGTCCGCATTGTGGATGTGCACAACGGTCACGTGCTGGAGGTTGAACGTCCGCGCCTCGGCCACGAGCCCGGTTGCGACCAGTCGCTCCCGCAGCAGAGGATAGATCTTGCTGTCAAGGATGTCGGTCACATCCTTCGGCAGCCGATAGACGAGCCCGTAGGTCGCCTTGTGGGGGCGAAACGCCGGCTGGCCAATCGACGAGTTGTCAATACCCGGCGCGCCGCTCGTCGCACATCCCATCAATCCAGCCGCCACGATTGCCAGTGCCGCGGTACCGAAGACAAGCTTCTTCATCAAGACCTCTTATCGTTGGTGTGAGGTGGGGTAATGCGGTCATGACCGACCGCCGGCGGATCGTACCGGAATCTTCCGTTCGCCGGAGCGCCCGCCGCAGGCCGTGACGACAAAATTCCGGGTCCGCTCGACCCGTCGCAGCGCGAAGCGTGCGATGTGCCGAGCCGTTGCGGAAATGCCGGCTATCGTTGCCGCCGCCGAAACGGCGGCGCATGGGATGGTCGCGGCGGGACCTGCGACGCGCCCCGGATGCGGGCGAGGATCGTCGGCAGGTCGCGCCCGATGTGCGTGTAGAAGCGCTTGAGTCCCGGGCAGAGGTAGTTCAACCCCGGCTCGCCGGCTCGCGTGCGGACGAGGCGTGTCTTGGGGCACTCGCCCCAGCACAGCTTGAGGTGCGGACACCGCCGGCAATCCGCCGGCAGCGCGTCGCGCTTCGCGAATCCGAACGCCCGCTGCGTCTTCGAATACGCGAGCGTGCCGAGATGCGTCTGCCCGATATTGCCGAGTCGGTACTCGGGATAGACGTAGTGGTCGCACGCGAAGACGTCGCCGTCGTGCTCGACGGCGAGGGCGCCGCCGCAGAACTCGGCCGTGACGCAACGCTGCGCCGGCAGCCCCAACGACTGCGCCACCGCGGTCTCGAACAAATCCACGTACACGCGTCCGTAATCGTGCGCATACCAGTCGTCCCAGATCGCGCACAGGAACGCTCCCCAGTCGTCCGGGTCGACCGACCAGTCGGTCACCACCGACTCCGGCGTCCCGGGTCGTGCGGCTGGCGTCCCGACGATCGGCAGCGTGGCCGGGTCCCAGTGCTGCGGCGCCACGTCGTGGAACGATTTCGGCTCGACGCCGGGAATGAACTGCACGCGCCACGTGCCAAGCTCACGGCTGAGAAAGCGATAGACGTCGAGCGGGTGCTTCGCGTTGTCGCGGTTGACCACGCACAGGACCGAAAAGGGAACGTCGTGCTGCCGCAACAGACGCGCTGCCGCGACGACCTTGGCATGCGTCGGCGCCCCGCCGCGGGTAACGCGGTGGTGGTCGTGCAGCGCCTGCGGCCCGTCGCAGCTCAATCCGACCAGGAAGCGCTGCGCCTTGAGGAACGTCGCCCATTCCTCGTCGAGCAGCGTGCCGTTGGTTTGCAGGTCATTCTCGATGCGCTGGCCGGGCTTGCGGTAGCGTGCCTGGATCGCGACGACTTTGCGGAAGAAGTCGACGCCGAGAATCGTGGGCTCGCCACCCTGCCAGCTGAACACGACCTCGTCCCCGGTCTGCGCCTCGATGTACTGGCGGATGTGCCGCTCGAGCATCGCGTCGGCCATTCGCGGCTGCTTGGGCTGCTGCAGCAGCGTCTGCTTGTGCAGGTAGTAGCAGTACGTGCAGTCGAGGTTGCACAGCGACCCCACGGGCTTGACCATCGCGTGAAACCGGTACGGCGCTCCGGGCGGCAGCGGCGGCAGGGTGAGCTGCGGCTCGGCGCGCGCCGGGCGCATGTTCGGGTGCGGCGGGGTCGTCATGCGTCGCTTGCCTCTTGCTCCGTGGCGCGGTCGGGCAGCCGATCCGGGTGTGTCGCGCCCACATGCGCGCGCTTCAAACGCGTGCGTTCGCCGCGCGCCGGCAACTTCCTATGGCCGTCGGCAGTCGATCGCGATTCGACTGCGGGCGTCACCGTAGCGCAGATTGGTCAGCGTGAGGACGTCGACGGCAAACGAGGTGACGCTCCCCTGCGCGCTCGTGAGGACGAGGTGCTCGCCCGCAAGCCGCCACGCGCGTGGCTCATCGGTCGCCGTCGCTGCGGCGCCTTCCTTCAGTGTATCGCCGTGGTACACCACCGCCCCGTCGTCGCGGTACGTCCAGTACGTCGCCACGCCGGTGCGCTGGTCGGTGCAGCGCCAGGGTCCGTACAGCAACGTCGCGTCGGGCGCGAACGTCGCCGCCGGCTCCGACGCTGCGGGGGCGCGCCGGGTCGACGCAGCGACGACGGCGGGCGGCGCCGAAGCCGGTGTGAGCGTCTGCACGAACCCGTCGATCTCGGGGGCAAAGTAAAGTGCGGCGACGACGAGGGCCGCTACGCCTCCGATCGCCGGCAGTTTCGCCCGCAACTCGCGCACCCAGCGCGGACGCGGTACGACGACCGCCGCCAGAGTCCCCGCGTCCGAGCCTGGGATGACGGTCGGCGGGCCGATGATCAGGGGATTGGCCGCGATGTGGATCTCGCCGTGCTCGTCGTCGTCGGGATCGTCCACTTCGCGCTCGACGGATGCCGCCGCCCCGATCGCACGCAGCGTCGCCGCGATCCGCTCGGCATCGGCCCGGGCGACTTGCCGCTTGATCGGTTGCGGCATGCCGTTGAAATAACCCTCGGCCACCGCCGCCGGCAACCCCGTCACCCGCACGAATTCGCGCTTGACGTGCTCGATATCCGCGCCACCGATGGCGCGACCCTGCAAGACGACCCGATATCGCATGTTCTCGTACCTGGGAGGCCCGGGGTCCATAACGGCACCCCGGCGCGCCGCGTCGTCGGTCAACTGTTCCTTGCGCGACACCATGCGGGAAGCAAGTTTGGTGCCGCAATGACGCGACGTGCAATCACCCGCGGCCTCCGCCAGCAAGCGCGTGACTGAAGTCGGCGACGAGATCATCGTGATCCTCGATGCCCACCGAGATGCGAATGAGTGACTCCGCGATGCCCATCGCGCGGCGTCGCTGCGGCCCCATCTCGTAGAAAATCGTCTGCGCGACGGGGATCGCCAACGTGCGGTTGTCGCCCAGATTCGACGACAGCACCACGACGCGCAGCCGGTTGAGGAAGGCCATCGGGTCGACGCCGTCGACCAGTTCGAACGACAGCAGTCCACCGAAGCGCCCGCCGAAAAGTTCCTGCGCGAGCAGGTGCTGCGCGTGCGAATCGAGCCCCGGATAGTGCACCGCGCGCACCGCAGCGTGCGAGGCAAGAAACCGCGCGAGTCCCATCGCATTGGCGCAGATGCGCTCCATTCGCAGGGCGAGTGTCTCGGCACCGACTGCGATGTGGTGCGCCTGCTCCGGCGCGAGCGTCGCGCCCCAGTCGCGCAGCCCTTTCTTGCGCAACTGCTGCAGACACCAGTTCTTCGGTGGCTGCGACTTGTACGAGTCGTAGATGTTCGGGTAGCGCGTCCAGTCGAAGAGCCCGGTATCGGTGACCGCTCCGCCAAGCGCGTTGCCGTGCCCGCCGATGTACTTGGTGAGCGCGTTCACGACCAGACTCGCCCCGACGCGCAGTGGCTGGAACAGCCACGGCGAGGTCATCGTATTGTCGACCACGTAGACGATGCCCCGCGCGCGACAGATCTCGCCGATTCGAACGAGGTCGGCCACCTGCACGCGCGGATTGGCGATCGTCTCGACGAACACGAGCCGGGTCGCGGGCGTGATCGCGGCCTCGACCTGCGCCGCGTCGGTGGCGTCGACGAAGGTCACGTCCTGACCATGCGCCTCGAGTGTCAAGAGGAGACTCGACGTGTTGCCGAAGACGAACTGGCTCGCCACCACGTGATCGCCGCGCCGCAGGAGCGCGATCATGATGGCGCCGATCGCAGCCATCCCGGTGGCGAACGTCACGGTGCCGACGCCGCGCTCCATCGCGGTGAGCTTCGCCTCGAGCGCCGCCGACGTCGGATTGCCCTGGCGGCCGTAGGCGTAGCCGCTCGCCCGTCCCTGGAATACGGCGGCGAGCTCGTTGGCGTCTCGATAGCCGTACGCGACCGAGAGGTGCAACGGCTTGTGCAGCGCGCCATGCTCGATCGGGGCACTGCGATCGCCATGGAGGATGGCGGTGGTGAAGCCACGCCGGGAATCGGCACTCATGGGAATCGTCTTTCGAAGTCGGCGCCCGTAGCGCGACGGACGCAAAAAAACCCGCCGGAATGTCGCCTGACGGGTTTCGCGCTCGCCCTCGAGATTGTCGCGGATCGAACGCACACCTCGCTTTAGCGGCATTTGTTACGCGCCCGCAAGCTGAAGCTTCAAATCGGCGCGATGTGAAATTCTAAGCCGACGCAAGCATCGGCGTCAACGTTGCCGCTGCGCACCGCACGGCGAACCCGCCACCGCGTCGCGCCTCCACCGTCATGCGCGACACGCGCCGCGCAACACCTAGCCCAACTCCTTCTCCTCTTCGAGCAGATCCGCGGTCGCAAGCTGTCCGCGCGCCTCGCTGCGCTCGCTCGCCAGATGCGAGAGGTAGTCGGCGGTGATGTCGCCCGTGATGTACTTGCCGTCGAAGCACGAAGCCTCGAAGTTCACGAGCTTCGGGTTGGCCTTGCGCACCGCGTCCTGCAGCGCCGCGAGGTCCTGGTAGATGAGCAGATCGGCGCCGATCTCGTGCCCGATCTCTGCCTCGGAGCGTCCCGTCGCGACGAGTTCGCGCTGGCTTGGCATGTCGATGCCGTACACGTTGGGATAGCGTACGGGGGGTGCGGCGGAGGCGAAGTAGACCTTCCGCGCTCCCGCCTCGCGCGCCATGTTCACGATCTCGCGCGAGGTCGTGCCGCGCACGATCGAATCGTCGACGAGCAGCACCACCTTGCCCTTGAACTCGATGCCGACCGGATTCAATTTCTGGCGCACGCTCTTCTGCCGCATCGCCTGGCCGGGCATGATGAACGTGCGCCCGATGTAGCGATTCTTGACGAAACCCTCGCGATACGTGAGCCCGAGGCGGTTCGCGAGCGCGAGTGCCGAAGGGCGGCTCGAATCCGGGATGGGGATGACCACATCGATGTCGCGCGCCTGCGGCATCTGCCGGATCTTCTCGGCGAGTGCGTCGCCCATGTTGAGGCGTGCCTCGTACACCGACGTGCCGTCGATCACCGAATCGGGTCGCGCGAGGTACACGAATTCGAAGATGCACGGATTGAGCGACGGGTGATCGGCACACTGGCGCGCGCGGAACGCACCGGTGGTATCGACGAAGATCGCTTCCCCGGGCGCGACGTCACGCACGACGTGAAAGCCGAGCGGTTCGATCGCCACCGACTCGGACGCAACGATGTACTCGGTGCCACCCATCTGCTCGTTGCGACCGACGATGAGCGGGCGGATGCCGAACGGATCGCGGAACGCGAGCAGGCCGTAGCCGGCGATCATCGCCACCACCGCGTACGCGCCGCGACAGCGGCGATGCACGCCCGCGACGGCCCTGAAGATCGCGTCCGCATCGAGGCGATGGTGCTGTGCGGCACGCTCGAGTTCGAGCGCGAGCACATTGAGCAGCACCTCGCTGTCCGAATTGGTATTGACGTGGCGGAAATCGACCTCCCACAGCTCGCGCTTCAACGCCTCGCTGTTGGTCAGGTTCCCGTTGTGCGCGAGCGTGATTCCGAACGGTGAATTCACATAGAACGGCTGCGATTCGAGTTCCGAGAACGCCGACCCGGCCGTCGGATAGCGGCAATGCCCGATTCCCGAGTTTCCGGTGAGATCGCGCATATTCCGGGTGCGAAACACGTTCTGCACGAGGCCCGGCCCCTTGAACATGTGGAAGATCGGGCCTTCGCTCGTGACGATCCCGGCGGCGTCCTGCCCACGGTGCTGCAGCAGGAGGAGACCGTCGTAGAGGAGTTGATTGACTGGCGTGTGCGCGACGACGCCCAAGATGCCACACATGGCTAGCCTTTCCGCGCCCCGCCAATCATGGGGCCGTGTTCCGTGACGGTGCGGCCGTCGCGCGAATAATCAAGATTCTGCGCCCAATCCGCGGGCAGCCAGACGGACAACGACACGGCGGCGGCCACGAGCGGCGGGGCAAGGGCGGCATTCTGCCACCAAACCTGGCGTGGCAGCGCCGTGAGTCCCGCGATCAGGATGAAGGCCAGCACGAGCACGACCCCGCGCGCCGCACCGAACACGCCGCCCAGGAAGCGGTCGACGAAACCCAGCCCCGACTTGCGGATGACCGTCGACAGCGGCCAGGCGATGAGCGCCCCGGCGACGATGGCGAGGATCATGATGGCAACGAATGCGACGATGTAACGCAGGACCGGACTGCCGCCGATCTCGGGCAGCCAGGCGCCGGCGATCGGCGAGAAGGCGAGTGCCGCGAAAAAACCGAGGACCCACGCACCGAGCGCGATCAGTTCGCGGGTGAAGCCACGCACGTACGCAAGCAGGACCGACAATCCCACGACACCCACGACCGACCAGTCGAAGACCGTCATGGCAAGCCGTCGACGCCGCGTCCCCAGGGCCACCGCCCGGTCAGCGCGTCGTGACGATCCCGTTGTAGCCCTCGCCCTTGAGCTTGTCGCGTGCGGTCGCCGCGACTTCGCGCGAGGCGTAGGGGCCAATGCGCACGCGCCACAATTTTCCCTTGCTCGTCGTCGTGGGCTCGGAATACGCCGGATACCCGACCCGCTTCAGCTTGTTGACGAGCGAGTTGGCACCGTAGACATCGGAGAAAGCGTAGACCTGCACGGCGTAGAGGCCGTCGGGGGCCGCCGGCGGAATCCCCGGTCCGTCGTTGCCCGCTGCAGCCTTCGTTGCCGCGCCGGATCCACCGGGCGGCGCCGCGTTGCCCGCAGCGGCCGCGACCTCCGGTGCGGCGGGTGCCGCGGCAGCCGGCTCCGGCTTCGCCGTCTCGACGCTGGCACGGCCGGTGTCGGCGTCACTTGCGCCCGTGGATTTCCCGCCTGCGATGGAAGCGGCGGCGCTGCCCGTCTCGGTCTTCGATGCGGCGGGGTCGCCCTTGCTGACGTCCGCGGCGGGGGCCGTGCTGTCGGCAGCGACCTTCGTAGCCTCCACCTTGCCCTCGCCCTTCGCCGCCGCCTTGGCGGCAGGCTTGGCCGCCTCCGCCCTCGCCGCGTCCCCCTTGCCGCGATCGGACAGGCGGCTGACGAACTTGCCTTCATCGACGGGCGGGATTTTCACCGAGACGCCCTCGCCGAGCGGCTTGGGTTCGCTCTCGAGCAACATCGGCACGACGACGGCGACCACGAGCGCGAGCACGATCGCGCCAACGAGGCGACGCCGCGCGCGGCGCTTGAGGTCGTCGAGGTTGACGTCGTCGGCTGCGGTCATGGCGGAGTAGAACGGCTGGCGACGCGACCCGCGCGCATCCCGCCAAGGCACTCCTTGACGGCCGCCACGGTACGAAACGATCCGAAGACGACGATTCTATCAGCCTCGCTTGCGGCCTCGCGCGCCGCGACAAAGGCGGCATCCGCGCTCGCAAACCGACGGATCTTCGCCGCCGGGACGCCAGCGGCGGCAAGTGCCGCGCCCACGCGCTCGGCGTCCCCGCCCCGTGCCCCACCGAGCCCGGCCACGAACCAGCGATCGACGCGCGGCAAAAGCGCCCGCACCACACCGTCGACGTCCTTGTCGGCGAGCATCGCGCACACCCCGATCGTGGTCGGATGGAAGCCCATCGTTCCCAGTGCGGCCGCGAGCGCACGCGCCGCGTGCGGATTGTGCGCGACGTCGAGAACGGTCGTCGGCCGCCCGGGAAGCACCTCGAAACGTCCGGCGAGCGTGACGTGCAGGAGCCCTTCGCGGATCGCCTGCGCGCTGACCGGCAGCCGCCCCTGCAGGAGTTCGAGCGTCATCAGCGCCGCAGCGGCGTTGTCGAGCTGGTACGCGCCCCGCAGCGCCGGCACCGGAAGGCCGAAACGCGCGCCCCGTTGACCGCGGAAGCGCCACTGTGTCGCCTCGTTGGTGTGGTCGAAGTCGCGCCCCAGAACGTAGAGCGGAACGTCGAGCGCGGCCGCGGCTTCGATGACGCTGCGCGGCGGGTTGCGCTCGCCGCACACCGCCGGCCGGCTGCGACGGAAGATGCCGGCCTTCTCGTGCCCGATCGCCTCTCGAGTGGCCCCGAGGTAGGCGACGTGATCGATATCCACGCTGGTGATCACCGCGACGTCGGGGTCGACGATGTTGACGGCGTCGAGCCGCCCGCCCAAGCCCACCTCGAGCACGGCCACGTCGGGTGCGGCGCGGGCGTAGAGCCACAGCGCCGCGAGCGTGCCGAACTCGAAGTACGTGAGCGCAACGCCGCCGGCGGCCATGCGCGCGGCTTCGACGGCCTCGAAGCTCGCGATGAGTTCGGCGTCGGTCGCCTCGCGCGCATCGACGCGCACGCGCTCGTTGTAGCGCAGAAGATGCGGCGACGCATACAGCGCGGTGCGAAACCCCGCACAGCGCAGGATCGACTCCAGCAGTGCGCCCGTGCTGCCCTTGCCGTTGGTCCCGCCGACGGTGATGACCGGGCAGGCAAGCCTCGCGTCGAGCAAGGCGTGGACCGCGCGCACGCGATCGAGCCCGAGCGCGATCGCCTCCGGATGCAGCGTCTCGAGGTGCGCGAGCCAGTCCGCGAGCGTGGTCGATCGCGTCAAGACGAGTGCTGCCGTGTCGTCGTTACGGCGCCGGCTGCCGCGTGAGTAGCGCGAGGAGGTGAGCGAGCTCGTCACGCAACTGCCGGCGGTCGACGATGAGGTCGATGGCGCCCTTCTCGAGGAGGAATTCCGCGCGCTGGAAGCCTTCCGGAAGCTTCTCGCGCACGGTCTGCTCGATCACGCGCGGTCCGGCAAAGCCGATGAGCGCAGCCGGCTCGGCGATCACGATGTCGGCCACGAACGCGAACGACGCCGACACGCCACCCATCGTCGGATCGGTGAGGATCGACACGTACGGCAGGCGCGCCCGCTCGAGCTCCTGCAGCGCCGCGGTGGTCTTGGCCATCTGCAGCAATGAATTCACGCCCTCTTGCATGCGCGCGCCACCGGATGCCGCGACACTCACGAACGGGATGCGATTGTCGCAGGCCACACGCACGCCACGCACGAAGCGCTCGCCGACCACCGATCCCATCGATCCGCCCATGAACTCGAACTCGAAGGCGGCGACGACCAGCGGCACGCTCTTGACACTGCCTTGCATCACGACGAGCGCGTCGGTCTCGCCCGTGTGCTCGAGGGCTGCCGCGAGTCGCTCCGTGTATTTCTTCTGGTCCTTGAACTTGAGACTGTCGATCGGCACGACCTCGGAACCGATCTCGAAACGACCCTCCGGGTCGAGGAGCTGCTCGATGCGCTCCCGGGCGGCGACGTGCGCGTGGTAGCCGCACTTCGGGCAGACATTGAGGTTCTTCTCGAGGTCGGTCCGATACAGCACGGCTTCGCATTCGGCACACTTGACCCACAGGCCCTCGGGTACCGGCGTGTGCCGCTCGCCCGGGGCGCGCTGGATGCGCGGCGGGAGGAGCTTTTGCAACCAGGTCATCGATGTGCTCCCGATTCGATCGTTCCGGCCGAAGGCAATCTCGCTTCCCGCGTAGCGTCGGC
>WBZO01007383.1_pt1 | contig 10214 bp, 7 predicted proteins | sample 5204261 | NCBI WGS metagenome assembly WBZO01 (sample SAMN12412400, study PRJNA552823) | activated sludge metagenome | isolation source: activated sludge from anammox sidestream of wastewater treatment plant... | place: USA: North Carolina | collected 2017-09
CTCGGGCACATGAGCCGATACCGTCGCACTCGGGTTTGCGTTCCGAGCGGCGCGCTGTGTGCGCTTCTGCGCGCACCCGGCGACGACGACGCCGAGCGAGATGCCGAGAGCGAGCGCGCGCATGGCAAATCGCATTGCCAGCGGAAGGCTGCACGCGACATGCCGACGCTCGAGCTCGCGGCGGGATCGGCCTCTTCGCGGTGGAACGCGTGCGAGAAACGCCGGACGACGGACGTTACACGCAAGCGACACGGCGGTTCCACGAGGGCGCAAGTTGTGGGGGGCATCACCCCCGACCTTGCGGGCAGCAATACCCGATTCGCGCAAGCACGCGCGCATCCTCGTCGAGGTGGAGATCCGGCGTGCTCCGATGTGCTCCGTCGGGCTCGCCCGAAGGATTCGACCTGCAATGCGGTGCTCGACGCGCTGGTCGCGTACGATGGAGAGGGATTCGCGGGCGACGGCGCGCCGTTTGCTCGCAACGAAGGATCCTGCGGAGGCTTCTCGACATGACGACCTTGAACGCGCGCTCGAAAATCGTGGTGATGTCGGCGTTCCTGGCGATGTGGGCCGGCTTGGTCTACGCGTGCAACACCGAGGACGAGAATCCGGCGACGAGCCGCACGCGTGGAACCGAGGCCGGCGCGGAGGGCGCCGTCGGCTCGGGCGACCCGGACGGCGCACCGCAGGGCGCTCCTATTTGCGGAAAGTACGGCGGCTACGACAAGGTGAAGACCATCACGGCCGCTCTCATCGCGCGCGTGTCGACCGACTGCCGTATCGGTACGCCGATCGCCGATCTCCAGGGGCAGGACGCGACGCACTTCGCGGAGTGCCTGCAGATCCACGTCGGCGGTGCGTTTCAGTGTCCGGGCATCTCCTACGTGGCGGGCACGACGAAGGACTCGAACGGGCGTACCTGCCGGAGCATGGCGCAGGCGCACCAGGGCATGAACCTCCGCAAGGCGGACTTCGACGCGTTCCTCCAAGACATCGTCGCGGAGTTCACGGCGCAGGGCATCACGCAGGAAGACATCAAGGCGGTCCTGCCCGTGTTCGAGGGCGCGCGTACGAGCGTCGTGCAGACGAACAACCAGCCGAACGCGAACACGTACTGCACGTGCACGACGACCGGCGACGGCGGATGCGTCCCGCCGATCGTCGACGCCGGCAACGACACGGGCAACGACGCCGGGACCGACGCGCCCGCGGACGCACCTGCCGACGGCTGACCATGAGCGACGAGCGAATGCCGAAGAGGAGGCTCCGCGCGGCGGCGATCGCGGCCTCCATGCTGCTCGGGGTGGGTGTGCTCGCCCATCTGCCGGCGGCCCGTGCCGTCTTCGGCGGCTGTCCGTGGGGCAAGGAGATCTCGCCCGGGCGCGCCGAAGAGCTTCGACTGAAGAGCGTCGCTACGTTGCGGGCGTCGAACGCCGCGGCTGCACGGCCTGCCTTCGGCTTCCGCCTCGACGAGACCACGAAGGCGGAGGTGCTCGCGTGGGGAAGCGGGAACGGCTACACCTGCAACGAGGAGCAGCGCGGCATTGCGCTCCGGTGCGAGCAGGCGCTCGAAGGAGGCGTTCGCGATGCGTTCTTCCGCTTCGACCCGCGAAATGTCCTCGTCGACGTCGATGTCATGCATCCCGGAGCGACGCCCGCTCGCGCCGCGGAGCAGGCGAGGGCGATCGCAGCCGCGGTCGCCCGCTCGGCCGGGCCGCCGACCGCCGTGCGCGGCGACGCCTCCGAGGCGCACCTCGCCTCTGGCCGCCTCAGTCAGGCTGCGACCGAGTTCCGCTTCGCGGACTACGCCGCCGACATCGTCGCGACGAACTTCGGTGACGACGAGACGGGTCACCCGAAGGTAGTCGTGCGCGAGCAGTACCGGTCCTTGCGCCGGAACTGACGAGGCTCACATGTCGCAGGCCCGCTTCCGTGAAGAATGCACTCGATTTCGGCGAGCGGGTTGGGCACGTTTGAAGACTGGCACTCCGAGGTTCGGTCGATGACGAAGAAGCACGGCGAGCTTTCGACGATGGAGCGAGCGGAGAACCTCTCCTCGATGCTTCGCGAGGCGCTGAAGGAGCAGGGACTCGAGGTGGGGCCCGCCCTCCAGCAACCGAAGACCGTACCCCTCGTCCAGGTGCAGAAGGTAGCGCCCGCCCCGCAGCCCGCACCCGCGCCTGCCGTCGTCCCCGCGGTCGTCCCCTCCGCTCATCCGCCGGGTGCACCCGCGGAGCGTGCGGCGACGACCCCGCCCGTCGTGGTCAGCGCGTCTGCGAAGAAGCCGGAGACGACGAAGCGTTCGACCGGGACGAGCGCGATCGCGCTGGGCGTGATGGGCCTCCTCGCGCTCGGCGCGACCGGTGGCGCGATGTGGTTGGCGAAGAAGAAGCCGATGACCGCCGTCGCGAGCGCCGCGACGACGCCGCACACGGGCGCGTCTGCGGCTCTGCCGGCGAGCGCGCAGCCCGAGGACACGGCGGTCGCCGTTGCGCCTGCCGCTCGCCCCGCGGCGCCCGTCGTCTCCGCGACCGCCGCTGCCGAGGCGAAGCCGGAGCCGCCCGAGACGAAGCCCGAGACGAAGCCCGAGGCAAAGCCCGAGGCAAAGCCACAGCCCGCGCCGCCGCAGCGCTTCGTCGCGAGCACGCCGCCGGCGACGAAGCCGTCGAGCGTCGTCGCGAGCGCGCCTCCTCCGAAGGCCGCGGCACCCGCGCCAGCCCCCGTCGCGAAGTCCGAGCCGAAGCCGAAGCCCGTCGAGAAGAACGACGTCGAAGAGAAGAGGCCTGCGGCGCCGTCTGCACCGGCAGGGTCGGTCGATGCGCTCTTGCAGCAACAGCTGAAGGGCGCGATTCCCTGACCGCGCCGTCCGGGTCGTTCAGCGGCGGACGACGTCGCGAACGGCCTGCACGATCTCCCGGGGATCGACCGGCTTCGCGAGGTGGTCGTCGAATCCGGCTTCGAGCGCGCGTGCGCGGTCGTGATCGGCCGCATGCGCCGAGAGCGCGACCGCGCGCACCATGCCGGCGGCGACACCAGCGTCCGCCCGCAGCCAGCGGACGAGCGCGTAGCCGTCCTCCTCCGGCATCGCGATGTCGCTCAAGAGGACGTCGGGCAGGGACGCCTGGACGAGCCGCCGGGCCTCCGCGGCGGAGGCCGCGGCGCGGACCGTCGCGCCCGCGCCCACGAGGACGTGCTGGACGAGCTCGCGCGCGTCGTCCTCGTCGTCGACGACCAGGACGTCGACGCCGGCCAGCGGCGCCCGCAGAGGTGCCTTCGAGCTCGGCCCGGACTGCGCCGTCGCCGCCGCCCGGACGGGCAGGGTCACGACGAAGGTCGCCCCCTTGCCGGCTCCCTCGCTCGCCGCCGTCACGGTGCCCCCGTGGAGCTCGACGATGTGCCGGACGATCGCGAGGCCGAGGCCGAGCCCTCCGTGCTTGCGGGTCGGGGAGCCGTCGGCCTGACGGAAGCGCTCGAAGACGTGGGGCAAGAAGGCCGGCTCGATCCCGATGCCGGTGTCGACGATCGACAGAGACACGGTCGTGGGCTCGTGGTCGAGGCGGACGGTGACCGTCCCGCCGGGGCTCGTGAACTTCACCGCGTTGGAGAGCAGGTTCCACGCGACCTGCTGGAGGCGCGTCGCATCCGCGATGACCGTCGCGGGCGCGTCGAGGCCGTCGACCAGGAAACGGATGTCCTTCGCCTGGGCGGCCGGACGCACGACGTCGAGCGCGTCGCGGACGACGCTGGTGAGATCGACCGGGGCCACCTCGAGGCGCAGCTTGCCGGAGACGATGCGGGAGATGTCGAGCACGTCCTCGACCAGCTTGGCTTGCGCCTCGGCGTTGCGGCGGATCGTGGCGAGCGGCTTCGCGATCGTGGGGTCGTCCACGCGGTCGGCGAGGAGCACCGCCCACCCGAGGATGGCGTTCAGCGGCGTGCGCAGCTCGTGCGAGACCGTCGCGAGGAACTCGTCCTTCGTGCGGTTCGCCTCTTCGGCCCGGGCGAGGCGGAGCCGTTCGCTCTCGGCGCGCCGGCGCTCGGTCAAGTCCCGCGTCACCTTCGCGAAACCGACCAGCCGGCCGTCGCTCGGATGGCGGAGCGCGGTGATGATCACGTTCGCCCAGAACCGCGTGCCGTCCTTGCGCAGGCGCCAGCCTTCGTCCTCGAAGCGACCTTCGCGACCGGCGACCTCGAGCTCCATCTCGCACTTGCCCGCTTCGACGTCGGCGCGCGGGTAGAACGTCGAGAAGTGGCGGCCGATGATGTCGGCGGCGGCGTAGCCCTTGATGCGCTGGGCGCCGCCGTTCCACGTCTGGACGTAGCCCCCCGGGTCGAGCATGAAGATCGCGTAGTCCTGCACGCTCTCGATGAGCAGCCGGAAGCGCTCCTCGCTCTCGCGGAGCTGCTCGTCGGCCATGCGGCGCTCGGTGAGATCGCGCGTGACCTTCGCGAAGCCGATGAGGTCGCCGGCGTCGTTCCGGAGCGCGGTGATGACGACGCCCGCCCAGAACACGGAGCCGTCCTTGCGCACGCGCCAGCCCTCGTCGAGGGCGCGCCCCGTGTCGCGCGCAGCGGCGAGCTCCGCGTCGCACTTCCACCGGTCCTCCGGACGGAAGAACGTCGAGAAGTGGCGGCCGATGATCTCGGACGCGGCGTAGCCCTTGATGCGCTGGGCGCCCGCGTTCCACGTACGGACGTAGCCCTCGGGATCGAGGGTGAACATGGCGTAGTCCTGCACGCTCTCGACGAAGAGCCTGAAGAGGTCGTCGCCCTGCTGCAGCGGGGAGCGCGGCGTGTGCGGACACGCCGCGGTCTGTTCGGCCTCCGCCATCGGTCCGCACAATCATGCATCCATTGCGCCGTGGTGCGAAGCGCGTCCGTGGCGCCGCGACGTTCGGCCGCGCTCAGATGCCGTTCGTGGCGGACGCCGCGAGCGCGAGCGCCGTCGCCGCGCCGAGCATCACCGCCGCGGCGAGCCGCCGGCGCGCGAGCGGCTGGATGGACGCCTCGACCGTGTCGGCGACGAGCGCGACCGGCTCGGCGGCCGCGGCGCGGTACGAGCCCGGGTTCTTCGCGACCCGAACGAGCACCGAGGTGGCCCCGAGCCCGGACGGATCGGCGACGAGCGGAGCGAGCGAAGGGTCGGCGGCGAACGCGCGTGCCGGCACGATCTCGAACGCGCCGTCCTTGCCGGCGAACACGTCGCGGAGGAACCGCATGCGCGAGCCGTCGACGAGCCACGCGACGAGGAGCGTGATCGCGGAGAGCACGGCGACGACGACGAGAGGTGCCATCTCCGACGGGCGCACGAGCGCGAGTCCGAGCGCGGCGAACAGCCCCGCGGCGCCGGTGAACGGAACGGCGAAGCGCTCGGCAGCATCGTGGCCGGCGACACGACGCAGGGCGCGGGCCGCGACGACGAGGAAGAGCGATACGAGCAGGGCGGGGGTGCCGCCGAGGAGGATGCCGCTCGCGATCCACGGGATCGGGCTCGTCGTGTCGACGAGGCCTCCGAGATCGCGCACGGCGTTCGACCAGCTCGTTCCGATCTCCGCGAGCACCAGCGTCTGGACCATCATCCCGATGAGGGCGCCGAACACGGCGGGCAGCGCGATCGCGATGGCGAGACGGGCGCGTGGCTCCGCGGTCGTGCTCACGAGCTTGCCGACGATCGTGGAGAGGACCACGACGAGCGAGACGCCGACCCAGAATGCCCCTGTGCTGTACCGGGCGACCGCGTCGAGGTGGAGCGCGAGCACGGCGACCGTCACCGACGCGAGGACGAGCGGGAAGGTGGCCCGCGGTCCGCCGCCGCTGCTGGTGAAGGCCTGGAGGGTCGTCTCGGATCGATCAGGGGCGGTCGAGCTCATCGGCGTGCACGATGAGACGTGCGACCGGCGCGAAGGTTCTGTTTTCGCCCTACGCCGCGGTCACTTCGGCTTTCGCCGGAAAATCCCGAGGAATCCCAGCCACATCATTCGGAGGCGTGAGCCGACGCGGCCCTTGAGCACGCCCTTCCGCGCCTGCGTCCGGTGGACCAGGTGGGTGGGGCGGGCGCCGGGCTGGAAGCCGTAGAGCGAGTAGAGGTTGATGAGGTCGCTCACGAGGTCCGAGATGCCGCGCGTCTCGAGGTCGTGGGCCTGGCAGTAGCTGTCCGGCTTGTTGCGGATCATGCACTTGGCGATGATCAGCATCACGTTCGGATCGATGAGCTCGCCGTTGCCGTCGAGGTAGTGCTTGTACGAGAAGAAGCGGTCGGCCGGCGCGACCTCCGGGCTGCCGTCCGCCGCCTTGGGCGCGCGCAGCGAGTTGATGACGCTGTACTCGTGACGGAGGTACGCCTCGATGGTGTTGTTCTCGTCGGCGCGCTCGTACTCGATGAACTTGTGGAAGGCGTCGTAGAGCGTCTTCGGGTTCGCGTAGGCGCCCGAGATCAAATAGTAGAACGTCGCGCCGAGCGAGTAGATGTCGGCCGGGCGTCCGACCGACTTCTGGATCCGGGCGCGGACGTTCGTCTCGCTCGGCTCGCGGTAGGGGCGTCCGAGGACGAGGCGCTTGCGCGCGCGGTCGGCGTAGAGGACGGGGTACTGCTCGTTACGGTTGAACAGCGAGAACGAGTCGTTCTTCGAGATCTGGATATAGAAGTCCTCGAAGTACTCGACCTCCGGTAGACCCTGCTGAACGTTGACGAGCAGCTCGAGGATGTTCGTCTCCTGCTCCGGGCTCTGGAAGAAGAGCGTCCCGGGCACCGCCGCCTTCATGCGGGTCATGCCGAACGACACCTCTTCGTCGGAGAGCTTCGCGACGTTGAAGTCTGCGAGGCGCACCTGCAGCGTCGACCCACGGAGGTTCGGATCGGGGAGGCCGACCAGCACGTTCGCCGGCTTGATGTCGCGATGGCAGATGTTGCGAACGAGGTGCGCGTACTCGACGCCGCTCGCGATCGGGATCATGTAGTCGAGCACACGGAAGAGGCGCTCGCGCATGTCGCACGCGAGGAGATCTTCCTTCGCTCCGCGGTTGCGCGAGCCCTTCAGGCGCTCCTCGAGGCTCATGTCGAGCTTCTCGAGGATCATGAAGTCGGTCTCGCACTTGTCGCGGATCGAGGGCGGGAGGAACGTGGGCTCCTCGGCCTCGCCCGAGGCGAAGAGCTCGACGATGTTGGGGTGTCCCTGCACGCGCTCGAGGAGCTCCTTCTCCATCTGGAAGCGCATGTGGTCTTCCTCGGAGACGCCCTTCTGCAGGATCTTGATGACGATCGGCCGGCGGAAGTCGGTCTTCGACTCGAGCCACCGCTCCTCGCCCAGGAACACCTTCGCGAAGCGGCCGGAGCCGAGCTCGATCGGCGTGCCGCGCGCGTCGAGGACGAACGAGTACGCGCGCGAGCGCGTCACGTGGAATTGCGCGGTGCGATTGGCAGTCGGCTGTCCGTCGACGCGGAGCGCGAGCGACTGATGGCCGGACGGGGCGAGGCCACCGCCGAGCGAGGGGCTCGCGCCGGTCATCGTCTGACCCGCGAACGACAGGTCGCTCCGGTTCTGGCCCGCCGGCGCGCCGTACGGCATCATGCCCGACTGTCCTGGCGGCCCCATCGGCGGTCCCATCGGCGCCATCTGCGGCGCGACGTGGCTCATGAGCGGCTGCGGACCGGAGGACCCGCGGTCCGGCTGGGGCGGCGTGGAGAACTGGCCGGCTCCCGCGAGGGGGCGCGGCATCGACTGGGATGCCGGGCCCGTGCGGCGCTCCGACTCCGCGCTCGCGAGCGCGCCCTGAGGATTGAACGCGGTCGGGGTGTTGTGCTTGCCGTAGCTCACCCTCGGAGGAGCACCGAGCGGAGAGGCGACGTTCGACATCGGCTCCGGGGCCGCGCCGACCGTCGTCCGCTCCTCTTCCTCTTCCTCGATACCGGGCGGCAACCCCGGCGAACCTTTTTGCGTCACCGCATCCCCGCGTCCCGCTCAGCGTCGGCACATCATCACGATGTCTTGGCCATGGCTCAACATGAGCGCCACGGCCTGCTGTGCTTCTGCGTAGGGTATCAGAAGCGTTCGTCCGTCCACGAGAAACACGCGACCCTGCGGATGAGCCTGACCGAACGACCAGGTGATCTCGCCGAGGGTCTCGCGTCCCGCGGACACGAGATCGAGCGATCCGTCCGGGCTCACGGTGGGGCTCACACTGATCGCCGGTGTCGGCCTGCCGCCCTTCCGGCTCACGAAGCAGGTGAGGCCCTTGATGTTGAGCGTCGCCGACCCGGCCGGCCCCGGGAGCATCGTGACCCGGACGCGCACCTGGCCGCCCTCGGCGTCCAAGAACGAGAGATCGAGCTTCTCGTGGACGTGGACGTAGCGGACGCGCCGCTCGCCGTGGCTCACGACGCGCTCGGGCGCTGGCGATGACGCGCTGCGGCTGCCGCCGTCGGCCTCGAGCGCGAGGCCGACGTAGGCCGGCGGCGCCGGAGGTGCGGGCATCGGCGCCGAGCGCTGCGCGGGCTCGACGGACAGGGGCGCGACGCTCGTGGAGGACGGGACCTTCAGCGCGTCGCGGAGCGCCGCGTAGAGGTCGGGCGCGGACGCGATGCGGTCTTCGGGCCGCGCGGTCATCGAGCGCGCGAGCACGCGCTTCACGTCGCCGGTGAACCCGAGCTGCGCGAGACGTGCCGTGACGAGCGTGTCGCCGCGCACGCGATCGTTGAACGTCGTGCGGACGTCCTCGTCGCCGAAGAGCACGTTGCCCGAGAGCATGAACACGAGGAGCAAGCCCATCGCGTAGACGTCCGTGCGCGGGCCCTCGGGAGAGCCGCAGAGCTGCTCGGGCGCTGCCCAGCGCGGCGAGAACAGGGCGACGGTGCTCACCGACTGCGCGTCGTCGCGATCCCGCTTCTTCACGTCGCTGTGCGCGATGCCGAAATCGGCGAGCTTCGGGACGAGCTCGCCGCGCACGCGCGCGAAGAGGATGTTCGACGGCTTGATGTCGCGATGGATGATGCCGTGCTCGTGCGCCTCGTCGACGGCGCCGCTCACGCTCTCGAGGATGCCGAGCGTCTCCTCTCCGGAGAGCGGACCGCGCAGGCGCGCGTGGGTCTCGAGGTTGCCTCCGTCGAGGTACTCGGACACGTGGAAGGGCGCCCCGCCTTGTCTGGTGGCTGAAGGCTCCTCCGTCCCGCCGAGGTAGCCGAAGTCGTAGATGCGGAGGGTGTTCGGGTGCTGCAGCTTCGAGAGCGCGAGCGCCTCCTTGAGGAAGTGCGAGTACGTCGCCTCGTAGACCGCGCGTCCGCTGGTCGATCCGGAGCCCTCGACGAGGGTCGTCCGCAGGAGCTTGACGCACACGACGCGATCGAGCCGATCGTCGCTCGCGCGGTAGATCGTCGCCATGCCGCCGCTGCCGATGCGGTCGAGGATGGTGTACCGATCGAGCAGCCGCGTCCCCTCCGAGAGCTCGTGCTCCCCGGATCGGCGATTCGGCGGCGGCATGTGCGTCAGCGTAACCCGAGTCGAGGAGGGCGGTCGACCGCACTCTTCGCGGCCCGTTGCGGTGATCTGACAGCAGATGTCGGGGCTCGCAGGCTCTCAGGGCAGCTCGAGCGCGCGCCAGAGGTACCAGCTCGCGACCGAGCGGAACGGCCTCCAGCGCTCGCCGCGCCGCGCGAGGTCTGCGGGCGAGGGCAGCTCGTCCGGGCCGTACTTGGCGGCGCCCTTCCGGAAGATCCGGGCGAAGCCCTTGCGGACGCCGTAGTCGCCGAGCGGCAGGACGTCCGGCCGGCCGAGGCGGAAGATGAGGAGCATCTCGACGGTCCATCGCCCGATCCCGCGCACCTCGGTGAGGCGCTCGATGATCGCCTCGTCCTCCATCCGCTCGAGCTCGGTGAGCGAGGGGATCCGGCCGGCGTCGGTGCGCGCGGCGAGGTCCTTCAGGCTCGCGAGCTTGCTGCCCGACAGGCCGGCACCGCGGAGCACGTCGTCCTTCGTGGAGAGGACGCGCGCCGGAACGAGACGGCCGCGGGGATAGAGCGCGCGCACGCGGCCGAAGATGGTCGCCGCGGCCTTGCCCGTGAGCTGCTGGTAGACGATCGACTCCGCGAGCGACTCGAACGTGTCCTCGCTCGCCTTGAGGCGCAGCGAGAAAGGGCCGACGCGATCGACGAGCCGTCGCATCACCGCATCGACATCGCGGAGCGCGCGCACGGCCTCGTCGGCGTCGAACGGCAGGGTCGG
>WBZO01007384.1_pt1 | contig 10213 bp, 4 predicted proteins | sample 5204261 | NCBI WGS metagenome assembly WBZO01 (sample SAMN12412400, study PRJNA552823) | activated sludge metagenome | isolation source: activated sludge from anammox sidestream of wastewater treatment plant... | place: USA: North Carolina | collected 2017-09
GCCTCCTCGGAATACCAGCGGAAGAACTCGGCGGAGTAGTCGACCTCGGCGATCGCCTCCTTGAGCGCCTTCCCGTTCTCGAGGACGATCAGCCGGCCGAATCGCTCGCGGTCGCGCTTGAGGATCTCATAGACGCGGCGGAGGGTCTCGCCACGCTCACGCGGGGCCTTCGCCGCCCACTCCACCTGCGCCCGCGCCGCCGCGTCGACCGCCCGCCGCGCATCGTCGACGTTCGCACCCGCCAGCTCGACGAGCGTCTCCTCGGTCGCCGGGTCGACGATGGCGAGCGGCTTTGTCCCGCTCCCGCCCCAGGCGCCATCGATATAGGCGGCGGGTCGTGCGCCGAGCAAGTCGATTGGGGTCGTCGTTGTCATCGGTCCTCACTCCGGGTCGGATGTAATGCATGCTTCAGGGCGCCCACGTCGAACGCGGCCTCGCCGCCACCGTCGATCTGGACATCGACGCCGTTGATCCACCGAGAGGTGCTCGATGCGAGGAAGACGATCGCGGGGGCGATGTCCTCCGGCCGCGCGTTCCGGCCGGCGAAGTCCTTGATCAGGTCGAGCAGCTCGTTGTCCATCGACGCATAGAAGTCGCCCAGGATCGGCGTCTCGACCGCGCCCGGGCTCACGGAGTTGGCGCGGATACCGCGTTCGCGACCCGTGGTCGCGGCGAGCAACTTCGAGTAGACGATCACCGCCTTTTTGCCGAAGTCGTACGCATCGGCGTCGGTCCGGGGGTGCGCTGCCGCCCACGCGAGGCCGGACGCCATGTCCGGCGTCGCGAGCAGGTCGCGGACCTCGTGGTAGCGCAGCCGCCAGCCCGCGCCGGCGCACGAAGCCACGTTGACCACGGATCCGCCGCGTTCGATGTTCGGGAGCAGCGCCTCGGTCAGCGCGCGAAGCCCGAGTACGTTGACCGCAAGCACGCGCTCGGCCGGAAGCGTACCGGGGATGCCGGCCACGTTACAGAGCGCCTGCAGAGGGCCGTCGATCGCGCCCGCGAGGGCCCGCACCTGCGCCTCGTCGCCCAGGTCCGCGCGATGAAACGCGGCGAGCGGCGCGCCGGCCGGCTCACGAAGGTCGACGCCGACAACGGTAGCGCCCGATTCGGCGAACGCCGCCGCGGTCGCGCGTCCGATGCCGGACGCCACACCGGTGACGACCACTCGCCTGCCCGCAAGGTCCGGGTACACGGCGCTCAACCCTCTGCCTCCGCTCGAACCACGAACAGCATAGCGATTCGACGGTGTCTCAGGGCGGCGTCAGAGCCATCGCACAAGGCCACGGATCTCGCTGGCGGCCGGCACCACGCGGAACCCGAGCGACGAAGGTCCCGCCTCGTCCGGCAACACCTTCACGGCCCAGTGGCTCAGATCGCCCGGCACCGAGCCCTCGCACTCCATCGGGATAGCTTTGAACCCCTCGCCGGTGAGTATCTCGCCGGTCGGCGTCACCACGACCTCGACCCGCAGGTCAGCGGCGCTCAGACCCGGGTGCCGCAGCGTTACCCGCGCCTCGATCGGCTGCCCGACCTCGAGGCGCTCGCGCTCGAGGCCATCGACACGCGCCTCCTCGAAGCCGACGTCCGCCCAGGCGCGATGCAATCGCTCTTGCCGCTCGGTGTCTTCGATCAGGCTACGGAACGCGTTGGCGCCGAGTTGTGCCGCTGATTCGAGCGCCGGCTGGTAGAGCTGCTCGTAGTACTCCCGCGCCATCCGATCGGTCGAGAACCGCGGCAACACGGACGCGATCGAGTCCTTCATCATCGTGACCCAGGCCAGCGGCACACCCCGCTCGTCGCGGCGGTAGTACTCGGGGATGACCTCGTGCTCCAGCAGCGCGTAGAGTTGCTCGCTGTCGTAGTCGTCCTGCGACTCGCGGCTCTCGAGCGACTCGCCACCGAAGATCCAGCCGTTCGTGCCGTCGTAGCCCTCGGGCCACCAGCCATCGGCCACGCTGAGGTTCAAGACGCCGTTCAGCGCGGCCTTCATCCCCGAGGTACCACTGGCTTCGAGCGGCGGCGTCGGCGTATTCAACCACACATCGCAGCCACTCACCAGGAGCTGGGCCACGGCTATCTCGTAGTCCTCCAGCAGGATGATGTGTTCGCGGAACCGGGGCTCGCGGGAGAGTTCGACGATCCGCCGTGCCATGTCCTGCCCCGGCTCGTCCGAGGGGTGCGCCTTACCGGCGAACAGGAAGACCACGGGCGGCGACTTCGCCAGCAGCTCCGCCAGGCGGTCGAGGTCGTCGAACAGCAGTGTCGCCCGCTTGTAGGGGGCGAAGCGGCGAGCGAACCCGATGATAAGCGGGTCCTTCTCCAGCGCGGCGAGCGCCTGCCCCAGGTGCCCGGGGTTCTCGCGGCGCCTCCGCCACGTGCGGTCGAGGTGGCCCTGGAGCCACGCGACGAGCCGGCGCTTCGCCTGCCCGTGGGTCCGCCAGGTCAACTCGTCGTCGAGGCCGGCGACACGCTGCCAGTACGTCTGATCGGCGAGATGTGCACGCCAATCGGGCCCAAACTCGAGGTCGTAGACGCGCTGCCACTCCGGCGCGAGCCAGGTCGTCGTGTGCACGCCATTGGTCACGTAGGTCACTGGAATCTCGGTGTCGAAACGGCCGGGGAAGAGCGCGCGGAACATCTCGCGCGATACCTCGGCGTGCCGGCGGCTCACCGCGTTCACATGGTGGCTACCGTTGGTGGCAACGAACGTCATCGAGAGCGCCCGCTGGTCCGGCGCGGCCGGATCGCGGCCGAGGGCGAGCAGGTCGTCCCAGTCCTTGTGGAGCAGCTGTTGCGCGCGGCCGAAGTAGGGACGGAGCAGCTCCTCGGGGAAGCGGTCGTGTCCCGCCGCCACGGGCGTGTGCGTCGTGAAGACCGAGGTATGCCGCACGTACTCGAGCGCCTCCTCGAACTTCAACCCCTTCTCCTGTATCAGCTCCTCCAGCCGTGCCACGAGCAGGAATGCGCTGTGCCCCTCGTTCATGTGGTAGACCTTCGGCGCCAGCCCCATGGCCCGCAGCATCCGGTAGCCGCCGATACCGAGGATCAGCTCCTGGCGCAGGCGGTGCGCGTTGTCGCCGCCGTACAGCGAGTCGGTGATCGAGCGGTCACTCGCGCGGTTCGCCTCGAAGTCGGTGTCCAGCAGGTACAGGTTCACGTTGCCGACGCCCACCCGCCACGCGCGAACGTGGACCGGGCCGCCCGGGAAAGCGACGGTCACGATGATGGGGTCGCCGCGCTCATCGAGCACGGGCTCCATCGGCGCAGCGAGGAAGTCCTGGCGTTCGAACAGGGCCTCCTGGCTCCCGTCGGACCGGAAGCGCTGCCGGAAATAGCCGCGGTGGTAGGCGAGCCCCACGCCGCAAACGGGCATCCGAAGATCGCTCGCCGACTTCAGGAAATCGCCGGCGAGGGTACCAAGGCCACCGGAATAGACACGCAGGCAGTTGAGCAGCCCGAACTCGGCGCAGAAGTACGCGATCTCCGGCACGACCTTCTCTCCCGACTCCTCGCGGAAGCGTCCATGGACGGTGGCCAGTCGCTCCAGGAACGCGGCGGAGCCGGCCAGCTCTTCGAGCCGGTCTGCCCTCGTGCGGTGCAGGAGCGTCACCGGGTTCTGCCCCGATTCTGCCCACAGCTCAGGGTCCACCTCGGCGAACAGCGCGGCGGCTTCCGGTCGCCAGCTCCACCACGCGTTGCGCGCGATCTCGCGCAGCGGTTCGAGCGCGGCGGGGATGCGGTTGAGCACGAGGAACTCGCGCAGGTGCGCACTCACGGCGCCGACGCGGGGCGCGCCGACTACCTGCCGCTTCGCCGACTCGCGGAAGCGCTCGGCGGTGCTCGCCTTGCCGCGGCGCAGGGCCGCCTCGATCGCGATTTCGTGCGCCCGCGCGTAGGCCGCGCTGAAGTGCACCCATCGCGCACGGCGGGCGGTCTGGCGCGCAGCATCCTCCCAGAGCCGCATGGCATCCGGTGACGCGTCGATCATCATGCGCAGTTGCGCCGTGAGGTCAGCGACCGCCTGCTCGCGCGAGCGCCCCCGACGCCGGAGCACCCACACGCCCGACTGGTCCGACGAGCCCTGTTGCTGCGCCCAGAGTGCGAAGCCGGCCAGGTCGGAGCTGATGGTCGGAATCGCATAGCCGATGCTCTCGAGCGGCGTATAACCCCAGGGCTCGTAGAGCGAAGGGAACGCGGTGAAGTCTGCGCCGGCCAGGAGCTGGTAGTACGACTCGGGCACCAGCGCATCGCGGCCGTCGAGATAAATCGGGACGAATATCGCGTGGACCGCATCGCCCGGTTCGTTCGCAATCCCGAGCTCGGACAGGCGCCGGAGCACGGGGTCGTTCCCCTCGTTCACCACGTCGTGCGTCGACACGAAGCGCTCGCCCGTCGCCTCGCCACGCGCCGCGGCCATCACTGAACGCCGCGGGCCATTGTGCGCCGTCGGGAACAGCATAAAGGCGACTGTCTGCACGCCCGGCGGCGACTTGCGCAGAGCGTCGAGGCTCTCGATGAAGATGTCGATGCCCTTGTTCTCGAACTCGTAGCGCCCCGATGTGAGCACGATGCGTGTGGTGTCCGGATCGTAAATCGTGCCCGTGGTGAAGTGCGCCAGCTCGAGAAGCCTGGCGCGGGCCGTGCGGCGCGCGTCGAGCGTCGCAAGCGCCGGGTCGGGGAACGCGTCGCCAAGCGCGTTCGGGGTGACGATATCGACGGGCTCGTCGAGGCCGAGGCGGGCCTCCTCGGCGGTCATCTCGCTGACGGCGGTAAAGCAGTCGGCGGTGCGCGCGGCGGTCGCTTCCATCGACCACTTGGCCGCGACGCCGCGCTCGCGGGCGAGCTGCTCGCCAGGGGTGTTCGCCAGGATGACGTTGAGCTCGGTGCCAGGATGACGGCTGCTCAGCGCGCGGCCGAGCTGCGTCGCATGGGTGGTGAAGACGGTGGCAACCTCGGGCAGCGCTTCGCGCAGGTGGAGCAACGATGCGCCGCTCAACCACTCGTGTGCGTGGACGACGACCTGCTTCTCCTCCTCCAGGTAGAAATGCCGCGCAAGCAGCTCGATCGCGACGCCCGCACCGTGCGCGAACATGACGGGCTCGAGGTAGTCCCACTCGCCCAGCAGCGAATCGAGGCCGTACTTCTCCCAATACCGCGTAAGGATCTCGTCCTTCTGGGCAAAGAGGTCGGCGAAGTTGATCAGCAGGCACTTGGGCTCACCGGGGATGAGCCACCGCCCCATGCGGATGCCAATGCTGACGCCCGCCAATTCGTCGAGCACCTCCGGGAGCCAGGGGTCCTCGCGGAAGTTCGGCGGGCCGCCGTCACGCGGCAGGTCGGGCCCAACGGTGATGTAGTCATCGCCGTAGAGGGCCTGCATGGTTTGAGCTTTCGTGGCGAGGACGGTGTAGATGCCACCGACCATGTTGCCCACTTCCCACGAAACCTCGAACAGGACACGATCTTTCAAACGGTGCTCCCTTCCCTGAGCGCCGGCCCCGCGCGGGACCGAAGAAAAGCTGTGCTAACCGGCGGCGGCAGCGGGCAGCCGCACCCCGAGGACGTGCTCGCGGAAGTCCGAGAGCACGTTCATGTAGTTGATGAACGCGTCGTAGGGGCTCCGGTAGTGGCTGAAGTAGGCGTGGACATCGCCATCGCCGAACCACTTCGTGCTCATGTAGTAGAAGTGGTCCGACGTCTGTAGCCGCCGCCAGGCCTCGAGGACGGCCGGGTTGTTCCGCGCCCGCGCGGCGTCGCCCAGCTCGTAGATCTGCGAGAGCGCAGCGTTCTGCATGTTGTTGCCATACCAGGCCGAGAGGTCGCGCCCGATGTCGGCCCATGAGACGTAGCGGCCGAACGGCATGTCGCCCCGCGAGGGATAGGTGGCCACGACCTCGCCTGGCGTCTTGAAGTCCCAGTCCGGGTGGGCGAGCACCTCGCCCGGCAGCGCCCGGAGAAAATCGAAGATGCCGGTGGCCTCCCACTGGTGCTCGCCGAACGTTTCGTAATCCATGAACAGGTTCACGGTGTCGCCGTTGCCGCTCACGCGGTGGAGCCAGCCGGCGTACTTCGGCGCGGTGAGCGGGAACTCCTCCCAGCTCCGGTTCGAGAACCGGAACGCCACGTCGTCGGACAGCCGGTAGTTCTTCAACAGCAGCCTCGTGTCATGCCCGTTCACGTTGTAGACGAAGTCCGGGCTCCGCCAGTCGAGGATGTCGTCGGCACCCTCGGCGATCACGGCGTCGAACCCCATCTCGCCCGCGAGTTCACCGATGCGGTCGCGGTAAATGAGCTCGGTGTTGCGGAAGACCTTCGGCTGCACACCGAAGAGGCTCCGCATCAGGGCCGAGTGCTCGGCGACCTGCTCCCGGAACTCGTTCTCGTCGAAGACCGCGGCGAGCGAGTGATAATACGTCTCTCCAAGTATCTCAGCCCCGCCGGTGGCAACGAGTTCCTGGAAGCTCGCAAGTGTTTCAGGTGAATAACGCTGCATCTGCTCGATCGCCACGCCCGTGATCGAGAACGCCACCTTGAAGCGCCCGTCGTAGCGCCGGATCAGGTCGCGAAGCGTGCGGTTCGTGGGCAGATAGCACTTCGCCGCCACCTTGCGCATGATCTCGGCGTTGGCGCGCTCGTCCTCGTACTCGTGGTTGTGGCCGATGAGGAAGAACGGGTAGTGTCGGAGCCGAACCGGCTGGTGGACCTGGAAGTAGAAGCAGACCGAAGGCATCAGTTCACCCCCTGGCGAGTGGTTGTAGCTCCCCCGTTCGCGCCGCGGCCCAGCACCCGCTGGTAGACCCGCAGCGTCTTCTCCGCCGCAGCGTCCCAGTGCAGGCGTTTCACCTCTTCGCGCGCCATGCCGACGATGTCATCCCGCAACTGCGGGTACTTCAGCACGCCGATGATCAGGTTCGCCAGCTGTTCGACGTCCCAGAAGTCCACCTTCATCGCGTGCGACAGCACCTCGGAGACGCCCGACTGGCGGGAGAGGATGACCGGCGTGTCGTAGCTCAGCGCCTCGAGCGAGGATATCCCGAACGGCTCGGACACCGACGGCATGACATAGAGGTCGGCCATCGAGAACATGCGCTCCACGTCCTTACCCCGCAGGAAGCCCGTGAACCGGAAGTTGCGCGTGATCCCCAGCTCGGCCACGCGCTCGATCATCCGCGGAAGCATATCGCCCGAGCCGGCCATCACGAACGTCACGTTCGGCACGTGCGGGATGACGCGGGCGGCGGCCTCGACGAAGTAGTCAGGCCCCTTCTGGAACGTGATCCGGCCGAGGAACAGGACGACCTTGCCCCGGGGGATCTCCGGCGTGCGATAGCTCTCCACGACCTCCCGCGGGTAGACACCATTGTGGACCACGGCGATCCTGTCGATCGGCACGCCATGCTCGCGGTGGGTCACCGTCCGCGTGTAGTGACTGACGGCGATGACGGCATCGGCGCGGTTCACGCCAGCCCGCTCGATGGTGTTGATGCGGTGGTCCACGTTCCGTCCGCTGCGGTCGAACTCGAGGCTGTGGACGTGGACCACCAGCGGCTTGCCCGTCGCCTCCGCCAGCGCGAGGCCAGCGGGGTAGGTGAGCCAGTCGTGGGCGTGGATGAGGTCGAACTCCTCGCCGGCGAACCGGTGCAGCGCGCGGTTCGCATAGCGACCAACCTCGGCGAAGAGGTCGGTGCCGTAGTGCTCGGGCGCGGCGGCGGCGCGCTCCATCGGCGCCCCCAGCACCTCGCTCACTGCTTCCGGCAGCGCGGCGAGCACGCGCGACGGGGCCACCGCCGGAGCACCGGGCGGCGAGTCGGCCTCGTCCCGCGTGCCCCCTGCGGCGGCCACGCGGCGCTCGACGCGGAAAACGCGGCGTTCGCCCGCTTCGGCGTACTGCTCCGGCGTGAGGTAGGGCAACAACCACGATTCGATGGCCACCGTGCGTATGCGCGGCGGTAGGTGCTCTTCGTGGACCTCCACGATCTCCGTTTCGACGGCGTCGTCCGGCGCAGGGGCGGCCGCGGCGGCCGGCGCAGGCGGTGGCGTCGTTGCCGCGGTCTGCACTTCCGCCGCTTCTGGCTGCTGGGGAGCGGGGGTTGGTGGTGGCGGCGCGGCCGGCGTCTCCGGAGCGGGCAGGGTGGCGGGCGGCGGTGGAGGCGTCGCCGCCTCGGCGATCCGCATGTGCGGGGCGCTTTCGTCGCCGTAGAGCTTCGGCACCACGAACTGGATATCGAGCCCCAGCCGCGCAAGCGCCTCGGTGAGGCCCTGGCAGGCCGTGCCGAGCCCGCCGCTAATGTGCGGCGGGTACTCCCAGCCGAGCATCAGGATGCGCGGCGAGCGGCGGTTCAATCCAGCACCTTCTTCGCAATGCGAAGGACCTCCGCGACGCTCCAGGCCTGTGCCGGCGCTCCGCCGGGGTGGTGCGGCGAATCGCCGTCGAAGACTTCAGAGATCGACCCCAGGCACGCTTCCGACTCGAGATGCCGGCGGAGCCAGGCGATGATCGGTGCGAGCTCGAAGCGCAGCGCCTCGCGCCCCTCGGTGCGGTCGATCGAATCGGCATAGATGCCAAGCAGCCACGGCCAGACGCTCCCCTGGTGATAAGCCGTATCGCGCTCGTACTGGCCCCCGGAGTAGCGGCCGCGGTAGCGCGGGTCGTGCGGCGAAAGCGTGCGCAGCCCAGCCGGCGTCAGCAGGTCGGCGCGCACCCGGGCGATAATGCTCGCGGCCATCTCGCGTGGGACCGGCGAAAACGGCAGCGCCGTCGCCCACAGCTGGTTCGGACGCAGGCTTTCGTCCGCCTGCAGGCCATCGTGCCCGTCGGCCAGGAAGCCGCGCTCGGGCAGCCAGAAGCGCTGCACGAAGGTGGCGCCGACTGAGGAGAAGAGCGCGGCAAGCCGATCGGCGCGGGGGTGGTCGTCGGTGCTGCGCGCGAGTTCCGCCGCGAAGCCCAGGGCGTTGTACCACAGGGCGTTGAGGTCGACCGCATAGCCGTGGCGCGGCGTCACCGGCTCGCCATCGACGATTGCGTCCATCCAGGTCAGGGCATAGGCGCCCGGCTCGACCCACAGCTCGCCCGTCCGCGTCACCTTCACGCGTGGATCGGCCCCGCCGAGGATGGCATCGACGATACCGAACACATACGCACGGAACGGCAGCGCCGCGGCCGGCCCCGCCCATTCTGCGAGCGCCTGCACGCAACGGACGTAGAGGAGCGACGCATCGGCCGAGTTGAGGTTGGCCGGCGCGCCGCTGGTCGCCGGCAGGTTCGGCACGAGGCCACGCTCAAGATGATTGCCGTAGCTCTCGAGGATCGCCGTCGCGTGGTCGATACGCCCCGTCGCCAGGCAGAGACCCGGTAGCGCGATGAACGTATCGCGTCCCCACTCCCCGAACCACGGGTAGCCCGCGATGATGCTGGCGAACTCGTCCTTGCGGCGCACGAGGAACTGGTCCGCCGCGCGTTCGAGCGGGTCGGAGAAGGGGCGCGGCGGCAGCGCCTCGTCGGCGGAAACACCGACGGCGGCGTGGAACGAGAGCGTGCAGTCGCCCGGGATCGCGATGCGGAACGCGCCGGGGCTGAAGTAGTCCTCGTCAGCGTCGTACCCGCGCGATTCCTCCTCGGCGTAGTGGATTCCCGTATGCCACCAGCCACCGGCCTCCCATTCGTGCGGCAGGCCATCGATCCGCATCTCGAGCGCCGGCAGCCCCTCGTACGGCGCGATACGATACGCACCGCCGGCTGCCTGCACGCCGCCGTGTAGCACCATGTTCTCGAACGTGAGGTGGTGCATCGGCCGGAAGGTCAGGAACGGCTGCAGCCACAACTCGGCCGGGCCCTCCATGCCGGTGAACGCGTACGTCACGGTCAGGCGATCGGCCTCGGCATCCAGTGTGATCGTGCGGTCGAAGCGCGCGTCGCCGATCCGGTAGCGCCAGCGAGGCACCGGCAGCGCGTCGAACGCCTCGATCTCCTCGAAACCGCGCGGCGCAATCGCATCGCCGTGAGAGAACCCATAGAGCAGGTGCGTCTGGCCCTGGTACCGGACCGTCTCGCCGAGTGCGGCGAGCGCGTGGAGCGATTCGCCCTGCCCCGGCTCGCGCACGATCAGCCAGCCGTGGTACTTGCGGCGGGGCACACCGTCGGCGCTGCCCATCGCGAACGAACCGAGCCGGTTCGTGAGCAACCACTCCGCAGCAGCCGGGATGCCACCCG
>WBZO01007385.1_pt1 | contig 10212 bp, 8 predicted proteins | sample 5204261 | NCBI WGS metagenome assembly WBZO01 (sample SAMN12412400, study PRJNA552823) | activated sludge metagenome | isolation source: activated sludge from anammox sidestream of wastewater treatment plant... | place: USA: North Carolina | collected 2017-09
CGGCGGAAGAATTGGGTCTGCCGTACGAACGCGTGCGCGTGTTGTTGAGCGATACGGATTTGACGCCCGACGGCGGACCGACCACCGCGTCGCGTCAAACGTTTGTCTCGGGCAACGCCGCGCGCTATGCCGCAAAAGGGATGCGCGAAATTCTCGCGGAAACGGCGAGCGAATATCTGGACGTCGCGCCGGAGCAATTGATTTTCCAAGACGGCTATATCAGCAGCAATGGCAAGCGGATGGAGTTTGCCGAATTGGTGAAAAAGGCGCGCGCCGAAAATCGCCCGACGCGTTATTTACACGAATATCTCGCGCCCGCGACGAAACCGCTTGGTACGGAAGGCGACATGCACTTTGGTTTTTCGTATGCCGCCCAAGCCGCGCTCATCGAACTCGACACGGATACGGGCGAGGTGCATGTCTTGAAAGTCGTAACGGCGACGGACATTGGCCGCGCGTTGAATCCGCTCGCGTTGCAGGGCCAAGTCGAAGGCGGCATCATGATGTGTCTCGGCAATGCGTTGACTGAGGAATATATTGTCGAAAAGGGTAAAATCTGGTCCGACTTGTTCGCCAAATATAAAATGCCCAGCATCAAACACACGCCCGAAATCGTTTCGTTTTTGGTCGAAGATGAAATTTCAACCGGTCCGTACGGCGCGAAAGGGGTGGGCGAAATTTCTTCGATTCCGACGACGCCCGCGATTACGAATGCGATTTACAATGCCTGCGGCGTACGAATTCGGAAAACGCCCGTTGACCAAGACGCGCTGTTGTTGGCGCTGCGCGCGGGAAAGAATGAGGTAGCATAGTGTTGGGTTTTGCTCCCGTCCACCTTGGACAACTCACGACCCAACAACTGGTCGAACGCGAAAATGTTTCGCCGAATGATTTGCCGAAACTGACGAATGAAATGCTCGATGCGATGCTCGCGTTGATTGCGGACTGTGATGACGCCGATGTGACATTCGTGCCGCAAGACCCCGAAGCGAATGATACGTTTGCGAGCAGTGTCGAGGACGTAGATTTGGCGTGGACGCTTGGGCATGTCATTGTTCACGTCACCGCGTCGGCGGAGGAAAGCGCTTTTATTGCCGCCGAATTGGCGCGCGGCGTCGAGCGCGGCGCTGCGCGTTCACGGTACGAAGTTCCTTGGCAAAGCGTGACGACGATACAGCGCTGCCGCGCCCGCTTGGAAGAATCGCGGCGGATGCGTTTGGCGTCATTGGAAATGTGGCCCCAGCCGCCGCATTTGGAAAACACGTACGAACCGGCGCCGCATTTGCTTCACAATCCCATTTCGCGTTTTGTCGCGGGCTTGGCGCACGACGATTCGCATTTGGAGCAAATCAAAAAGATCGTCGCGCAAGCGCGCGCCGCGCGCCGCACAGAGGTCAAATGACGAACGCTCTCGCATTTGCAAACAATCGGCGCGAAAAAAATCTCGCCGAACTCGTAACGTTTCTTTCCCTCCCCACCATCTCCACCCTCTCTGCACATCGCGCCGATGTACAGAGAGGCGCGGAATGGGTGGCGGAAAATTTGCGCGCGCTGGGAATGGAGCATGTCGCGATTATGCCGACGGGCGACGGCGCGGGACAGCCATTGGTGTACGCCGACTGGCTGCACGCGGGCGACGCGCCAACTATTCTCGTGTACGGCCATTTCGACGTGCAGCCCGTTGACCCGTTGGACGAATGGCGCACCGAGCCATTCGAGGCGACGATTATTGACGATACGATTTATGCGCGCGGCGCGTCGGACATGAAAGCGCAAATTCTCGCATGTCTCAAAGCGTTGGAAGCGTTAGTGCAAACAAATTCGCTGCGCGTCAATGTCAAAGTGATTGTCGAAGGCGAAGAAGAAATCGGTTCGCCGCATTTGGCGGCATTTTTGCGCGCGCACAAGGAAAAATTAAAATGCGATGTCGCGCTGAATTGCGATTCGCAAATGGCGGCGCGCGCGACGCCGAGCATCGTGTACGGTTTGCGCGGCTTGTGCTATTTTGAATTGCGGGTGCAGGGCCCCGCGCAGGATTTACATTCCGGCGTTTTTGGCGGCACGCTTCACAATCCCGCGCAGGCGTTGGCGGAATTGATCGCCGGGATGCACGACGCGCACGACCGCGTGACGCTGCCCGGTTTTTATGACGATGTGCGCGAACTGGACGCGGCGGAACGCGCGGAACTGAGTCGTTTTCCTGTCACGGATCAAGCATGGGCGCACGCGGCGGGCGTGACTGCTTTGTGGGGCGAAGACGGTTATACGACGCTAGAACGCACCGGCGCGCGTCCGACTCTGGAAGTGAATGGTTTGCTCGCGGGCTTTACCGGCGAAGGGTCCAAAACGGTTTTGCCCGCCAGAGCGATGGCGAAACTTTCGATGCGGCTCGTGCCGAATCAACGTCCCGAAAAAATCCGGGCGCAGCTGGAAGCGTATTTGCGCGCGCACGCGCCCGCGACGATTCGGTGGGAACTGGAACAATTGGCGGGCGGCGAACCCGTGTTGTTGAACCGCGATTCGCGTTTCACGCGCGCGGCGGCGCAAGCGCTGCAAGAAACATTCGGCGTCGCGCCCGTGTTCCAACTTTTGGGCTGGAGCGTTCCCGTCACCAATTCGTTGAACGATGAATTGGGCGTGGATGTGGTCGTGATGGGTTTCGGTCTCGCCGACGACGGCACGCACGGTCCGAACGAGCATTTTTATCTGCCGAATTTTTATCGCGGGATTGAAAGCTATGTGGGGTTTTTTGAAAAGGCAAGTAGTACGTAGCAAGTAGCAGGTATCAGGTAGCAAGTATCCCTACTCCTTGCTACCTGATACCTGCTACCCAACACATCAATGGCAAATGTCACCTTTGATCACTATTACAAATATGACGAACTCGCGCGCATTCTAAATGAATTCGCCCAAGAATTTCCAAATCTCGCGCGGCTTGAAAGCATCGGCAAAAGTTATGAAGGGCGCGATGTTTTATTGATGACGTTGACGAATTTTGCCGCCGGCGCGGCCAAGGAAAAACCCGCGTTGTGGGTGGACGGCAATCTGCACGCGTCCGAAGTTTCGCCCGCGTCGGCGTGCGTTTATTTTATTGATTATCTGACCAAAAATTATGGCGTGGACGCCGACGTTACGCGCGCGCTCGATACGCGCGCCTTTTATATCTGTCCGCGCGTAAATCCCGATGGCGCCGAGCTCGCGCTTGCGGACAATCCCAAAATTATTCGCTCGTCCACGCGTCCGTATCCGTACGACGAAGAACCGCTTGAAGGTTTAATCGAACAAGATATGGACGGCGACGGGCGCATTTTGACGATGCGGATTGCGGACCCGAATGGTCCGTGGCAAGAACATCCCGACGAACCGCGTTTGTTGATTCAACGCGACCCGATTGAAACGGGCGGCGTTTATTATCGCGTGCTACCGGAAGGACGGATTGAAAATTTTGACGGCGTAACGATAGCGCTTGCGCCGCGCAAAGAAGGATTGGATCTCAATCGCAATTTTCCGATGGGCTGGCGCCCAGAAGGCGAACAACATGGCGCGGGCCCCTTTCCGACGAGCGAGCCGGAAGTGCGAAACCTGACGCAATTTGTGGCGACGCATCCCAACATTACGGGCGCAGTCGCGTTTCACACTTTTAGCGGCGTATTGTTGCGTCCCTATGATGACCGCAGCGATGACGAAATGCCCGCCGAAGATTTGTGGACGTTCAAAAAAATCGGCGATAAAGGCACGGCGGTGAGCGGTTATCCCAACGTCTCGGTGTTTCACGATTTCAAATATCATCCCAAGCATGTGATTACGGGTTCGTTCGATACCTGGATGTACGAACACATGGGCGTGTTTGCGTGGACGGTGGAAATTTGGAGTCCGCAAATGCGCGCGGGCATCGAGAAATATAAATTTATCGAGTGGTACCGCGACCATCCGGTGGAAGATGATTTCAAATTATTGAAATGGAATGACGAAAAACTCGGCGGCAAGGGTTTTGTGAATTGGTACAAATTCAATCATCCGCAATTGGGCGAAATCGAATTGGGCGGCTGGAACGAGGCGTACTGTTGGCGCAATCCGCCGCCGGAACAATTGGAAAGCGAACTCGCATTATTTCCGAAATGGCTGTTGTGGCACGCGTTGATTGCGCCGCAATTGGAATTGTATCACGCCAAAGTCAAACCCTTGGGCGACGGCAATTATCATGTGCGCGTCGTCGTGCAGAATACGGGCTGGCTGCCAACCTATGTGACGAAAAAAGCGCTAGAGAAAAAAGCGGTGCGCGGCATTGTGGCGGAATTGGAATTGCCGGAAGGCGCGACCTTGCAGATGGGCAAAGCGCGCGAGGAAATTGGTCAGCTGGAGGGACGCGCCTACAAAGATTCGGCCGTGAGCGAATGGAATGTTGACCCGACCGACGACCGCGCCAAAGTCGAGTGGACCGTGCGCGCGCCGCAGGGTGGGATTTTGAAAATTACGGTCAAGCATGAACGCGCGGGGACGGTGAGAAAAGAATTGTCTTTGGCGTAGGAAACGCGCGTGAACGAGAACCAAACCGAACTGGAACCCACGCCCGTTCTGGGCGAGTTTGATTTGATACGCGTACCCGAACAATCGAATATTCCCCCGCCGCTCCAGTTGCCTCCACTGTGGCGCAATCGCGATTACATGCTGTTGTGGAGCGGGCAAGTTGTTTCGGTCATCGGCACAGGCGCGACGCAAATTGTTTATCCCTTGCTGATTCTCGCGCTGACCGATTCACCCCAAGCGGCGGGATTCGCCGCCGCGCTCGGTTCGGTTCCGTACATTTTGTTCAGCTTGCCTGCGGGCGCGCTGGTGGATCGCTGGGACCGCAAGCGCGTGATGATTTATTGCGACATTGGGCGCGCGGCGGTGTTGGCATCCATTCCAATCGCGATGCTGTTCAATGCGTTGACGATTTGGCAAATTTATGTTTGCGCGCTGCTGGAAGGTTCGCTCTTTGTTTTTTTCAACATCGCCGAAGTTGCCGCGTTGTCGCGTGTGGTAGAAAAAAAACAACTGCCCCAAGCCGCCGCGCAAAACGATGTGGCGTTTTCGATTGCCAACATCATTGCGCCAACGTTGGGCGCCGCGCTGTTTCAAATTGGCAAGGTGGCGCCGTTTGTGTTTGATGTGTTTTCGTATCTTGCTTCAGTCGTTTCGCTCTGGTTCATTCGTACAGAATTTCAGACGGAACGAAAAAAAGTAGAAACGCATATCGTCCGCGAAATTCGCGAGGGCATGAGTTGGCTCTGGCAGCAGCATTTGATTCGCTACATGGCGTTCTTGACGGGCGCGCTGAATTTTGTGAATGTGCCAGTCACACTCATCATCATCGTTCTCGCGCAAAACATGGGCGCGACGGATGCGGAAATCGGTTTGGTTTTTTCGATTAGCGCGTTGGGCGCGATTGCGGGCGCGCTCATTGGCGGACAAATTCAAAAGAAATTTCGCTTTGGTCACGTTATCATCACAACCGTTTGGCTCACCGCGCTCTTGTTTCCACTGCTCGCGTTTGCGCCGACGTTTTGGTTTCTCGGCATCATCATGGGCTTGGCATGGATGACGGGGCCGATTTACAACGTGGTGCAATTCAGTTATCGCGTCGCGCTGATTCCCGATGCGCTGCAAGGGCGCGTGAACAGCGTGTTTCGTTTGCTCGCGTTCGGCTTTCAACCTGCGGGCGCGGCGATTGCGGGCGTTCTGATTGAACGGTACGGCGTGAATGTCGCCATTGCATTTTTTACCGTATGGTATGTTGCGTGGGCGATTGCGACAATGGTAAATCGCAATGTGCGCGGGGCAAGGCAGATTGGGCAGGCGCAATCCACTTAATTGTTATGCCAAACAGTAACAACGAATTGACAACGCACGAATACTATGGTGTTCAGTCAAAAATGAGAGTATTGCGTGAACGCGTCAAAGAAAAAACGCCTTTGCCGCGCGTCGTAGATTTGTTTTGTGGTTGTGGCGGAATGTCGTGGGGCGCGAAATGGGCTGGCTTTAATGTGCTTGCTGGGGTTGATCATGATTTAGCGGCGATTGACACCTATCGGCGTAACTTTGGCGAAGACGCGGGGCTGCGTAATCCCCTGTGTTTGCATATCCCTGACTATTTTTCGATTCCAATGCGCCAAAATGGCATGACCAAGCTGTGTCGGCGGCGAATCAAGAGTCAAATCGGCAATACCGAGTTCAACGCGTTTTTGTAGAACATCAGCCCGTTGAATTACAAGTTCAAAATTCATTCCGACGCGCGGCGCTTTTTGGACTGCCTTGAGAGACCATCCGCGTTTGTGTTTGGAGTCTACCGCATCAAACAAGAGTTTTTTGCGTTTGTCGGAATGAGGGTTCGGCAGAGCGAGACCTTTTACAAAGTGAAAGATTGATTCCCAAACATACCCTTCAATCCCGGCGATAAATGGCACGCTCAATGCTACCTGAATTGTTTGTTGTAATTTTTTCTTTTCGGCAAGCGAGAGTTTGTAAATCATCAGTTTTTGGAATTGGAGATTTGCGCGACCAGTTTTTCAGGCGTTGTCTTGAGCGCCTTGGCGAGGGCAAACAAAACGCGCACGGTTGGCGATTTCATGCCGCGTTCCAGTTGACTGATATAGGTGCGATGCAAGCCGCATTCGAACGCGAGTTGTTCTTGAGATAACCCTAATTCTTCACGGCGTGTACGGATGGCGGCGCCCAAGCGCTGTTCAACTGATTTTTGGGGGGATGGCATGCCGACAATAATCTGCTTTTTTCATTGAGGGTCAACAGACAAAAGTATTCAAGCCGTGGAAAGTTGGAGCATGAAAGAACTGTATCAGCTAGAGCCGCAAGCTGTTCTGGCGCAGCTGCATAGCGACGCGCAACAAGGATTGTCGGAAAGCGAGGCGGCGGAACGTTTGCAAAAATACGGCCCGAACGTGACGCAGGAAACGCGCGCGCGTTCGCCGTGGCTGATTTTTTTTGAACAGTTCAAGGCGACGATGGTATTGATTCTGATTGTCGCCGCAGTGGTCGCCGGCTTGCTCGGCTCGTGGAAAGATACGATTGCGATTAGCGCGATTGTCGTCTTGTTCGCCCTCGTCGGTTTTGTGCAGGAATATCGCGCCGAGCAGGCGATTGCGGCATTGAAAAAGATGGCGGTGCCATTCGTCAAAGCGTTGCGCGGCGGACAGACGCGCGAAATCGCTTCGAGCGAACTGACGCCGGGCGACATTATTTTGCTCGAAACGGGCAATATCGTGCCTGCCGACGCGCGCGTGCTGGAAAGCGTTAATTTGCGCGCGCAAGAAGCCGCGCTCACGGGCGAATCGGAACCGATTGAAAAAATTGCCGCGCCGATGCCGCAGCCCGACCTCGCGCTCGGCGACCGACGCAATATGTTGTACATGGGTACGGTGATTACATACGGCCGCGGCAAAGCGGTCGTGACGGGAACGGGCACGCAAACCGAACTCGGCAAAATCGCCAAGCTGATTGCCGATGTGCGCGGCGAACAAACGCCTTTACAAAAAAAGTTGGACCAACTGGGGCGCATGTTGGCTGTCGTCGGGCTTGCCGTTGCCGCCGTGATTGTCGTACTGGGTTTGTGGCGCGGCGATTCGTTGGCGCATTTATTGTTGACGGGCGTCAGCGTCGCCGTCGCGGTGGTGCCGGAAGGTTTGCCCGCCGTCGTGACGATTACGCTCGCGCTCGGCGCGCAGCGGATGTTGAAACGCCAAGCGTTGATTCGCAAATTGCCTGCGGTGGAAACGCTCGGCTCGGTCACGGTGATTTGTTCCGATAAAACCGGCACGCTCACCGAAAATCGGATGACGGTGATTGCGCTCGACGTGGCGGGCCAGCGCGTCGAACTCGACCAGGAATTGGTGCGTAATGCGCCCTCGCTCGTTTCGTACACGCAAACGCTTTCGCCCGACGCGGCAGGCGCGGGAGGCATCCAACAAGGCCAAGCGTTGACGCTGTTGCTCGCGGGCGGCGCGTTGTGCAATGACGCGGCGTTGAGCCAAGAAACCGCGCAGGGCAAATATCGCGCGTTGGGCGACCCGACCGAAGGCGCGTTGGTGATTGCCGCCGCGCAGTTTGGTTTGTGGAAAGCAGAGTTGGAACGCGTGCTGCCGCGTGTGGCGGAACTGCCGTTCGATTCCGAACGCAAACGTATGACGACGCTGCACGACGTCGCGTTGTACGACCAACAAGCGCATGACGTCGCCGCGCAAGTATTTGATAACAAACCGTTCGCGCAATTTACCAAAGGCAGCGTGGATGGACTCATCGCCTTGTCCAATCGTTTTTGGATGAACGGGCGCGTCAATGAATTGGACGACGCGACGCGGCAGCGAATTCTTGATGCGAATTACGATTTGGCGACGCGCGGGATTCGGGTGTTGGGCATGGCGTTTCGGCCTTTGGACGCGCGCCAAGCCGCCATAGTCTCGCCCGCGCTCGAAGAGGATTTGATTTTTGTCGGACTGTTTGGCATGATTGACCCGCCGCGCGCCGAAGTGCGCGATGCGGTGGCGACGTGCAAAACGGCGGGCATTCGGCCCGTGATGATTACGGGCGACCATCCGCTCACCGCGATTCAAATTGCGAAACAGTTGGGCATCGCGCAAGAAAACAGCCGCGTGGTCACGGGTCAAGAATTGGAAAAAATGTCCGTCGCCGAATTGGAGGCGGCGGTGGTCGAGGCGCCGGTGTATGCGCGCGTTTCGCCGGAACACAAATTAAAAATTGTGCAGGCGCTCCAAAATCGCGGTAACATTGTAGCAATGACCGGCGACGGGGTGAACGATGCGCCCGCGCTGCGCCGCGCGGATGTGGGCGTGGCGATGGGCGTCACCGGCACGGACGTTTCCAAAGAAGCGTCCGCTATTATTTTGCTCGACGATAATTTTACGACAATCGTTTCGGCGGTCGAAGAAGGACGCGTCATTTACGACAATCTGCGAAAATTCATAAAGTTCAGCATCGCGGGTAATATCGGCAAGGTTGGCGTGATGCTGCTCGCGCCGTTCATTGGTACGGCGGTGCCGCTTTTACCGCTGCAATTGTTGTGGCTCAATGTGTTGACCGACGGTTTGCTCGGCCTCGGTTTGGGCGTCGAACAGGCGGAACGCGGCGTGATGAAACGCGCGCCGTATTCGCCCCAGGCGCCGGTGTTGAGCCGCGCGACGATCGCGCATATTACGTGGGTCGGCGTACTGATTGCGGCGCTCGCGCTCGGCGTGGGCTATTATTACGACATTGCGTTGAATGTGCCGCAGTGGCAAACAATGATTTTTACCACGCTGGCGTTCGCGCAAATTTTTCAAGCGTTTGCCGTACGTTCGACGGACACTTCGGCGTTTCGCATGAGCTTGTTGTCGAATCGGATGCTGCTCGTCACTTCTGGCGCGGTTCTGTTTTCGCAACTCGCGGTATTGTACATTCCGTTTTTGCAAACGTTCTTTAATACCGTGCCGCTGACGCTCGCCGACTTGGCGGTCTGTTTCGGTTTGGGTTCGCTCGTGCTGTTTGCCATCGAACTTGAAAAATGGTGGAATCGGCGCGGCGAGAAAAAAAGAGCGTTTCAAGCTGCGGCGTTGATGTTCTAAAATGTCGCGCGGCGCGCAGCGCAAATTGCAAATCCTAAAATATAAATTTGTCAAGGAGTTTCCATGAACCAGCATGTTTCCGAAATTCAAAAACGCGTAGCGAATCAGCGCGAGCAGATTATTACGTTCTTGCGCGAGATTTGCGCGATTCCTTCGATGGAATCGCAAATCGGTCCGGTGGGCGAACGCGTCGGCGCCGAGATGAAAAAACTTGGGTACGACGAGGTGCGCTTTGACAAGATGGGCAACATTCTTGGACGCATCGGCAGCGGCTCAAAAGTTCTAGTGTACGATTCGCACATTGATACCGTCGGCATCGGCGACCCCGCTTCGTGGGAGTGGGACCCGTTCCAAGGCAAAATCGAAAATGGCATTTTGTTTGCGCGCGGCGCGTGCGACGAAAAGGGTTCGACGCCGGGCATGGTTTATGGGCTTGCCATTGCGCGCGATTTGGGCTTGCTCGACGGTTGGACGGCGTACTATTTTGGCAACATGGAAGAGTGGTGCGACGGCATCGCGCCCAATTCATTCGTCGAAGCCGACCCGAAAATTCGTCCCGATTTCGCGGTGATTGGCGAGCCGACCAAGATGCAAGTGT
>WBZO01007386.1_pt1 | contig 10212 bp, 8 predicted proteins | sample 5204261 | NCBI WGS metagenome assembly WBZO01 (sample SAMN12412400, study PRJNA552823) | activated sludge metagenome | isolation source: activated sludge from anammox sidestream of wastewater treatment plant... | place: USA: North Carolina | collected 2017-09
GGCCAGTTGCTTGCGCGTGATCGGCTCGATGTCGACCGACAGTTTCTCGGCGATGCGGGCGAAATGCTTGATCGAGGCGACCGAAGAGGGCGGCAGCTTCTCGTTGGGGTCGTGCAGGACGGCGAGGTCGTATTTGGCGAGCGCGCGCGCCTTGGGATCGCGCCATTCGCGGCGCGTGTGCTGGTGCAGCGCCTCGCGGAAGAAGGAGGCCTCGCCATTGGCGAGCCGGTTGAGGTTGCGCGGCCGGATGCGGTCGATCGAGAGCCAGTCGCCGGGCGAGATCGTGACCTCGAGGGCGGGGCAGCGGAACCAATCGAAGAGAAGCCGGCCGAAGGAGTCGAATTGCGGCTCGCGCGCGATCCCGAAGCACACAAGCAGTTTCAGCTCTCCCTCGGGCTGGAAATCGGCCTTTCGGGCGCAGCGGTTGAGCTCGTCCTCAAGCTCGGGCAAGGCGTGCTCGTAGAGCTTGGCCTCGCGCAGCTCGAGCATGGTCTCGACCGTGGGGACCACGCGGTGGCCTCTCGCCTCGGCGAGCAACGACGCATAGTAGCCCTTGGATTGATAGGCGTAGGAACGCGACAGGTTGACGACCTTCGGGCGGCCGAAATCGAACAGCTTGGGGCGCGCCAGATACTCGCTTGTCGTGATCACCTTGTGCGGGGTTTCAGCGTTGGGAAGATCCTTCGGCTGATCGACCAAAATGACCCAGCCGGTCATGCAAGAGAACCCTTTCGAATCAGCACCGCCGCGCGGAGATCGCGTCCAAACCGCATCATGCGCTCGAACTCCGTCCATGGCGCCGCGAAGGTGGCGGCCACGGCCACTCCCTTATCGTCCATCTTCGCCGCCGGATCATGCACCAGCACGTAATGGCCGTCGCGGCCGAAGGCGAAAACCCAATGCGGCTCGCGCCTGCGGACCATGTGATAGCCCGAGACGAGCACGATGGCCACCGCGCCCTGATCGAAGGCGTCGTTGAGCCCTTTTCTGTCGAGCGGCGTCAAGTGCGTGGGAATGCGCAGGCGCATGGCCTCGCGGCGAAAGTCTTCCTGCGTCAGCCGCATGACGCGGCGCTTCTCCTCCGAGCGGACCGTTTCGAGGAAGTAGGGGCCGCGCTTGCTCACATGGATTTCCGGCTCGAGCCCGTGCTGCTTCAAGGTCACGGCGAGGCCGTACGGGTCGCAGCCGCCATGGCCGGAGGTCATGAAGATCGTCGTCGATTCCCGCCACAGCTTGAACTCGAGGCCGGGGCTCATGCGCACGCCGGGATCGGCCCAGGCGAGCGCCATCATCAGGCAAGCCGGCCCGCAGGTGAATTCGGTGGTCTGATGGAAGTAGGGGGGAGGGGAGCGCAGCCGCTGCAGCGGCGGGTTGAGCCGCTTCTCGAAACGCAGCGCCGGTCCCTTGTCTTCGTAATATTCCTCCTCCCGGTCGAAGGGCCGGTAGCCGCAGCTCTTGTAGAGCGAAATCGCGGCTTCGTTCTGTTCGTGCACCTCCAGCCGCATGATTGCGCAATCGCGCGCAAGCGCCTGCTCCTCCGCGGCGGCGAGAAGCCTTCTGCCGACGCCGCGGCCGGTCCATTCGGCTGCGGTTGCGATGGAATAAAGGCGCGCCACCGTCGAGCCCCTCCGGTACAGGACGAGAGCGTATCCGGCTATTTCGCCATCATTGTCGGCGACCAGCATCTCGGCTGTGCGGCTTGCCATCAGGCGGCGGAAGCTTCGGCCGGAAATCCGGTCCGTCGTGAAAACCGCCTTCTCGATTCGCAACAGCTCATCCACGTCGGACGGCTCGCCCCGGCGGATGCGAATGGATAATGCGGGCTTGGGGAAAGAAGCGTTGCGCATTGCCCCTCGAATATGTGTCCTGCCCGTCGCGCTGCGCAAGAGCGGGCAAACGCCTCGCCCGTGTCGCCTTTCGATCCCGCGTCTTGCCGTGGGGCGCGCGCTTTACGGGCAGGCCGCGATCGTCACGGGGTCCGCTTGGGCGGGCGCGAGCTCGCCAATTCTGCGGCATTCTCCGTTCACGCAGACGGTCCAGTCCTCGGTCTCGCGCGAGCGGCGCAAGACGATGCTGGCGAGCGGAGGCCGGTTCGGCCGCCATCGCCAGAATCCCGCCTCGAAGCGGGCGTCCGGCGGCGGCTCCATGCCGGCCCCGCTTCCCGTAACGCGCGCCTCCGTCACGGCGATCCCGGCAGGACCAAGACGCAGGTCTTCCTGCCACTGCGCCTTTTCAACCGAATGAGTCCAAGAGAGCGTCAAGGCCAATGCGCCGAGGCGGATCAAGGCGCCGGCGGCGAAAAGACAAAGCTCCATCGAGGCACCCGGATCATGCGCTAAAACACGAGCCCCTTTTCCTTGTAGAAACGGGCGGCACCCGGGTGCAGCGGAACGGGCGAGCCTTTCGGGGCGTCGGCAAGCCTGATCGCGCCCGCCGCCGAGTGGGCGCGGCCGAGTTCGTCCAGGTTCTCGAACATCGCGCGCGTCATCCGGTAGACGAGATCGTCGGAGAGGCTTGCGCGCGTCACCAGGAAGTTCTGGATGCGCACCGTGCTCACATCCGTGCTCTGGCCTGCATAGGTGCCCGCGGGGATGATTCCCTTCTCGTAAGGCGGGCCGAGCCGCTCGATCACGGAGGGCGGAATTTCGACGACCACGATGTCGATCGCCGAGGCAAGCTCGCGGATCGAGGACACGCCAAGACCCGCCGATTGCAGCGTCGCGTCGAGCTGGTTCGTCCTGATGAGCTGCACCGATTCGCTGAAGGGCTGGTATTCGACGCGGCCAAGATCCTCGTAGCGCAAGCCGGCCGCCGTCAGAATCTTGCGCGCGTTGAGTTCCGTGCCGGATCTCGGCGCGCCCACCGAGACGCGCCGGCCCTTCAAGTCGGCGAGCGTGCGAATGCCCGAGGATTTCGAAGCGACGATTTGAACGTAATTGGGATAGATCGCCGCGACCGTGCGCAGGCCATCAAGCTTGAGGCGAAATCCGGCGTCAAGATTGCCGCTCCAGGCTTGGGCAAGCGAATCGCCAAGCGTGAAGGCAAGCTCGCCCGCTCCCTTTTGCAGAAGGCTCAAGTTTTCGATCGAAGCCTTGGTTGCTTGCGCCTCGGCCTGCATCGCCGGAATCCTGTCGCGATAGATTTTGGCGAGAGCGGCGCCGAGCGGATAATAGACGCCCGCTATGCCTCCGGTGAGGATTCGCGCCGGCTCGGCGCGTGCGTGAAAAGGCGTCGCCGCAACCGATGCGGCGATTGCCGCCACGACGATGCGTGAGCCCAGCCTGCGCGAAGCGACCATAGGAGTTGCCTTCCGGTCCCCCTCAACTCCATCTGACGTCTTTGACTTCTAAGACTTCTACCGCGAAGCCGCGCGCCAATGAAGCGCCACGGGATGCGGCGAATGCGTTTTTGATCCCCGACCGCGGATATATTGTTATATTGTTACATTTTGACTATGAAACCCTAACTCTCATGTGGCGTTTGAGCGGGGCCATCCCGGATCATGTTTGGCGAAGGCAGCCGGTTTGAGCGCGCGGAGCCGATTCCATCGATGCTGCGCCAATCGGCGTGGCGGCGGCTTGCGATCGCAGCCCTGGCCGCCGCCGTACTCTGGGCCGCGGTCATTTGGGCGGTCGGGTGATCGCAATGGCTTGCGCGCTGTCGTTTCATGATCTGACGCTCGGCTACGATCGGCATCCGGCCGTTCACCACCTTGACGGGCTCGTCCCGAGGGGCGAGCTGCTCGCCGTGGTGGGTCCGAACGGCGCAGGCAAGTCGACCCTTCTGAAGGGCATCGCCGGCCTCTTGAAGCCGCTTGCGGGGGCCATCGAGCGCGATGGACTGAAGCCTCAGGACATCGCCTATCTGCCGCAATCGGCGGAGATCGACCGGTCGTTTCCCGTCAACGTCTATGATTTCATCGCGATGGGCCTGTGGCGGCAGGCCGGATTGTTTGGCGGCATCGGGCGCAAGGAGCGCAAGCGCGTCGCGCAGGCGATCGCGGCCGTCGGACTCGCGGGCTTCGAGCGGCGGGCGATCGGCTCGCTGTCCGGCGGGCAAATGCAACGCATGCTCTTTGCCCGCCTGATCCTGCAGGACGCGAGCCTGATCCTGCTCGATGAGCCCTTCACCGCCATTGACGCCAGGACCGCGGCCGACCTCGTCGATCTGGTGCGGCGCTGGCATGGCGAAGGCCGCACATTGATCGCCGTTTTGCATGATTTCGACCTGGTGAGGAGGGAGTTTCCCGAGGCGCTTCTGCTCGCGCGCGAGCCTGTCGCATGGGGCCGCACGGACGCGGTGCTGACGCCGGAAAACCTCCTCAAGGCGCGGCGCATGTGCGAGGCCTTCGACGAACACGCCGCCGAATGCGCGCATGAAGCGGCATGATGTTGTACGACGCGTTGATAGGGCCATTCGCTGATTTCGAGTTCATGCGGCGTGCGCTTGTGGGCGTGCTCGCGCTCGCGCTCGGGGCGGGTCCGGTCGGAGTATTCCTCATGCTTCGGCGCATGAGCCTCGTCGGCGACGCGATGGCGCACGCCATTCTGCCCGGCGCGGCGCTCGGTTTTTTGCTCGCCGGCCTGAACCTGTTCGCCATGACCGCGGGCGGGCTGATCGCGGGCTTCGCGGTCGCCTTGCTCGCCGGCTTCGTCGCCCGCTCCACCGGCTTGAAGGAGGACGCCTCGCTCGCCGCGTTCTATCTTCTGTCGCTGGCGCTCGGCGTCACTATCGTTTCGCTCAAGGGAACGAACATCGACCTTCTGCACATCCTGTTCGGCGCCGTGCTTGCGCTCGACGATCAGGCGCTCTTTCTTCTCGCCGGCGTTTCGACCGTGAGCATGGCCGTTCTCGCCCTGATCTACCGGCCGCTCGTGCTCGAATGCGTCGATCCCACCTTTCTGCGTTCGGTGAGCCGCGCGGGCGGGCCAACCCACATCGCGTTTCTTGCCCTTCTCGTGCTCAATCTGGTTGGCGGATTCCAGGCGCTTGGAACGCTGCTCGCGGTCGGGCTGATGATGCTGCCCGCGGCGGCGGCGCGGTTCTGGGCGGGCGACATCACCAACATGATCATGATCGCCACCGGCATGGCCATCCTCTCCGGCTACGCGGGCCTGCTCGTCTCATTCCATGCCGGCGCGCCATCCGGGCCGGCGATCATCCTGGCCGCGGGCGGAATCTACGCCGTCTCCGTCCTGTTTGGGCGCGTGGGCGGAATGCTGCGGCAGGCTTTTCCCGGACGTCACCTCGAAGCTTGATGGAGAAGACGATGCATCAGCGTCGAACGGTGCTCGTCGCGGCGGCGCTTGCCTTGCTCATCTTGTCCGCGCCGTCGGGCCGCGCGCAAGAGAAGCTGAAGGTGACGGCGACGTTCTCGATCCTCGCCGATTTCGTGAAGAACGTCGGCGGCGGCCGCGTGGAGGTCTCCACTCTGGTCGGCACGAACGGCGACGCTCACGTCTATTCGCCGAGCCCGGCCGACGCCAAGATGCTCGGCGCCGCCAGATTGGTGGTGGCGAACGGACTCGGCTTCGAGGGCTGGATCGACCGGCTCATCAAGTCCTCGGCCGCCAATGCCGACCTTGTCGTGGCCTCGAAGGGCGTCAAGCCGCGCCGCGCCGAGGGCGGTCACGCGCATGCATCGAGTGATCCGCACGCCTGGCAATCGGTGGCCAATGCCCAATTATACGTGGCCAATATCCGCGACGCCCTGACCAAGGCCGATCCCGCCGGCAAGACCGTGTACGAGGCCAACGCGGCCGCCTATCTCGCCAAGCTGGACGCGCTCGATCGGGAGGCGAAAGCGGCGATCGCCGCCATTCCGCCGGAGCGGCGGCACGTCATCGTCTCGCATGACGCATTCGGCTATTTTCAGGACGCCTATGGCGTCGCCTTCATCGCGCCCCAGGGCGTTTCGACGGAGGCGGAGTCCTCCGCTAGGGACGTGGCGCGCATCATCGCCCAGATCAAACGGCAGAAAATCCCGGCGATCTTCCTCGCGAACATCAGCGATCCGCGCATGATCGAGCGCATTGCGCGGGAGACCGGCGCGAAGATCGGCGGCACGCTCTATTCGGATGCGCTCACGCCGGCCTCGGGCGGCGCGCCCACCTATATCGACATGATCCGGCATAACGTGCGCGAGCTCGCTAAGGCGCTGAGCGGCTGAGCAGCCATGCGCTCTTGCGATTTTGCACGCGCGCAGGCCACGGACTATATGTCGGGCGCAACGGAGTTCCGCATGACCGAAAAGACCCCAGTCACTGTGCTCACCGGCTATCTCGGAGCCGGCAAGACCACGCTTCTCAACCGCATTCTCACCGAGCCGCACGGCCGCAAGTTCGCAGTCATCATCAATGAGTTCGGCGAGATCGGCGTCGATAACGACATCGTCGTCGGCGCGGACGAAGAAGTCTTCGAGATGAACAACGGCTGCGTCTGCTGCACCGTGCGCGGCGACCTGATCCGGATTCTCGACGGGCTGATGCGGCGCAAGGGCAAGTTCGACGCCATCATCGTCGAGACCACGGGGCTCGCCGACCCGGCCCCGGTCGCGCAAACCTTCTTCATGGACGAGAATATCGGCCGCAAGACGAAGCTCGACGCGGTGGTGACCGTCGCCGACGCAAAATGGCTGACCGAGCGCCTCGCCGACGCGCCCGAGGCGAAGAACCAGGTCGCTTTCGCCGACGTCATTCTCCTCAACAAGACCGACCTCGTCAGCGCAGACGAGCTTCGCGACGTCGAGATGCGCATCCGCGCCATCAATCCTTACGCGAAATTGCACCGCACGGAGCGCTGCGAGATTCCTCTCTCCGAGGTGCTTGGCCGCAACGCCTTCGACCTCGACCGCATTCTGGAGCTGGAGCCTGATTTCATTCCCGCCGGCGAGCACGCCTGCGGGCCGGATTGCGACCACGGGCATGATCATCATCACCATCACGACCATGATCACGGCCACGATCACGGCCGCGCCATGAACGGCGTCAAGCATTTCCATGACGAGGACATGCAGTCGCTGGCGTTGCGCGCCGACCGGCCGCTCGATCCCGACAAGTTTTTTCCGTGGGTGCAAGAGCTCGTGGCGGCGGAAGGTCCGAACATCCTGCGCTCGAAGGGCATCCTCGCCTTCAAGGACGATCCCGACCGGTTCGTGTTCCAGGGCGTGCACATGATCCTCGATGGCGATCACCAGCGCCCCTGGCGCGACGACGAGCGCCGCGAAAGCCGCATCATCTTCATCGGCCGCAACCTGCCGGGAGAGCGCATCCGCGCCGGTTTCGAGAGCTGCATCGCGTGAACGCGACCGAGGCGCGCATCGAACCGGACTCGATCCGCACGCGCACCCGGCTGCTCTCCGCCGACGCGCCCGTCGCGGGGCTGCATTTTCTCGGCGAGACCGCCGCTTTGGCGCTCGGCGAAGAAAAGGTGCTGCTGGCGGGGCCCGGCGAAGAACGGCTGATCGATGCTCACGCCGGGGCGATCCTGTGTTGCGCGGGCGACGGAAAGCGCATCGTCACCGGCGGCGACGACGGCAAGGTCGTCGCGATTGACGCAAGCGGCGCATCGCAGGTCATCGCCGCTGACGCAAAGCGCCGTTGGATCGACCGCCTCGCGCTCGGCCCCGGCGGCGCGCTGGCCTGGTCGGCGGGCAAGAAGGTTTTCGCGCAGATTGGCGGGGGTGAGCCGCGTGAGCTCGAGGTCCCATCGAGCCCGGGCGGGCTCGCCTTCGCGCCGAAAGGCTTGCGCCTTGCGGTCGCGCACTACAACGGCGTGACCTTGTGGTTTCCGAGCGCGCAGGCGTCGCCGGAGACGCTGACATGGAAGGGCTCGCACCTTGGCGTCGCCTTCAGTCCCGACGGACGTTTCCTCCTCACTGCAATGCAAGAGCCGATGCTGCATGGCTGGCGATTGGCTGATCGCAAGGATATGCGCATGTCCGGCTATTCGGCGAAGATCAAGTCGATGGACTGGAGCGCGGATGGGCGCTGGCTCGCCACGAGCGGCTCCGAGCAGCTCATCCTCTGGCCCTTTCAGGGCAAGGACGGTCCGATGGGCAAGGCGCCGCGCATGCTTGCTCCCTATCCGGCGCGCGTCGCCGCGGTCGCCTGCCATCCTGCACAGGACATCGTGGCCACAGGTTTCGAGGACGGCCTTGTGCTCTTGATCCGCGTCGGCGACGGCGCGGAAATCGTGGCGCGGCGTCCCGCGCAGGCGCCGATCACCGCTCTGGCGTGGAATCAAAGCGGCTCGATGCTCGGCTTCGGCGACGAGAACGGGGCTGCGGGCCTCATTTCCCTATAACGTGTCGCCTGATGTGAAACTCAGCATGGTGCAGTTGCACGCGCATGCGGCAGCGGCGCGACGGAAAGCAGAGCATGATGCAGAGCATCATGCAAAATGCACTGCAGCGCGCCAAACGCGGCGGCAAATCGCCGGTCGCCAAATTGATTCTAAATTGATTGTCGCGCTTGCGATTGCACCCTGAAGGCGAATGCGGCAGGCCGCCGCTGGCCGGAACCAATGTCCGTAAGACGGATTGGGCCTCGAGCAATTTCTTCGAGGAGCGACACATGCCGTTCAACGACAAGGCCCGAAGACCGCTGCTCGCGAGCGCCGCTGCGATCGCGCTGATCGCCGCCTTTCCGATCGTCGGCGCGTCGCTGTCGCCAGCTGCAGCGCAGCATACGCGCGCGTCCGTCTCCGCCGAATTCAGAACAGCCCTCGAGCCGTATGGGCATTTCCAGCATCACGCGCGTTTCGGCGAGGTCTGGGTGCCGGGACGGGTCGATAAAGGCTGGCGTCCCTATAAGCTTGGGCACTGGACCTACACCAACGATTGGGGCTGGTACTGGGCCTCCGATGAGGAGGATTTCGGCTGGATCGTCTACCATTACGGGCGCTGGATCTACGACGATGACATTGGATGGTGCTGGGTCGCCGGCGATAAATGGGGCCCGGCCTGGGTGCAGTGGCGGCGCGGACCGCAATATGTCGGTTGGGCTCCGCTTCCACCCGCTGAGCTGGTCGTGGAATATGACAGCGAGCCCGATTACTGGGTGTTCGTGCGCGAACGCGACATCCTTGCGCCGCGCATCGTGGCGGTGGTGATTCCGGAGCCTCGCTACGAGACGTTCTTCACCAAGACGGTGGTCGTCAACCGCACGGTCGTGATCAATGACGAGCCCGGCGGATATGCGGTCAATCCCGGCATTCCCCCCACCTACGTGGCGGCGGCGATCGGCCGTCCCATTCGCGCCTTCGATGTGCGGCCGCGCGTTCTCGCCGGCGTCAGCAGAGATTTGCCCGGCGCGGTCGAAGTGCGCGCGGGCGAACGGGTGAGCAGGCAGATCCAGTTCACGCAGACGCGCCAGACGATTCAACCCGCGCGCAACGTCCCCCCGCCGCAAGCCTTGGCGAAAGGCGAAGAGGGCAGGCTCGGTCCGCTTCCGCCGCGCATTGCGCAGGATCAACAGCGCGGCGGACGACAGCCGCAGACGGGCGAGCAACGCGGAGTAGGCGCGCAACAACCGGGCGTCACGGAAGGGCGCGGCCGGCCGCCGCAGGCGACCGAGGAGCAGGGGCGGCGAGGCGCGCCGGCGGCGACGACCGGCCAACCTTCCGAGCGAGGCCGTTCCGAGCGAGGCCGTGCGGAAAGGCCGGGCGCAGCCGGTCGAGGCGCCGCCGGCCAAGAGCGGCAAGGGCCTGGCCCGCGGCGATCGGAGCGAGAGCGCCGGCAAGAGCCGCAAACGCGACAAGAGCAGCGCCGCGAACAGCAGCAAGGCCGAGAGCAGCGGCGCGGCCCGGCGGCCACCGGCCGAGGCGCGAGCGAGCCTGAAGGGCGGCAAGGGTCTGAACGCCGCAGCGGTCCCGAGCAGCGCCAAGCGCCTGCGGCGAATGAACGCCGCAGCGGGCCCGAGCAGCGCCAAGCGCCCAACGTGAACGAGAGACGAGGCCGCCCGGAGCGTGGCGCAACACGTAACGAGCGCGAAGGCGCAGGCGGCGCGGAACGGGCGACCCAAGGCAGGGGCGCGGGCGAACGCATCAGACCTGAGCGCAGCCAAGCGCCCAATATGCCCGAGCGCCGCCAAGCGCCCAACATGAACGAACGGCGCGCTCCGCCGCAGCGCGGCGCGGGGCGCGAGGAACGCGGCGGTCCAGCCGCCGCGGGCGGCGCTGAACGCGCAACCCGCGGAATGGGCGGGGCCGAGC
>WBZO01007387.1_pt1 | contig 10211 bp, 9 predicted proteins | sample 5204261 | NCBI WGS metagenome assembly WBZO01 (sample SAMN12412400, study PRJNA552823) | activated sludge metagenome | isolation source: activated sludge from anammox sidestream of wastewater treatment plant... | place: USA: North Carolina | collected 2017-09
GCCAGCTTCAGCATGCGCGGAAGCGGCAGGCGCTTGAGCATCGACAACGGGGTGGGGTTGCGCTCCATGACGGCCTCGACGCGGTCGAACATCTCCACGAGCGTGTCGTCCGGCTGGTTGAGGGGGGGCGTGAGGCGGGCGGTGCGGCTCGCGTTCGTCGAGTAGCAACCGTGCACGCCGCCCAGGTGCAACTCGCGGAGGAACAGCGCCGCCGCCAACGTCTGGACGTCCTCCTCCGACACCCCGGGCACCTTGAAGCCGACCACCGGCTTTAGGGAGACGGCGAAGAGCATCCCCGCGCCGCGGACGGAGTCCACGAGGTTGGGGAAGCGGCGCGCCATCGCCGTGAGGCGCTCCAGGCCGTAGCGGCCGCCGACGGCCGAGCGGTGCGGCAGGTCCTCCACCACGAGCAGCTCGAGCGACTTGAGTGCCACCGCCATCGCCAGCGAGCCCCCGCCGAAGGTCGTCGAGTGGCGCTTGGAGGCGAGGCCCGGTAACAGTGCCCTGTACACCGCGCTGCGGGCGATGGTGGCGCTCACGGGCACTATGCCGCCCCCGAGGGGTTTGGCCAGGGTGATGATGTCGGGATCCATACCGGCCGCCACGCTGGCGAACCATGTGCCGGTGCGTCCCAACCCCGTCTGGATCTCGTCGGCTATCACCAGGACGCCGTGCTCACGAGCGAGGACGCCCACCTGCCGCAGGTAACCGTCCGGAGGCACGATCACGCCGCCCTCGCCCTGCACGGGTTCGATCACGACGGCGCAGATGCGGTCGGCCTGGCGCCGGAGGGCGTCTGCGAACGCGTCCGCGTCCCCGTACGGCAGAGTTATGACGTCGGGGGCCAGGGGCCGGAAGGGACCCTGGTACTCCTCGTTGGGGGTCAGCGCGAGCGCGCCGTGCGTCTTGCCGTGGTAGGCGCGGGCGAAGTTGATGAACGTGCTCGCGCGTGGCCGAGCCGCGCGCGCCATCTTCAGCGCCGCCTCGACCGCCTCGGCGCCCGAGTTGCCGAAGTACACGTGGCTGTCGGCGTGGCTCGGGGCGACGCTCGCGAGGAGGGTCACCAGGTTCGCCGCCAACGCGGCGCGCCACTCGCTCAACGACTGCTGGGGCAACCCCAGCTGGCGGTTGCCCGCCAGGTAGGCGCGAACGAAGTCGAGCAGGGGCGGGTAGGCCTCCCCGAACGGCATCGCCGCGTAACCGCCCGCGTGGATGAGGTGACGCCCCGAGGGGTCCTCGAGTTCCCACGGGTTGAGCACTCGCAGCGGGCCGGCGATGCCCAGGATGTCGAGGACGCGCATCAGGTCGCCGTTGCCGTGGCGCGCCTCGAGGTCGAGCACGTCGAGGCCGGCGCCGGCGAGCAGGCCCGCCGTGCCGTAGGGGAGGCGCGGTGGCGCGTCGCTCGGCCGGATCACCGGAGGTCCCTGGCCGTAACGTTGCCGGCGCTATCCTCCACCACGACCTGGCCGCCCTCGGCCGCGTCGACGTCGACGGAGAACGAGTACTCGGCGGCGGGCGTGAACGCGAGCGGCACGCCACTGATCCTGATGCTGCTGATCCGCATGTTGTCCCTCGCCACCCCTTCGACGCGGAGCTTGCCCCCGCCCAGCGACTCGACCTTGCTCAGCTCCACGGTGGGGGGCGTGGCGTCGAGAGTCAGGACGTAACGCTCCGTGGTGGTGCGCCCGTCCACGTCGGTCACCTCGAGTATGAGCGTCAACTCGCCGTCGCGCAGGTTCGGCTTCGTGAAGGCGAACTGGATGAGCCGCTTGCCGCGCTCCGACGCGTAGAGGCCGTCAGCCAACAGGTCCGCCCCGTCCACGCGGATGCTGGCCACGCCGGCGTCGTCCATCGCGTACCCGCTGATGCGCAGGTCGTCGCTACTACGCACCGTGCCGCTCCGCGGCTCGGTGATGGTCACGATCGGCGGCAACGAATCCGGCCTGGTGACGCAGGCCCCGAGGCCGAGCAGGAGAACCGCGATCGAGGCCGCGAGTGAGGCCCTCGCGAGCGGCCGATTCGTGTGCACCAGGCCATGCTACAACGGGTCGCCGGCGGGGCGGGCATCCCGCCCAGGCGGTCCGGCGGAGTCTGATAGAGTTGCGGCACGCGAGATGAAGGGCAGACGCCCTCTCGGCCAGGGAAGGGGGTTGGGCAGCCTCGGCACTGGCGGCCGCCGGCAGGTCGGCACGCGAACTGGTTCCCGACGGTCACCGGGCCGTCGGCACGGGGACCGCCCCGCAAGGTACGCTTTACGAGCAACATTCCCGGAAGGAGAGTTTGATGAAGAGAAGCATCACCACGCTGTTTGCCAGCACGCTACTGCTGCTGGGCGTCGCCTTCGCGCAGGCGCCGGCCGACACCTACGTCTTCATGACGTTCGGGGAGCCCGTCTCGATGGACCCCGCCCGTGCATACGACACCGGCTCCGGCGGCATCATCGAGAACATCTACGAGACCCTGATGGCCTACGACGGCCAGGCGATCGACAAGTTCGTCCCTAGCCTCGCCACGGGGTACACGGTCAGCGCCGACAACCTCCACTGGTCGTTCGACCTGCGCCCCGGCGTCAAGTTCCATAGCGGCAACGCGATGACCTGCAAGGACGTCGCCTGGTCGTTCAAGTACGGCGCGCTTACCGCTCACCCCGAAGGCGCCACCGCCTACCTCATGGGCAACTACTTCCTCGGCACCGACATCAACGGCGCCGACCCCGCCGCCTTCCTGGCTCAGGTCACCTGGGACATGATCGACAACATCGTCACCTGCCCTGACGGCCCCGACGGCCTCAAGGCGACGGTGAACCTCGTGAACCCGACCCCGGCCCTCATCCCCATCCTCACCTACACGGCCTACAGCATCATCGACTCCCAGTTCGCCATCGCCGGCGGCGCCTGGGACGGCACCGAGGCCACGTGGGAGAGCTGGGTCGGCCGCGACCTCACCGCCGAGTTCCTCCACCGCAACGCCAGCGGCACCGGCGCCTTCCAGCTCGTCGACTGGACCGACGACAGCGTCGTCGCCGACGCCTTCGCCGACTACTGGGGCGGCGCGCCGGCCCTCAAGCACGTCGTCTACCGCTACGTCGACGAGCAGTCGACCCGCATCCTCGCCATCCAGCAGGGTGACGCCGACCGCATCACGCTCAACGAACGCGCCGCGCTCGCGCAGGTGCAGGGAGCCGCGGGCGTCAGCGTCCTGAGCGACCCCAGCTGGCTGCCGGCCTCCGTCACGTCCGTGTTCTTCAACTTCGACATCAACACCGAGAACAACGAGGACGTCGGTTCCGGCGCGCTCGACGGCAAGGGCATCCCCAGCGACTTCTTCGCGGACGTGAACGTGCGCCGCGGCTTCGCCCAGCTGTTCGACCAGCAGACGTTCGTCGACCAGATCTACCAGGGTCAGGGCGTCGTCATCACCATGGGCCTGCCCCCCACGTTCCTCGGTTACAACCCCGACGTGGCCGTCCGCACGCTCGACCTCGAGGCGGCCGAGCAGTACTTCCGCGCCGCCTTCGGTGGCGAGGTGTGGGAGAAGGGCTTCGAGTTCACGGCCCTCTACAACTCCGGTAACACCATCCGGCAGACGGCGCTCGAGCTCATGAAGGACAACCTCGAGTTCCTGAACCCGAAGTTCAAGATGAACGTGCGCGGTCTGCCGTGGGCCGACTACCTCGCCCGCACGGCGCAGAAGATGGCGCCCATGTTCGCGCTCGGCTGGGCCGCCGACTACGCCGACCCGAGCAACTTCATTAACACCTTCTACGACAACGACGGCTACTACTCGGCGCGCACCAGCATCAACGTGCCTGACATCCAGGAGATCATCGACCAGGCCGACAAGCTGTCCGACCCCGAGGCGCGCGGCTTCCTCTACCGCGGCATCGGCGCCGCGCACTACGACCAGGCCCCCCTGATCGCGGTGCCAATCCAGATGGACTTCATGGTCGTGCGCTCCAACCTGCAGGGCGTCTACTACAACACCATGTACTCCAACGAGTTCCTCTGGAAGGCCATCTCCAAGAACTGAGCCGGTCTCGGGCCGCGGCCTCGGCCGCGGCGTCGGGCCGGGAGCGAGCAGCTCCCGGCCCGACCGGGCCCGAGCCGTCCGTTGCGACGGGCGGTGGCGTCCGGCGACCAACACGTCGCGACCCGACGGCCACGCACGCCCGCGACGCCACGGTTCGATCGAGGAACATATCTTGCTTACCTTCATTACCAGACGGCTGTTGATGCTCCCCGTCGTGTTCGTCGGGGTGACATTGGCCATCGTGCTGCTCATGCAACTGCTATCGCCCTACCAGCGAGCCGCCGCCTACGTGCAGTCCGAGCAGCAGATCCGCAACATCGACGCGATCATCAAGGAGTTCGGGCTCGAGGACCCGTGGTACCAGCAGTACAGCCGCTGGGTCGGCCAGGTGTTCAAGGGCAACCTCGGCTACTCGCGCACGTCGCGTGAGCCCGTGCTCACCACGCTCAAGAAGCGCTTCCCCGTCACGCTCGAGCTGGCGCTCCTCGCCATCGCGCCGGTGCTGGGCGTTGGCATCTCGATGGGGACGGCGGCCGCCCTGAACCGCGACAAGGCCGTCGACCAGATCACGCGCGTGGTCTCGATCGTGGGCTGGTCCCTGCCCACCTTCGTGCTTGGCATCTGGCTGTTGGTAATATTCTACGGCTGGTTGGGGTGGTTCCAACCCGGCAGGGTGTCGACCGCCACGGCCGTCTCGCTGGCGGGCACGAGCTCCGGCTTCGCCAGCTACACCGGCATGCTCCTCATCGACTCGATCCTCAACTGGCGCTGGAACGTCTTCTGGGACGCCTTGCGTCACATGGTGCTGCCCGTGGTGACGCTGGCGGTCGTGCTGAGCGCCCAGATCATGCGGGTGATGCGTTCGTCGCTCCTCGACGCCCTCGGCCGCGACTACGTCAGGACCGCGCGGGCCAAGGGTCTGCCGGAGCGCGTCGTGACGCACAAGCACGCGCGCCGCAACGCCCTCATCCCCGTCATCACCCTCTCCGGCTTCGTTCTCATCGGGTTGATCAACGGCGTCGTCATCACGGAGACGATCTTCAACTACCCGGGACTCGGCCAGTGGGCGGCCTCGGCGGCGGTCAACCTCGATTACGCCTCGGTGCTCGGCTTCGCCATCTTCACGGCGATGATGGTCGTCTTGGCCAACCTGCTCGTCGACGTCCTCTACGGGGTGGTCGACCCGCGCATCAGGTACGAGTGACGTGACGGAGGCCCCAGCCACCCCCGCGGCCCTCGAGGCCCCCGACCACCAGCTCGACACCCCGGCCCGGAAGGGCAAGGCGTGGAAGCGCTTCAGGCGCAACCCGCTGGCCATAGTGGGTCTGGTGATGCTCGTCGCCTTCGTCCTGCTCGGAGCGTTCGCTCCCGTGATCACCGAGTTGCCAAGGAGCTGCCTGCGCGACCTCGGCCTCACGGCGGCCACGCAGCACGACTACCGCAACCCCGTCAAGCCGGCCTTCTGGCGCGCCATCTTGGTCCCGCCGAAGTCGTGCTTCACCATCGCCAGGGTGGGGTTCAGCAGCCAGCCCGGCAGCGCCGCCAGCACCGGCACGGTGCTCGGTACCACCAGCGGCGGCTACGACATCTTCTACGGGCTCGCCTGGGGCACGCGCACCGCCTTCAAGGTGGGCCTCATCGTCGTCGGCCTGGCCTTCCTGGTGGGGGTGTTCGTCGGCTCCCTGTCTGGTTACGTGGGCGGGGTGCTCGACAACGCGGTCATGCGCTTCACGGACATCGTGATCTCGCTTCCGAGCCTCGTGGTGGCCCTGGTCGTGGTGATGGTCCTCGGCAAGTCGATCGAGAACATCATGCTGGCCATCGCCGTCACGGCGTGGCCGTCGTACGCGCGACTCATGCGCGGCGAGGTACTCCGCATCAAGGAGGAGGAGTACGTGGCCGGTGCCCGCGCCATCGGCCGGCGCCCCCTCGGCATCATCGCCCGCCACGTGCTTCCCAACGCGATCGGGCCCATCGTCATCGTCGCCAGCCTCGACATCGGCTCGGTGGTTCTCACCGCCGCCGCCCTGTCGTTCCTTGGGCTCGGCGCCGAGATCGGCTACGCCGACTGGGGACAGATGATCTCGTTCGCGCGCGACTGGATCCTTGGGCTGCCGGGCCAACCGTTCCACTTCTGGTACGTGTCGTTCTGGCCGGGTCTCATCATCCTGCTCTTCGTGCTCGCCTGGAACCTGCTCGGCGACGCCTTCCGTGACGTGCTCGACCCTCGCACCGAGTGACGTGGCGCCGCCCAAGGGCGCCGGCGCCGGCTCACTCTGAGGCGGCGGACGCTGCCGCCGCCGCCGCCTCGCGGCCGTTGAGGTCGAGGAGGAAGGCCGTCAACTGCCAGTACTCGCGCGGCGACTGTCTCCCCGGCTCGTAGCGCGGCATCGTGTGGGAGAGGTACGCCCACAACGCGTCGGGCGAGGCGGTCGCCGCCAGCGGCGCCGGCGCCCCCGCCGTCGGCACGAGCGGCGGCGGAACGCCGATGGAGAACATGTCGTTGTCGACGAGCGGCTCGGCGAGGGACTGCACGGCGCGGTTGTTCGGCTTGTGGCAGCGCGTGCAGTGACGGTCCCCTGGAGGGAACGCCAGCCTCGCCTCGTCGATGCCGCGCCCGCTCGCGCCGTGACAGACGGCGCAGTTGAGCGCGTAGAGCCGCGCTCCGCCCGCGACGGCTTCGGCGGTGGGGGCGACGGGCGCGCTGGGCGAGTCGACTTGCGCCGCCGCCACGAGCGTCGCGGCCGCGACGACCACTAGGAGCGCCGTCAGGCCGCGAGGGGCGGTCAGGCCCGACCGCCGCGCCGCCGCGCGCGCCAAACCGACTCAGCTCTCGTTCGCGGCGTTCCCGGCGTCCCCGGCGGCACGGTCGGTGGCGGGGTCGGTGGTGGGGTCGGCGGTCTGCTCGCTGGCGTTCTCAGTGGCCACCGAACCCGCGTCACCGGCGGCGCTCGGGTCGGTCGCCGCGCCTTCCGCCGAGGAGGCGCCGGGCGCCCCAACCGTCGGCGCCGCGCCGCTGGTCGCGGCGGCAGCCGCGGGCGCGGGGGTAGTCGCGGTCGTGGTGGCCGCGGTGCTGGCTGCGCCGGCGCCGGAGGCCGGCTCGCTGCCGTGGCGGCCCTGCAGCGCCTTGACGAGGAAGTACACCAGACCGGCGACGATGGCGACCGGCACCACGAAACGGAGCAACAGCCATAGCAACCCGGCGATCGCCTTGAGGAGGAGCCCTCCGAGCGAGAGCAACCAACCGACCACCCACAACAAGCCGGTTCCGATCAGGAGAGCGACGAGGCCGAAGACGACCAGCTCCACGACTTCTTGTAGGGAGCGCTTCATGGCGGCAGTATAGCAGCCGCTTCCGGGCGGGGCCGGTACGGTTAGACTGCCCCCCGTGACCCGGGAAGGCGTCAAGCACGCTAAACGGAGCGGCTCCCGCCGGGAGGTCGTGACGGTCGAGCGGACCGTCCACGGCGGGGTCGCCCTCGCCCGCACCGGGTCGGGGGAGGTGGCGCTGGTCGCCGGCGCCCTGCCCGGCGAGACCGTCGAGGCCGAGCTGCGCCGCGAGAGGGGTGTGTGGCAGGGGCGCTCGCTCGGCGTCGTCGTCGCCAGCCCCGACCGGGTGCCGGCGCACGCCCACCCCGGCCTCGACTTCTCGTTCATGACGTACGAGCGCCAGCTGATCGAGAAGCGCGCCGTCGTGGTCGATGCGCTTGCCCGCGCGCGCGCACCCTTGCCGGCCGCGACCGACGTGGATCAGGTCGTGCCGGCGCCGGCGGACTGGGGCTACAGGAACACCGTCCAGCCAGCCGCCGCCCGCGGTGGCCTCGGCTACCGACGCCCGGCGAGCCACGAGGTCGTCGTCCTGGACGAAGATCCCACCGCCACCGCGGCCGTCAACGCCGCCTGGAGCGCGGTCACCGAGCTAGGGGGGCACCGTGGAGCCGGGGTGCGGGAAGTAGCGATCCGCGCGAACGACGCGGGCGAGGCACTCGTCGCCTTGGTCTCAGACGCGCCGGAAAGGGCGCTGCTCGATTTCGCTCACGCCCTTGTCCGGGGTGGCGTCACCGGCGTGAGCTACGCGCCGCACGACGCACGCGGCAGGTTCCGGTCGGGCGCCACGCGCCTCGCGGGCGAGCGCTTCGTCCGCCAACGGTACGGACGTGTGACCCTCACGGTGAACGCCACCTCGTTCGCGCAGCCGAACGCCCGCGCGGCCGGCGCCCTCTACGAGGAGCTGGCGCGCTGGGCAGGCGACGGTGGGACCGCTGTGGAGCTCTACGCCGGCGGGGGCGCCATCGCCTTCCACCTCGCGGAGCGCTTCGGCCGGGTGCTCGCGGTCGAGATCGACAGGGCCGCCGTCGCGCGTGGCCTCCGCGACTTGGAGCGCCTCGGCATCGGCAACGTGGAGTTCGTCAGGCAGGACGCTCGCGCCGTCGCCGTCCCGGCAGGCGCGGAGCTCGTCGTCGTCGACCCGCCCAGGGCGGGCCTGTCCGCGGACGCGCGCGCCGCGATCGCGGCCGGCTCGGCGGCGCGCCTGATCTACGTGAGTTGCGACCCCGCGACCTGGGCGCGCGACGTCGCCGACCTGGCCCGCCGGGGCCTCGTCCTCGAGCGCGCGGTGCCCTACGACTTCTACCCGCAGACGCACCACGTGGAGCTCCTATCCCTCCTGACACGCGCCTGAACTCCGGCGGGGCTACACTCGACGACATGCTCGCCAAACGGATCATCCCCTGCCTCGACGTACACGCCGGACGAGTCACCCGCGGTCAGCAGTTCGGGCGCGCGGAGCTCGGTGAGCTGGCCGACGTGGGCGACCCCGTCGCCCTGGCATTGCACTACAACGCCGAGGGCGCCGATGAGCTCGTGCTGTACGACATCACGGCCACAAGCGAGGGCAGGGGGAACATCCTCGACGTCGCCGCCAGGGTCGCCGAACGCTGCTTCATGCCCCTCACCATCGGCGGCGGCGTGCGGGAACTGGCCGACGTGCGCGCCCTGACGCTGGCCGGCGCCGACAAGGTCTCCGTCAACTCCGCTGCCGTCGCGGACCCGGAGCTCGTGCGCCGCGCCGCCGACGCCTTCGGGTCGCAGGCGATCGTCCTGTCCATCGACGTCAAGCGTGGGGCCGGCGGAGGCTGGGAGGTGTACGTCGCCGGTGGGCGGCGCGCGACCGGGCTGGAGATGACCGCCTGGGCGGAGCGCGGCCAGGCGCTCGGCGCCGGCGAGATCGTGCTGAACAGCATCGACGGTGACGGCATGGGCTCCGGCTACGACCTCGCGGCGCTCAGGGCGCTCAGGGCCGCGGTCGACGTTCCGATCGTCGCCTCGGGCGGGGCGGGTAGCGCCGAGGACATGCGCGACGCCCTGCTGACGGGGGCGGACGCGGCCCTGGCGGCGGGAATATTCCACCGCGGCGAGGTGAGCATAGGCGCCGTCAAGCGCGTCTGCCGCGAGGCGGGGCTACCGGTGCGCGAGGTGGCGGCGTGACCGAGCTGACCTTCGGCGCCGACGGGCTGGTGCCCGTCGTGACCCAGTCCGTCACCGACCAGGCGGTCCTGATGCTGGCCTACGCGGACCGGGCGGCCCTCGAGCTCACCCTGCTGACGGGCGAGGCGCACTACTTCAGCCGCTCGCGGCGCGAGTTGTGGCGCAAGGGCGCCACCAGCGGGAACACGCAACGCGTGGTCGAGGTGCGGTACGACTGCGACGGCGACGCCCTGCTCTACCTGGTCGACGAGAGCGGGCCGGCGTGCCACACCGGGGCGCGCAGCTGCTTCTTCGGGACCCTGCCCGGGCCCGGCCTGGCGCCCGCGGCGGGCGCGGCCGGCGCCGAGCTGGGCGCGGCCCTGGCCGAGCTGCAGGGCGTCGTCGCGGACCGCTTGACGCGCCTGCCGGAGGGCTCCTACGTCCGCCGGCTGCACGAGCGGGGAGTGGGGTACGTGGCGCAGAAGGTGGTCGAGGAGGCGGGCGAGGTCGTTGTCGCCGCGCTACAGGAGCGGGACGACGAGCTCGTCGGGGAGGCCGCGGACCTGCTGTTCCACCTGAGCGTGCTGTTCGCCGAGCGCGGCGTCGGGCTCGAGCGGGTCGCCGCCAAGTTGACGGAGCGGCGGCGCGGCTAGGACCGGCCGAGCCGCGCGACGGCGCCGTAGCGCCGGCCGGAGCTAAGCGGTCGGTCGGTGGCG
>WBZO01007388.1_pt1 | contig 10211 bp, 7 predicted proteins | sample 5204261 | NCBI WGS metagenome assembly WBZO01 (sample SAMN12412400, study PRJNA552823) | activated sludge metagenome | isolation source: activated sludge from anammox sidestream of wastewater treatment plant... | place: USA: North Carolina | collected 2017-09
GGATGGGCAGCGACGGCTGGCGCGGGGGATCGAACACGTAGGCCATGGGGGCTCCTTGCGGTCGCTCGAAACGGGCGCGCATTGCTAGCAGACGCCGGGCGCCGCTGTCATAGAGAATCCCGGCGCAGCGCTGCATTTCCTCCCCGGCGCCGTTGAACTTTATTATCGAATTTCTCGACGTTCCAACCGCGTAGCAAAAATCGCCATCCCAAAATACGTCGTGTATATCTTCGACAGTTGGAGCACCTTGCGCGGTCTCGATTGCGGCGCCGCCATAGAAGCAAATTCCCGCGGGCTGAATGCCGCGAAGAACCCTTCTCCCTCTTATACTAAGGCCGGTGGTGTTGAAATTATCCAGCCGGAAAGATTTACCCTCGTGAACGAAGTAGAGACCGCCTCCATTCGGGGAAGATACAAACAGATTATCAAATAATTTATCCATCAACCTATCAACACTCAATTTTTTCAAAGGTATGCGCCTTCGCCTGTCCGGCCCTTCCTGATACCGGGACACCGGGACGAGCCGCTCATTCCCCGCGCTCCAGCCTGGCGAGGTAATGCCCGTAGGTCGAGCTTCCGAGCGCCCGCACGGCGGCGCGCAAATCCTCGGCGGTGATATAGCCGGCTTCATACGCGATTTCTTCGGGGCTCGCGACCTTCACCCCCTGTCTGTACTCGATCGTCCTGATGAATTCGCCCGCTTCCATGAGCGAATCATGCGTGCCCGTATCGAGCCAGGCATAGCCGCGCCCGAGTTTTTCGACGCGCAGCCGCCCCTTTGCGAGATAGGCGCGATTGACATCGGTGATTTCGAGTTCGCCGCGCGCCGAGGGGCGGATGCCCCTGGCGATCTCGACAACATCGTTGTCGTAGAAATAAAGCCCCGTCACCGCCCAGTTCGAGCGCGGCGCCTTCGGCTTCTCCTCGATCGACAGCACGCGGGACTCGTCGTCGAATTCGACGACGCCGTAGCGTTCCGGATCGCCGACATGATAGGCGAAGACGGTTGCGCCCTCGCCTTGCGTCGCGCGGCGCATCTTTTCCGACATGCCGTCGCCGTAGAAGAGATTGTCGCCGAGGATGAGCGCGCAGGACGAACCCCCGATGAACTTCTCACCGATCAGGAACGCCTGCGCGAGGCCGTCCGGGCTCGGCTGCTCTTCATAGGAAAGACTGATCCCCCATTTCGAACCGTCGCCGAGCAGACGTTGGAACAACGGCAGATCGAGGGGCGTTGAGATGATCAGAATGTCCCGGATGCCGGCGAGCATGAGCGTGCTCAACGGATAGTAGATCATCGGCTTGTCGTAGACCGGCAGAAGCTGCTTGCTGATCGCCAGCGTCACCGGATAGAGGCGCGTCCCCGAGCCGCCCGCGAGAATGATGCCCTTCATGACACGCGCGCCATCGCCGCCTCGCCAGGAAGGTCGTCGAGGCAAAGATCGAGCGACGCCTCCCAGGCCGGAAGGCGAATGCCGTAGGTCCGTTCGATCTTTCCGCAATCGAGGCGCGAATTCATCGGCCGTCGCGCGGCGGTCGGGTAGTCCTCTGTCGCGATCGCCACAATCTTCGGCGCCCGTATTCCATGCGCGGCCGCCTTCGCGAAGATCGCACGCGCGAAGCCGCACCATGTCGTCTCGCCGCCGCCGGCCAGGTGATAGGTTCCGTAGGCGCCGGCGCCCTCCATGAGCCGCGCCGCGATCGTGCCGATCGCGTCCGCGATGTCGCGCGCCGATGTCGGCGCGCCGTGCTGGTCGTCGACCACGCTCAGCTCGTCGCGGCTCTCGGCAAGCCTCAGCATGGTCTTGACGAAATTGCTCCCCGTCGCGCTGTAGACCCAGCTCGTCCGCAGGATCACATGTTCCGCCAGCCGGGCGCGGACGCCCGCCTCGCCCGCCGCTTTCGACGCCCCATAGACGCCGAGCGGCGCGAGCGGATCGTCCTCCAGATAGGGTCCGTCCTTGCGTCCGTCGAAGACGTAGTCGGTGGAGATATGGATGAGGGGAATCTTCGCCTTGGCGCAGAGTGCCGCCAGATGCGCCGGCCCCTCGGCGTTCACGGCAAAGGCGAGCGCGCGCTCGTTCTCCGCCTTGTCGACAGCGGTATAGGCGGCGGCATTGACCACCAGCCGCGGACGGTGGACCGCGAAGGCGCGGGCGAGTGCGTCGGCGTCGGTCACATCGGCGCCGTCGCGGCCAAGCGCCACATGCGGCACGTCGCCGAAGCCGCGCTCGTCGAGGGCGCGCGCCACCTGCCCGCTGCGGCCGACGACAAGGATCGGGCGATCATCGGTCTTTGAGCGACGCGGCAATGCTTGCGTCCTCTCGCCCGGAAGAAGGCCAAGCCTTTCGCCGCCATAGACGCCCGTGCGCAGCGGCCGCCACCAGCCCTCATTGGCGAGATACCATTCGACCGTCTTGCGAAGACCGGTGTCGAAGCTCTCCCGCGCTCGCCAGCCAAGTTCGGTTTCGAGTTTCGTCGCATCGATCGCATAGCGCCGGTCATGGCCCGGCCGGTCGGCGACGAAAGTAATGAGGTCGCGGCGGCGGGCCACCGAAACGGCCGGCCTCAGTTCATCGAGCGTGTCGCAGATCGCTTCGACGACCGCGAGGTTCGTCCGCTCGTTACGCCCGCCGATATTGTACTTCTGGCCCGGCACCCCGCGCCGGAGAACGAGGTCGAGCGCGCGCGCATGATCCTCGACATAGAGCCAGTCGCGGATGTTGTCGCCCTTTCCGTAAACCGGAAGCGCCATCTCCTCGAGGGCGTTGATCGTCACCAGCGGTATGAGCTTCTCGGGGAAATGACAGGGCCCGTAGTTGTTCGAGCAATTGGTGATGAGGACCGGCAGCCCGTAGGTGTGATGCCAGGCATCGGCAAGATGGTCGGCCGAAGCCTTGCTCGCCGCATAGGGCGAATTCGGACTGTAAGGCGTCGTCTCGGCGAAAAGTCCCTCCGCGCCAAGACTGCCATAGACCTCGTCGGTCGAGACATGCAGAAACCGAAAGCTCCGCCGGCGCGGCTCCGGCAATCCTTCCCAATGTCGCCGCGCCGCCTCGAGCAGCGCATGGGTGCCGACGATATTGGTCTGAATGAAATCGGCCGATCCGGTGATCGACCTGTCGACATGCGATTCCGCGGCAAGGTGCATCACCGCGTCCGGCTCGTAGCGGCCGAAAATTTCGTCGAGCGCCGCCGCGTCGCAAATATCGGCCCGGACGAAGCGATAGCGCGGGTCGTTCTCGATCGCCGCCAGCGAGCGCAAATTCGCGGCATAGGTCAATTTGTCTAGGTTTACCACCTCGGCATCGGTTTCCCGAACCAGATACCTGCAAACGGCGGAGCCGATAAAGCCCGCGCCACCCGTTACCAGCACTCTCACTTCAATCCCCCACACCTCGACGCAAGCCGCTCGGGCCGCCGGAAGAAAACAGCTTCCTCATACCGGACAGACGCCCGCGGCCTCATGCCCAAATTCGAAATACCGCGGCAGGTCGGCAAGCAGCGGGTGCCGGCGGTCCTTGTCCGACAGCACGGCTTCGGCATCGCCCAATTGCCAGTCGATTCCCAACGCCGGATCGTTCCACAAAACGCCCTTGTCGTGTTCCGCCGAGTAAAAATTCGATACCTTGTAGATCACCTCCGTATCCGCTTCGAGCGTCGCAAGCCCATGCGCGAAGCCGATCGGAACAAGAATCTGGTGCCCCTCATCCGCGCTGAGAATGACACTCACATGCTTGCCGAAAGTGGGCGAGCCATGACGAATGTCGACCGCCACGTCGAGAATCCGACCGCGCGCAACACGCACGAGTTTTTCCTGTGCGAATGGGTGCGTCTGAAAGTGCAAGCCCCGCAAGGTAGCGCGCGAGGCGGACAGCGAATGATTGTCTTGCACGAAGGCCGTATCGATCCCGGCCTCGGCGAAAGCGTGCCGATTGTAGGTTTCGGAAAAAAACCCCCGCGAATCTCCAAACCGCGGCGTCTCGATCAGCTTCACCTCCGGCAAATCCGAAAACGGCGTTACTCTGACGGCTGACACGATCCCCCCGCAAATTTTGCATTTACCACAGGATTTGAAGGTAATGGCCGGCGCAAGGTCAATAAAAAAGGGGAAATGAGACGAGGGGGGTGTACAGAAATATTGAGTTGTTGCGGAAATGATACGAATCCGAATTTCGCGGCGCGCTTCCAGGAAGATTGGTGGCCGGTAACCATAAAATAGCGCGCGACCGAGAGCCCGACCGAAAATTATATCGAGTGATTTCAGAGGCATCTGTTTGGAAAAAGGCTTGAGCGTTGGGGCGTGGTGGCTGTAGACAGGAGGTGTTTCTTGTTTTTCGTACGGGAATCATCGGATATTCGCCCTCGCATCGACGCGCCACGGCCTTGGGCTCCCTGGGGCGGCCTTGACCTCCTTGAGCAAGTCCCGGGAAGGGGCCATGATGAGCACCTTCGGAGGAGTGGGACGCATGGGGCGCGAGCCGCATTGGGATCGTATCGGCATAGTGTTGGTGACCTTCAACAGCGCTGATGTCGTTCAGCGCGCCATCCGCTCTCTGCCGGCGGGCGTGGAAGTCATCGTCGTCGACAATGCGAGCTGCGACGGGTCGGCGGCTTCGGCTCAGGAAGTGGGCGCCCGCTGCATTCGCAGCCAGGAAAATCTTGGCTTCGGTAAGGCGTCCAACCTGGGTGCCGCCCAGTCCGATCGTGAGTTCATTCTCTTTCTGAACCCCGACGCGATGCTGCATGCCGACGCCCTGGAAACAATGGTCGCGACCGCCTCGCGATATCCGGATGCCGGCGCCGTGGGGCCTCGGTTTGTCGATGCCGATGGCAACTCGACGTGGCGCTTTTCATCCGCCCTGCACCCGGTTCCAAAGGACGGCGTCAAGCAGGCCGTCGAACCGGACGCCACCTGCTGCATGCCTCTGCTGACGGGCGCGGCGCTGCTTTGCCGCCGGACCGCATTCGAAGAAATTGGCGGCTTCGACGAGAACATTTTCCTCTATCACGAGGACGATGACCTGTGTCTCCGGCTGACCAGGGCCGGCTGGTCGCTGATTTATGAACCCGACGCCGAGGTCTTTCACGCATCGGGGCAATCGAGCCGTCGTTCGCTGAGCCTGGCCCGGTTCAAATCGGAACAGCGCGTCCTCTCCCTGGCTTATGTTTCACGGAAATATGCGCTGACTTTCGACCCGCATTACGAGTTGCGTCGGTCGATCAGGAGGTTATTGATCGCAATGGCGACCTTTCAACCGGAACGCCGCGCTGCCGCACTTGGGCGTCTCGACGCGCTGCGTCATCTTCGCGCCCGAAGCCGATTTGAAAATAGCCTAGCTATCGGCGAGGAGAGAATGATATCGCCCGGCGAGGCTTTGGCGGGCAAAGCTCAGGCCCACGAACGGTTCCACCCACCGTCCTGACAAAGCGAGCTCGCGTAGCGGACCCATTCATGAAATCTTTCCATATAGCATCGCGTCCCTGTCCGTATTGCAGACCATGAAACGCTGGATCATCGAGAAGCTCTTCGGCAATCCGGATCAGGCCCTGCCCCTGTTGCGGCGCCTTTTTGTCGAAAACGTCCGCCAGCACACATACGGCTATATAGCTGCATTTTCCTGCATGGCGCTCGTCGCGGCGACCACGGGCGCCAGCGCCTGGATCATGAAGGACATCATCAACCGCATCTTCATCGACAAAGAACAGACGATGGTGTGGCTGATCGCAGGTGCCGTGATCGCGATCTACACGGTGAAGGGCCTGTCGAGCTACGGTCAGGAAATCATCCTGACGCGCATCGGGAACAACATCATCGCCTCGCTTCAGCGGCGCATATTCGACCATCTCCTCGGCCAGACCCTCGACTTCTACCAGCGCTACGCCCTGGGCGATCTCGCGACCCGCATGTCCTACAACGCGCAGGCCGCCCGCGCCGTCATCGACCTCGTCGTGACGAGCCTCGGCCGTGATTTCCTGTCGGTCGTCGCCCTCACCGCGGTCATGGTCGCTCAGGATCCCCTGATGTCCATGCTCGTCCTCGTCATCATGCCGGGCGCCGTGATCGGCGTCGCTTCGCTCGTCAAACGCGTGAAGCGCGTGATGACGGCCGAATTGCAGTCGCTCGGCCAGATCGTGTCGACGATGCAGGAAACCTCCGCCGGCATTCGCATCGTCAAGGCCTTCAATCTCGAAGACCGCATGCGCCGGGTCATGGGCAGCGCGATCAGGGATGTCGAGAAGCGCGCGAACAAGATCGCCGTCACGAGCGCCCTGACCGGGCCCCTCATGGAGACGCTTGGCGGCTTCGCCGTTGCCGCGGTCATTCTCTATGGCGGCTGGAACGTGATCGAACGCGGCGCCGATCCGGGCAGCTTCTTTTCCTTTATCACCGCATTGCTGATGGCCTATGAGCCGGCGAAGCGGCTCGCACGGCTCAATGTGCAGTTTCACGCCAACATGGTCGGTGTTTCTCTGCTTTATAATCTGCTGGATGAGCCGATCACGACCGCCGAAGCGCCCGACGCCGTCGCATTGCACGTGACGAAGGGTCATGTGCTCCTTAGCGAGGTAACGTTCGGCTATGGCGCCTCGCCCGCTCTGGCCAATATCACGCTCGACGTGAAACCAGGCTCGGTCACAGCCCTCGTTGGCCCCTCAGGCGGCGGGAAGAGCACTGTATTCTCTCTTATCGAGCGTTTTTACGATCCCCAGGCCGGTACCGTCACTATCGACGGCCAGGATATCAGGTCGGTTTCATTCGACTCTCTTCGCCGTCAACTTGCCCTGGTGACACAGGAAACCTTTCTCTTTGAAGGCAGCATCCGCGAAAACATCTCCTACGGAAATCCAGAGGCTTCCGAAGCCGATCTCATCGAAGCGGCGCAGAACGCCAACGCCCATGAGTTCATCGTCGAATTGCCCGGCGGATACGAAATGCAGGTGGGCGCAAGCGGCTCGCGGCTTTCCGGCGGCCAGCGCCAGCGCATCGCGATCGCGCGCGCGATGCTGAGGAACGCGCCGATCCTGCTGCTCGACGAGCCGACATCGGCGCTCGACGCGCAGTCCGAATCGAAAGTGCAGGAAGCCCTCGACCGGCTCATGCACGGCCGCACGACGATCGTCATCGCCCACCGCCTCTCGACAGTCCGCAATGCCAACCAGATCTATGTGATGGAACGAGGCAAGGTTCTACAGTCGGGCTCCCATGCCGAACTCATCGCCCAGGGAGGCCTCTACGCGCATCTTTACGCGCTTCAGTTCCGCGAGCCGCTGCCAAAGCTCGTCGTCAATGCCGATTGAAGCCTGGCCTCATCCCCTACTGGATTTACGAGGGTCCGGTCAGAGTCGAACGTCGCGTTCCCATGTTGCCCTTCAGCCGTGAGGTCCGCCGGCTTGAATGGCTAAAGCGCAGTCTGACGGTCTATCGGCTCGCATTCGGTCAGCCCCGTCAGGAAGATTTGTTGGAATATCTCCACAGCCTGCCGGGAGCCGTAGCCGCAAATCCTGGCCGGATGCGATGTCTTACGCACCCGCGCCAACGAAGGCCGCGCATCGCTCGTTGACGATAGCGAGCACCCTGTCTTGCGCTGCCTTGGCCGCTTCGGACTGGCCCGCGAAATCAGGCAAGCGCAGTGTAGTTGCCCGCTCAGCCAAGCGGCCGGCGAGTTCGGCGATTGCGGCCTCGGAGTCAGCAGCCGTCAGACCGATCGTCCGCGCCAGCGCGAGGAAATCCTGCTTGCCCAACCGATCATCTTTTCCATTGAGCTTCAGGGCCATCCGGTCGGTGCCCAAGCCGGGAAAAACCCGCGTGGTTACGGCGTCATAGAGCGGGGCGAACCGCACCGAAGTAAATGCCTTGGCTCCGGCCTCAGCCGTCTTGAGCATCGCCAGATTCTTCAGGTGCATGTCGCCATCGGCGATCAGCCAGGCGAAGATCGCCCGGCGATACAGAATGTCGAGGTCGGCGGCCGGATCGGTCGATAGCGACCTTAGCCCTTTCGCCATGCGTTCGATGGTGCCGACATATTTCGAGGACGTCGGCAGATCCAGGATCGAACAGAAGTCCTCCATTGCGAGGCGGCGCTGGTCTTCGACTCCGCGCCGAATGTCGAAGCGTTCGACCACCAGGGCCGGAGGCATGTCATCGGGCATCTCGAGCAACGCCGCCGAAGGAACATCAAAGCGAGCGGCACGCCCCAGTTCCAGGCAGAGCCATTCGACAATCGGCAGCGTCTCGAACCCGACCGCGCCCGCCGGTTTGAGAATATGCGTGAACGGCTGGTCAACGGCAGGTACGAGAACGCCATCGGCAAGAAGGCTCATCGGCGCCTTGATCTGGACGCCCGACAGCCGCGGCGTTTCAGCCTGCGCAAAGATTCGCGCGAGGTTTTGCTCGAAGGTCTCCTCGATCTTGCCACGCGCCGGCCCCGCATAGTGCCCGGTGAAACGACCGGTCTCGCAGAATGTCTCCAGAGGCGTGGCGAGGATGTCTGCCGGCAGGGCCGCCAGCTCCTCGCGGCTTTGGACGATGACGATGTTGGACATATAGCGTCGGCCGCGCCGAAGCGCTTCGCGCTCATCGCGTTCATGGAGGACCTGCGCAAGCCAGCCTTCCGGCAAGAGCGATTCGATAAAGGCGGGAAGCTTTCCCGGCGTGGTCTCCCGCACGAGCGCAGGCCCGCCGCGCTTCCGGGGCTTCCAGCGCCATTCGAATCCGTCATGTGTCAGATGGCCGAGCAAGTCGCCGTGCCAGGCGACCAGAAGATCAAGCGCGGCCTTGTTGGCCGGGACCGTAGCAGCGCCGGGCCGCAGCAGGAGAAAGCGCTCCGCGCCTTCGCCCTCGCGATACCAACCGTTCTCGCGTGCCAGCGCCCAAACTGCATCCGCCGCAGTCCGTGCCGAACCATGTTCCTCTACCAGACGCGCGGCCATTTGAGCGCGCATGTCGGTGGTGATCGCACTGGCGTGTTCGCTACGCAGCCGAAAAGCTTCCAGAAAGCGTTGACGCGGCGACGACACGTCCACGCGCAATTCGCCCAGATCGTCGCCGATCACGGCACTTGCCGTCGATGGATGAGCCGGCGCCTCGTTCTGGATGATCTCAAGGGTCCGCAAACGCGTGCGTTGATTGCGCCTTCCACTAATGAACAGCCGCCCGTCCGGCGATGGCCCCAGCAGAACCGCGCTCGCTGACGACAGATAGGCGTTGGGATAGAGATAGTGGGCGATGCGGACCGCATGACCGAGGATTGCGGTCTCGACGGCGGCGTCGTGTTCGACATAGACCCCGCGGACGAGCTGGATCAACTCCCCCGCTTGAGCGCGATGATGCGCCCGTTTAGCGTCGATGGTCTCGCCAACAAGGTGGATCGACATGGATTATCCCGTGTTTCAGATGCGTGATAATCACATATTTGACCCACATCGTCAAGAATTATAACGCATCTGAGGTGCGTGATAATCCCATCCAATTTGGGTTGGTACAGATGGACCTAAGCAGGAAGGATATGGACGCCGCCCTTTGGGCCGGGCTGCCGGCAGAGCTGAAGCCCCGGCAAGCGGGTCTTCCCCCTTCCGGGCTTCCATGCGTGGCTCTTGCCACGAGTGGCCCTCACAGTTTTTCGAGGGCGCCGGTCGCTTCCCAGAACTTGTCGGCTCCCTTGCGGAAGCGTTCGTCCGGGTCGTTCCATCCGTTCGGTAGGCGGTGGCCCCGATCCGGGTATCGGAGGCGCTTTGCGTCGGCGAACCGGGCGAGTTTCTTCCCGCCCGATCGCCAACCGCCGTCTTTCCCGGCTCCTGACTCGGTGTATATACGACGCAGTGTCCTTCCGGACGCCTTGCCGTGCTTCTTGCCAAGCCAGGATTTCAGGCGCCAATACAGCCACCAGTCGTGCTTGGCGAACTCCCTTCCTGAACGCGTCGCGTATCGGAAGTAGTTGCGCCAGCCGATGATGACCGGGTTGAGGTCGCCGATCAAATCAGCGAGGGTGCGGCCTGTCGGCATCTCCCTCACCTTGACCTTGATCTTGTCGCGAAGGAACTGCGACTTGCCCTTCGGAATGAAGAGCAGGCCGACGTGCCGTCCGGTGGACGGCATCTTCTCCTGTGCGATCCGATAGCCCAGGAACTGCGCCAGCGCCAGACGCTCCATCCCGCAGGGAATTGAGAGTTGAGTTGGTGCGGACGACGGGACTCGAACCCGTACTCTC